>Ga0114900_1000689_pt1 | contig 23876 bp, 39 predicted proteins | sample MalvireepMed_231_FD_89685 | JGI IMG/M metagenome (GOLD analysis project Ga0114900, IMG submission 89685) | Marine viral communities from the Global Malaspina Expedition - Malaspina viral metaG DeepMed_231 | ecosystem: Environmental > Aquatic > Marine > Oceanic | place: Mediterranean Sea...
CTTCATAATAGCGTGAGTCTGTTCGTTCCGTACTTCCGGGCCGAACTCCATCATCCATTCATCAGTTCTTCCATCACGTCCGTCTTTAACGATGTCTCTGCGAAGTTGCATATCACGACTTGCCAACGGACGAACATTAAAGTTCGCCGGGTCAATCACAAGAGCATAATCTTCCAAAGCACCATTCAAGAGGGGGTGAGGAACAAAGTCTAATTCACCAACTGCGCCAACGAATCGGCGCACACGAATACCCGCAGCCTGTGAAGAATCGCCAAGATCATAGAACGATAACGCTCCAGTGCCAGCACTGGAACCCATACGAACCAATGAGGCGAGTTTCTTCAGCCACTTATTTGATGCAAACACTGATTTGCGCATTGAACCATCAACCATGTCGTGGAAGATGTATTCGCATACACTATCCAAGCTATCCATCGTTCCGGACGAATAGTTAAGCTGCAGACTTGAGTTACCGCGACCATCATTGGTCTTGATAAATCCTGCGCCAGCAGAGCCTCCAATACCGAAACCTGCGAAGGTTCGTTTTGGATTTTCACTGGTAGCATCGAGCGAATAGTCGCCATTAGAGACAAGAGCATATTCGCAATCAACCTTGATCTTCGCCAGTTTCCGAGCCTGTAGCCGTGACAGTTCCGATCCGCCATAATGCTTTGAAGCATCAGCAGTGCCGGTAATAGTGTAGGGTTCACGGAATATCTGTGTACAGTTCTTTAGTCTGCGAACTTTTTTCCGCGTTTCTACACCAACCGCAGCACCTTCAGCAATTCCAGATACTCCATTCTCTTGGATGAAGTAATCTGCATCCGCAAGGTTATGAAGTCCAAAACCGCTATTAGCGCCTGTCGGTGATATGTTATGACCATAATAAGCAGTCGCAGTACCGGCATCATAAAATCTGCCAGCATTGTTAACATACGTTAGATTGATCCAAGCATCGGAGTCGCCTGTAAACAGGTCAACACCATCAGCATTAGCTTCAATATACCAAACAGAATCACTGCCAACAGTACCTGTATGACAGCCAACGAATTGAGCAGCTTTGTGATTCGTGGTAGAACAGTCAACATTTTGACCAACAGCTACACACAAAACATGAGTGTTATTTGAAGGCAGTGTTGCCGTAGTACCTGAAGTTTCTGTAAAAGAAACCGAATACACAGCGCCAGCTTCAAGGCCTTCCATCTGCGCCTGTCTATCAAAATTAATGATAGATGCGCCGTTGTTAGCGCCTTGAGTTGTTTCATATGCTGTATCAGATATAGCAGTAGTCGCGGAATCAGCGCCAGTATCATACACATCTTGTTTGATACCGCGCTTAATCATGTACTCATCTTCCATCCACTCAAAAATAGGGACGGGAGTTACCATGCTTTTCATTCCGAAGATTGAAAGAATCGGTGTTACATCGGGATTGTAATAGTGAATTTTACTTCCAAGTTCCAGTACCTGTCGCTGCGAGTCATCGCTGAATTGCAACGCTGTACCAGTACCATAAGTAGTAGCCATTATTATTTCCTTTTGTCAGGGGTGTAATTATTAGAAAACTGCATTATGCCGTCCATAAATTCATTTGCTTCCTTTGTTGACGATTTCAACGGAGAAGGTGTAACTCCGCTAACACTCGCAAGGCTCGTTCGACCTCCAGAGCCAGTGGATTGTGAATTGGACAGTTCATCCGGTACAGTTTTCTCTCTTCTCTGCTCACTCATAAAGCGCCAGATATTGACAAGATTTTCAGGAGTAACAATATTGGGATCGTTAATAAAATCCCTGTATTCCTTAATATCAGTATTTGAAAGCCCAAGATTACGCAGTACATCTTCTTCAGCCTGGACTGCTTCTTTAGCCGAGAGTTCCTGCCGAAAGCCGGCAAGTTCTTTCTTGGCTTCTTCCGCGCCCAAGCGAACAAGGTACTGGTCATAAGCCTGACGGTACTTCTGTGAAGAAGAACCTTCGACATTCTCCTCGTAAGGATCAAAATCTTCAGGTTTCTCCGGTGGCTTGGTTCCTTGACTTACATTACTTATCTCATCGCGAAGTTTCGTCACAATTTCCGGATTTTCATGCAGGAATGTGTCCAGCTGATCCAATTGCTTGTATCTGCCGTCCTTATCCCCTAATTCGTTTGTGATACGATCCTTCTCACTTTGCAGTTTCTTGTAGGAGTCAGCCAATTTACCACGACCTTCCGGGTCATCCCGAAATTTGTTGTCAATTAGCCAGTTCTCCTGCTCCTGCGCAGTCATCTGTTGCTGTTGGTCAGCACTTTCTTCAGCAGTAACATTACCATCAGCCTGATTTTCATCAGGAGAGCCATCGGTTCCTTTGTTGAACTCATTCAATGTGTCCATCATAAAGTCGCCAGTTGGGTTATCTCCAGCTGTCGGTTCTGCTACCTGTGCTTCTGAATTAGCCATTAGATGCTCCTTTTTTTGTGCGGTTATCCAATAGCTGGAGCCGCTGTTTCAGAGTTAATCATATTTAGACCAGAAGATGCACCCTCTTTTACCTTTTTCGAGGCATCTCGCTGTCTCGCTTCTTCAAGTTTTGCGTTCGCCTTAACATTGCTCAAAGCCTGTTGCACTGGCTTGGTAGCTTCGGCAATTTCCGCCCTCATATTGGCGTGGAAAATTTCTCTTTCGCGGGTTTGCATATCACCCTCCAGCTGTTTCAGCTGTCCTTCCATCTGTTCAACAGCACCGCGTAGTTGCTGAATTTCACTATGTCTGGCAATCAGGGACGCTTTATCCATATCGCCCTGCATATTCATAATCACCTGTGTGCGATCATATATACCGGCATTTAACAGCGTCAAGTCCCGCTGTAGATCGGCGGCTGGTGATTTCGCCCTTGTGCTGCCGATCACAACTTTTACATCAACTTTTGCAGACTGCATATCATACATCCGCATTACTGCACCGGTCTTATCGTCAATCACCGGTTCATTCAGCATTAATTCTTTTGCTTCACCATCAGGATTTACCACCCGTAGAACTCTTTGTGTATTATAGACAGAAGGCATCCATTCCTGTGCCACCCATGCCGCCCGGGTGATCATATCATATATTGGCAGGATTTTCCAGTTCTGTTTTCTTGCCACTGCCTCATCAACGATCTGCGCCTCACCCACCGATCCCGGTGCATCCGATGCTGATCCCTGCAGGTATTTATATGCTCCAAAGACCTGCTCAATGTCCAGTTCGTAGCGTTGTTTTTCTGTATATAGCTGACTGCTTACGGAGGGCGGCGCGAACTCTTTAATCTTCTGCTCTCTCAAAGCACCCGGATTAACCCGAATTAACGCATTTGGAATGTGCCACTTGTTAACTTCACCCGGATCAATCGCACCGTCCTCGTAAAGCAATTTAAAATTTGTTGTTGCGCTGGTATGTGATATTAACAGCGCTTCCGTCCTGTTGAGCATCCGTTGTGGTGATTTTGAATGACGTACATCGCCAGACGGATACGGTGTAGAGGTATGTTCATTGCAGGCCGGTATGATCGGATATTCTGTAATTGGAAGGACTTCATCGTACATCAGCTGATCGCCAAACAGGGCCACTTCCCGAATATGTTTTTCATAAACCAGTTCTTCCATAATAACATTTTCTTTTACCAGCGTACCATAGCGTTCGTCCTTGGCCATTTCCTTATAGCCTTCGCGGGTCAGTTTCTGTGATTTGCCGGTATTCACATCGGTAATCAATACCATCGGCACATTGACCTTGCTGAAGCGTACATACTTGCGCACCATTGCCTGATGATCTTTACCCACATCATCCCTTGTCCACACCTGATCTCTTGAATATTTACCGGAACCCTGCTCATTGACTTCGTAATCCTCTCTTGCTTCTTCAATTTCTTTTTCATACTGCGGAAAGACGGCCTTCAGTGCTTTCTTGGTATGCAGATCGGAAAATATCATTGAAGATGCGTCTGAAAAATCAGACAGCATTGCATTGGGATCGACAAAGACGGATTCCGGTGATAGCCTGCGCACCCTGACTCCGCCCAGACCGCCATCGACATTCCAATCGGGAAACACATAAAAATAAGCAAGACCTTTAACAATAAAATCTTTACAGGCTTTACGGAACTGCACATCTCCCTGCGATTCCCGCCATATCCAATCGAGCATCTGATTGCAGACAAAGGCCATATCGTTATCCGTCTTACCGATAGGACGCACATCCCATTCCGGCGATGCGGCGGCAATATTGGCAAGCACTGTTTCCACAGCCGGTCTGATCTTGTTATTCGCTTCCGGGGGCTGTCCTACGGATTCAAGATACTCTTTTTGTGATTCTGTCAGCTGGTTACCAAGATAAAAATCCTCATCTTCAGCCATCTGATAGCGCCATTCCTCACCGGAAGATTGAAACAGTTTATAATCATGCCACACTTCGGTGTGATCAATTTTTGGAAGATCAAGTTTTTTTATGCTTATTGCCATCAGTTATATATTACCTGACCGGTTTCCCAATCAGCCTTTATTTTGCTTGTATCCGGTTCGACCCATACATTATTCTTTAACTGCAAATGCGGTTTCCACACATCATCCAATGCCCAGCGCAGTGCGTCCAGTGTATCTTTTTTAAACGAGCCAACTTCCTTGAACTGCAGCAGTTCATCAATCAGTTCATAGTGCGTTTCTTTAACAAAGACAGCTTTCGAGGCAAAGTACGGCTGCATCTGTTTGATGCGATAGAACTTATTCTTGATTGCCTGTTTTGGATTGACATTCAAAAACCGTCCTGATTCCTTACTGCGCCGCTGGATATAGTCCGCCAGCATCACATGGCCTGTTTCTTCGATCTTGATAGCCCGTGGATTATAAATATCAGACATGGCGAAGATACGATCTGCGCCGTCCATAGGTGATACCTGTCCGCGAAAGTAGTCAATCACATAGATATTAAATTCCGGATCGACTGCAATCGTCATAATCACAGTGTAGTCAGCTTTTTTATTTTCCGAGGAAGCTGGGTCAACGCCCATAAAAGTGTTAACAGGAACTCTTTCCTCGCCTTTATCAGATATTTTCGTAACATAAGACTGACCGTTATCGAAGGTATAATAGCCTTCCCAGTACTGAATATCCTTTTCTTTAAATACACGAAACGAATCGTCCATAGGAATATTCTGATATTCCTGATAAAAATAAGATACATGGCCTTCGGAGGCTAACCTGTCTTTTTCGGCTTTTAGCCACTTATACGGTCTGTGTTCCTTCCATAATACTTGAACTTGTTTATTCTTTCGATACTCTTTACCAGAGGCGGTGAATATTCCTGCGCCCACATTTTGTGGGATTGCCTGATAGAATCTTGTTTTCCAACCTTTTATGATTCGCTCTCCGGCCTTGCTATATGATCTACGCCCCGCAATTCGGTTTAAATACGAATTATCGTCAACAATAGTTCCAATAAAACACAATTTAGCGTCTGTAGAACCGGGAATAACCGCTGCATTAAACCAGCGCGTAAATTTATCCCTTGACAGTTCCGTCATCGTATTTGATTCACCTTCGCCATCGTCAACTATGGTTAATGTAGGCCTATACGGCCCATATTTCAAACCTCTAACTTTCTGGCCTGTCCCGCGAATCAGTATTTTACACATTCCGGTAGGTTTTCCATGCTCATCGAAGCCAGTTATGACCTCTTTTTCTTCTTTTCCCCAAGTTTCGCCCATTCTATTGCCAAAATATTCATGCAATTTTTTATTATATTCAATTTCGTTGCCAATAGCTTCCAGAAGGTATTTAGACTGCGTTTCCGACTCGGATACTAAAAGAATAAAGCGTTCTTCACCGAAAAGCATCTGGTGAAGTGGGTAAATAAACGAAACAAGGGTAGTTTTAGCGTGTCCACGGGGCGCGACCACCGCCATTTTGTCGCCCTGCTTCAAGTGCAGGAGTTCATCGAATATTTCTCTATGAAATTGTGGTGATTTGCACCTCATGTGGTAGTGCATGACATTATTTTTATCACCAAAAAGCACTTCAGAGAAGAAAAAGGGATCGAGATACATTCTCTGCAGTATTTTTTTGCGATCAGGATCGTGCAGCATTATCAGAATACTTTAAATTATACAATAATTTTTCAAGTTCATCAATTTCATTCAGCATATCAATGATACAGGCTGTAATTGCAGGTGAAATATCGTATGTTTTACCTTCAATACAGATAAATCCAACACTAATATTCTCAATGTCCTCTTTAAGCTGAATTGATGTTCTTTGTCTTTGTTCCACTTGAGCCATTTGTAATAATATCCACTAATTCTTTATCCGGAAGTTGCCGTTTGTGCTGTGCCAGCAGTTTCTTATCTCCATCAGACAGCATAAAGACAGTCTGTTCAGTTGTATTTTCCTTCTTTTCAACATGACCCATGATGTCACTCACCCTATTCAACGCCTGTAGGCGTGTACTGGCTGGTGCATCACTGTCCTCAATAAAATTTTTGTACTTTTTTGCTACATACTCGTCATCAATACCAACAGATTCCAAGCGTTCTTTCATTTTCGCTGCCATAACTTCTTTTACACTATCCTTTCGCAGTATTGCCAAAGCCCGGCGAAGTGAGCTTGACGGATTGTTGTCGCAATATACAGACATATAGGCATCAATAACGTCTGGAATCTTCCACACGCCTCGCTCGTCAGGTTCACAGTTGTCCATAAGCTGTTGAATGAAAGCACCCTGTAAAGCAGTGGGCTTGACATTCCTGACCAGACCCTTTTTGTATCTGATGTCCCACTCATAATCGGGCCGTTCGTAAGCAATGAGAGATTTTTTGTAAGTGGGGATTTCACCATATCCGGTTCTGATTAAATAGATTTCCTTTTTTCTTCCAGTGTCATATTTCCGCCTACCTAATACTTGTAAAACCTTTTCATCAGCGGTCAATACCCAATCGCCTTTGGATGCGTTGCGCCAATCAGAGCTGTATTTTATCCCGAGTTCGTCAGCTTCTGAAGATTCAAATACATCAAAAACTCTATTGCGGCATTGAACTTCCACTTTTTAATGTACAAAATAATTTTATAAATGTTTCAAAGTTTCTCGCGCGTACACGCGCTTTACTTACACCATACTTATAGCATATACATATACATATACATATAGGGAGCCTTTCACTAACCATTCCCTTAACCCTTTATGAAAGGCTTCCGTTAAGGGTTTATTAATAGAAGAACAAAGGCTTACCATAACCCTTAAAAGTATTCCCAAAGTATTCCCAGTATATTCCCAAAGTATACCTAATGTATTCCCAACCTATTCCCAATGTATTCCCTCTTTGCCCAAAAATAGTTCGTAAAATCTATGGGAGCTTACTTCAGTCCGGGCCGGGGGGTGCAAAACGGAAGCCGATCTGCCGGTTTCGTTGAGCAGAAAAAACGCTTTTTCAGTGCCTCAAACCGGCCATTTTTCCGTAAATCCGGCCTAAATCTTCCGTAAATATGGACACTAACGCAAAAACATTAGCTTTCTTTCAGAGGATCGGGCGCGGACCTGTTGCGCTGGATCGGCCGACCGCGCCCACTCCCCCCCGCGCTTGATCTGGTGCGCGTGGCCAGTGGCCCGCGGCGCGTTCCTGGTACTGTTTTTGGTGGTGTTTTGTGGTCTTGTGGCTGTGCATATATTTATAGTGTGTTAATGGTGGCGGTTTTACATTCTTTTTATGGATTCGAGCCAGAAACCACGCCGAGAGCTACACACCCACGGAAAGAGTCTATCAAATACGGCTATACCTGGCCCAATCCCCGAAGGAATACACCAACAGCGAAGGAGGTATTAATGTTATTTATTAATGACTTCTTGGAGAGCTTCATTGACATGATAGACAAACCCATTGTAAGAGGAAATAAACAGGGGTTTTACCTGTCTAACGGTATGAAGATATTCTTCAAGGAGTGGAGACTAACAACGAAGAACCGGGCGAAGTTGTCCCGGCTCTACAAAAGAAAGGGTATCAAATGAGAAAAGGACGCATAGAAGAACGCCGGGCGGAGGCTTTGGAGCGTAAGGAAGCACACGACAAACGAACAACACCGCAGAAGATCGCCAGAGCAGAGGCGAGGCGCGGAGAATCAAAGAAGGAGCTAAAACGGCTTCGGGAGCTGAAGAAATGAGCAAAAGAAAACGAGTATTTTCTGTAATTATGGCTCTTTTACTCTGTCACCTCGTCCCCTACTTTGGCGCGCTCTGGGGCGCTCCTTTGTTTGTGGTGGTGGCCTGTTATCTTCTGGCAGTGTTTGCGGTGTTCTTTATAGATCACAACATACACAAATGCAGGATGAACGGTTATCTATTGCAGGACGCGATAAAACGCATGGAGGGCAAAGAGTGAGCATATACACACAGAACAGAAACGCCCGGCGGTTGGTAGACTGCCGGGAGGAGTTCAAAGGGTCGCACCTGTTCGCAGAGTGGAACGGAGAAAGGACAGTCTATACTGTCTATTCTTACGGCTACCACTGGCCCTTGGTCGCTTGGGTTCTGGGCATAGGTCGCGCGGGCGGTTGGTTCGTAAATACTGACAAGTACAGCCAGACAACATCGTGCCACCTCACCCACACATGGCCAACGGCAGACGCTGAAGAAGTAAGCGCGGACGAGCTTAAACAGATCATCAGAGAACGCAAGGGCCAGAGCGAGAGCAACCCGCTCCGCCTTGGCGCGATGGTTGCCAGCTTCGGGGAGGTCTTGTGTCAGGATCAGAAAGAAAAGAACGCATGGAAGAAGCGGATGTTGTCGGCATCATCACCCAAAGACCCGACCGGCGCGCCTCTTTTAGACTTCCCGGACGATTTCGACACACTCCCGGAAGCCGAGAAAGAACGCCGACTTAATAAAGTGATTGAAACCGCACGCGATAAAGAGTAGTATATCCAAACCACGCCACGCACCCACACAACGCGCACCCGGCCACCCTCCAAAGCCGGGGCGCGTTTTTCTTTACTATTGCACACCCTGACACATCCCCGAAAAACACCCGGACACACTACCGACCCGGCCAGAGTTCCAGCCACCTTGCCACCTTTTACGGCTTCATATTTCGAAAAGTGGTCCACTTTTCCCCCCTTTCCCGGCTTCGCGTGCTTTTTGCGATCCGGGCAGCGGGCCCACTGGCCAGCGCCCAGGAGTCAAAGGATCCGGGATCTTTCATTTTTTATTTTCACTATATTTTTTTTACCCAATATTTTAATGGTAAGCGAATAATGCCAATGGGAGGCGACTAATATGAAATACAAACTAATCAAACATGATCACGATCTACTGCATCAGTCCTGTGAGTCTGTTACCAGATGGAGAGGTAAGCGGATCGCAAAAATGCTAATTAGAGAGATCGAAAGAAATAAACCTAATGCAATCGGTATGTCTGCCAATCAGATCGGATTACCTTACCGTGTTGCTGTTATACAGATAAAGAGTGATCCTATTATCCTTATTAACCCGGAAATATCTACAAAAGAGAATCCTATCAAAGCCACAAATGAAGGTTGCTTATCATATCCGGGACAAGAGAAGAAAGTACCGCGCTATGGCAAGATTATACTTATTCATGCAGACGGTACAATGATACGCGATAACAGCAAGGGTTCATGGGTTGAAAAACTTGAAACAATAGCAATACAGCACGAAATAGATCACCTGAACGGCATTACCATTATGGATAAATGCCTGAAGCCAATGACAGGATCAAAAGAGCCAAAACGTAATTCACCCTGTTACTGCGGATCAGGAAATAAATACAAGCGTTGCTGTATGCTTAAAAACAAGGAGGAGTAAATGGCACAGGGTGGAAAACCAATAGATAACAGGCTGTTTAAAGGCGGTGTATCTACCGATATAGACGGCTTTATTGAACAAATAGTGATTATCCAACGATCACAGCTAACCGGGAAGTGTCCCAAAGGACATTCTTTCTGTATCAGTGCTGACTGTTGGGTAAGCCTTAACCAAAAGGAAGGAGCAAAAAATGCCTAACTGGTGTGAGAACAGAGTAGACATATCTGGCGATCCTGACGATATAAAAGCATTTCGTAAGGAAGCCATCAAGGATGGAAAATTCCAATTCACCAACCTGATACCAAGACCGGTAGAACTGGACATTCCATCAGGTTATTTTGGTGATTCCAAAAAACAAAAGGATATGGAAAATAAACAAGCAGAAAACATAAAAAAGTACGGTCATAAAGATTGGTATGATTGGAATTGTGCAAACTGGGGAACTAAATGGGATGTAGAAGCCAGTGAGGGTAATCCAAATGACGATGAACTTGTTCAGCTTAACTTTGATACGGCTTGGTCGCCTGCTGAAGAAGTTTGTAATCATATCAGGGATAAATTCCCTAATCTTGATGTGACTTGGTTTTATGATGAGCCGGGGATGGCTTTCGCAGGTTATCTGTGAGTCACCCCATAACAGTAAAAAAAAGGAAGGAGTTGCCAATGGCAAACCCAAAAACAACCTACATAGACGATAGACAGCCACGACTCAAGGAATTACAAGACCTTGTAGGCGGACTGATCCAAGTTGTCTATGCAGATGGTGGAAAGACCCAAATCGTAATGGACGAGGAGGGTAAACTAAAAGGTAAACCATTCAATCACGAGGCTACAGAAGTGTGGTTTCCTGATGAGGGCATACTGCCAGATACTATTGTTGGTGATGCAGTTGTTCTCACAAAAAAAGGATTGATGAAATGAGCCTACTTAATACTATAGAAGGCATTTATTCTGACCTGTTCAAAGATACAGCCGTTTATGAACTGGCTTTGAACCTTCAGGAAACGATGTACTTTGATGTAACTATGGAGCTGGTTGCAGTAGTGCAGAAGCATAACAACGTGATCTTTTATACGAGTGCCTATGGGTATTCAAAAAATGAAGATCAATTTGATGCTTACTTCCGGGCATATTATCCCGATCACATTGCTGTTTATAACAGTTCAGATGAAGGCTTTTCACTGTGTCTATGGGATGATGGCGTAGCAACTGTCGGTGAAATAGCACACAAAAAACGGAAAGCTGTAAAAGAGTTTGAAATTGCTCTCGCTAAAAAAATAGTTACATAACCGGGAAGCCGGGATCGTGCCGATCAGCATTGATTGTTAGTCTCTCTGATTGGCACACCCGGCTTTTTTAATAAGGAGATATAATGAGCTTAATTAAAGGACAACGGATCGTATCACTATGGTCAATAAATTCTTGGTATTCTAATAATATGATTGCCGGAACACTTGATACAGGCGAAACGATCAGAATTAACACAGGTGTAATCTTGGAGTTGGTCAATGACTATAAATTCAAGGCCGATAAAGCAAGAGTACATATTCACTTAACAGAACCAGAACAAATAGGAGAATAAATGAGCAAAGAAGAACCAAAAAGACCTATGACACCAATGAAGTACCTGATAGAGAATCTGAACGATAATAATGATTTTCTAAAAGAGTATAAAGGCCTCGATACTAAAGACAAAGAAGAACTTAAAGAGTATGCAAAGGAGGAAATGGATGTCAAAAAAGGAGCAGATTGAATTACTTAAAAGCGAACTGTTAATAATGAAAGGTGATCTTCGAAATGTGTTTTATAAATTAGACGATCTATTTCAGAAATTGATCAACTTGAACCAGAAAATAAATCAACACATGAAAGAAGGACACATACCAAATGGAAAAACTATCTCGGATACTGGAGTTTCTAATTGCGCTGTTAGTATCGGGGGTAATAGCCCTGATGCTGTTTGATATAATAAAAACAGTATTTAGTAAAGTATAAGCATCTCGACACGAGGCCGGGGAGAATAAATCTTCTCGGCCTCTATTTTATATATAACTTTATCATCAAACGGTAAACAGTCTAAATAAAACTTCATCATATTGTCTATATCAGGCTTATTTGTATGCGGGTATGTTTCATCCTGCATCAGTGCTTTTTTCTTCTTGGTGTAGCTTTTAGGGATCGGCATATAGAAAACAAGGGCAACGCCTACTGGCTTTGTAGTCGGTAATGAGCCAAACCGACTGCGGAGCAACGGAAGGAGCTGTGCCTTATCCTTCTTGGAAGGATCGTAAACGAAGCCCTTGCCAAACCTGTGTCTTTTTTGTGCTTTCGGTATACCTTCAATGGTAAGCGATTTAGTCATCCCAAGGCATTGTTTCATCATCGCCATTATCAGCATCCGCATCAATCTGTTCACTGTCTTTGGGTTTCCACTCGTCTTTGTAAGCATAGTGGGTATAACCCTTGTCGCTTGGTGTGCGCCGTTCTGAAATAGCTATATTGACCCAGCCGTTCTCGTCAGCGTGTTCTTTTAATTCATCAACATAGAATCCGCAGTTCAATACGCTTCCGCCATTATCAAACTTCTTTTCGCGAATCCAGCATTTATTGATATATGTTTTATCTGCCATTGTTTTTCTCCTTTATTTATTTAATGTTGCGTCAGCATCCGTAGTCATTGTCCTCACCTTATGAAAATAATGAATGAACCTCATGGCTAATTTTTGCTGTTTCACCCATTTTCCCTTTTCAAAAAATTCAGGGTAGATTTTTTTTAATTGTTTTTCGTCCTCACGATCCTTGATCTTGTATATTGTCCATTCACTTTCATCTTCAGTCGATGGAACTTCAATATGGTATGGAAATCTCAATTCCTTGTGTATCCTTGATCCTTTATTTATCATCGGCCAGGAATGTTATGCTGCACGGAATACTAAACAGCGGAACCGGTGTAACGCTGGTGCTGTTTTTATACTTTGGGAATGGTAGGTGAACCTTAATGATAGGCAGGTATAATTTATTTTTATCTTTCATTGTAAAGATTTTTAATCCTCGCAATCGTAACATTCTTCAGGATTGTTAGTCCCAGAAGATTCTTTTGTTTCCGGTTCGAGGTTCTTTTCGTGTTTATAATCAATCAATTCCTGTTTAATCCTTTTTAAATCATTCTGCAGTTTTTCATAAGGGTTCTTCCACTGCCCACTATCAACACAGGGAACTCTTGTGGATATAGTCATTTCCAGACTGTTTATCAATAATTGAATTTCTGATTCTGCATATTTTATTACTACTGTCCCTACCTTGTCCATACTAACTCCAATGCCCGGTAAATCTTTCAATGATACTGAATACCAAGAATAGACACAAATGTATTGCTATGATCCACATAATTACGGCAACGCCTAATATAAACATATCACTGATCCATTTTGCAATTTGTATATCCATATTATTTCCCCTTATTCAGCGGGCCTTCTCTTTATCTTACACAACCCATTTTCCATTCATGTATTCAAACCGAAAAGGCCCACTGCATTATCATTAGTTAAAATTTAATTTAAAATTGTGCTGTTCAATATCTGCATACACCTTTTCCAGCTGGTGCAGGTTAATGAAGTGTTGCGCTCCTACAAAATAATACTGCCAGAAGGGGTTATTAGGGTGATCAACGTGAATAAAATGTGCCAATGCTTTCTTACCGGTGTCCTTCTGGAATACCACCATAGCGCCTTGGGCTGACAATGGTATAATATCAGCAACTGTGAATGTTTCGCCGTTGTAATTGTTCTGACGGTCTTTATTTGAGTAGCGCTTTGCTATGTCCAGCGCCTTATTCTTTAATTCAATGGCTACATCTTTTCGCATTAATCACCCCTATTCCCTACACGTTTATTCATCTGTTGATTTTTTTCTACGCACTTATCGTAATACTTTATCAGTTTGCGTCTATCGTTATTTGCACCTCTTGTTTTAGTAAAAATTTTTATAATAGTACCAACAGTTTGTGACACCATTATTTCCGAGTCAAGAGTTCCGTGACTTGTGTTTATTCTGGAGGGTACTTTGGTTATGTGAGCCATTATTGTATCTTTTCCTTTTATATCGGGCTTTGATCACCGCGCATTATCTTCTTTTTTGGTGGATCGACAAATACTTCCTTGATTTTTTTAACTACTTTTTCCTTATGATCTTTGGAAATCTGTTGAAAATCAGGATTAGCCTCTGCTTCTTTTAATAATTTCTTGTGGGATCGTATCGCCTCATTGAATGATCTTTTGTTATCGCTGGCAGTTTCCTTTGCCAGTACATCTTTGTAAAAACTGATGCAATTCTTGTGAAATCCTATTGGCCCAATGTTTGAATACGACATACATAGCTTCATCAGCTTACTGAAATCACTGCCTTCATCAATACTCATTTCTTCATTCTTGGTCTTATGGTGCGCGCTCTGCGTTATATTAACCGATACTGCCTTAAAATGTGCAATAGCATCAGTAATGGCAGGTACATAGTGTGGTTTGAGCTTCTGAATCCAGCCTTTCCAGCCAGCATCCAGAACATCCGGGCCGAAAGTACGCAAACCTTCTACCCACTCAATGATCTGTCGTTTGTGCAGTGTGATCCGGCCTTTGTTCATTATCTTTAAATATTCAGCAAAATCTTTAATGTATTTGGCCTGTATATACTCGGAATAATCCTGTTTTTCCTGATCTGTCATCTTGTAATAAGGCTTTTTATTGTCAGACATTGTATTCAATCTCCATATCTTCAATGTTTTCAGCAGAAATACCATATAAGGCTGTCCAGTTATCATATATCGCCTGTATTGATTCATCAAGATTCCTGACCATATCAGCAAGTCCGTCTATGTAGCGTATCTTTAAATCACAGTCAGGTATGTTCTCAAGCAGGGACAACCAGCTTTTCATTACATTGGGGTTAGATGGTGGCCTGTTGTACTTGGCCCATCGCGGTAAATAAATAACATTATTTTCATCATCAAACTCCAGCATCTCGCGATCCTGTAATTCCTTGAACGCCTGATAAAACTTTTCCGGTTCCCAGCGCAGGTGATCTAAACAAGCACCAGCACCAACGCTGTAGAATCCCGGTAACGGCGTTTTAATAGGCCCACACAGGAAGAACAGCCATAACAGCTGTCCATCCTGCGTTAGACTCTTGAAATCGGCAGAAACCCAAGTTCTTACAGATACTTCGTAATATCTCATTCTGCAATAATCTTCTTGAGTTTCCCGATTGTTCTTTCACCAGCTGCATAGGTGTGATTATCAACCTTTTCCGACAGCCACAATTCAACATCATCTCTGACACCGGCACATTTTTCATCTTCCATCAGCTTTTCAATCTCCTCACGCTGTTTCTTCGTCAGTTCTATCGGTACTTTCTTGCCGTTTTTAGCGTCCTCAACCTTTTCCTTTAGTGCTTTCATCTTTTTATTGGTCGCATTAACAACAATCTCTGCCGGTGCTTGGGCCTGCGCCATCTCATCGTCAGTATAGACACCGCTTAAATCGTTAGGGAAAGCCTTGCGCAATGCCAGTGCTTCGGCACACTTGCCAAGCATCAGGTACGGCATCTTTTTCCACATAAACGATTCATTACCCTTTGGACAGTAAGCATCCCATATCGCCGTAGCGGAAAAGGATACTCTTACACCACCAACAATCTTATAGACCGTGGCAGTTGCTGTGATAGGGTTACTCATCTCCGCCTTCAGCATTTCATACATCGTCATATCATTGTTAAACAGGTAATCATCATTACCAGCATACTGGCCTGTTCTTTCAGCAATGGCCCGAAAACCGTCAATGCCGGTTTGGATCGTTGCTTTTCCACCTCTTTTAATGAAGTGAATCTGTTTGCTCAATGGATCAAGCCCGGTGCGACTGCACTGGTATAAAAACAGTTTCAGCTCATTATCTGTCGCTCCACTCGCAACAGTTTCTTTTATTGTGGCAATCTGACCCTCGGTGAAATCAGTGTCTTGGATCACCACACTTGTTTCCTTCGTCATTGTATCCTCCTATATTGATCTAATACGAAATGGCCTTGATACGCTTTTGTAAGCATATTTTTCATACAGGTCAGGATTCTCCTTTTTCAAAGCAGAACTCTTGAACCGCGTTGACTCAATCGGCTTGTAATACAGGCGGAAACCTGTGCAATCAACTAATATCCGATCACCCAGCGCTGTCTTGATCTCTTGTTTCTTACTTTCGACCAGGGCAGCTGCTTCCTCCTGTAATACCTTCATTGTAGCATACTCATTCATCAGTTCGTCAAGCGAATTGTCGAATGGTACCTCATCAGAAGGGTAAGCCTGTGCAAGAACCATAAGTTTTTCACCCTGACAGGTATGGCGGTATTCGCAGTTAGAACAGCGTTTGTCCTTTGCATCCAGCCTTTCCGGCGCGGGACCGTTCTCAACCATCCGCCAGAAATTAGTACCGGCACTGATGATTGATTCCTGCAATTCTGCATCTACTTCAACATCAAAGTGAACGAACTCCCAATTATCCGCCCACAGCACAGCATAACTGCCCCATTGACGGTTGGTTGTCAGCAGATAATGTTGCATCTGCCATATCCAGCTGGTGGGAATACCTTCATCCCTGATCTTGTAATACATCGGCCTGCCAACTGATTTACATTCCAGTATCCCGGTTTTGCGTTCATCAAATGCTACAATTTCAGCATCAAGATGACACATGGCCCACTGATGTTGTTTATTGGTTATCATACGGTTTACCCTGCGGATTTTCCTGTCGGTATGCAGAACATATTCATCCCTGATCAACTGTTCCAGCTTATTGCCCCTTGTCATAATATTGGAAGCAATGACCGGGTAATCAGGTTCTTGACTCGTTTTGTCATACCACAGTTTGCGAGAGCATCCGTATGGTTCCTCATTGAACAAATGGTGAATATCTGACCCACCAAGTCCTGTAAGGCGTTCCTTCAGGAATTGTTCTCTGTCCATTGTTTACTCCTTGTGCTTGTTCATTAGATTGCCGAGCGCAATATAAAAGAGAGGAGCTGTCAGGCGCGGAACATTACCTTCAACGCAGTGAGCGACCATCTTTCTGATGTCCCTCTCCACCATTTCCCCGACCATCTTAACAGCATCATCATTTATCTGAACTTTGCGCTCATTAAACAATTTTCGTACTTGTGAAGTCTTTATTATCATAGCATAACCTTTATATTTCGCCCAAAAATTACGCCAAAATTAGTATTTCTACTAATATATAATGAGAAAATGCTATACTTCGGTAGACCTGCGGTACCATCCAAAGTAATATTTCCACAATGAAGGACGTTTTTTGCAGAGTTCTACATAGTGGACAATTCGGTAGGCTGTAAGTCTTTCCGGCTCAAGGTTTTTATCTTTGACTGCTCCAAGTGTTTTAGGCCCAAGTTTACCATCTACTTCCAGATCAGCGCCTTTAGCATTTACTGCCTTTTGCACAATCATAACAGCGCGGCTATAACCCATATTCACTACCATATCAAGGTATATCTCCTGCAGGCCATCAGGGAATGATGCTGCTTTGGAAGGCTTATAATAATGTTCGTTGTAAATGTTCACGGCCTGATCATAGGTGAGATTCTCAATGTCCACATCCTTGTGGGCGCGCTGGCTGATTCCGTATCTGGTTGTACCCCCGGGATCGTCAGGATCGCGTGTTATTTTTGATCCGCCTTCCCTTTTAATAATGTTTTTAACCATTGCATCAAATCCTTTACCCATGATTGACTCCTTTCTTTTTTTTTACTTCTATATTTTTTCAGATTACCAACATCATCTTTCATCTCCACATATTCACCAAAATTCTTTTCCAGCAGCTCAAGTCTTTTAACAAAGTTGTTCATAATGTGATTCGTACCATTGATGGCGCGAATAATGTCATGCTTTGTAATTGTTCTTTTTTGTTTCATTTATGATCCACGCTCACATACGCCATTGGCGTGGTGCTGTTTAAATATTCTGCAGGAAGCCAGACAGTGTTAACAGCAGAATATGTACCCAATACCTTTTTACCATATTCTAATTCTATTTCAGTAGTTCCTGACCATGATATACTGTCGTCAGTTATCAGATAAGCATGAAAGTAAACATCATACTCACCTTCCTCTATTTGATAGACATAATAAACAAATTCAGGATACCAAGTGTTACCAACGTCATAATTCGGCATTGCATTGGCATAGAAATACATCGGCACTTTTGATTCTGAATTAATAATCCTGTTCTCATAGGTAATATATTCATCACGGCAACTGATGATTAAGAAAAATGCTATTATAATTTTTTTCAGGTTATTCATTCTACACCTGAATCTTCATTATTGTAACCGGCTCGTGCAGTTTATCATAAGATTTGGCGTGGTAGGCCTGCGTTTCTTCATCAACAGTATACCCACCCTTCATATTTCTCACACTATTTAGGTCGATCCTGATACCATCCCGGTTGCCGTTATCGTGAAATACATAACAGTTCTGTGATGCCCGGCCTTCAAGATTCAATGCTTTCTCGCTGTAATCATTAGCACCAACCAGTGATGATGATCTGGAGAAGGTATCGCCGATCCTTGCAGAATGTATATGACCTGATACCACATAATCTAAATTAATGCCTCTTGATGTATATACGCCCTTGATCTGATTAATGGATGTTTCGTGATTGGCTTTTATCCTGCCGTGTCCGTGCATAAATAAAACTTTTTGTCCCCCCAGGTCAACAACCTTTTCCATCGGATCTCCATCAATGAAGTCTATGTCGCTGTCCTTAAATACATAGCGTAGCATATTGACAATGGTATGATCGTAATTATCGGTAGCCACCACATCAGCCCAGCCGTAATCCTCTTTGATCCTTGATTCATTACCACTAACGCTCAATACAGACAGATTAAAACTGCGTTTCATATCACGGATCAACTGCTGGTACAGGTCTACTGCACAGAACACTGCCGCCGATCTGTTACCGGCATTGGTAAGGTATTCATCCAATCTTCTGTCAGAGTTCAGTAAATCGCCTGTGAAGGCGACAAGCACATTAGATACGCCATACATCTTAAAAAACATTTTAGCGCGTTCTGCAAGCATTTTCAGGCGCTTACCGGCTACTTCGTAGTTAAAGGTGTTGTGCGGCAGGTCAACACGCTCATTCAGGTGGTTATCGGACAGCTGCAGCACTCCAACGCAACTGTCATTTTCTTTTTTTAATCTTTTAAGGGGAGAGAGCTTATGCTTTTTTAATATCTCAATAAGTTTTTTATTTAATGCAGAAACAGCATTTTCAACCCGGGCGTATTCCCTGAAGGACTTGCGCTCGATCCGGTTGCGGTCTTGATAGCTCTGTTTTTGTTTGCTTAACCGAACATTCTCGGTAATAGTGTCCCGGCTGTTGCGGGCCGGATATATGGTACGAAAATTACAATAAGAACACAGCCAGCGCTGTTTGCGCAGGCCGTCTTTGGTTTCTTTATAACCTTTGCGTGTTAAATTGGAAGAACCGCACTCTGGACAACTTAAATAATTGCCCTCGTCATCTACAGTTAGAAATGGCATTATTTAATGTATATTTTACCATTTCCAGAATATCTTTACACCGGCAGACAACACATCAAGGCACTGGCGAACAACTAAATCACGTTCTTCCTCGGTGATCTCTCCATCCTCCGCCGCCTTGCGGTATTCTTCCAGCGCTTCTTTTATTTCTTTTAATACATTGCGATATTTAGCCGACACTACCGCCATATAACCACCAAGCAGTATTATTGCTAAATAGGCTCCATTGCTCCAGCTTAACCATTCCATAACAACTCCTTATTTTTTCTTTTTTCTGCTAAAAGGATTCAGATTAACTCCCATTTCTTTCTGATACCATTTAACTTGTTCTTCCATTGCTACAAATCTTTTTTCAGATTCTTTCTCATGTTTACTAATAAGCTCTTCAATATTGGTCTTATTTTCAGCCATACTGCTTTCAATAAGTTCTAATCTATTTTCAAATTCAGCATACAAATAACCGCCAACTGCAATAACAGGGATAGCTGATATAAAGAAACTTAATATTTGCTTACTTGTAACAGGAAGCTGAAGATTCTCATTTTTACTCAATGATTAACCGCCTTTCATGCGGTATAACCAAGCAATGAAACCGCCAAAAAGAACACCAAGAACAGAACCAATCCCCTTAATCTTCTCAACGGCTTGCTCTGTTTCCCTGACTCTGCCATTAAGTTTCTCAAGAGACTTCTCATTCTTATTCACTGTTTTTCTGATATACTTAAGTTCCACTATAACCGTGTCGCGGTATTGTTGGAGTGGTGTTTTTCTGATATTCGCCATATCCCACCTAAACACCTATAAAGAATGGCCCAGCTGCATATTGAGGGCATCGGTTGAGCCAGAAACCGTATGCACAAGGAGGTTTGGGTGAAATAGCAGCTGGGCCGGGTATGACGAACCAATACTTTTATGATATTTTGCCATTCATCCGTCCTTTTATAAAATTCAGATCATCTGTCATATCGTTTAACTCATCAACAATCTTTTCGTGTCGGCGGTCTGCTGCTTCAGTCAACTGATCAGCCATATTTTCTAACCGCGCATCTGATTTATTGAAGCGATCAATAAGTTTTACAATAATATCATAATTTGCTTTTCCCTGATTATACAGAACTTTCTGTAAAAAGGTAATAAGGCCTCCAACGATTGCCAGAATCGCCAGAATGATCTCTTCGCTCATTTATCCTCATCTTCACTTATTAAAGATTCATCTAATTTTGATTCAAAGTGTTCCAGGCCGCCTTGCATTTGCCTGACATTGAATGTTGACTGATCCAACTTACGCTGAAGATCAGCTAAATGATTAAAATCGTCTATTTGCACCGGCGATAACTCACTCACTTTGTATACCTGCTCTTTGTAGGTAACCGTTTGTTCGTCACTCGATGCCGTTTCTTTTTGTTTTTTCGGCATGATAACCCCTTTCGGTTATTGTTTAGTGTGAATTAACCCAAGCCTTCTTTTCAATTACTGCTTCGGGTTTTATAATCAATTCTTTTTTAGCTACTGCTTTAACAGCTTCTGATACCAATCGTCTTTCCGTTACTGCTGCCTTTGCTTCAACTGCTGGCTCTACTTCATATTCTTCCATTACTGGTATTTTATGTTTTACATCTTCGTATACAGCGGCTTTTGCTTTTACTGCTGGTATCTTTACCATACCAACTTTCTTACCTTCTGGAATATCGTCACCTTCTTCATACTTAACTGATGGTGCCGCTTCCACTGCTTCAGATACAAGTTTCTTTACCTTTTCACCATCCTCACCATATAGAGGGACTTCTTCATATACTTTCTCTTTTTTGACCTCTTTAGAAACAACAGTTTTCTGAACGTATTTACCACCTTCTTTTACAACCTGCACTTCAGACTTATCAACTTCTTCTTCTAATTCTACTTGCCTTTCACCCATCACCGCATCTTTGGCTTCTACCGCAGGTTCCACTTCCACATCTTCGTATACTGCCGCTTTAGCTTTTATAGCAGGAATTTCCTGTTTGACTTCAGCGTTCTTTGCACCAGCAGACACCCATGCTTCAAACGATTCTAAAACAGATTTACCATCAAGTTGTGGTACTACTGCGTCTCTGTATTGCTTACGGAGTATCTCCGCTTTTAATGTATCAGACTTCGCATCAAGATAATCCTGTGCATCAGCATCCTTTGGGATGTCTCCATGCCATTTGTAATCTTTACCACCGTATGCGATAGTAAATGATACTGTCTTATCGTCTGCGTTATCTCTTGAACTTTGTATTGTAATTGCCATTTTTTCTCCTATATATAATTTAAGGTAACTGTATCGCTTCGACCATATATCCCGTTACATCAAAAGTTTCACTTCCAGATGCTTCTATGGCTATTTGTATATCACCGTCAGAATTACACGCTATCCAACCAATAGCATCATTGAATGTATCATTGGCTCTACCATACGGTTGATTCCAATAAGATGCCCCAGATGTACCACTCCTACGATGGTATAAATAACATTGTGTCCCAGCACTCCCGCTATCTCTCGTTTGCGATTGTAAAAGGTACGCTTTCGCTCCTTTTGGAAATTTTCCAGAAAATTCAGCCTCAAGGTTTACAGTTGCTACAGCCTCATCACTATGGGATGAACCAGAACCAGAATCTGAATATGTTGTAGAGTGCATATTTTTCTCACACCACACAATCTCACCCTGCGGTCTGGTGTAGTTGCCTTCACCTATTGATGAGCCGAATACGAGCATTGGTTGGGATATGTAGGCTGTTGCTCCACTTACTGCAAATAGAATAAGAGGCGAAACTACCGCCGCATCCGCATCAATCGTTTTAGTCAACTCAAGCCATTCCCATGCGTTACCGCCTGTGTGGTAATCACTATGATTATCTCCATCATCGTACATATTAAGACGAACATGACTTGCTTCGTCTGTTTTCACCCAACACCCAAAAGTCAATGCCCTACCTCGCACTTTTGCGAGCCACGGAGCACTGCTTTGGTCGGTAGGGTGTATGTGTTTATTTGTAGCGGCAGTCGTAGTTTTTAGAGCATAAAATGAACCATTATGAGTGAGAGTCCCTCCATCATCATGCTGTCTCCAAATATCAAAATTTGCGGATTGTTTAGTCCATCCATCAAATGCTAAAGCACCCGCAGCCGCTATACAGCCTGGGGTGACTTCGTAGAATGTAATATCAGAAAGCGTGAAGTCAGAACCCACTGTCAAAGTGATAGCCCCGATTATTGTTGATGTGGAAGTCGCCTCGAAAACCAATGTCGATGCCGCCGTACTTGTCACCACATTTCCTCTGACAGAGGTAGCGTTTGTATAAGCACCAACTGAACCATCTGTATATCCATTGCAAGTGGCGACAATTCTGTAAAGTTTACCAACAACCGTAGTGATGGTCTGTTTGATTACATTGTTAATTGCACCAGAAGTGACAACTGCATTGCCGCCAGTAATTGTCCAACCACTTTCTTTAGTCCAATCGGAATCGGCAGCAAATGAACCGTTCGTTGTTAAATCACTCCCAACATTCTCCAGCGTACTATTACTCCAAACATCAAAGCCAGAGTTGGTGAGTAGGTTTTCTTTTAATGCACCGCCACGCTCTACAATACCACCATTTGTTCCAGGCTTCACATCAAGAGTATGAGCTGGTGTCATAGTACCAGTGGCTCCATTTATGCCAATCTTATTAACGCCACCATTAACAACGAACATATGTTCATTATCATTCGACCTTACTTTGAAATCAACATCTTGCTCATCTGCATTAAATTCTATAGAGCCTTCTGCTGTACTTCCAGCCCCATGCCATCCTTTCATTTCAAAGAAGTTTCGTTCAGAATTGCTTTGGCGAACCATCATTTTTATACGACCAGACTCTGCTCCTTCATTATCGTATGTCATACCACCAGTTATAGTATTGTAAAGAGTTTCATTGTTTCCAGCATCAAGAGCTCTAAACTCAATCATCCCAATATCATCATTATCGTGTGAACTATCAGTTGCAGTTTTCTTAAATTCAATAATTGGGGCAACAGCATCAGTATTTGTATTTTCAATCTTTAATACTGGTTTGGCAGAAGTAGCAGATTTTATGTGGAGCAACTCATCTGGTGTCACTCCTATACCTACGTTGCCAGACAAATCAATTCTCATGCGTTCTGTGCCACTGGTAGTCGTAGTATCTGCCGCAGTATTAAAAGTAATATGTTCTACTGCGTTCATAGAACCAGTTGCACCACCTATATTAACCGAACTCGCACCACTATCTACTTGTCCATAAATTAAAGCTATAGGCTCCTCTGCGTTAGTATAGTGAGGCATACCAATTCTGCAAAATTTATTGGTAGAGTTTGTTCTCGTCAACGCTGCCGCATCATCACCACCAAGAACTGCTGTTAAACCTCCACCTGCAAGGTCTAATCCCACCGCTTTCTTTAGACTTATCGCACCAGCACCC
>Ga0114900_1000693_pt1 | contig 23791 bp, 31 predicted proteins | sample MalvireepMed_231_FD_89685 | JGI IMG/M metagenome (GOLD analysis project Ga0114900, IMG submission 89685) | Marine viral communities from the Global Malaspina Expedition - Malaspina viral metaG DeepMed_231 | ecosystem: Environmental > Aquatic > Marine > Oceanic | place: Mediterranean Sea...
CCCCGAGCCTGAGCCGGAGATTCCGCCTCCCCCGCCGCCACCACCCACCCCACCGGGAACGGTCGTCAAGGCGCCGGCACGCGCCCAGGAGACGCCTCGCCCGCGGCGAGAGCTGGGCCGCCGGATTCCCCTTGAGGTTAACGGGCAGTTCGCCGAGCTGGTCGGCTGGCGCCAGGGTGCCGTGTTCGTCTACCAGAATCTCATCACGGGGCGCAAACAGTACAGCGGGTCGCCCCTCTTTGGGGAGGTGACAGACGAACCAGGTCTACTCCCCAACCCCTCGTTCCGGGTGATCCGCCGGGGTTCAAAGCGGCCCCGGCCTCAGACGATAGCCCAGGGCATCGTCAACATCGAGGTCGGCCGGGATGGCTTGCTGTTCAAGGCAAGGCGGCCTCGGGTCCGGGACCGCAACTTTAGACGGAGGGGCGGCCTTGCATAACTCGTCCTGGATTGCCGTAACCCTGATCCTGTTCGTGTTCGCTATCGCCATATGGGGGCCACAGTCCACCCTTGGGCTAATCGACTGGTTCCGGGACGGAAGCCAGGTCTCCCAGCGAACGAGCGCCGACTTCGTGGGCGGGACCGGGGTAGACATCGCCCACTCCGATTCAGCAGGCAACAACCGGATAACGTACACCATCACCGAGGGCGTCCTGGCCGAGTCGGGAATCGCCACCATGGGCGCCAACGCGACAACGACAGACGTAACGCACGGGTTGGGGCAGGCGCCGGATAGGGTGTTACTGACGCCTCGGGGGAATTGGGACGGCGTTACCTGGTACGTGTCGGCGTCCAGCACCACCACGTTCACGATCCGGCACCAGGCCGCCACGACGACGGCAGTTAGCTACGACTGGCGGGCACAAGAGGAAGAGGAATAACCGCCCCATAGGCCTACACCACCTAGCTCAGCATATCGTGACCCCCTGCTTAAAAGGCCCCTTATTTTGTTGGGGCAAAAGGAGATCCTTTTGCCCACCCCTCTTTTCACCAGCTCACCAGCTACGATCTCAGCCACCCCCCTTTTGCCGCCTCCGCTTTGAACAGCGTGTCGATCCGGTAGCGCGCCGGGATGTGCTCCTCAGCCCGCCGGGGCATCAGGTCGCCCCCCGGTTCCCCATTCTGGGGATCGCCGACGTGGTTCTGGTACATGTCGCACTGGGCGCACTTCCGCATCACCATCCCCATGGCGGCCTCGCTCGGCGTCACTGGCACGAGCCGGAGATCGGTGGAGCCGCAGCCCCCGCGATAGCAGATCACAGCGCCATCACCGACTGGGCCATCCGGTTCGCCGCGACCTCGCAGTACCGTTCCTCGATCTCGATGCCGATGGCCTTGCGGCCCAGGTCTTTGGCCGCCCGAAGGGTCGTACCGCTGCCCATGAACGGGTCTAGGGCGATTTGCCCCCCAAACAATTGTAGAAGGTGAGATATAAGCCACAACGGTTTTTGCGTCGGATGGGAGCGGTTGCCTTCAAAGGGGCCTACTACGGCAGTCTGCGTCTTCTCCCACCCCTTGTAAATCACAGGCGAGTCGAAAAAGACGAACTCACAGGCGTTAATGATTTGTTTGCGGAATGACGGCGTTGGGTTGGGTTTGACCCAGGTTAATAAGCGCCCGGCTGGTCGGAGCTTATACCAGGCTGGTATTTGCCAGTCTACAGTGAACGCTACCAGTGGGGTTGAAGGCCAAATAAAATCCGATGGCTCAAAGGCCATATCCCATTCAGCAACCGCACGCCTGGTAATGCTCTCGCCATCGCGTAGATAGACCTCCCCCATCCCATACGGCGGGTCGGTCAGCACCAGGTCAACCGGCCCCAACGACGGCAGGATGTCACGGCAATCGCCCAGGATTATGCAGACGGCTTCGTCGGAGTAGTAGGGCTTAACGCCAGCGGGCGGCCACGGCACGGGGCTGGTTGCGCTTGGCGAGTTCGCGGAACTCTTCAAGTCTGCCGTCTGTCCGCATGTGGCATCGGCGGCAGATGAGGTCCACCCGCTCAAGCTCGTTAGGGTCAACTGTCGCGACATCGCCATAGCGTTTTACGTCCGGCCAGTGGCGGGCCAGAATCTTGTTGCACCAGCGGTCATTCTCGATCTGCCACTGTATCTCCATACCAGCCTGCTCGAGGCCCAGATCGAAGCCGCCGATACCTGAGAAGACGGAGCCAACTTTCACGACACTCCAATTGACAGCGGGACTTGAGCCTATCGGCCAGCGGCCGCCCTGTACCGCCGAAAGCTGCGAGGAGAAATCCCTAGCTCCTCAGCGGCTTCGCCGACACTCATGTCCCTGGCCAGTACCAAGGGCAAAATGCGGGCAAAACGGTTTTTGAATCCCCTCTTGTCTGACAGCCTTGGCCGTCCTGTGTGACGGCCCTCTTTTTTCGCCCGATCCATTCCGGCGACAACCCTCTCCCGAATCAACTCCAGCTCGAACTCGGCCATTGTGGCCAAGAGGTTCAACATCAGCCGGCCGACGGCCGTCCGGGTGTCGAAATCCTCTCGGAGACTGGTGAAGGTGATCCCCAGTGGATCCCAGGTGGCCAGGGTGTCGTGCATGTCCTTGACGGACCGGAAGGCCCGGTCAAGCCTGAACACGAGGACCGTCTTGAAACGCCGGCGGGCCGCATCATCCAGCAGCTCGCGCCAGGCCGTCCGCCGGCGCAGGTCGACGGCCGAGGCCTGGTCAAGATAATACCGGTGTACCTCCCACCCATGACGATCGCAATGCTCGACTAACGGCAGCAGCTGAGTCGCGGGGTCCTGATCCCGGTCTTGGGTGCTTACCCGGGCGTAGATAGCGACCTTCATCGCTCTTGCCTCCCTCTAGTGCCCCCCTGGGTTGGGTATCAGATCCGACGCCTTGACCCGCCTGAGAGACTTGATGCGGTCTCGTATCATGCCGGGACCGGGTAGACTTCAGGGAAGGCCCCGCCGCCCTTGTACGTTAAGGCTTCGACTGTTTTGCCCGCCCTGTAGAGATTCCAAGCCTTGATAATCAGGGGCGCAAGGTCGACTTGTGAGAGCCCTCCCCTCACAGTCCTCGCCAGCTCGATCCGCTTCCGCAGCTTCATGACCGGGTGGTTCTCTTTCAAGTCCTCCAGCGTGACGAACTTGTTGAAGAAGTCCGCAGCGTCTTCCTCAGAGAGCCCGTTGAGGGTGATCAGGATAGACGACCACAAACCCTGACTCCCGAGACGCCTTGGCCGTAAGGCCCGAGTCGCCTTGAGCTGCTTTTTCAGCAAGTCCCCGTGATCCTCGAATACCGTCAGGAGGTCTTGAATCGTCGGCGTCATGTTCGGCGACAGGACATTGTACGTGGACGTCGATAACCACCTGTGATGAGCCGTTACGGACGACGCCAAGCGAGACGTGTCCTTCTCTTGCATAATGCTCAAGAACTGCGACAGGTTGCGGGGCTTCCCTGTGTCAGTGACGAAGATCGTGTCATCCGGTAGGTTGCGGATAACGAGCACTGGCACCGTCGCGTTCGACTCGACGATCGCCCACAAGCGATGCTGGCCGTCGAATACCTCCCCGGCTTTGTTGAACCGGACCGGGTCTCCATTGAACCTCCACCGGGCGGTCAGCATTTCTCTGGTGTACTGATTCACCCTGGCCTGAGTGATGATCCTGTTGGGACGGGGGCCGTCTTGGAGCCACTTGAGTGCGATGGCTGGAGTTATGATCTCGATCGCTATGGTCGCGTCCGCCGCGTCGTCAAAAGCCTTCTGGTTGGGATTCACTGGCGCCGCTCCGCCGTTCGTAGATTTCCTCACCACCCTCTTTCGAGTCTTAGTTGTAGTCATCTGATGTTGACCCCTTTCAGAATTGCACGACGCTTGGAGCGTCGCTGAAGTGGCTCGACGTCCCGCCTGGGGATAACGAGCCGGCCGTTCCTGCGGGACACAGGCAGCTCGCCCCTGTTCTTGAGCTTCTGCAACGTCCCCCGATTAAGACCCGTGAGTTTGGGTAAGTCCGCGAAGTCCACGTACTCACCACGCTCTGGATCCTCAGCGTCAGCCGCCCTAAGCAAGCGCCTGGCAGCCCACTTGGTCTCCCCCAAGATCTGCGCGATGTCGGAGATCTTCCACCCATCGCGATATAGCCTGAGTGCTTCGGTCTTTTGGGCGCCGTTGTTCATTCGCTCCTCCCGATCCATTCCGGCGACAACCCTCTCCCGAATCAGCTCCAGCTCGACCCGGTCATGGGTGCTTACCCGGGCGTAGATAGCGACCTTCATCGCTCTTGCCTCCCTCTAGTGCCCCCCTGATAGGTCAAATAGAGCCAGGTTTGAATCCCTGACCTGCGCGTTGACAACCTCCGGGCCGCCCTGGGCGCAGGACTGGCAGACAAACGGACCGGACGGGTCGCACCGCTCATAGCCCCAGCTCGATCCCAAGCCGTAGGGGTCCATAGGGCAGCCGTTCCAGTTGTAGATCCTCCGGGTCAGCTCCTCAAGGACAATCCACCGGTCCAGCATGTCCGCCCAGGTGCCTTGTAGATCCCCCCGGTCCAGCTCCTTCCCCCACTGGTCCGAGCTGACGGTCGCCTGCCAGGTCTCGTTGAACCAAGCGAGACCGCGTTTCAGTCGCTCGGTGGCCAGCTCAAACGCCGGGTGGTTTTGGCCGCTTTGCGACGGGCTCGGTGGGTGTCGCAAGCGATCGAGAAACGTAGAATTATTACTCATTTCTAAATCTCTCCCAGAGATTAACTCCTATACAACTCGTCACTCGTCACCCTCAAAGCTGGGTTAGCTGGTGACGAGTTAAAAACAACTCGTCACCACTCGTCACCACTCGTCACCCTCCGAAAAGGTGACGAGTTGACCCCAAAAGTGATGAGTTGAAACAACTCGTCACCCCCCTGCGCCCCTGTAGATAGGCGTAGGTGACGAGTGACGAGTTAAACGGCCCAGAAAGTTTTTCATTTCACTTCCCTAAACTTCCCGCCCGCTTCCACTACCGGCGCTCTCCGTGCCCTCGGGCTTCCTGGCGAATGTGTACCATCGGCCGCGTTTGGAATGTCCCGATTCGATGGCGAAGTGCATCCCCAGCTCGTCGCCCATGTTACGCAGCGCAATCCCGAGAGCTTTTTCATTTCGAATTCGAAAGGGAAGTCCGTTGCGCTCGGTTACGTCTTTCAGCTCTCGCCAGAGTTCTCGAGCGTTCACCTTTTGGCCGCCGTTGGCGCCAGGCCCCATATCAAATTCACCCTCAGGGGTTCGACGGGGCTCCGAAAGCCACAAGTCCAGCGCGAGGAAAAGAGGGCTCTCCTCGGTGGCGAAAGTGAACTGTGACTGCCGGACCTTAGACAGGACTTCCGCGGTCGTTTGCTCGGCGTCCAACCCTCGGCCAATCCGCTCAGCGATCCCAGCGAAATCCGCGAGGCGCATGTTGTGAAAGGCCGACTCCGAGGGCGGGACCGCCAGAACCCTGTTAACGAGTCGGGCGTAGTCGGACATTAGCTCGTTCCGTTGGTGGCTGACCTCCTCCAGCAGCTCGAACTCAGACCGCATGGTTGACAGCCGGTCCAGGTGGAAGATCAACAGCCGGCTGGCGACATCTTCCCGCCGGAACGTAGGCGTCCTGGCCGTGAGGGAGATCACGCACCGCGGCGTGTAGGAGACCTCGACGTTGGTGGTGTAGAGCTTTTTCTTCGTCACCTGGACGCCAGTTGCCGACTGGGCCAGGGCGTCGGCCAGCCAGGGGTAGTATCCGTCCACATTGTCGAAGGTGGCGAATGGCCGGCTGGTCACCGCCACCCAGTAGTCATCCTCTTTGTCACGACGGAGGGCGTCGACCTGGAAACCGGGGCCAAATAGCAGCTGGCCGATACGCCGGAATAGAGAGCTTTTGCCTGAGTGGGCCGGTCCGACCGCCAGGGTTAGAGGCTTCGTTGGCTGGACGCTCTCGAAGGCGAGGGAGAGCATCCATAAGAGCATTAGAAGCCGCTGTTCGTCGGGCGCGTAAGGGCACGACTCGTCTGACACGAAGTTCATAGGCTCAATGATCGTCTCCGCCACCGAGGCGCCGGCGGCTGGTACGTACTGCCAGGGCTCGGCGAATTTGGTAGGGGAGAAAAGGATTCCGTCGGCGCCGTTGTCCCGGACCTCGATATTGTGACCATCCAGCTTGAGGACGCTGCCGTCGTTCATGTCCAGCAGCACCACGTTGGAGTCGACGTTGTAGTGGGCAAACTGGCTAATGGTGCTATGGCGGCCGCGTAGGGCGGTCTCGACGATCATTTGCTCGATCAGGAAGTTGTACAGGGTCTCCGTCTTGTTCAGCTGGTAGCGTTCGTTTAGGAGTACCGCCATATCGAACCCGTCCAGCTCGCAGAGTCTACGCTGGGCCTGGTCGAAGTAATAATGACGGCCCTCGGCCGAGACAAAAAAACCGTGCCCCCTCAGCTCCTGGATAATGTGGGCGGCGATCGGACGATACTTGGAGGGGACGAAGGGGTCCATGGGCTCGCTGGTGCCGTTGGACTGGGCAGCATTGAAGGGCGCCGCCGCCTCGATTGCCGCGTCCAGGTTCTCAGCACTGTGCCCTTGGTCCAGCCAGTCGGACACGTCCCCCTTGGGAGGGAGGCCGTCCAGCTCTACCATACGGACCTCGAGGGCGACGGGCGATAGTGCCTCCGCCACCTCGTTGGCATGCTTGAGGCCTCCGGGGTCGTTGTCGCGTAGTACGGCGATCTTGTGGCCTTTGAAGTACGGTGTGTACTCAGGCCGCCACTTGCCGGCGCCCTGTGAGTTGGTGGTCGCGGTAAACCCCTGGGCGGCGAGGCGATCGGCGTCCTTTTCCCCCTCGACCACAAGCACCCACTCCTGGCCGGGTGAACACTGAGTCAGGGAGGTTAGTCGATAAGGAACTCGGCGGATGCCGCTCAGATTCCAGAGCCAATCTCCGGACCGGCTCGGATCTGGGCGTCTCTGCCGAAAGGCTTTCGTTCCGTCGGCCTGGCGGAGACGGACCACCTGGAATACGAGCTGCCCCGTCTCGTCTGTGTAGTCGTAGGTGGCCACCACCTCGCCAGCCGGCGAGGTGGCCGATCTGACGGGGATCTCCCATTTCTCGGCCAGCTGGCGAAGGGTGTTCTTGCCCTTGGGTTCGTCGCACACGAAACAGTGGGCGATCCTTTTCTTGACGTTGATGCCGAGGTTGGGGGTCTTGCCGGACCGGTCGGCGTGCCACGGACACCACGCCTTCGCCTCACCGCTCCGATCAGGGGGTTTGACCACATCGGGATGCGCAACTATCTGGTCAAGTAGGCTCATGGGAAGGCTCCGTTAGTTACGAAGGGGGCAGCGACGCCCGTATGAGAGGGGGTAGAATTCCAGGGTCCAGATGCACTTGCAGCCCCGGCATGTCCACACGATGGCGTTGGCTGGGTTCCAATAGAAAATAGAGACGATGGACTCTCCGCAATGCTCACATTGCCTGCCGGTGGTTAGGTCCGTGGCCACCTCGGCGCTCATGGCTCCACCGTCGGGTCGTCGTAGTCCCAATCGTCGGTTTCGCCATGGGCCTCGTAGAGGTGGTCGGCGAACTCGTCTTTTTCGTCAAAGCCCGCCCCGCAATATCCGCACAACCAGTCCTCGGGTGTGGCCATTCTGGTGTCGGTCTTGATGCGGTAGTAGGTGTCCTCGAGGCGATCGAGGGGGTCGCGGCTGGGGCGGTACATCGGGCACTTGGGGGCATGGGCTCCGTATCGCAGCCCAAACCTCATCACGTCGGGGAGATCTCGAACGTAGCACCGGCAGTCCTCGGGCGCTCTCTCAGTGACCATTTCGGCCCCCGTGGAATTTCTCGGCGAGGGTGAAGCTGGCGCGGCGCCGCTCGTCTTGGAACGTCTTAATAGCAGACCAGGTGATCCGAAAGGTTCTGCCGCCTCTATGTGAACTGGTTGGCCGGGCTGGAAGGCGCCCGGTCCTAATCCAATTCTGGACCGTCCAGGTGCCGACCCCCAACCACTCTCCAACCTGCTTCGTCGTCAGCGACCCCCCCACTGCGAGAGCATTCGCGACTTCTCGCGGAGGCGACCCGTTCGTAGGCCTGCCATACACCGAGTCAATGGCTGCCCACTCCGGCCGGTGTCCGCAGGTTATACAGTAGGGCTCGGGGTCGGTAGTGAGATCCATATCGCCCCGGCATCGGGGGCAGGACTTGAGGGCTAGCATCAGCGGCCTCTCTTGCGCCAGTACTCTATCGCCCAGTCAGCAAAGGTCTGGCCTGCCTTATAGGCTACCGGGACGCCGATAATGAGGACGATCCAAAGGGTGGGGGTCATTACACGACTCCTGTTTGCCAGATTAGGAAGGCAAATCCGGCCAACGCTCCAAGAACGAGGACTAGTGCGATGGCGCGGAGGGCTGCTGAGAATAGACCCCAGGCGATGACCAGGGCGACGCCAAGGACTATGAAAGGGATTGCGTTAGCCATAGCCCCTCCAAGGCCGCCTAAGCCAGAGGAAGACCGTACAGGCTAATACTGCGCCCGCCCAAAAGGCGGTCGCATGCCAGGAGTGGGTGGCTATAGAGCCACCGAGAAAAGCCCCAAAGAGGACGAGGATCAGTCCTATAGCAAAAAAGTCCCCCAGTCGGGAGTCCGTGCGACCTCCGTCCTGGGGGACTTCGTCACGACAAGGGGGGATGCCATTCGAACGAAGGTGACTCTTGTCCGGCGAAGAACCCCGCAATGAAAAACCCCCGCGCTTGTCGCTACGGGGGTTAGTCTATTTCATGGTTTATGCAGTTGTCAAGGGGGGGAGGTTTATCTGTATTTGAACGGGCGCCCTGGTTTGGGGGGGTGCTCGACTAAGTAACGGACATCATTCTCGTCTACCAGAACCCCGCCACCTTTCTGGCGGGCCTTTCCCTTGTCCGCAAGGTGCCCACGGTAGCGCCAGCTATGGAGAGTAGGCACTGGAATCCTGAATGTCTCGGAAGCCTCTTCCAGGGTGATGAGTTTCGGCTCGGTCAGAGTAGTCACTTGCTCAATCATCTCCTCGCTTGCGCCAGCTGCCTTCAAGGCCTCTAGCCATCGGAAGTGTTCGCTAGACCTGCTATCCCCATTTTACCACGGTACGCGCTTTAGGTAGGCCGGGGCCACCTTTACTCCAATCAACAGCCACCAGAAACCCGCCATTGGCCCGATCCAGGTGTAATAGTCCAGCATCCCCAGCAGGACGATCGTTAGCAACAACCACCAGGCCCCGGAACTCCGGGGTCTGGTCTTTAGAGCCCACCACGTAACGCCTACCCAGGCCACGGCGGCGAATAGCCCCAGCTCGATCCCAAGCCGTAGCGGCACGTTGTGAGGTGGGCCGTCCCCGATGTTTACGAAGCCCCCTGGCGCGGCTGTGGGGAGCCGTTCGATGTTGAACCGGCGCGTGAGGTCGCGCATGCTCCAGACTGGAAACGGTCGGTCCATGATGTGGTTATCGACCGGGTCGTAGCGGATACCCATCCTAAGGGACGTCTCGACCGCGCCCCAGGCGCCAACGACCACGACGGAGGCAACGAGCGCCCCAACTACGAGATACCGCCAGCTCAGGCGGCGGGTTAGCAGGAGCAAAACTAGCACTACGGCCATCGCCAGCATCGCGGTCCGAGACGCCGTGAAGGGAAGAGCGGCCATCATTGGCAAGGCCAGCCACTTGTGCCGGGACGTTAGGAAATACACCGCTCCGAGGGTTAGCAGGCCGCCGGCCGGGTTCGGGGTCGAGGTTAGCCCCTGGGCGCGCTGGGTGCCCACAATTACCCCCTGATAGAGGACGACCAGGGCGTGGAGTAAGAACAGCGGCGCAAGCCAGCGGAAAACCCTCTCGGATCCGACCAGGTAGAACCCGATCAGCGGGGCGACCAGGACCGCGACCAGGGCGGTGAGCTCCCATGCCCCCTCGCCCCATACGAGGCTCCCGGGAATGGCGATCACCAGCGACCCGAGGATTACGGCCATGGCGAAGAAAACGGGCCGGGGGCCGATAGTGGGCCGGCCGACGATCACGGCGAACATGAGGGAGATTAGTCCGGGGATGAGAAACGGGCTTTGAAGGGTCTGCGCCAGGAATAGCAGGCCGAGGGATAGGCTACAGAGGGCGGCGGCGAGTTCGGTGCGCCAGGCCCGCTCACGGGGCCGGATCGCGGCGAGCCACCAGAGATCTGCCCAGTAGAAGTTGTGAAACCGTCTAGTCGATGGATGCGTGGCCATTCGCCGCGGGTGCCGTGATGGTGTTTAGGCGGTCAACGACGCTTGTCTGGATTCGGGTTAGTGCCTCATTCCGCATCGTGTCTAGGTCGTGGCGGTTCTTGACCACCAGCTCGAGGAAGTCCGTATAAATGGCCCACACCGCCTCGATTTCTTTGTCGTACTGAAGCGCGATGCCGGTTAGCTCGCGGGCCTTAACGTAGTCCCTTTCCCTCGGCAGGGATGCGTCAAGGGAAGCTAGTTGGCGTTTGGTGGTAGCCGTTACCTCCGCAAAGGCCGCGATGGCGACTTGCGTTTCGGTGGGCTGGGCTAAGGGATCCCCGATGATGGGGGGCGGCTCTTCCGTGGTTGCACCGAAGAGCGGGCCACAGGCGGCGGCCACGACCAGGATGGCGGCAAGGACGATAACTTTCATAAGCGAATCCTCCACAACTTTGTCGTGCCCTGTTCAAACTCCAGCTTGAGCCACGGCGCCCGGGCCGTGACCTCCCACTGGTCCGGTGGTGCCTTGTAGATCCCCGGCGCCCTGTCGTTGTAGTTGGGGAACCGGTGGTCGACCAGGACGTGGGAAACTCCAAGTTTTGCGACCGACGCCTGCCAATCGCACCCCGACACCCACCCGAGGACGCACCGCACATCCTTATCGGTCTCTGTGTAGGCCCTGGGTGGTTCCCACGTCCAAATGTGCGGGCTCTCTACCTTGTTTAAGGCCGCAATCCATAGGGACAGAGTGAACGAGTTGGAAACGATGCCCTCGCCCGTCTGGTCGGCGTCGGCGACCTCCAGAGCGGCGACGGTGGCCTCCGTTGCCATGTCGGAGTACCGGGCTTGTCCGTAGAAGCTGTTTACATACTCCCAGGCTCCGAGGCCCACCAGCGCCAGGGCCACGGCGAGAGGGGCGGCGCGGGCGACCTTTCGGGGGCAGGCAAGTCGTCCTCGCAAGAGGAAGAATAACCCTGGCCACCAGTATTTGAAGACCATCCACGCGAGGGCGGGGTAAATAAAGACCGCGAGGAGATACCGAGACCTATAGAAGATATTGATTACGGTCTCATCTGTGGACATGAACACCAGTAGGAGCCCGAACAGGCCGACCATGCACCCCAGCGCCCGGATCCTGTAGTCCTCGGCGTAACGAATCAACCAGTAGGCGACGGGGATGGCGAGAAGGAACTGAAGCCAGGCCATGTCTGGCCATTGGGCGAGGTATACCCAGGGTCCGGGGTATCGCAGGATCTCCGAGCCGGGGGCGATGGCGAGATACCAGGGGAGGGCCGAGAGGGCGACCAGGCCGCCGATAAGCATCCCGACGGTCATGGGGAGGTAGGTGAAAGGGGCGGCGGCCACCCGGAGAGGCCAAGCCAGGTTTGAGTGCCGGTATGTGGCCGCCAGGAACAGCATAAAGGCCGGGAGAGCTATCGCAATCAGCCCGGCCGCGGTCTGGTTGACGTAGACGGTAAGGGGAATACAGGCGGCCAGCAGGGCCACGTAGCGCCACTGGAACTCCCGAGGGTCCGCTAGCCTCCACATGGCCCATATAGCGACGCCAATCAGGGTGAACCCCTGGAGAGGGAGCGCGCCGGTGACGAACATTTCGGCGTGGAGCATGTCGATAGAGACGAAGAGGACCGGCAAGAGGGCCTGCCAGGGTTTGAGGAACCGTCGGGAGATCAGGTAGACGGCCAGCAGGGGGAACGTGGCTGCTATGGCCGACCAGGCTTTATACCCGTTGTCGTCGCCGAGGACCGAGGTGAACGGGACGAGCTGCCATCCTGGGGCCAGGGGTGGACGGGGGAACCCGGCGCCGGTGGGCTCATCGCCCAGAACAGCGTTACGCGAGAGGAGATACGCTCCTCCGTCTACGCCCAGGTAATTGTCGTGAGTGATGGCAAGTGTCAACCGAAGGGCTAGGCTGATAAGAACGATGGTTAAAAGTGCTGTACGTTGCATAAGTCCTTATGTATGGGAAGAGGGCGGCCCGTACCGTAGGCCGCCCTCTTTGAGCGCGTGGTCAACGACGCGACGCTGGCCCGACGCCCACAAAGCCGAGGGCGCTAAGGCCGATCAGGCCGATCCCGACGGACAGAACAACGACGTTGTATACCAGGGGTATCAAGTCGTTGATGTCCTGGGCACCCGAGAAAGACCCGATGTTCGCGTGGCCGCCGGCCGTGGTCGCGTTCGTGATGATGGTGGCCTCCAGGACTAGCCCGATGACCAGAACCAGCACGCCGCCGACCAGTGCGCCGATAATGCGATTCATTCCGCTCATGTTCTCACCTCCCTCCGTCCCCCGGGTTTAAGGACGTTGACGGCTCGGGGACAGCCGCCCGCCCGCTAAGGGTCAACCCGGTCCGCTCAATCGCGGGAGAGAATCGTGAAGGCAAACATCACCGTCGCCACGCCGATGATGGAGACAACGGAGATTAGAAAGATGGTTGGGATGGCGTTGAAGAACTCGGCAAAGCCGCCGGACAGAGAGGTGACCTCGGCCTCCAGGTCAAGGATCTGGGTGAGACCGAGACTCATTATTATCAGGGCAAAGAGCAGGCAAAGCGCCGTCGTAGCGATGCGCATAACAAGCTACAGCATTAACCCTCGTTTATATATATCGCAATTCCTGGTGTATGCCATATATATTGACTTCGAGGCGAGTTGGGTAATAGTCTCGATAGATGGCCGGAACCGATGTACTGATCCCCAAGGGCTTTGCGGGCGTGCCACTTCTCCACCCCGAGAAGACCGTCCGACGCTTCAAATTCTCGCCGGGGAACGAGGCCGTCGTCAGGGTTATCCTGAGATCCTGCGAGTTCCTGGGAGTCACCCGCTATCAGCTCTCCCAATTACTCGGCCTTCCACGACCTACCCAGCTCTGGGAGTGGCTTAATGGCAGGTATGCTCCGTCGTCCCTCTACACACACCGCCTTTTATTCCTATGGGATCTGAGGGTGAGGGGCGCTCCGCTTGCCCATGTGAGCCGGATAGATTGGGAGAAAGGCGAGGTGTACTGGCGGCGGGGCTTCGGACCGGAGGAATAGTCAATGGACGACATCGAGCTTTACCACCTCCATTCCACCAACCGCTATAGCATCACCAGGGCCAAGCAAAGCGCGGAGTGGCCGGGGATGCTAGTCACCTCTGTCAACCGGGCCAAGCAAGCGTTCGCCCTGGCTCAGCGCCCCACGTTCATCAAGAACATCCCTGTAAAGTTCGCCACCTGGGCCGAGCTTTTGCAGTCGCCACCGCCACGGCCTCCCCTTAACATCAAGCGGAAGCTCGTACTCGCCGGGGCCAACTTCCCCTTCCCGGTGTCCTGTTCGCCGCCCTTCAACGTCAATGAACGTATGGCGTGGGGGAAGGCCTTCCAGGAAGAGGCGATACAGAGTGCTAGGACAAAGGCCGCCAAGGAGGACCTCGGCAACTCGGCGATGCGGACCGCGTTCCTGATAATGACGGGGGCGGGGTCGCTGATGACCATGATATTCGTGTTCGTCGTAGCGAAGTCCGTCTGGTTTCCCAGCGGGGAGGGAGCTGCGCAGCAGGTGGTGTTGCCGCCGGCGGCCGTTATCGCTCGTCAGAGGGGGAGGGATTGGTTGGCCCGAATGTGGGCTGTGACTGCCCCAGCAGCTGCCAGGGGCTTTGATGTTTATAACAGGTGGCTTTACCGCCAGGTGGACGCTCTCCAACGATACCTCCAGGCCCGAGCGGCGGAGCGTGCCCTGAAACGGGAGACGATCATCGTCTACGACTCCCAGGTGGCCCACCTGGTCTCTCTTCCCAGCGCGGAGATACAGTCCCACCTCCACCACCTGGCCAGGTTCACCAACCACTCACTCCTGCCCTACGCCGCCGGCGCAATGGGGGGCTGGGTGGCCGCATCGGTCCTGTTCTTTGTGGTCTGGCTCTGGGTCGGGCTGGCCCCGACGGGGGCGGCCGTCTTCGCCATGATGTGCGGGGTTCTGTTTGGCGCTGGCCCTGGGCTACTGGTAGGCCCGAGGTTCGGCCCCAAGCCGTTCTGGGTTATGCGGCGCCGCTTCGAGGACGCCGAGCCGGACAAGAAGACCGGGGAGATCCAGGTCAATATCGTCTATGAGTCTGTAACGCCGGCGGACATCTCGATCCAGGAGTGGGCCTACGTGGACGAGGACGGGCAGTTTGTGGATCCCACTGTGTCAAAAGCCGTAGGGATCAAACCCCAGGTGTACCGGGCGACCACGACATACGAGAAAACTCTGGCCCGAGACGAGCGGGATTTACACACCAGCCACGGGAATAAGTGGGAAAAGATACAGCTCGGCCTTACGGTCGTCTGGATTGCCTCCATAGGGGCGCTACTGATCCTGCTCGGCGCGGTAATGGAAAACAAGTAGGAGCCCCCTAGCATGGTTGAATCAAACGGGCGGGATCCCGACGAGATCACCTCTTCGCCCAACGGGTTGGCGCATGATCGCTTCCAGCAGTCCGACCTACTCCTGGAGCGCGAAGGGGGCGGCGGGTTTCTGGTCGCCAAGGAGCTGTTTACTGGCTCCGCGGACCCGACGATTTACCTGCCCCGGACGCGGATTTCTGACCCGGAGATCGCCCGCAATGCCCGGCTCATAGGGAGCATCAACAGCACCTTGACGGGGGACTCGGACCTCCCCCAGGTGATGGCGTATATCGCCAATGCCCGAGTGGGCCTCGACGGGCAGGGCAGGGACGAGGTCGTCCAGGTCGCCATCGCAGAGAACCGGCGCAAGTGGCTGAGAGAGGACGGTTTCGGGTCGATGATGACGAGGGCGAAGGACATCAACAAGGACGAGGTGAGAGCGGTTTGAAGGAGCTGGCCCTGGTCTGGTTCCTTATGGTGCTGCTGCCGGTTCTCAAAGCGATACAGAGGAATAGACGTGCCCGTCGCGACGAAGAGTAGCTTCCACATCTCCGGCGGCGGCCTGGGACTCGGCATCCGGGGCGGAGCGCAGCTCTCCCCCTTCCGTATCTCGAGGAGCCAGCACAAGGCCGAGCTATTCGGCCCCGAGGACATCCCGGTCCTGCGCAAGTTTGAGCCGACGATTTCGTTTTTCTTCGGTCGTAGGGGTAAGGGCAAGTCCCTGACGTTGACGTGGCTGGCGAAGTTTGCGCGCACCCAGTTCAAGGCCCAGGGCCTTATGTGCGGTTCAGAGTGCCCGTCCTATTGCAGCCGGCACGTAAAGATCGCCGCCAACTTCTGGATGGAACACGCCGACATCGTCAACCCGAACCTAATAGAGGACTTGAGCCAGTACCCCGACTGGGGGCGGAACCTCTTTATTTGCTTTGATGAGGCCCAGAGCATCATCACGTCCCGCCGGGCCATGTCCCATGTCAATGTCAACTTCATTCCGTTCGTGACGCAGATCCGCAAGCGAAACAACGAGATGGCGATCGCAACCCAGTTTCCACAAAACATTGATATAGGGGTACTCCAACAGATCGACTTTTTTGCCCTCGTAGACGGCTATAACTTCACTTACGACGGGGTCCCCAGATCAATCGACGTGGGCGTTTGGGACTGGTGGGGGCAGTGGACCGGAAAATGGCATCGGAAACAATGGCCACCCCAGGAAAAGGATCGGGACTGGGCCTTCAAGATTCACAACACCCACACCCTCAAGAACGAGTACATATCCGGCCAGATCATCCCGCCGCCCTGGGCGAAGAATAAAGACCAGATCATTCGTACGGAGTACGGCCAGGACTGGGAAGAAGAGTACAACCTGGGCTATGCGCTGGCCAAAGAGGCGGAGCCTGAGGGGAATTACGAGACACCCGCCGAAGGCGAAGAGTTTGCTAGCTTTGTCGGGAAGCACGAACCCCCTTTCACCCTGGCGTCACTCCTGCCGGGTTGCCGGGGGCGGTATAGGATCAACACCATTGCCCAGCTTCGGGACGAGCTGGTCTCGCTGGGCTACCTTGTGGCGAAGGGGGCGGACGGGATCTGGGGCGTAGAGGTTTCTAAGGCGTGAATACCCTTGCCTGGGTGGCGTCCCTGCCCGCCACGGTGTGGCTCATGGTTTATGCCGTCAACGACCTGGGCGAGAACGCCCTTGCCGTGGCGGCGGGCGGGATATTCTTTATCTCCCTAGGCCACCTGCTAATAGCGGCGTGGGAGTACGACTTTAAGAGCATATTCCAGGGGGGCAAAAAGCGTTGAATAGCACCGTCTGGCCTGTCGGAACCAGGGTGGTGGTCTGCCCCGTCCGTGAGCCGTACCTTGACGCCATTCGTTGTCATGCTTGCAAGTCGAATGACAGCTTCGACCGCAGGATCCTACTAAAGGCAAGGGGCAGAGCCGGAACCGTTGAAGAGTATAGGCCTCTCCCCTTTGATAAGTTTTGGAAGTGCCGCCGGTGCGGGGCCACCAACCTGACGACCGGGTTCATGCTCAACCTGCGATACACGGTGAAACTGGACCGCCCGATCCTCGGGTTTCCTAGACTGCTACTGCCCTGGTTGATAAGGCGACTTGTATTGGCCGGCACGGAGCTGGTCGCCGCATGAAACCCGCCTTCACAGTCTCCCTTGCAATGATCCTGATCGTGGCGGCCCTGCTGGCGGCGGCCGCGGACCAGACCACCGACGCCAGCGGCGATACCGTTCTGGGAGCGGGCGAGAACTCCGATGTCAACGCCGTCCTAAACGCCCGGGTGTTCTCGATGCGTGACATAGGCCCGGGCAAGGTTGATGTCCCGATGCCTATGCCCAACCCAGACTTTTTCCGTGGGCTGTTCGATCTCTTGACGTGGAATCACTCGTTCTTTTCTGGGACGTGGAACCTGCTAAGGATCCCGCTGCTGGCGATCACGTTCTCCGTCATGATAAGCGTGATTGTTAGTATGGGGCCGGTCCTCGTACAGGTCGCCGAGTTCTTCGGCAGGATAGCGGCCGGAGCTGTCGGCCTGTTCGGCGGCGCCATGCGCGCCCTCTTGAGGCTTGGATGATGCGCGGTCACCTGTCACAACTGGCAGTCAAACGCCGCTGGGCGGTGGTAGCCTGGCTTACGGCGTGCCTAGTCAGCTTTGTGGGGGGAGCCTCGATCGCCGAGGCCGTAGTTGCAAACCCCGCCATGACCCTTAACGAGGCCCTGGGCATGCAACACCTCATCGAAGAGGGCGACATGCTGATAATCGTCCGCTACGAGTTGCCCAAGACGGCCTGGCGCGTTGACGCCGGGGACGACCCCGACGATCCCTTTATGGAAGAGGCGGCCTGTTTTGAGGCGGACGAGCGGGACTTGCTTGACCTGTGCTGGACCTCTCTCCTCTCAGGCGTCGCCTCGCATACGTTCTATGACGGGGACCAGGACGGCACGCCGGCCGCCAACCTGGTTCGCCAACGGACCCTCCCCCGTATCGGCCACGGTATCTCGGGGGTCTACATCGGCACGGGCCATAGCCTCACCTTCGGGAACACCAGTTATGAAACATGCCTTGAGGGCGCGGCCGCGACATTCAACCCCCGGACGGTAGCTTGCACGACCATCGTCTGGAACACCATCACCGACACCGACGGGGACGGCATCTTCATAGACGACGCGCCGGCGCAGAACGCGGTCACCTTTCAGGATCTCGCCAACAACCTGGGGGGCGACCTCCCCGGCCGGGCGGAGGCCGTCGTGACCAACAATCTGATAACGCCTGTTGGGGTGATCTTTTTCTCTGAGGCTTTTTCTAATGCGGTGCGGTCGGCGCCGGCCGCCTTTGCGGTATCGGAACAGCTTGAGGCCGAGCTGACGCTGTCCAATGCAAACACGGCGGCCGAAACGGACATTGAGGCCGCCGCCGCCGAGAGCCGCATCCGGGGCTGGGTTAGTGATTTCAACACCAACCGGTTTGGGGGCACCCTGTCGATACGGCTCGTGGGTGGGGTATTCTCCGCCATGGTTGCAATCCTGATCGGGATCGCTGTTGCCTACCACCTGCGCAATCTTTACGCGGCGGTCGTGATGATGGCCCTGGTGATGTTCGGCTGGGGTGTTCTCAATGGCCTATTCGATTTCAAGCTCTTTCTGATCGTGGTGCTAGTCCTTTTCTCGTTAAGTATCTTCCCCTTTATGAAGCGGGTTATCCCGTGATCGGGCAAATAAAAGCTCGTATCCGCCACCATCCTGGAGGACTGGCCGCAATGCTGTTAGTCCTCTTCGTGATGGCGGCGTTCGCTCATGCGCAGGGGACCACCACGCTTTTTCAGGCCTGCCAGGCCGAGGCTGTGCACGAAATAGACGAGTTCTGCTATAGAACGTCGGTAGCGGTGACCAGGACCGCATCGGGCAACCTCACCGACTACCCTATCGCGGTCCCGATGCGAGGCATCGCCTTCGAAGACCAGGGGCTTATTCGGTCCTACGGCTGGGACTTCCTGCCGGTGGACGCGGGGAATAGCGAGATACAGGGGCTAATCCAGGACATAGAGGCCGGCTCCGCCAGCTCGACCACCTGGTGGCTGTTTGGCGACGTGACCGGCGGGACCGCGACAACCAACTTCCAGATATACACCGGGTTCGCGGACCACCAGCGTGACCAGGGCATGGGGTTTGATACCCAGTGCGGCGCTCTAAGCGCCCCATGCGACGACTATGTGACGGTCACCGACCACGCAGACCTGGACTTTACAGACGACTTTGATCTCGTTGTCCGGGTCCAGACGGACACCCCTGACCAGGACGGCGACTTGATAGACAAGATCGGCGGTGGCGTGAGCTACAGCCTCACGGTGTCCTCCACCTCGACCGGGGCTATCGTCTTCACCGTCGGCACCTCGACCCTGGAGTACCTTTGGGATGGGGCTCTTACGACGTTCCGCGCCCGCTTCGACAACAGCAACTCCACCGACATGGCACTTTACACGAAGGCCACAGATGACACCTGGACGCTGGTTGCGTCCCAGAACAGCCCTTACGAATCCATAGGGGCCAACAGCGTGGACGTTCGGATCGGTGAGGGGTTCGACGGGACGATCTACACCGTGGAGCTGAACGGCGCCGCCGGGTTCGGTCGGACCACCATGTTTGAGTTCGCTCCCACCGAGCTGACGGAGACACAGGCGGGCACCACGGCCAACGGGTATATCTACACGGGCACGGTTGACGATGTGGCGGGCTCCCACAACGGGACATACACGTTTGAACGCGACCAGGACGTTTTTAGCAACGTGACCGTTGCGCCCACCGCCTTCAACTTTTCGGACCCGGCCCTACAGGTAACACCCGTTCCCTCTGACGTGTTCGGGGCGCTGGGCGGCGGTGACTTTGCGGCCACGTCAACCGCATTTCAAAGCCTAGGGCTGTTCGGGGATGTCCTGACTACGGCCGCCGGCTCAACGTCCTTCACTCAATCCGCCTTTATGTTCATGTTCCTGACCATCGTCGGCGGGCTGCTGGCGATCATGTTTTTTATGATGTCCCGCAGTGAAACGGTCTTTGCTGTCGTGCTGGTAACTGTCTACGGGATCGGCGCATCGGTGGGGATGATTGACCGGTGGTGGGCCGTCCTCGCCGGGCTGACGATATTCACGCTCTGGTTGCTGCTGTCAAGGGAGAGGGTCACCGCTTAAGGGAGAAGGCCTATGTTACCGGATAGACGCTTTGAAGTGCCCGGCTGGGCGAAGACCGTGGGGCTAAGTCTCCTGGGGGCGCTGGCGCTCGTCGCCGTCTGGCAGATGTTCATAGTCCCTCCCTGCGGGCGGGTGTTATTCGCGGCCGAGTGCCCGGTGGGGTCCACCGCGACATTCTCCAACAACCTGGGGATTCAGGGCCAGACGACCTCCACGATCACCGTCACCGGCGCGCCGACGGCGAACCAGACGCAGACCCTCCAGAACGTGACGGACACGTTCGTCTACAGGGCCTCCACCGACACCTTCACCAACAAGACCTTCGACGCCAACGGCACCGGCAATTCCATTACCAACATAGAGAACGCCGACATTAGCGCCTCGGCCGAGGTCGCCGTATCCAAGCTGGGCGACGGCGCGGCGCGGCAGCTGCTACAAACCGACGCGGCCGGAACAGGCGTGGAGTTCACCTCCAATGTGGACGTGCCGGGCACCCTAGACGTAACCGGTGGCGTAGTCCTGGACAGCACCCTTACGGCCTCGAGCGGGGGCAGCCTAACAGGTACATGGACCGATCTCGGCGCCGTCTCCACCGTAGACATAAACGGCGGGACCGTCGGCGGCGTAACGCTGGACGGGACTATCTCGGGAACGCCGACTTGGGGCTCTAACCAGGCCATTACCCTGTCTACTGCCGCCCAGACGAACATTACATCTGTCGGGACCCTGACGGCGTTGACCCTGAGTGGCGACCTGGATATGGGGGCGTTCGGCAACAGGATTGACCTTGACACTGATAACGATACATCAATACGAGCATCTGCCGATGACACTCTCATGGTGGAAATCGGGGCGACAGACAGGCTTCAATACACCGCTGGTGCCTTCGCCTTCCAGGAAGCCACCACTATCAGCTCGGTGGGCAACCTCACTCTCAACGCGAGCAGCAATACTAACCAATTGGTTCTCTGGGGAGGAACTCCGGGGACCATCGGGTTGCTGACCAATATAACTGCTCATCGTGGAGTCAATCTGTCTTTTGTGGCAGGAGATACCGTTAACGAGACGAAGCAGGGGGCTCGCTTCTACGTTAGTGCTTATCGAGATGCTGGAAGCCAGACAAACCCTCTTCATGGCTTGGAAGTTGTTGCGGAGAGTACCACCGGCTCTACCGTGAACTGGACAGCCACGGTTGGTATAAGAGGCATTACTGCTGGGACAATCAATAACGCAGCGTCAGGCACGACGACTGGCGCAGGAGCGGTCTACGTTGTAAATCACACTAACCCTGGTGGCGGCGGCGCCACTGCCAATCAGTACGGGATATACATAGAAGATTTGACCACGGCCACCAGCGACTATGGAATCTACCTAGTTGGTGCCGATACGGCCGCAATCTACGTAGCCGACGGGCTCGTCGACATAGACGGCGGCTCAATAGTCGTGGGCAACCCCACCGGGGGCGACCAGGGCGACGGGACGATCAACGCGGTGGCCGTCTACGACGATGGGGCACTGCTAACCGACTACGTTACAGACGCCTACAGGGGCAGGCTCGACCCCGCAAGGCTAGCCCGGTATGACGAGCTGGTGCCAGACCGCGAACACAAAGCGAAGTTCAAGCCTATCAAGGACGACGAGGGCACCGAGATCGGGCAACTGGAGGTCTCGCCGGCATTCACCGAGGTCCGCAACCACGGCCCGGCCCGCGAGTTCGCCCAGAGAGGAAACTGGGTATTCGACCCCATCGCCCTCGGTAACTACCTACTCGCAAACGGGGGCATGCCCCAATTCGTCACAGAGGCCGAATGGGAAGCCGGCCAGCGGGAGAGTACCGGAAGTATAATCCAGCAACTAATGGAGATCGTGGAGGTGCTTGTCCTGCAAAACTACGACCAGGCCAAAGAGCTTGACGCCCTCAAGGCCCAGGTCGCCGCGCTCAGGCCGTAACATGACACTTGACCCTCTGCCCCGACCTCAGCCAAAGGACGAGCCGGAGCTAACGCCGCCGGAGGAGACGCTACCGCCACCCCCTACCTCTGAGCCGGTCGACCTGCCACCCGAGCCCCTACCGCCAGCGCCGGAGCCCACGCCGGAGCCGGAGCCCGATCCCGTGGAGGTGTTCACCGAGCCCGCACCCGCCCCGGTGGAGCTTGGGCCGCTGCCACCTGCGCCAGAGCCTGCGCCTCCCCTAGAACCCAACCCGGTTGAGGTGTTCACCGAGCCCGCACCCGATCCGGTGGAGGCCTTCGATCCCTTCCTTGACCCGCCAACGCCCGTTCCAGAGGAGCCGCTGCTGACAGCGCCAGAGCCGAGCCCAGGCCCAACGCCGACGCCACCGGAAGAGGAGCCTCCACCCGAAGAGGAAGAGGAAACCCTTGTTGAGGTCCTAGCGCCCACCGACGCGCCACCGTTTGACCCCGAGGGCGGCGTGCCCACGGGGGATCCGAAACCTTCCTCCGCACTAAGTAACCTGATCGCGGGATTCGTTCCCGTCCTCGGGACAGCGATTTCCGCCGGCAGCCTCGCCAGGACGTGGGATGACAAAGGTATCGGCGGGAAGGCCCTCGGCGTGTTCTGGACCGGCCTGAGCTTTGCCGGTGACGTCGTGATAATCGGCGCCGTCGGGCTCAAACTTCTCAAGGCTGGACCCGGCGTGGTCAAAGTCGCCGAGGTGACTCAAACAGCAGACGAGTTCACGGGCGCCGCTGTACTTGCCCAGGCCCAGAAGTCCCCCATCGAAGAAATAACCGTAATGGCGGGCACAAAGGCTGACGAGGCGGGGAAGGCCCTCACCGAGCTTAAGGCCCTCTTCGTGGGCGCGCCCAAGGTCGTCACCATCCAGGGCGGCCCGGATGCGGTGTCACTGGCGAAAATGGTGGACATCGACACCGCCATAAAGGCAGCGGGGTTCGAGACAAAGGGGGTGATCGTCACCTCCCCAGCCGAGGCATCCAAGATTGACTTAGACGCCTTCGTCAAAGCCGCCCTTGAGCAGAGGGCCAAGGGTCTCAAGGGCATAGATATAACGCTGGAGGTTCCCCCAAAGATTCCCGTAACCAAGGTCGCAGAGGCCCAGAAGCAGCTCGGGGGTTCCTTCCAGGAGCTTGGCAAAACGTCCGACGAGGTCGCAAACTGGCTCAGCGGCACCGCCGACGAGCAGCTCAAGGCCGCCCAAACACAACTTGAGGCCTTACAAAAGGCCCTCAAACCCCACGATATACAGGTCTTTGTCAAGACCGTGGACATACCAACCTTCGTGGGCGGGCAGTCGGTGAAAAAGGTAGCGGGGCTCATCCTTGACGGCGCAGACGATGTGCCCAAGGGTGCTAAGGGACCGGTCATAACGGTTGACCCGGCAGCTCCAGCGGTCCCAAAGGTTATCTTCAAAGGCGGCAAGCCCGAGCTGGCCCTGTCGCCCGGACTCATACGGGAGATCGAAGACGCCGCCTACGCCAACGACCCCGACTTCTTCGATGTCGTTAGCGTACTGGAGACCGTCGCCGTTGAGGCCACGCCGGTAACCGAGCCGGTCGAGGAGACTCTTCTAACGCCTCCCGAAGAGACACTGCCGGCACCGCCAACGGTCGAGCCGGAGGCACCTCCTGAGACGGAGCCGAGCATCCTCCCTGAACCGCTACCGCCTGGGCCAGAGCTGCCCCCACAAGAGGAACCGGAAGAGCCGGCGGTTGTTCCATTGCTGCCGGAAGAGGACGACCCAGAGGAGCCCGCGGTCGTTCCGATTCCGCCGGAGTCGGAGCCCGAGCTGATACCAGAGCCCCCGCCGGTGGAGGACCCCGAGCCTGAGCCTGAGATTCCGCCGGAGTCGGAGCCCGAGCTGATACCAGAGCCCCCGCCGGTGGAGGACCCTGAGCCTGAGCCCCCACCGGTGGAGGACCCCGAGCCTGAGCCTGAGCCTCCACCGGTCGAGGATCCTGAGCCCGAGCCTGAGCTACCGCCGGTAGAGGAGCCCGAGCCTGAGCCGGAGACGCCACCGGGAGA
>Ga0114900_1000720_pt1 | contig 23406 bp, 18 predicted proteins | sample MalvireepMed_231_FD_89685 | JGI IMG/M metagenome (GOLD analysis project Ga0114900, IMG submission 89685) | Marine viral communities from the Global Malaspina Expedition - Malaspina viral metaG DeepMed_231 | ecosystem: Environmental > Aquatic > Marine > Oceanic | place: Mediterranean Sea...
CATCAGCTGCACCCGGGGCTGGCTGCGTTACCGGCTTCCGAGGAGGATGGTACGCCATAACTCGCACCCCGTATGCGTGGGGCAAAAACAGAAATGGTTCCTGCTGAGGATGTTATCGCCAGACGCGCACGTACGCGTGGATGGCACGGATTCACCGGAATTCGACGGCTGGCAGTGGGTTAGCTACTGGTATCCGTTGGGGCAGGTGGTTTCATTCAAAAGAGAAGTATACAGACGCGCGTTGAGGGAGCTGGCTCCAAGACTGTTTCATAACATGGAACAGTGGCACAGGGCAGAGAACCCACGGCGTATGAAGGAACATCAGAAATGACGGACTGACTCCATGCTGAGCATCCTGCGAAGTCTAGTACAAGAGGTAAACAGCGCCCGCGATCTCCAGGAGGCGTTGGAAATCATTGTATCGCGGGTGCAAAAGGCCATGGGCACAGAGGTCTGCTCGGTTTATCTGCTGGATCCCGCCTCTAATCGCTACATCCTGATGGCCACCGAAGGCCTTTACAAAGACTCCGTGGGTCAGGTCAGCCTGGCCTACTCCGAGGGTCTGGTGGGGCTTGTCGGTTCCCGTGAGGAACCCATCAATCTTGAAGATGCGCCATCCCACCCGCGCTATCGTTACTTTCCGGAGACCGGTGAGGAACGCTTCCGCTCGTTTCTGGGGGTGCCGATCATTCACCATCGCCGGGTACTGGGCGTGCTGGTGGTTCAGCAACGGGAGAGTTCCCGTTGCTTCGATGAAGGTGAAGAAGCTTTTCTGGTCACCGTGTCAGCCCAGTTGGCGGGTGTGATTGCCCACAGTGAGGCCACAGGTGCCATCAGTGGATTGTCGCTGACGGGTGAGGAAGCTCGCGATGTCAGTTTCAGCGGCGTTCCCGGAGCGCCGGGTGTCGCCATTGGAACGGGCGTAGTGGTTTATCCTGCCGCCGATCTGGATGTGGTTCCGGAAAAGCCGACCGAAGACATCGATCAGGAGCTGGAACTCTTTCGTTCAGCTGTTTCGGCGGTGCGGGAAGATATCGAGCGCGTTGCCAACCGCCTTGCGTCCCAGCTCCGGCCGGAAGAGCAGGCGTTGTTCGATGTCTATCTGCGGATGCTGGGAGATGAGGCGCTACCGGGTGAGGTGGCGAATCGAATCCGGGAAGGCGTCTGGGCTCAGGGTGCCTTGAAACAGGTGGTTCAGCAGTACGTACGTCATTTCGAGATGATGGACGACCTGTACTTGCAAGAACGCGCAGTCGACATCCGTGATCTGGGCCGCCGACTACTCTCACACCTGCAGGAAGGTGAGCAGAAGCATCTGGAGTATCCCGAGCGTACCGTGCTGGTGAGTGAAGAGCTGACGCCGGCCATGCTTGGTGAAGTGCCCAAAGGGCAATTGGTTGGACTGGTCTCGGTAAAGGGGTCGAGCAACTCCCATGTTGCCATCCTGGCCAGGGCAATGGGTGTGCCCACGGTGATGGGTCTGGTAGACATCCCGGTTAACCAGCTCGATAGCCGGGAACTGGTTGTAGATGGTTTCGAAGGGCAGATTTTCGCGTCTCCCTCGGCGGATCTTAGAGCCTTTTTCCAGGCCATCTGCGACGAAGAAGACGAACTGGTTCGGGGCCTTGAAGCGCTGCGTGACAAGCCCTGTGAGACCACTGACGGTCATCGGGTCTCGCTGCTGGTGAATACCGGTTTGATGACCGACGTGGTGCGCTCTCTTTCCCATGGTGCCGAGGGCATTGGCCTGTACCGCACAGAAGTGCCGTTCATGATCAAGGATCGCTTCCCGTCAGAGCAGGAGCAGCGGGAATACTACCGGGAACAGCTGGAGGCCTTTGCTCCCAATCCGGTGACCATGCGAACCCTCGATATTGGCGGTGACAAGGCACTGACCTATTTTCCCATACAGGAAGAAAACCCGTTCCTCGGCTGGCGCGGTATCCGGGTAACGCTGGACCATCCTGAGATCTTCCTGGTACAGGTGCGGGCCATGCTCAAGGCCAGTGAGCGTCTGAACAACCTGCAGATCATGTTGCCGATGATCAGCAATATTTCTGAGGTGGAGGAGTCCCTGCACCTGATCTATCGGGTCTATCACGAAGTTCGTGAAGAAGGGTACGACATCCATATGCCCAAGGTGGGTGTGATGGTGGAAATCCCGGCCGCGGTTTACCAGATTCGTGAGCTGGCGGAGCGGGTGGATTTCCTGTCAGTGGGCTCCAACGATCTGACTCAATACCTGTTGGCGGTAGATCGCAATAACCCGAGGGTGGCGCAGCTGTATCACTCCTATCATCCGGCGGTGCTGCAGGCGCTGGTGCGGGTGGCTCAGGATGCCCATTCGGTGGGCAAGCCAGTGGGTATCTGTGGCGAACTGGCGGGTGATCCGGGCGGCGCGCTGTTACTGATGGCCATGGGCTATGATTCCCTGTCGATGAACGCAGCGAGTCTGCCGAAAGTGAAATCCGTGATCCGCAGCGTGGGGCGGGAATGGGCCATTCAACTGTTGGAGGATGTGCTGTTGCTGGATTCGCCCCATGTCATCAAGAGCTGTGTTGATCTGGCGTTACGCAATGCTGGTTTTGGTCGCTACTTGCGTCCAGCCCGTACCTCGTCGGCAGCACTGGCAGAACAGGCCGTTTCCTGAGCAGTGTGAGGGTTATAGTGTGCGCACTCTAAATTCCCTTGTTAGGTTGTTGGATAACTGAAATCCTGCAGCAGTATCCGATAAGGACAGTCAATGAAGACAGCGACCGAGCTCAAGCCAGCACCGAGAATTGGCCTCGCCCTTGGCGGCGGTGGGCCTCTGGGTGGTATTTACGAGATCGGTGCCCTGCGGGCTCTGGACGAAGCCCTGGATGGTCTGGATTTCAATAATATCGATGTCTATGTCGGCGTAAATGCCGGCTCTTTTGTGGCTGCCAATCTGGCAAACCAGATGACCACAGCCCAGCTTTGCCGCATCTTCGTAAGGAACGAAGCTGAGGTTCATCCGTTTCACCCTGAGGTTTTCTATCGTCCGGCTTTGCGTGAGATCGGGCGCCGGCTGCTCGCCGTTCCGGGCTTGCTTTCAACGGCGGTCAGCCGGTTTGTGAACAACCCTTACGACCAGAGCCTGCTGGAAGCCATGACCATTCTGGCCCAGGCGGCACCGGCCGGACTTTTCGATAACGAGGGGTTGCACGAGTACCTGAAGCGCGCCTTCACCATGCTTGGCCGCACGAATGATTTTCGTCAGCTCAAGCGCAGCCTGTATGTGGTTGCTGCAGACGTGGAGAGCACGGAGGCGGTCTGCTTTGGTGCGCCCGGGAACGATCACGTCCCCATATCCCGGGCAGTTCAAGCCAGTACTTCATCTCCGGGGCTGTACGTGCCGGTCGAGATTGATGGTCGTTTTTACGTGGACGGTACGCTGAGAAAGGGGTTGCATGCCTCGGTCGCTTTTGAAGATGGCGCGGATCTGGTGTTGGCGGTCAATCCCCAGGTGCCCATCGATGCCAGTGCTGCGGTGCGCGCGGGGACCATGAAGCCGGGAGAGCTTACCCGTTCCGGAATGCCGAATCTGTTGTCCCAGATGTTCCGGACCATGGTTTATTCCCGTATGCAGTCGGGTATTGCTCAATACACTCGTGATTATCCGGATAAGGACATATTGCTGTTTGAACCTACCCGGGATGATGCTAAGCTGTTTTTCTCAAATGTGTTCAGCTTCCAGAGTCGCCGTATGGTGTGTGAACACGCCTATCAGATGACCCGCCGAGATCTGCTCCGGCGGGCAGATGAACTGGAGCCCAAACTGCGCAAGTACGGCATTACGCTGCGCCGGGATCGTCTTGAGGATGAGCAGAGAACTATCAGTACCAGCCTGTATGGTGAAATGCTGCCCCTGTATGTGGCCAAAGGTCGCAAGAAGCAGGGCGAGAAGAACCGGATTGCGAGCGGCTTCAGTACCGTCACGCACCTGTTCTCAAAGGCAGAATAAGTACTGATGTTGCCGATACGGGCATGAAAAAGCCGGAGAGGTTATCCCCTCCGGCTTTTTTGTTGGCATTTCAGGAAACCGCGAATCAGAGAATGTAGCGGCTCAGGTCTTCGTCTTCAGATAGCTCGCCGAGCTTCTCGTCAACGTAGTCCGCTGTCACCTCAAAGGTATCGGTGACCTGGTCGCCAGCGTCGTAGGACAGACTTTCCAGCAAGCGCTCAAGCACGGTATGCAGGCGGCGCGCACCGATATTCTCGGTGGTTTCGTTCACCTTGTAAGCCACTTCCGCAATGCGGGCGATGGCATCGTCGGCGAAGGTCAGTTTCACACCTTCGGTGCCCATCAGCGCTTCATACTGCTGCACCAGCGAGGCATCCGGTTCGGTCAGAATGCGCTTGAAGTCGTCCGGCGTCAGCGCCTGCAGCTCCACGCGAATCGGCAGGCGGCCCTGCAGTTCCGGAATCAGGTCAGAGGGCTTGGACAGGTGGAAGGCGCCAGAGGCAATGAACAGAATGTGGTCAGTCCGAATGGAACCGTATTTGGTGCTTACGGTGCTGCCTTCAATCAGAGGCAACAAGTCGCGCTGAACGCCTTCCCGGGACACATCCGAGGAGGTGTTTTCCGAGCGTTTGGCAACCTTGTCGATCTCATCGATAAAGACAATCCCGTTCTGCTCAACCGCCTGAATGGCCTTCTGCTTGATCTCTTCCTCATTCACCAGCTTGGCGGCTTCTTCGTCCTTCACCCGCTTCATGGCATCCGCCACTTTCATCTTGCGGGTTTTGCGTTTGTCCGAAGACAGGTTGGAGAACATGCTCTGCAGTTGAGAGGTCATCTCTTCCATACCCGGAGGTGCCATGATCTCCACGCCGGCTCCACTGCTGCGCAAATCGATCTCGATTTCCTTGTCGTCCAGCTCGCCTTCTCTCAGTTTCTTGCGGAAAAGCTGTCGGGTTGAGGAGTCCGCATTGGTGCGCTGGCTGTCTTCGTTAAAATCCCTGGGGGGCGGCAGCAGGGCATCCAGAATGCGGTCTTCGGCGGCATCCAGTGCACGGTGTTCATGCCGCTTCATTTCCTGTTCGCGCAGCATTTTCACCGCCATGTCGGCCAGGTCGCGGATGATGGACTCAACATCCCGGCCTACATAGCCCACTTCGGTAAATTTGGTGGCTTCCACTTTCAGAAAGGGAGCATCCGCCAGTTTGGCTAACCGGCGGGCGATTTCCGTTTTGCCGACACCGGTGGGGCCGATCATCAGGATATTTTTCGGGGTGATTTCATCCCGCAGGCTGCTGTCCAGTTGCATGCGGCGCCAGCGGTTACGCAGGGCAATGGCGACGGCGCGTTTTGCTTCTTCCTGGCCCACGATGTGTTTGTTCAGTTCGTGGACAATCTCTCGGGGAGTCATTGCAGACATGGTCGCTCCGGTCGTCAGTCTTTAATGGGCAGCACTTCCAGAGTGCGGTTCTGATTGGTGTAAATGCAGATATCGCCGGCAATTTCGAGCGCCTTCTCGGCGATTTCGTGGGCGCTGAGCTCGGTATTTTCCAGCAGCGCCCGGGCGGCGGCCTGGGCAAACGGCCCGCCGGAGCCGATAGCGATCAGCCCCTGCTCCGGCTCGATTACGTCGCCGTTGCCGGTAATGATCAGGGAAGCGGTTTTGTCCGCAACGGCCAGCAGGGCTTCCAGTTTGCGCAGGGCTCGGTCCGTGCGCCAGTCTTTGGCCAGTTCAACAGCGGCACGGGTGAGATTGCCCTGGTGCTTTTCCAGCTGGGCCTCGAATCGCTCGAACAAGGTGAAGGCATCGGCGGTGCCACCGGCAAAACCAGCGATTACCTGGCCGTTGTACAGGCGGCGTACCTTTCGGGCATTGCCTTTCATAACGGTGTTGCCGAGGGATACCTGGCCGTCACCGCCCATGGCGACTTCATTCTCCCGGCGTACGGAAACTATCGTGGTCATTGGCGCTCCAGTTGCCTGTTTGAATTTGTATTTTGGCTTTATGGAGGCGCTGGGCGGGATTTCAAGAGCAGGGGAGGTGGCTGAACAAAGTTCAGCCTTCTTTCGGGATCTTCCGCACCAGAGGCTGGATATTGATCGTAACCAGTTTGTCGACCGCCGAGTTCATCTGGCTGCGTGAGTTGAATGGTCCCACATTTACGCGGTACCAAACACTTCCGTTGTCGAGATCAATACGCTGTACATGAGCCCTGAGTCCCTGGAAGGCGATCTGCGCGCGCTGTCGCTCGGCGTCTTCCTTACTCCTGAAAGAGCCAGACTGTACGACATAATCGAACTCCTGCATGGCCGGGCCCGGGGTATATTCTTCCACTTTGGGCGGAACGACCTCGGATTCCGGCAGCATTTCATAGAACCGGAAGTTCTGCTCTTTCGGCCGGCCATCCTGTTTAGCCGTGGTGTTGGCGGGTTGCTTGGGCGCTACCGGGGTTTGCTCCTGAATCGGGGTTTGCCTGGCCGTTTCCGGCCCGCCGGGCAAGGTGTTCAGGTAGACGATAAAGCCGATGAAGCCACCCACGGCGGCCAGAGACAGGATGGTTTTCATAGACAACGCGCCATGCTGTGAGTGTGATGGTGCACTCTTTTGGGGTTTGGACGGCTTGCGGGGTCTGGCCGCAGGCTTGCTGGCGGCGGCCCCTTTGCCCGCAGGGCGATCTTTCCTGGCGTAATCTCTGGCCATGGCCTGATTACATCTCCTCTGGTGCGCTTACGCCGAGCAGGTCCAGGCCGTTGGCAATCACCTGGCGCACGGCCAGGTACAGGCTGACTCTTGCGTCCCGCAGGGCGGTATCTTCAATCAGCACCTTGTGGGCGTTGTAGTAAGTATGGAACTGGCCCGCCAGCTCACGCAGGTAATGGGTGAGGTGATGCGGCTCGCGCTGGGCGGCAGAGTTGGCAATCAGTTCCGGATACTTCGCCAACTGGTTGGCCAGCTCTTTTTCTTCATCCAGAGTCAGCAGGCTCAGGTCGCCGACGCATTCGTTCATGCCACGCTGTACGCCCTCGGCGGCCAGCTTGCGCAGCACGCTGCAAATCCGGGCATGGGCATATTGGATGTAATACACCGGGTTTTCATTGGTCTGGGAGCGCGCCAGGTCGATATCGAAAGTCAACTGGGAATCCACGCGACGTGCCGCCAGGAAGAAGCGGGTGGCATCCCGGCCCACTTCGTCGATCAGATCCCGCACGGTAACGTAGCTGCCTGCGCGCTTGGAGATTTTTACTTCCTGCCCGGAACGGGTCACCATCACCATCTGGTGCAGAACGTAATCCGGCCATCCCTGGGGGATATCTGCCTTCAGGGCCTGCAGTCCCGCGCGAACACGGGTTACGGTGGAGTGGTGGTCAGCGCCCTGCTCGTTAATTACGGTGGTAAAACCGCGCTGCCACTTGTCCAGGTGGTAGGCGACATCGGGCAGGAAGTAGGTGTAGCCGCCGTCTTTCTTGCGCATCACCCGGTCTTTGTCGTCGCCGAACTCAGTGGTTTTCAGCCACATGGCGCCATCCTGCTCATAGGTGTAACCGTTGGCCTTGAGGCGCTCAACGGTGGCTTCCACCTTGCCATCCTCGTACAGAGAGGATTCCAGGAAATACACATCGAACTGAACCCCGAAGGCTTTCAGGTCCAGGTCCTGCTCACGGCGCAGGTAGGCGACGGCGAATTCCCGGATGGCATCCCGGTCTTCCGGATCTGCTTTTGCGGTTACCTCGCGGTCGTCGGCCACCACGGTTTCGCCAGCAAGGTAGGCGTTCGCCACATCGACAATGTAATCGCCCCGGTAGCCATCTTCCGGCCAGCTTTCATCTTCCGGCGTCAGGCCCTTAACGCGGGACTGCACCGAAAGGGCCAGATTGTTGATCTGGGCTCCGGCGTCGTTGTAGTAAAACTCCCGGGTCACGTTGTAACCGTTGGCTTCCAGCAAGCGGCACAGGCAATCGCCAATGGCGGCGCCCCGTCCGTGACCCACGTGCAAAGGGCCGGTGGGGTTGGCAGATACAAACTCGACCTGAACCTTTTCGCCGTTACCGGAGTTGTTGCGGCCGAACTGCTGTGCTTCGTCCAGGATAGTGTTCACAATGCCGAAGGCGCTGGCGGTGCTCATGAAAAAATTGATAAACCCGGGCCCGGCAATTTCCACTTTCTCCACGGCGGAGCTCTCTGGCAATGCCTCCACCAGGGCTTCGGCCAGCTTGCGAGGCGGGCAGCCGGCGGCTTTGGAGGCCACCAGGGCAATATTACAGGCATAGTCCCCGTGGGACTTGTCTTTGGTGTTGCCCACCTGAGGGGTGAAGCTCTGGTCTGCCGGCAGTGTGCCGTCAGACTGCAGGGTCGCCAGTGCAGACTGGAGAAGCTCGGATACGGTCTCTTTCATGCTGTCGAATGACTCGGTTTGCAGAAGAATGGGTGTCAGGGCAGGGCGCCCGTTGAAAACAGAAGGGGCGTATTATCGCGGAAAGTTGGTGTGTAAGCAAAAAGCCGGAGGCGCTCTGCTTCCCGCGACATCAACCTGTCTCCTGAGGGTCAACATCAACAATCCATTTGGTGCTCGCTGGCAGCTTGCATTGGTCCAGGTACTGGCAAATGTGAGTAAGCAGATGGTTGAGTTGGCGCCGGTGGTTACTGCACAGGATCAGCTGCGCCCGGTGTCGGTCGGCTTTGCGTGCAATTACCGCCGGTAGCGGCCCCCAGGTTTCTATGCCGTTCGCGGCCGTCATTGGTTTAATGCTGTCTAACAGTTGCAGGCTTGCCTGCATAGTGTCGGCTTCCGCGCGGAGTATGGCCATGGCGCGGAATGGTGGCAGGGCGCCGGTTTGGCGTTCAGTCAGAAGTTGGTCTGCCAGAGCGGCATAATTACCCTGGCAGAGCGATTTCAATAACGGGTGGTCGCTGTGGCAGGTCTGGATAAGCACTTTGCCGGGTTTTTCGCCCCGGCCAGCGCGGCCGCTCACTTGCAAAAGTGTCTGCACCATCTGTTCCGGCGCCCGAAAATCGACACTGAACAGGCCGCCATCGGCGTTGACGACGGCAACCAGGGTCACGTTGGGAAAGTCATGGCCCTTGGCGAGCATCTGGGTGCCCACCAGTATGCAGGGGGCACCGCTGTTAACCTGAGCCAGTATATTCTGGATACTCCCTTTGCGCTGGGTGCTGTCCCTGTCTACCCGTACAATGGGGGTGTCCGGAAACTGTTCGGCCAGGGTTTCTTCTGTGCGCTCTGTGCCCTGGCCTACGGGTTTGAAATTTTCACTCCGGCATTTGGGGCAGCTGTGGCTTGCGGCCATCTGGAAGTCGCAGTGATGGCAACGCATGGCTCTGTCCCGGCGATGGTATGTCAGTCGGGTATCGCAGCGCGGGCATTCCTCCATGTGGCCACAATCGAAGCACATCATGATGGGGGCGAATCCCCGCCGGTTCACAAATACCAGTGCCTGCTCACCTCGTACCAGTGTTTCCTTTATAGCGTTCAGGGTGGGGCGCGAAAGGCCGGCCTCCAGAGGGCGGCTGCGGATGTCGAGCAATTCCACTTCCGGAGGTGAGGCATTGCCAGCCCGTTGTTCCAGCCGGATAAGGTGGTATTTGCCTTGCCTGGCGTTGTGCCATGATTCTAGCGAAGGCGTTGCTGAGCCCAGGATGACGGGGCACTGATTCAGGTGAGCCCGATAGACAGCAACGTCCCGCCCCGAATAGCGAAACCCTTCGCCCTGCTTGTAGGAGTTGTCGTGTTCTTCGTCCACAACAATGGCGCGAAGATTCGTGAACGGCAGCAAGACGGCGGAGCGGGTGCCAATCAGAATAACCGGTTCCCCATGTCGGATTCTCAGCCAGGTAGCCAGGCGTTCGCTGTCGTTCAGGGCCGAGTGCCAGGCTACAATCCGGTTGCCGAAGTAACGCCGGAAGCGCTCGAGGGTCTGGGGCGTGAGGTTGATTTCGGGAACCAGTACCAGAGCCTGTTGGTCGTCCTGCAGTTTTTGTGTCAGGTAATGAAGATAGAGCTCGGTCTTGCCGCTCCCGGTGATGCCATAAAGAAGTGTGGCGCTGAAGCGATCTGTAACCTGCGGTAATTCTTTGGCCGCTGCCAGTTGCGCGGGTGAGAGTCTCGGGCCGTCTACTGTGACGATGCTCTCGCTGAAAGTCGGATGCTGTGGATCGCTAAGTTCGATGAGGCCTTTATCGCGAAGGCTTTTGATCTGAGGGCGATTGAAGCCGGCTTTAACCAGTTCGCCGGTCGATATGCCGGGGGCGCGCTGGATGGATTCCAGCAAGGCTTTCTGTCGATGGGCGTTGGCCGGCAGTGGGGCGATGTTTTGGGTGCCTTGCCAGTGTTCATCCTGTTTCTGCTGTGACGGCCGGCCTCGGCGTAATGCGGGAGGCAGGGCGGTGAACAGGCACTCACCCAAGGGGTGCTGATAGTAGTCGCTGGCCCAGCTAAGGAGTTGGAAGGTGGCTGTGGGTAAGGCGAGCCACGGCTCCAGCACTTCCAGGATGGGCTTGAGGGTAATGCCGTCTGGTGGTGTCACGCCGGTTTCCACCACAAGGCCGGTCAGGGTTTGCCTGCCAAAGGGTACTTTCACGCGTTGCCCGGGTGAGACTGTCATGGTCTCCGGGATTCGGTAATCAAAGAGTCGCCGGAGCGGGCGATTCAGGGCGATGCGAGCGGTTGAGGGCCGTGTCACGGTAACTGCGTATCCTGAAAGCGGGCAAAAGTAGGCTGGTTGCATGGTATCCGGACTGTTCCGGATGGCCAAGATACTTGCCTGTGGTCGGGTTTGTCAGTAAGATTCGCGGTCTGTTTCTGGCCGGGCTTGATTGTGCACGGTCTTTTCAATTGATTCAAACATGCGGTGCCTGGCACCTGGGCAGCAAAGATGCCCCGTGATCAGGTAGCGGCATGACCTAACGAGGTTCGCCATGAAAGAAGGTATTCACCCGAAGTACGAAGACATCACCGCTACCTGTTCCTGCGGTAATGTGATCAAGACCCGTTCTACCATCGGCCACGATCTGCAGCTGGACGTATGTTCCCAGTGCCACCCGTTCTACACCGGCAAGCAGAAGGTTATGGACACCGGTGGTCGTATCGATCGCTTCCAGAAGCGTTTCGGCAGCCGTATCGGTGGCAAGAAAGACTGATCCGCGCCGGGATGTTGAAAAAAAGCGCCTTTGGGCGCTTTTTTTGTGCGCCAATGAAAAATAAAGTTTGCTATATACGCAAAATGCACTATTGACTGTTCACAAAATATTCGATTTCGGCTTGTCGTTTTGGGTCGGGCGCGCCATAATGGCGCGCTCCGTTGGGCGAGCTCCAGCGGGATTTACCTTTAAACGTGACAAACGGAACAGTGGCAATGTCTCAAGATCTGAAAGAAGCAGCCCTTGAATATCACGCCAAACCGCGGCCGGGTAAGCTGAGTGTTGAAATCACGAAGCCGACCCAGACTTCCCGCGACCTCTCCCTGGCGTACAGCCCCGGGGTTGCCGAACCGGTCCGCGAGATCGCGAAGGACCCCGAGAACGCTTACAAATACACAGCCAAGGGTAACCTGGTCGCCGTGATTTCTGACGGTACCGCTATCCTGGGTCTGGGTAATCTCGGCCCTCTGGCGAGCAAGCCGGTTATGGAAGGCAAGGGCGTACTGTTCAAGCGCTTTGCCGGAATTGACGTCTTCGACATCGAGGTTAATTCCGAAAGCCCGCAAGCGTTTATTGAAACTGTTGAGCGCATCGCCGATACCTTCGGTGGTATCAACCTCGAGGACATCAAAGCACCGGAGTGCTTCGAGATTGAGCGTGCGCTGATTGAAAAGTGTAACGTGCCCATCTTCCACGATGACCAGCACGGTACCGCTATTGTAACTGCGGCCGGCATGATCAATGCTCTTGAGCTGCAGGGCAAGAAAATTGAAGAGGCAAAGGTGGTATGTCTGGGCGCCGGTGCGGCCGCCATTGCCTGCATGAAGTTGCTGATCAGCTGCGGTATGCGCTCTGAGAACATCTTCATGCTCGACCGTAAGGGTGTGATCCACTCTGGTCGTGATGATCTGAACCAGTACAAGGCGATGTTCGCCAACGATACCGACAGGCGTACTCTGGACGACGCCATCGACGGTGCCGACGTGTTCCTGGGTCTGTCCGGCCCGGACCTTCTGTCTGCCGAGCAATTGGCGAAAATGGCGCCGAACCCGGTGGTGTTTGCCTGTTCCAACCCGGATCCGGAAATCAGCCCGGAAGTGGCTCTGGCTACCCGTGATGATCTGATCATGGCGACAGGTCGCTCTGACTATCCGAACCAGGTGAACAACGTGCTTGGCTTCCCGTTCATTTTCCGTGGTGCACTGGATGTACGTGCAACCGCTATCAACGAGGAAATGAAGGTTGCCGCGGTTAACGCAATCCGTGAACTGGCCAAAGAGCCGGTGCCGCAGGAAATCTGTGAAGCCTACGGTGTTGATTCGTTCGAATTCGGTAAGGAATACATCATTCCAAAGCCGATGGATGTTCGTCTGCTGGAAGTGGTGCCGGCCGCCGTGGCCCGTGCTGCGGTAGATTCCGGTGTTGCGCGTAATCCGTACCCTGCGCATTACCCGCTGAAGTCTATGGACGACATCATCTGATCGTGATGTAGTCTGGCTTCAAAAAAAACCGGCGGAGATCCCGCCGGTTTTTTTGTGCGTCCTGCTTGGGTGGTGCTGCGACAGATCAGAAGATCTGCCGTGACAGGTCGTCCCCGTTACCGTTGTCGCCGTTCCCTCCGATACTCTCCGCTGGCAGAGGCGAGGGTGCGTCTTCTTCCTTGAATATCTCGAACACGGCTTCTTCGCCGGGCCTGGCTCTTTCTCCGGTTTCCGGATTGATGCGGATATTCACGATGCCGTTGGGCCTGGGCATGGTGGCTGCTGGCTGGTCTGCCAGTGCTACTTTCATATAGTCGACCCATATCGGCAGTGCGGTACTGGCGCCATACTCGCCGCGACCCAGGGGAGAGGGTTGGTCAAATCCGACCCAGACGGTAGTTGCGATATCGTGGTTGAAGCCCGCGAACCAGGTGTCTTTCTGCTCGTTGGTGGTGCCCGTCTTGCCGGCAATGTCGCTGCGATTCAGGGCCAGGGCGCGACGTCCCGTTCCCCGGCGAACCACGTCCTGCATCATCGAGTGCATGATGTAGATTGATCGTTCGTCGGCCAGGCGTTGCATAATCCGTGGTTCGGTTGTGTTCTCCTCGGCTGCGGAGGCTGGCAGTGTCATGCCTTCAATTTCGGGTGGTTGCTCCGAAGTGCTTTGTTCGGCATCGGCGACCTGCCTCTGGGATGCGTCGCAGTTCTCGTCGCATAATATGGTCTTCGGGGCTTCATAGACCACGGTGCCGTCCCATTCCTCGATTCGTTCAATCAGGTAAGGCTGTACGTCGTAACCGCCATTGGCTATCACCGCAAAGCCTCGTGCCAGCTCCATGGGTGTCAGCAGGCCGCTGCCCAGAGAGAGCGAGAGGTTGGAGGGCATGTTTTCAGTCGGGAGTTTGAGTTGCTTCAGGTAGCTGAGGGTGGTGTTGATGCCCAGGTCTCTCAGCAGGCGGATGGAAACCAGGTTGCGGGAGCGGTAAAGGCCCTCGCGCAAGGTGGTTGGTCCGTAGAACTGGCCCGATGAGTTCTGTGGTCGCCATGCGGTTTCAAGTTCGGAGTCTTCGAATACGATCGGAGCGTCGTTGTAGATGGTCGCCGGTGTTCGGCCGTTTTCCAGCGCGGAAAGGTACAGGAACGGCTTGAACGTTGAGCCTGGTTGGCGGCTGGCCTGGGTGGCGCGATTGTACTTGCTCTGGTTAAAGCTGTAGCCGCCCGCCAAAGCTTCAATGGCGCCGGTTTTGGCTTCCAGGGAGATGAGTGCGCCCTCGATTCGGGGTGCTTGCGCCAGGGAAACTCGCAGTTCGGTGACGGCCTGCGCGGATGCGCTCTCGCTGCCAGATTCTGCCTCAGAGTCTTTAATCTGTGGCAGTTGGTCAACTTTTACATAGATGACGTCCCCGGGGTTGACCACATCCGAAGGTTTTTCTGGTTCGGGGCCGGTGATGCTCTCGGTTCGGAATCGGCGTGCCCAGGTCATGGTTTCAAAGGGCATGACGCCGGGGCCCAGGCGCCGGGCGTGTACTTTTACTTCGTTCTTTTCGTCGTCTATTGATGTCACAACGGCTGGCACCAGCGTTTCAACCCGCGGGTAGTTCTGCATCTTGTCCGACAGTTCGGCCGGGGTCAGGCCTTCAATGTCGAACTGTCCGATGGGGCCCCGGAAACCGTGCCGGCGGTCATAGGCTTCGAGGCCTGCCCTCAGGGCTTCGGTAGCGGTTTGTTGCTTGTCGCTGTCGACGGTCAGGGTCACGCTGTAGCCATCGGTGTATGCATTCTCTCCGTAGCGGCGAACCATTTCAGCTCGGGCCATCTCGGCCACATAGTCGGCATCCACTTCGGCGTCACGAGTGTTATAGCTGGCGGTCAGCGGTGCTTTGCTGGCCAGAGACCAGGCGTCTTCGGTGATGTAGCCCAGGTCTTTCATTCTGCCGAGAATCCAGTTACGGCGAATCAGGGCTCGCTCCGGATTTGCCAGGGGGTTGTAGGCAGAGGGGGCTTTGGGGAGACCTGCCAACATTGCCATCTGGGCCAGTGAAAGTTCTGTGACCGGTTTGTCGTAGTAAACCTGGGCGGCAGCGGCGATTCCGTAGGCCCGGTTGCCGAGGTAGATCTTGTTCAGATAGAGCTCAAGAATCCTGTTTTTATCCAGTTCACGTTCAATCTGAAGAGCCAGCAGTATCTCGTTGAACTTTCGTATGAAGGTCCGGTCGCGTGACAAAAAGTAATTTTTTGCAACCTGCATGGTGATGGTACTGCCGCCAGACTGGATTTCTCCGGTGGTGATCAGTTCCACTGCAGCCCGCGTCAGGCCTTTAATGTCGACTCCGAAGTGCTCGTAAAACCGCGCGTCTTCCGCTGCCAGGAAGGCTTGTAACTGAATTGTAGGGATCTGTTCTATTGTGATCGGTGCCCTTCTCTTTTCACCGAATTCTGCTATTAATCTGTTGTCTTTGCTATACACCCGAAGCGGCGTCTGCAGCCGGACATCCAGCAATTGCTCGACCGGTGGCAGATTGGGCCGAAGATAGAGATACAGGCTTGAGGAAATAATAATGGCGACACTCAGGCCGGTAAGAAAGAACCAGGCAAAAACGCGAGATGTACGCAACAAATGAGACATTTTTTTCTGACAACTGTTGGATATAGGTCTATTATTTGAGAAATTGCTTTAGGAAGGTTCGGTCGCCTCGCCGTCTGCAATGTCTCCCGAAATTCGAGAGATTGCATTGTAGACGGAATAAATAAGAAATTCTCTTACATAAAAAACACATAGAACGCCTCTGAAATGATCGCCTTTACAGGGAGTGGTTCAGGGGTTCCAACGCCGGGTGCATTTAACCAGGTATAGGGTGAGCGCGTGTTCGGATTACTAGGAAAAAAATCCAGTGCCGTCCTTGGAGTGGATGTAAGCTCCAGTTCGGTCAAGCTGCTAGAGCTGTCAAAACATGGCGATCGATACAAGGTCGAGAGCTATGCGGTAGAGCCGTTGCCGGCCAATGCAGTTGTTGAAAAAAACATCACAGACGTCGAAGCGGTTGGGGAAGTGCTCAAGCGTGTCGCGTCCAAGTCACGTACCAGTGTGAAGCAGGTGGCTGTTGCTGTTTCCGGCTCGGCGGTGATCACCAAGGTTATCCAGATGGACGGTGGTCTCAACGAGTTTGAAATGGAAGACCAGATTGCGCTGGAAGCCGATCAGTACATTCCTTACCCCCTCGATGAAGTGGCGATCGATTTCGAAGTCCAGGGCCCGTCTGAATCCAACCCGGATCAGGTGGATGTGCTGCTGGCGGCCTGCCGTAAGGAAAACGTCGACATCCGCGAAGATGCCCTGGAAATTGCAGGGCTGACAACCAAGATTGTCGACGTGGAAGCCTATGCTCTGGAGCGGGCTTACAGCCTGATTGAGCCTCAGCTCGACTCTCAGGGAGAAGAGTTGGTGGTTGCCATCGTTGATATTGGCGCGACCATGACAACTCTGAGTGTGCTGGCAGAGGGTAAGACAGTCTATACCCGTGAGCAGATTTTTGGCGGAAAGCAGCTGACGGAAGAAATTCAGCGTCGTTACGGATTGTCGCTCGAAGAAGCTGGTCTGGCCAAGAAGCAGGGTGGTTTGCCAGACGACTACAACGAGGAAGTTCTGACCCCGTTCCGGGAAGCGGTTGTTCAGCAAGTGGCGCGGGCGCTGCAGTTTTTCTTCGGCGCGAGTCAGTACAACGCGGTGGATTACGTGGTGCTTGCCGGAGGAACAGCGTCGATTCAGGGGCTCACGGAAATGGTGGAAGAGAAAACTGGAACGCCAACCCTGGTGGCCAATCCATTTGCCAATATGGCGGTGGGCTCCCGGGTTAACGCCTCTGCGCTAAGCAATGATGCCCCCTCGTTGATGATTGCCTGCGGTCTGGCAATGAGGAGTTTCGACTGATGGCAAAGATTAACCTCAGACCCTGGCGGGAAGAGCTTCGCGCCGAGAAGCAGAAACAGTTTGTTGTGATGATACTGGGCGCCGTGATTATCGCGGGTGGCCTGGCTTTCCTCTGGAAATCGGATATGGACAGCCGGATTGCCTATCAGCAATCCCGTAATGCCTATATTGAGACTGCAACCAAAGAGCTGGACAAGCAGATCAAGGAGATTGAAAACCTCAAGCGTCAGCGCGATGAATTGCTGGCACGCATGCAGGTGATTCAGGATCTTCAGGGTAAGCGACCGGTGATTGTGCGGGTGTTCGATGAATTGGTGAGGACTCTCCCGGACGGGCTTTACTACACCGATCTCAAGAAAGCCGGTGAGCGACTCGATATCGTGGGTATGGCCGAGTCAAACAGCCGGATTTCGAACCTGATGCGTCAGTTCGAGGATTCGGAATGGTTTGCCAATCCCAATCTGACCAATGTGGCTGCAGCAGACAGCGCCCGGTCCGGATACAGCCAGTTCAATCTCTCTGTCCGGCAGCGGACGCCTGAGCCCGAAGGGGAGGATAACTGATGAGCCTCGCGGACTCTCTGAAAAGTCTTAATGAATTCGATATTAATGACCTGGATATCAACAATGCCGGCATCTGGCCGGCTCCGGTCAAAGCCATTGTGGTGTTGATTGTCTTCGGCCTGATACTGGGTGGCGGTTACTGGTTCTTTGTCAAAGATCAGTATGCCCAGCTCGATCAGGTGGAACGAAAAGAGCAGGAGCTCAAGCAGCGCTACGAGCAGAAGGCCTATCAGGTAGCGAACCTGGATGTGTTCAAGGCCCAGATGGAAGAAATGGAAGAAACCTTTGGAGCCCTGGTACGTCAGTTGCCTAGTGAAACCGAGGTGCCTGGCCTGTTGGAAGATATTACCAATACGGCGTTAGGAAGCGGTTTGGCGTTGCAGGAAGTCAAACTTCAGCCGGAGCAGCAGCGCGACTTCTATTCGGAGCTTCCCATTAATATTCGGGTGTCAGGTTCTTATCATGAGCTGGCTTCCTTCGTAAGCAGCGTGGCGAGCCTGCCGCGTATCGTGACGCTGCACGATCTAACCATCAAACCAATTGGCGGAGACGGAGACCAGCTTGATATGCAGGTGGTTGCACGTACTTACCGCTACCGGGCTGGAGAATGAGCATGACAGGAAAGCATGCGGGAAAGGCCTGGCTGGGTGTGTGTCTGGCGTCTTTGCTGACGGCTTGTTCCCAGGGAAACGGTTTCTCGGATCTCGACAAGTTCATGGCAGATACCCGGGCCAAGCCTCGTGGACACGTGGAGCCTTTGCCGGAGTTTAAAGCCTATGAGGCTTTCAGTTACTCGGCGGCAGACCGTCGCGCACCTTTTGAGCCGCCGGTGGATGTCCAACTTACGATGGTTGATGAGCAACCGGTCAGTGACGTAGAGCCGGACCTGGATCGGCCGCGCGAGGTGCTTGAGAACTTTGATCTGAAGTCGTTGACCATGGTAGGCACGCTTCAAGGGGTTGAGGGCAATCTGTTCGCGTTGGTGCGCGATGATATGGGTGGCATTCACCGTGTTCGCACCGGCAATTATATGGGGCAGAATTATGGCCGTATTGTGGGTGTCAGTGAAACCCGCATTGAACTAATTGAAATCGTTCCGAATGGCCGGGGTGGATGGGTAGAACGCCCGCGCTCCCTGTCTTTGGATGAAGGCTGAGGAGCGGTAACGGTATGAATTCAAGAAACATGCACGAACAAACAGGTTTAGGGTCGAGGCTAGCGATGTTCAAAAAACTCAATGTCTGCGTAGGCGTGATTGCCATCGGGTTATGGAGCGGCCTGGCCAGCGCGGTCACGCTGCAGGACTTGTCGTTTTCGTCGCTGCCAGGGGAGCGGCTGGAAGTCACCATGCAGTTTGATGGCACGCCGCCGGAGCCTTCGGGCTACACCATAGAGCGGCCTGCCCGGATTGCGGTGGATCTTAAAGACACCACCAGCGCCTTGAACCAGCGCAGTATCCCGCTGGGTACCGGTAACGCTCAGAGCGTTACCGTGGTCGAAACCAAGGATCGCACCCGGCTGATCTTTAACCTGGTTGAATTGGTGCCTCACGATACCGTGCGTACCAGCAACTCTCTGGTAATGACCATTGGTGGTGAGTCTGACGCCGTCGCCTCCACCTCTTCTCAGCCGGCACAGCGTACGACAACGGCTTCTCCTGCATCGTCGAATGCGTTGGCCGGTGTTGATTTCCGTCGTGGTAAAGAGGGCGAAGGTCGGGTGATCGTCGATCTGGGTAGCAGCACGGCGACCGTTAATCTGAACGAGTTGGGTGGCCGCATCCGTCTGACCATGCCTGACCTTCAGGTGCCTGCCGATCTGAGACGTCGTCTGGATGTGACCGATTTTGCGACGCCGGTTACTCGCATCGATACTTTTGTGGAAGATGGCAGTGCGGTAGTCGAGATCAGACCACAGGGTGAATATGACTATATTGCCTATCAGTCAGGTCGTGAGTTTACCGTAAGCATTGAAGAGCTCTCGCGTGAAGAAGCAGAGGCGCGCCGTGAGGAGAAATTCCCATACACCGGTGACAAGCTCTCCCTGAATTTCCAGGACATTGAGGTGCGTTCGGTGCTTCAGTTGATTGCTGATTTTACCGGCCTGAACCTGGTCGCCAGTGACACAGTGGGTGGAAGCATCACTCTGCGACTGCAGAACGTGCCATGGGATCAGGCGCTGGATCTGATCTTGAAGACCAAAGGCCTGGATAAGCGTCAGATCGGCAACGTCCTGTTGGTCGCGCCTGCCGAAGAAATTGCCGCCAGGGAAAAGCTTGAGCTTGAGACCAACAAGCAAATTGCGGAGTTGGCTCCGGTTCGGTTGGATATTATTCAGGTGAATTACGCCAAGGCGGCTGACATTGTTGAGCTGATCCAGGCGGACGAAGAGCTCATTTCTTCCAGAGGCTTTGTTTCATCTGATGCCCGTACGAACACAATCAGTGTCCGGGAAACTGCTGAGAAGCTCGATGAAATCCGTCGACTGGTATCGACATGGGACGTTCCTGTCCGTCAGGTTTCTATTGAAGCGAGAATCGTCAGGGCTCAAACCAACGTGGCTGAGGACCTTGGCGTTCGTTGGGGTGGCGCAGCGTATAACGTTGACGGTGATGATGTTGTTACGGTTGGCGGGTCTCTCGGTACTCTGCAAGAAGCTCGGGATGCGGCAAGCGGCGGAAGCAACACTATTTCCTTCCCGGGAGCGTTGGGGGTAGATCTCGGTGTGACTGGTGAGGGAGCCTCATCTTTTGCGATTGGTTGGGGTAGCGATGATTTCCTCGTCGATCTCGAGTTGTCAGCGCTTGAAAGTGATGGTCGTGCGGAAGTCGTGTCCCAGCCCAGAGTGGTGACTGCAGATCGCCAGAGCGCGTCGATCAAATCTGGTGAAGAGATCCCTTATCAGGAAGCGTCTTCCAGTGGTGCGACTTCTGTATCGTTCAAGGAAGCGGTGCTTTCTCTTGAGGTGACCCCGCAGATTACGCCCGATGACAAAATCATTATGGATCTCGTGGTCAACCAGGATTCCCGGGGCGAAGTAACCGCAGGTATCCCTTCGATCAATACTAATGAAGTGACAACACAAGTATTGGTTGCTAACGGCGAGACGGTTGTACTGGGTGGTATCTTCCAGTCTGAAGTTGCCACGCAGACCACAAAAACTCCGTTCCTGGGTGACATCCCTTATCTCGGGCGCCGGTTCAAACGCACCGAGCATGTTGATGAGCGCAGCGAGCTGTTGATCTTTATTACGCCGAAGATCATCAAGAACGATATCTTGCAGTAAGATTGGTGTAAGTAAAAAAACCGCCGGGTAACTCCGGCGGTTTTTTTGTTCCGGGCCTGTTGCCCGATACCGAGCCGCTTATGGATTGCCGGTCCTTGTGCTATTCTCACCCGCCTGAAACCTGTTGAGCGGAAATTATGTCTTTGCCCAAACGTGTTGTTCTGGTTGGGCCCATGGGGGCTGGAAAAAGCACCATTGGCCGGTTGCTGGCCAGGGAGCTCGGCTATCGATTCCTGGACTCGGACCGGATTATCGAAGAGCGATGTGGTGCCAATATTCCCTGGATCTTCGATGTTGAAGGTGAGGACGGTTTTCGTCAGCGTGAAACCTCAATGCTTGACGAGCTGTCCGGTGAGGTGGGCACGGTGCTGGCGACCGGGGGCGGTGCCGTCATGCGTGCTGAAAACCACGGATTGCTGAAAAAGAACGCTGTGGTGGTTTACCTCAAAACGTCCATAGACCAACAGGTTGAGCGCACACGCAAGGACAGGAACCGACCGTTGTTGCAGAACGACGATCCGGAAGGCGTGTTGCGCAGGCTGTTTGCGATTCGGGACCCGCTCTATACCGAGTTGGCGGATATCGTTATGTTTACCGATCGTAAAAGCCCCCGTCTTGTGGTTCGGCAACTGGTGAACCGAATCAATCCTAAAACGCCCCGCCACAGAAGACAGCGGCGGAAAGAGGGCAGGCATAATGCACAAGGTACTTCGAGAGCTGAAGGTTGAGCTCGGGGAGCGCAGCTATCCGATCATTATCGGGCAGGGGCTGCTGGGCTCGTTTGACCTGACACCCTGGGTGGCAGGCCAGCAGGTCATGATCGTAACTAACGATACCGTTGGCCCCCTGTATCTTGAGAAGGTGAAAGGCTGTTTTCCCGGCAAGGCCATTGACGTAGTGACCTTGCCCGATGGAGAACAGTTCAAGGATTGGCAGACGCTTAACCTCATTTTCGACGCGCTTCTGGAAAAACGACATACCCGCAAAACGACACTCGTTGCCCTGGGCGGCGGCGTTGTGGGTGATATGGCGGGTTTCGCGGCGGCCTGTTACCAGCGTGGCGTTCCCTTCATACAGGTTCCAACCACGCTGCTCTCTCAAGTGGACTCGTCTGTTGGGGGGAAAACAGGGATAAATCACCCGCTTGGCAAGAACATGATCGGTGCTTTCCATCAGCCGCAGGCGGTGCTGATCGATACCAACAGCTTGCAAACACTGCCGGAGAGGGAGGTGTCTGCCGGTCTCGCAGAGGTGATCAAATATGGCCTGATTCGGGACGAGTCTTTCCTGGCCTGGCTTGAGGATTCCATGGAGAGCCTGTTGCGACTTGATGCTGAGGCATTAGGTGAGGCGATCTATCGTTCCTGTGTCTGTAAGGCGGAAGTTGTTGCGCTTGACGAACGAGAGGGTGGGTTGCGTGCAATCCTCAATCTTGGTCATACCTTTGGTCATGCCATTGAAACCTTTGCTGGCTACGGCAACTGGTTGCACGGTGAAGCCGTGGGCACGGGTATGATGATGGCAGCCGATCTCTCTGTGAGAGAGGGGCTGATCTCGGCGGACGACCGGGCCCGGGCGGTTGCCCTGATTCGGCGCGCTCGTTTGCCTGAGTGGGCACCGAGCGGCATGACATCAGAGGACTTCATGAATCTGATGTCCGTGGACAAGAAGAATGTGGATGGTCGGCTACGGTTGGTTCTCCTGAAAGCAATAGGTGATGCCTTTATCACCGAGAATGCCTCCGCTGACAACATCCGTGATACCTTGAGGGCATTCCTGCCACAGGCAGGCTGATGGGCTCTGAGTTTCGAAACAGGGACAGCGTGTGACTCAAGAATCCTTGAACAGTTCCGATGGTGGGGGGCTTTTCCCTCGACTCCAGCAGCGATACGGTCTTCGAGACAATCCTCTCGAGATGGAAACGCCGTTTTTCCCGGATGCCATGCGTCAGCACGCCTTGGAGACGTTGCGCCATCTTTGTGGGTTCGGGGACATGGTGCTGGTTCTGACCGGTGCGCCGGGGGCCGGTAAGACCCGGGTATTGGCAGAGTTGGTGCGCAGCGAGTCCTCAAGGCTTGATTTTCATCGAATTCCCGCGTCGGCGCTTACCAGCCGCCAGGCTCTCGCGCGTTACCTGAAACAACTGGCAAAATCCGGGATACCGGCAGACTCTGAGCCCAGAGAGGCCGTTTATCGCTTTTTTCGCTGGTCCGAATCCGGCCTCCGCCGAGGTCACCGGCAAGTGCTGCTGATTGACGATGCAGACCGGGTTGAGTCGGATGTTCTGAATCTTCTGGTAGCAGGCTTTGTGGCATCAGAACGGTCTGTTTCTGCCGTTCCGATTCTGGCCGGAACCGAGCAGGTCTGGAGCCAGTTGGAAGATCGTCCGGATTCCGCTTATGCGCATCACCTGAACCTGCCTCCGTTAAGCCGCGAAGATATCAAGGCTTATCTCGAACCCAGGGTTCACCGGGCGGGTGGTTCTCTGTCTGAGCTGCTGTCGGCCTCTCGGCTGAAAAAGCTTGAGGTGTTGAGCCAGGGCAGCTTTGGTCGACTCAATCGTGTTGCACCGGGTGTTTGGCTGGACATGGTGCCGTCGTCTGCAACGGCCTCCTCAAAAGCTGGTTTTACGGTTGCGCATTTGCGGTGGCCTGCGCTGGGGCTGCTATTGCTGGCGGCATCCTGGTGGTTTGTTTCCCAGCAATACGAGAGCACGGTTCAGCGACAGGCTGGCGCCGAGGTTGAGCCTGAGCCAGTCCGTAAGAGCATTACCATTGGTCCGGGTACTGAGGAGCCTGAGCCGGAAATAGCGACTTTGATTGCGCCTGCGGGCGAAGATGAGTCTGGCGTTCCGGGCGAAACCAATGCTACTGAAGATTTGACACAGCCTCTGCCTGAAACAGAGATTGTCCCAGAGCCAGAGCCAGAGCCAGAGCCAGAGCCAGAGCCAGAGCCAGAGCCAGAGCCAGAGCCAGAGCCAGAGCCAGAGCCAGAGCCAGAGCCAGAGCCAGAGC
>Ga0114900_1000731_pt1 | contig 23235 bp, 14 predicted proteins | sample MalvireepMed_231_FD_89685 | JGI IMG/M metagenome (GOLD analysis project Ga0114900, IMG submission 89685) | Marine viral communities from the Global Malaspina Expedition - Malaspina viral metaG DeepMed_231 | ecosystem: Environmental > Aquatic > Marine > Oceanic | place: Mediterranean Sea...
AGTAAGGCCAAGCCCTCGCCGGCTCAGGTCTCTACCGCCAGCAGGGCTGCGACTCCGGCCAGGGCTTCGGCCAGCACCTCCTGCCGGCCCGGCGCGCCCAGGGAGATGCGGACGCCATGGGCGGCGATCGGCCCCACGGCGAAGGCCTCGGCGCTGACCAGGGCGAGGCCGCGGGCCTTGGCCGCCGCCCGCAGGCGCACAGGGCTCCAATCGATCGGCAGCGGCAACCACACATGGATGGCTTCCGGCGAGCCCTGCGCCGCCGGCAGGCGCGCCGCAGCCAGGGCGCGGCGGGCGGCCGCCTCGGCCCGGACCCCCGCCAGCAGGGCCTCGGCCGTCCCGTCCCGGATCCAGCTGGCGACGACGGCCGCCATCAGCGGCGCAGGCATGCCGGCCAGGCTCCGCACGGCCTCGACCGCCGGCGCGCCCCGCCCGCCGTCCGGCGCCACCAGGAAGGCGAGCCGCAGACCAGGGGCCAGACACTTGGACAGGGTGGCGATGTGAAAGCTGCGCTCCGGCGCCAGGGTCGCAAGACCCGCGGCAGGCTCAGCCATGAGCCGGCTATAGGGGTCATCCTCAATGATCCAGAGGTCCTGGTCCTTCGCGACCTGCGCGATCGCCTGCCGCCGGGCGAGCGGCATGGTGATCCCCGTGGGGTTCTGCATGGTCGGGATGACATAGAGCGCGGCGGGGCGCTCTTCTCGGCAGATCGCCGCCAGGGCGTCGGGCGCAAGCCCGTCGGTGTCCGTCGGGCAGGCGATCAGCCGAACCCCCAGCTGGTCGGCGATGGCCAGCATGCCGGGATAGGTCAGGGGCTCGACCACCAGAGTTCCGCCGCGGCCCACCAGGCTCCAGACCAGGGCCGACAGCGCCGCCTGCGCGCCGGGACAGACCTGAACCCGCTCGGGCGCCACATCGCCCAGCACCGGCGCGAGCCAGGCGGCGCCCGCCGCCCGCTGGCCCAGGGCGCCGAGGCCGGGATGATAGGCCATCAGGGTCGCCGCATCGGTTCTCCGCAGCACCTCGGCGGTGGTCTCCCTGAGGCAGGCCGCCACGGACAGGCCCCGGGGCTGCGGGGGCAGGTTCATGCTGAGATCCACGAGGCCGGCCTCGTCCTCGACCGCCAGGGGGCGGACGAAGGTGCCCCGCCCCACAGCGCCGTCCACCAGGCCCCGGCTCCGCGCGACCCCATAGGCCCGGGTCACGGTGGTCAGATCGACGCCCATCAGGGCGGCCACGGTCCGCTGCGGCGGCAGCTGGTCGCCCGGCTGCAACTCGCCGGTCCGGATGGCCGTTTCCAGGGCCTGGGCCAGGGCCAGATAGATCGGCTCGCCGCCGCCCTTGGGCGCGTGGCGAAGCCAGGGGATGTGGCGGATCGTCATGGGCGGGTTGATGTCCCGAAGCTATATCCATACATTATCTAGCAATTGTATGGACACAAGCTCGCTTTGTATGGAGCCCCTCATGGCGGAGTCGTTCGACCATCCCTCCAGCCTCAGCGCCGGCCTTCGCTGCCGGTGTCCGAACTGCGGCCAGGGTAAGCTGTTCAAGGGCTATCTGACCCTGGCCGAGGGGTGCGATCATTGCGGCCTGGACTATGGATTCGCCGATCCCGCCGACGGCCCGGCCTTTTTCGTGATGAGCGGCGTGGGCGTCATCGTCACGACCCTCTGGGCGGTCTGGGCGGTCATTGCCCAGCCGCCAATCTGGGCGCAGCTCGCCGTGGCCTTCCCCGCCATGATCGGCGGGTGCCTGGGCACGTTGCGGCCGGTCAAGGCCTGGCTGGTGGCTGAGCAGTTCGTCCACAAGGCCGGTGACGCCGAGTTCGTCAGCGTCGGCCGGCATGGCGAGGGCGGCTTCACCCGCGACCGACGGAAAGCCTCAGGGGGCTAAAACCCCGCCGCAAATTAACCTGCTGTTTGGCAAAGCGCACCACGCCTCTCCCCATGGGTAGAGATGACGTGACCTTGGAAGAGCGTTTCAAACTGGCGGTGCGCCGCGCCTATGGCGCCGCGGGCGTGCGCCTGCAGGAACACCACGCCGCCTCGCTGGCCAGCGTCTATGCCGCCTGGGCCGAGGGGGCCGACGAGGGCGTGGTGACGCGGGTGGAGAGAGCCCTGGCGGCCTCCCTGGGCGTCAGGGCCTGATCCATCCTATCGATCGCCCCGGTCGCCCTGCCCCGGCTTGGCGTTGGCCTGCGCCTCCTGGCGCTGGTCGGCGGCGAGGGACCGGCCCACATCCACCACCTTTTTGAACTTGCCGTCCTCATCGCGACGGACATAGCGCTTGTCGCCGGGGGTGGGTTCGATCAGTTCCCGTTTGCTGGTCATGACAGATCTCCTTTCTGAAGGGCGAATCCGCAAGGCGGCGGCCTGGTTCCTCCGGGTGCGTATCGCGCCATGGCCCTCAAGCCGCTAAAGGGGGGGCGATGCTGCGGATTTCCGAACTCAAGCTGCCCCTGGACCACGCCCCGGACGCCTTGCCGGCGGCCATCGCCGGGCGCCTGGGCGTGCCCCAGGCTGATCTGCTGAGCTGGTCGGTGTGGAAGCGGGCGCACGACGCGCGGCGCAAGTCGTCGATCCTCAAGGTCTATATCGTCGACGCCGAGGTTCGCGACGAGGCGGCCGTCCGCCAGCGCCTGGCCGGCGATCCGCATCTGCGGCCAACGCCAGACACGTCCTATCACCCTGTGGCGACGGCGCCGCCGCCTGGACGGCTGCGGCCGGTGGTGATCGGCGCCGGCCCCTGCGGCCTGTTCGCCGGTCTGATCCTGGCGGAGATGGGCTTTCGCCCGATCATCCTCGATCGCGGCAAGGTGGTGCGCGAGCGGACCAAGGACACCTGGGCCCTATGGCGTCGGAGCGAACTGAACCCGGAGTCCAACGTCCAGTATGGCGAGGGCGGGGCCGGCACCTTTTCCGACGGCAAGCTCTACAGCCAGATCAAGGATCCGCGCTTCCTGGGCCGCAAGGTGCTGACCGAGTTCGTCGCCGCCGGCGCGCCGCCCGAGATCCTGACGGAGGCCCACCCTCACATCGGCACCTTCCGCCTGGTGACCATGGTCGAGGCCATGCGCGCCAAGATCGAGGCGCTCGGCGGAGAATACCGATTCCAGCAGCGGGTCGTCGATCTGGAGCTGGACCGCGCCCCCGACGGCTGCCATCGGCTGCGCGGCGTCCACCTGCACACCGGCGAGTTCCTGGAGGCCGATCAGGTGGTGCTGGCCATCGGCCACTCCTCCCGCGACACCTTCCAGGCGCTCTATGACCGGGGCGTGCATATCGAGGCCAAGCCCTTCTCCATCGGCTTCCGCATCGAGCACCCGCAGTCCTGGATCGATCAGGCGATGTTCGGCCCCTGCGCCGGCCATCCGGACCTGGGGGCGGCCGCCTATTCCCTGTCGCACCCCTGCGCCAACGGCCGGACGGCCTACTCATTCTGCATGTGCCCAGGCGGGACGGTGGTGGCCGCAGCGTCCGAGCCCGGCCGCCTGGTGACCAACGGCATGAGCCAATATTCGCGCAATGAGCGGAACGCCAACGCCGGCTTCGTGGTCGGCGTCTCGCCGGCCGACTATCCCAGCGACCATCCGCTGGCGGGGATCGAGCTTCAGCGAGAGCTGGAAGGCCGGGCCTTCGCCGCCGGCGGTGGGGACTATTTCGCGCCGGGTCAGCGGGTCGGGGACTTCCTGGCGGGCCAGGCCTCAACCACCCTGGGAACCGTCACGCCCAGCTACAAGCCCGGCGTCCGCCCCACCGACCTCGCGCCGCTGATGCCGCCCTACGTGATCGAGGCCATGCGCGAGGCCCTGCCGGTCTTCGGCCGCAAGATTCCGCGCTATGACGACGCCGACGCCCTGCTGACCGGCGTCGAGACCCGCACCTCCTCGCCGATCCGCATCACCCGCGACGGCGCCTTCCAGAGTCTCAATGTGCGAGGCCTGTTCCCAGCCGGCGAGGGCGCCGGCTATGCGGGCGGCATTTTCTCGGCCGCCGTGGATGGCATCAAGGTCGCCGAGGCGGTGGCCCAGGCGATGGCGACACAGACCAAGGCCCTAGTCTGAACCGAAATAGCGGACTGTGCCGATCTGCGTGTTTCGCTGATCGTTGACGATGACATGCGCGTCACGCCCGGAATTGGCGAGGGTCAGGGCCAGTCGACGGGCGTTGGCCTCCGCCTGGACCCCAGAATAGAAGTAGAGCGGCTCTCCACCAAAGCTGCTGGCCACCGACCATCCGCCAAGGATCGGCGACACGACCACCACATTCATCGGCTCAGCCGATTGGGCTTCTTCTTCTGGCGCCATGTCACCCTCCCTTCGGGAACGATGTTATCCACCTCATGGCGAGCCCGTATATCCACACCCGACAGTAGAGCCTGTCGGCGCCAAATTGCTTGTCCCGGGCGCGACCGGCCGAACGCCTTGAGTCGAGTGCTCGACAGGCTTTTGCGGCGGAAAGAGGCGCCAGCCCATAAACGACGGCTAACAACCTTAGCCATAGGAACGAAGCCGGGGGGCGCCTGTTGTGATGGCATGCCATTCCCAGAGGGACGATGACCCCCGCACAACCTTCGCGCGCTGCGGCGCCGCGCATCTACTACGTTCACCCTCATGCGATGGATGGCGAGAGCCTCGCCGACCGCATGGCAGAGAGGGCCGCCGACCTCGGCTTCGACCATCTGCTGATCGCGCCGATCTTCCTGCAGGGCGGCGATGTCTTCCGGCCCCGCGATCACGACGTTTCAAGTATCGGAAATGTCCCCACAACCGAGGCCATCGGTCGTCTGGCGGCCGCCTGTCGGTCGCATGGGCTGCGGCTGTTGATGGACCTGGACCCGGGCCGGTTCGACGCCGAGCACCCTCTGGTAGCTGCTCACCCGGACGCCTTCACCCTGCGGCGGGAGGCCCCCATCGACCGTCCCGTCGATCCTCGGCTCGCTTCGCCGCCCCAGGGCGTGGCCCTGGCGCGGCTGCGGGAGCCGGCCGCCGGCGACACGGTGATGGACTGGATCGCGAGCCGGGCTGAAGCCTGGATCGAGGCGGGCCTGGACGGGTTCCGCCTGCTGGAGCTCCAGCAGGGGCCGCCGGAGGTCTGGACGCGCCTGATCGCGCGACTGCGGACGTCCCGACAGGACCTGACCTTCATCGCCGACACGCCCGGGATGAACCGCGAGGCCGCCCTCTCCCTGGCGTCCTGTGGGTTCGACGCCCTGATCTCCTCGGTCGCCTGGTGGGACGGCCGCGCGCCCTGGATCGCCGAAGAGCACGAGGACCTGCGCCTGATCGCGCCGCTGATCGCCCAGCCCGAAGCCCCCTTCGGCCCCCGACTGGCCACTCGCCTGCCGGCCGGCGCCGACCCAAGGGCAGGATATGTTCGGGCGCTCCGGCTGGCGGCCTCCACCGGCTCCGGGCTTCTGTTGCCGATGGGCTTTGAGTCTGCCGAGCGCCTGCCGTTGGGCGCGGCGACCTCCCCCGCGGCGGAGGACGCAGACCTGGCCGCGGAGGTTCGCTCCGCCAATCGCCTGGTGGCTGAACTGGCGCCGTTCGAGGGCGAGATGCGCATGCTGACGGGGCCTGGCGCGTCAGCCACGGCCCTGCTGCGCGCCAGCGGATCGGACATGCGCACCGCCGAAGCGGCCATCCTGGTGTTGATCAACAGGTCTCTTGAGTCCCCGGCCGAACTCGACCGTGGCGCGATCCTGCCGGCGGCCGGCGCGTTTGGCCCCTTTGAGGCGATGGACAGCCGCGAAGATCCCTTCGAGGCCCTCGCTCCGGGTGAGGTTCGTCTCCTGGGCGCAAGACGCAGCGCTGTCATCCGCGTCCCCAGCCGCTCGGGTCGCCAGGGGGCGAAGACGGCGGCCAAGGCGCCGCGGCTGGTCATCGAAGACATCTCACCCCGGGTCAGCGGCGGCCCGTTCGCCGCCAAACGCATTGTCGGCGAGACCGTCGAGGTCGGCGCCGCCGTCTATGCCGATGGGCATGAGCAGCTCGCTGTCGAACTGCGCTGGCGGGCCACCGATGGCGACCAATGGTCATCGACCCGCATGGCGGAGGTCGGCAACGACCTGTGGAGCGGGCGCTTCCCGCTGGAGCGCATTGGCCGCTACCAGTTCGTCATGGAGGCCTGGATCGATCGGTACGGCTCCTACCATCATGGCCTGGAGAAGAAGGTCGAGGCCGGCGTGGCCCAGAGCGTCGATCTGGACGAAGGCCGCCAGCTGATCGCCGAGGCCGCCAAGGCTGATCGCTCGGGAAAACTGGCCAAGATCGCCGACGACCTGTCGACCCTCGATCCCGACGCGGCCGGCCAGCTTCTGCTCGATGCCGAGACTGCGCGGCTGATGGACGAGGTCCAGGACCGGGCCTTCGCCTGCAAGAGCGAGGCCCATTGCATCGACGCCGAGCGGCGCGAGGCGCTGTTCGCCAGCTGGTACGAGCTCTTCCCCCGCTCGCAGACGAACGATCCGGCCCGACACGGGACCTTCGACGATGTCATCGCCCGCCTGCCGGCCATTCGCGCCATGGGGTTCGACGTCCTCTACTTCCCGCCGATCCACCCGATCGGCCAGCGCCATCGCAAGGGGAAGAACAACAGCCTGACCGCCGGCCCCGATGATCCGGGCAGCCCCTACGCCATCGGCGCGGCCGAGGGCGGACACGACGCCATCCATCCCGAGCTTGGAACCTTCGACGACTTCCGTCGGCTGATCGCAGCGGCCCATGACCATGGGCTGGAGATCGCGCTCGACTTCGCCATCCAGTGCTCTCCGGATCACCCCTGGATCAAGGCTCATCCGGGCTGGTTCGACTGGCGCTCCGACGGGACGATCAAGTACGCGGAGAACCCGCCCAAGAAGTACCAGGACATCGTCAATGTGGACTTCTACAAGTCCGAGGCGATCCCCGACCTTTGGCTCGCCCTGCGCGACGTGGTGCTGCTGTGGGTCCGCGAGGGCGTCCGCACCTTCCGAGTCGACAACCCCCACACCAAGCCGTTCGCCTTCTGGGAATGGATGATCCGTGAGGTGCGCACCGCCCACCCCGACGTCATCTTCCTGTCAGAGGCCTTCACCCGGCCGCGGGTCATGTACCGGCTGGCCAAGATCGGCTTTTCGCAGTCCTACACCTACTTCACCTGGCGTCACACCAAGGCGGAGTTCACCGACTATCTGACGGAACTGACCACGACCGAGCCGAAGGAATTCTTCCGGCCCAACTTCTTCGTCAACACCCCCGACATCAATCCCCACTTCCTGCAGACCTCCGGCCGGGCGGGCTTCCTGATCCGGGCGGCCCTGGCGGCGACCCTGTCGGGCCTGTGGGGCGTCTATTCCGGCTTCGAACTGCTGGAGGGCGAGCCCGTCCCCGGCAAGGAAGAGTACAAGGATTCCGAGAAGTACGAGATCCGGCCCCGGGATTGGACCGCGCCGGGGATCATCCCGCAGATCAGCCAGCTGAACCGCCTGCGCAAGAGCCACCCGGCCCTGCAGACTCATCTGAACGTCAAGTTCCTGCCGGCGACCAACGACAACATCCTGTTCTACGCCAAGACCAGCCCCGCCGGCGGCGACATGATCCTGGTGGCGGTCAACCTCGACCCCCACGGCGCCCACGAGGCCGATGTCGAGGCGCCGTTCTGGATGCTGGGTCTGGCCGATGACGCCACGGCGCAGGTGGAAAACCTGCTCACCGGCCAGAGCTTCTCCTGGCAGGGCAAGTGGCGACGCATCGCGCTTGATCCCGGCCAGCCCTATCTCATTTTTCGTATGGAGGCCCCGCGATGAGCGTCGCCTATCTCGCTGACGATCACGCCGCCGACTCCGCCCAGACCGCCAACCCCCAATGGTACAAGGACGCGGTCATCTATCAGCTGCATGTGAAGTCGTTCTTCGACGCCAATGACGATGGCGTCGGCGATTTCGCGGGCCTGTCGGCCAAGCTGGACTATATCGCCAGCCTCGGCGTCACCGCCATCTGGCTGCTGCCCTTCTACCCGTCCCCGCGCCGGGACGACGGCTATGACATCGCCGACTATCGCGGCGTGCACCCGGAATACGGCGACTTCGACGATGTGAAGCGCTTCATCGACGAGGCTCACGGCCGCGGCATGCGGGTGATCACCGAACTGGTGATCAACCACACCTCGGACCAGCATCCCTGGTTCCAGGCCGCCCGCAAGGCGCCGCCCGGATCGCCGGAGCGGGACTTCTATGTCTGGTCCGACAACGACGCCGACTACAGCGGCACGCGGATCATCTTCCTGGACACCGAGACGTCCAACTGGACCTGGGATCCGGTGGCCGGCGCCTATTACTGGCACCGCTTCTATTCGCACCAGCCGGATCTGAACTTCGACAACCCCAAGGTGCTCGAAGAGATTCTCTCGGTCATGCGCTACTGGCTGGAGGCTGGGGTCGATGGCCTGCGGCTCGACGCCATCCCCTATCTGATCGAGCGGGAAGGCACCAATAACGAGAACCTGCCCGAGACCCACGACGTCCTGAAGGCCATCCGGGCGCACCTGGATGAGAACTTCCAGGACCGCATGCTGCTGGCCGAGGCCAACCAGTGGCCCGAGGACACCCAGCAGTATTTCGGCGACGGCGACGAATGCCACATGGCGTTCCACTTCCCGCTGATGCCGCGGATGTACATGGCCATCGCTCAGGAAGACCGCTTCCCGATCACCGACATCATGCGCCAGACCCCGGACATTCCGGAGGCCTGCCAGTGGGCCATCTTCCTGCGCAACCACGACGAGCTGACCCTCGAAATGGTCACCAACAAGGAGCGGGACTACCTCTGGAGCGTCTACGCCTCGGAGAGCCGCGCGCGGATCAATCTCGGCATCCGTCGGCGCCTGGCGCCTTTGATGGAGCGCGATCGCCGCCGCGTCGAGCTGATGAACTGCATGCTGCTGACCATGCCCGGCACGCCGGTGATCTACTACGGCGACGAACTCGGCATGGGCGACAACATCTATCTCGGTGACCGGGATGGGGTGCGCACCCCCATGCAATGGTCCCCCGACCGCAATGGCGGCTTCTCCCGCGCCGATCCGGCCAGCCTCGTCCTGCCGGCCATCATGGATCCGCTCTATGGCTTCCAGGCGATCAATGTGGAGGCCCAGAGCAAGGACAGCCACTCGCTGCTGAACTGGCTGCGTCGGATGCTGGCGGTGCGTCAGCGCCACAGCGCCTTCGGGCGTGGGACGCTGCGTTTCCTGCGGCCGCAGAACCGCAAGGTCATGGCCTATCTGCGCGAGCACGACGGCGACACCATCCTGTGCGTCGCCAACCTGTCCCGCACGTCCCAGGCCGTTGAGCTAGATCTTTCCGAATTCGCCGGTTGGACGCCGATGGAGATGTCGGGCAGCACGCCCTTCCCGTCCATCGGCCACCTCACCTATCTGCTGACCCTTCCCCCTTACGGCTTCCACTGGTTCCAGCTCTGCGAAAAGACCGATGGACCAAGCTGGAGCACGACGCCGAGCGGCGTTCAGGCCGAACAGCACACCTTCGTCCTGCGGGGCGATGTGGCCACCCTGGTGGAGCCCAACCATCGGGCGGTCCTCGAGGCTGAGGTGCTGCCGAACTGGATGAGCGGCCGACGCTGGTTCCAGGGCAAGGACGCCGAGCTGATCGCCACCCGCGTGAAGGGCTATTCCCCCCTGCCCGGGGCGCCTAACCAGATCCTGGCCGAGCTCGAGGTCGAGACCTCCGCTGGCTCCGCCGCCTATCTCGTTCCCCTGGGCGTGGCGTGGGAAGACGATGTCGGCGACCCCTATGCGCACAGCTTCGCCATGGCTCGGGTGCGCCGCGGCGCACGGGTCGGCGACCTGACCGACGGGTTCCTGACGACGGAGTTCGTCCGCTCGGTCATGGCCGGTTTGCGGACCAACGCCAGGCTCGCCTCTCCCTTCGGTGACCTCGAGTTCACGTCGGCGGCGTTCGAGGCTGGCGATGACGCCGAGATCGAATGGTCATCGGCCGAGCAGAGCAACAGCTCGGTGATCATCGGTCGCGAGATCGTCCTGAAACTGCTGCGCAAGGTGGTTCCCGGCATCCATCCGGAAGCCGAGATGACCCGCGTGCTCAGCGAGCGTGGCTATCCCCACGTGCCGGCCTTTGTGGGCGAGGTCCGTCGCATCGCCCCCGATGGCTCACCCCACACCCTGATGGTGGCCCAGGCCTTCATCTACAGCCAGGGCGACGGTTGGGACTGGACCCAGGACTACCTCCATCGCGTGATCGACGATCTGGTCCTGGCCAGCGATCAGAACACGGCCCCGGACTTCGCCTCCTATGTGGAGTTCGCCCGGGTCCTGGGCCGCAGCCTGGCCGAGATGCACGGCGTCCTGGCCCAGCCCTGCGACGACCCGGCCTTCGCCCCTGAAATCATCGACGCCGACGCCGTCGAAGCGATACGCGCCAGTGTCATGGCGCAGGTCGACGGCGCCCTGGCCGTGCTGGAAAAGGGCGGCGACTGGACCGAAAACCTTGGCCAACTCGCCGAAGCTGTCCTTCAGCGCCGCGGCAAACTGGACGAGGCGGTCCGCCGCCTGTCCGCCACCGCCGCCGGCCAGCCGCGCACCCGCATCCATGGGGACCTTCACCTCGGCCAGGTGCTGGTCACCGGCGGCGGCGTGACCTTCATCGACTTCGAGGGTGAGCCCGCCAAACCCCTGGACGCCCGCCGCGCCAAGGCCAGTCCTTTGCGCGACGTGGCCGGCATGCTGCGCTCCTTCGACTATGCCGCAGCGCTCGGCGCCGCCGCGGCGACCAACGTGGCCCAAGGGGTTCAGGATCGCGCGGTCGATGTGGTGGGCCAGTTCCAGTCGGTCGCCAGCCAGGCCTTCCTGGACGGCTACGGCGAGGTGGCCGGCGCCGTTTCGACCGAGTTGCTCGACCTCTTCCTCCTGGAGAAGGCCGCCTATGAGGTCAGCTATGAGGCGGCCAACCGGCCGGCCTGGCTCGGCACGCCGCTTCGCGGCTTGGCCGCGACGGTCGATCGGCTGCTGGAGGGCGACCAATGAGCCACGAGGACCTGACCCTGACCCATAGCCTGACCTCCGCCCTGATGGAGGGTCGGCTGACCGATCCCTTCGTCTTCCTGGGTCCACACGAGGCTGATGGCGAGACCGTCGTCCGCACCTTCCAGCCGGGCGCCGTCGCGGTGTCGGCCCTGCAGGACGGGGCGGCGCCCTCGCCTCTGGACGAGGTCGCGCCGGGCCTATTCGCCGGACGTTTGACGGGCAAGGGCGGTTATCGCCTCAGCATCGACTGGGGCTCGGCGACCCAGGAGACCGAAGACCCGTACGCCTTCGGCCTGCTGCTGGGCGATCTGGACCTCCACCTGTTCATGGAGGGCGCCCACTGGGAGCTCGGCCAGAAGATGGGCGCGCAACCGCACACCTTCGACGGCGTCGAAGGCGTCGGCTTCTCCGTCTGGGCGCCCAATGCCCGGCGCGTGTCGGTGGTCGGCGACTTCAACAGCTGGGACGGCCGTCGCCATCCCATGCGCCTGCGCCACCCCGCCGGGGTGTGGGAGCTGTTCGTGCCCCGCCTGGGTCCAGGCGAGCGCTACAAGTACGAACTGGTCGGGGCCGGCGGCGACCTCCTGCCGCTGAAGGCCGACCCCCTGGCGCGGATGACCGAGCTGCCGCCGGGCCAGGCCTCCATCGTCGCGCCGAAGGCGGCCTATGACTGGACCGACTCCGACTGGATGGCCGAGCGGGGCCGTCGCCAGAAGCCTGATGCGCCGATGTCGGTCTACGAGGTGCACGCCGCCTCCTGGCTGCGCCCGGACGATGGGGAAAGCCCCAACCTCGACTGGGATGGCCTGGCCGACCGGCTGGCGCCCTATGTGGCCGATCTGGGCTTCACCCATGTGGAGCTGCTGCCGATCATGGAGCATCCGTTCGGCGGATCGTGGGGCTACCAGCCCCTGTCGCAGTTCGCCCCCAGCGCGCGGTTCGGTTCGCCCGAGGGCTTGGCGCGGTTCGTCGACGCCTGCCACCGGCTCGGCGTCGGGGTGATCCTCGACTGGGTGCCGGCCCACTTCCCCACCGACACCTACGGCCTAGCCAGCTTTGACGGGACGCAGCTCTATGAGCACGCCGATCCGCGCGAAGGCTTCCACCAGGACTGGAACACCCTGATCTTCAATCTGGGGCGGCAGGAGGTTCAGGGTTTCCTGATCGCCAGCGCCCTCTACTGGCTGGAGACCTTCCATATCGACGGGCTGCGCGTCGATGCGGTGGCCTCCATGCTCTACCGCGACTACAGCCGCAACGCCGGAGAATGGGTGCCCAACATCCATGGCGGGCGCGAGAATCTGGAATCCATCGCCTTTCTGCGCCGGCTCAATGAGACGGTGGCCAGCCGTTGCCCGGGCGCAGTGACGATCGCAGAGGAATCCACCGCCTGGCCGGGCGTCTCCAGCCCCGTGGCGCAGGGCGGGCTGGGCTTCAATTACAAGTGGAACATGGGGTGGATGCACGACACCCTGAGCTATATGCAGCGCGATCCGGTCTATCGCAGCTGGCACCAGAACGAGCTGACCTTCGGCCTGCTCTACGCCTTCACCGAACGGTTCGTGCTGCCGATCTCCCACGACGAAGTGGTGCACGGCAAAGGCTCGCTGTTGGGCAAGATGCCCGGTGACCGGTGGCGGCAGTTCGCCAATCTGCGGGCCTATCTCGCCTTCATGTGGGCTCACCCGGGCAAGAAGCTGCTGTTCATGGGCTGTGAGCTGGCCCAGCCCAGCGAGTGGAACCACGACAGCGCGATCCCGTGGGAGCTTCTGCAGCAACCCGACCACGCCGGTATGCAGATGCTGGTGCGGGATCTGAACGCCATCTATGGCCGCGAAGCCGCCCTGCACCAGAGCGACGCCGATCCGGAAGGCTTCGCCTGGATCTGCACCGACGCGGAGTCCGGCGTCTTCGCCTTCCGGCGGCAGGCCGGCCGCGACGCCGCAACGGTCATCTTCGCCGTCAACATGACGCCCGAGCCCCGGCGGGACTATCGCCTGGGCGCCCCAGAGGCCGGCGTGTGGTCCGAAGTCCTGAACACTGACGCCGAACGCTACGGCGGCGGGAACATCGGCAATGGGGGCGAGGTTCGCACCGCCCCCGACCGCGCCCACGGGCTCGCCCACAGCCTCAACCTGACCCTCCCTCCCCTCGGCGCAGTCATGCTGCGCCACCAAGGAACCGCCGCTTGATCCTGCTCCCGGACCGTCTCGAGGGCGGCCTGCCCTATCCCCTCGGCGCTAACTTCGACGGTCTGGGGGTGAACTTCGCCGTCTATTCCGCCCACGCGGAGAAGATCGAACTCTGCGTCTTCGAGGAGACCGGCCGGCGGGAGATCGCCCGGCTGCCGCTGCCCGAATGGACCGACGAGGTCTGGCACGGCTATCTGCCGGGGGCCAAGCCAGGTCTTCTGTATGGGTACCGGGCGCATGGGCCCTACGCCCCCCACGAGGGGCACAGGTTCAATCCCAACAAGCTGCTGATCGACCCTTACGCCCGCAGTCTGTCAGGGGAGCTGAGATGGACCGACGCCCTGTTCGGCTATCGGGTCAACGCCGCACGCGCCGACCTGACCTTTGATCGTCGAGACAGCGCGCCGGCCATGCCCAAGTCGATGGTCACCGCCGACCCCTTCGACTGGAGCGGCGACCGACGCCCCAACACGCCCTGGTCCGACACCGTCATCTATGAGTGCCATGTCCGGGGCCTGACCATGCTGATGGAGGAGGTGCGCCCCCCCGTCCGGGGCACCTTCGCGGCCCTGACCCATCCCAAGGTGATCGACCACTTGAAGCGCCTGGGCGTAACCGCCGTGGAGCTTCTGCCCATCCACGCCTTCGTGCAGGACCGCTTCCTGCAGGAGAAGGGCCTGACCAACTACTGGGGCTACAGCAGCCTCAACTATTTCACGCCGGAACGCAGCTATCTCTCGCGAGGCGACCAGAACGAGTTGCGCATGGCCGTGCGCAAGCTGCACGCGGCCGGGCTCGAAGTGATCATGGACGTGGTGTTCAACCATACCGCCGAGGGCAGCGAGCGCGGCCCCACCCTGTCGTTCCGGGGCCTCGACAACGCCAGCTATTACAGCCTCGTGGAGGGGGACCGGCGATTCTGCGTCAACGACACCGGCACCGGTAATACGGTGAACATGTCCAAGGCCCGGGTCGTCCAGATGGTGGCCGACTCCCTGCGCTACTGGACGAAATCCTACGGGATCGACGGCTTCCGCTTCGATCTCGGCGTCACCCTTGGGCGTGAGAAGCACGGCTTCGATCCCGGCGCCGGCTTCTTTGATGTCCTGCGGCAGGACCCCACGCTCCAGGGGATCAAGCTGATCTCCGAGCCCTGGGACATCGGACCGGGCGGCTACCAGCTGGGCCAGCACCCGCCAGGCTTCGCCGAATGGAACGACCGGTTCCGCGACGATGTGCGTGGCTATTGGCGCGACGACGAGGGGCGCCGCCCGGAGCTGGCCGCACGGCTGTCAGGGTCGGGGGACATTTTCGACCGTCGGGCCCGACGGCCCTGGGCGTCGGTCAATTTCCTGGCCTCCCACGACGGCTTCACCCTGGCCGATCTCGTCACCTATGAGAGCCGCCACAATGAGGCCAATGGCGAGGACAACCGCGACGGGCACGGCGAAAACCTCTCGCGCAACTGGGGGGCCGAGGGGCCGACGGCCGACGTGGACATCCAGCGCACCCGCGGACGGGTGATGCGGGCCATGCTCACGACCCTGTTTTCATCGTCGGGCACCCCGATGCTGCTTGGCGGCGACGAGTTTGGCCGCACTCAGGGCGGCAACAACAACGCCTACTGCCAGGACAACGAGATTTCCTGGTTCGACTGGCGGCAACTGGAGTCGCCGGAGGGCCAGGCCCAGATCGATTTCGTGTCCCGGCTGATCGCGCTGCGCAAGACCTATGCCGCGCTGCGGCCCAACCAGTTCCTGCACGGCCAGAACGAGTACGCCCCCGGCGTCCTGGATGTGGCCTGGTTCGACGAGCACGGCCGCGGCCTGTCGGCCGACGACTGGCAAACCCCCCACGCCTCGGCCCTGGCCATGCGCCGGGCTGCGCCCCGGGATGACGGCCGGGTTGATCTGATCACCCTGCTGACCAACGCCAGCGACGAGGCCATCACCTTCCATCTGCCCGAGCCCATGGGGGCGCCAACGCTCCTGCTGGACAGCGCCCATCCGGGCGTGGGCGAACACGCCTTGACCGGCACCCAGGTCGAGGTCGGGGCCCATAGCGCGGTGCTGCTTCACTCTGTGGTCGAGGGCGCAGGCGGCGCAGGGCGTTGGGTTCATGAACTGCCCTTCGGCGCCACGGTCCTGGCCGACGACCGCACCCGCTTCCGGCTATGGGCGCCGGCCTGCGAGACGGTGATCCTGGAGGTCGAGGGTCTGCCGGGACAGCCCATGACCGCCGTTGAGGAGGGATGGTTCGAAGCCGAAGCCCCCTGCGGTCCGGGATCGCTCTACAAGTATCGCGTCAGCGAAGATGTCTGCGTGCCTGATCCGGCTAGCCGCCGCCAGAACGGCGACGTGCACGACGCCAGCCTGGTGGTCGATCCCGCCGCCTACCAGTGGCGCACGGCCGACTGGATGGGGCGGGCCTGGGAAGAGGCGGTGATCTACGAGTTGCATCCGGGGCTGATGGACGGCTTCGCTGGCGTCGCCGAGCAATTGGAGCACCTCAAGGACCTGGGCTTCACGGCCATCGAGCTGATGCCGATCGCCGATTTCCCTGGCCAGCGGAACTGGGGCTATGACGGCGTCCTGCCCTTCGCCCCCGATGCGGCCTATGGCTCGCCCGACGAGCTCAAGGCGATGATCGACCGCGCCCATGAGCTGGAGATGATGGTCTTCCTCGACGTGGTCTACAATCACTTCGGCCCAGACGGGAACGCGCTGGGCGCCTATGCCCCGCAGGTCTTCCGCGACGACATCCAGACCCCCTGGGGGGCGGCCATCGACTTCCGGCGGCCCGAGGTGCGGCGTTTCTTCATCGAGAACGCCATCTACTGGATCAACGAATATCGCTTTGACGGCCTGCGTTTCGATGCGGTCCACGCCATCAGCGAACGCGACTGGATTGACGAGATGGGCGAGGCGGTCAGGGCCGCCGCCGGCCGCGACCGGCACATTCACCTGATCCTCGAGAACGACGACAATGTTCCCGAACACCTCAGCGGGACCTTCGACGCCCAGTGGAACGACGACGCCCACCACGTGCTCCAAGTGCTGCTGACCGGCGAGACCGAGGGCTACTACCGCGCCTATGCCGAGGCGCCGGCCGAAGCCCTGGCCCGCAGCCTCGCCGAGGGCTTCGTCTATCAGGGCGAGCCCTTCCCCCTGCGAGACGGCGCCCCCCGGGGCGGCCCCAGCGCCGGCCTGCCCCCAACGGCCTTCGTGAACTTCATCCAGAACCATGACCAGATCGGCAACCGGGCCCTGGGCGAACGGCTGACGGTCTTGGCTGACCCCAAGGCCTTGAAGGCCGCCACGGCCCTCCTGCTCCTGGCGCCCCAGATCCCCATGGTCTTCATGGGCGACGAGGTCGGCAGCCGCGCGCCCTTCCTCTATTTCACCGACCACAATGACGACTTGGCCGAGGCGGTCCGCGAGGGCCGACGCGCCGAGTTCGCCCACTTCCCGGCCTTCGCCGATCCCGAAGCCCGGGCGCAAATTCCAGACCCCAACGACCCTGAGACCTATGAGGCCTCCCACCCGGAGCCTGGGCCGGACGCCGCCGACTGGCGCCACCTCTACCGGGATCTGCTCCAGATCCGCGCCAGGGATCTTATCCCCCGGCTGAAGGGCGCCCACAGCCTGGGGGCCAGCGCCATCGGCCCGGCCGCGGTCAAGGCCAGCTGGCGTCTCGGGGATGGATCCCGCTGGACCCTGGCGCTCAATCTCGGCTCGGAGCCCGCAGAGCTGCCTGACGCGCCCCGGCGGGTTGCGGCCGCCACCGTGGGCGAGGGTCTGGATGACGACGGCGCCCTTGCGCCTGCCAGCCTCATCGCCTGGCTGGAGCCTCGGCGGTGAGCGAGACTGAGCTCGAGGCCTTCGCGACCGAGGCCGGGGTCCTTATCGAGTGGGAGGACGTCCACGGGGCGCCGCGGCGCACGCCGCCCGAAACCCTGCGCGCTGTGCTGGCGGCCCTTGGCCTGCCCGCCGCGACGGCCGATGAGCTGCGCGACAGTCGTGAAAAGCTCCGCGCGGCGCCGCCGCCCGACTTCATCACCGCCGAGGTCGGACAGCCTTTCCAGCCGCTGGGCGGTCCATGCGGTTCGACCGCGAGCCTGAGGCTGGAGGATGGCGGGCGTCTCGACCTCGCCCTGGATCCCGCCACGGGGTTCAGCCGCGGAGGCCTGGAGACGCCGGGCTATCATCGGCTTGAGGTCGGGGACCGAAACATCACCGTGGCGGTGGCGCCGGCGCGGGCCTTTGGTCTCGACGATCTGGCGCCTGGTCAGCGCCACTGGGGCCTGGCTGTGCAGCTCTACGCCCTGCGTGGACGAGACCCGCGGCCGTTCGGAGACTTCGGCGACCTCGCGGGCTTTGCAAACGCCGCCGGCCGTCGGGGCGCCGCGGCCTTGGCCATCAGCCCGGTCCACGCCCTGTTCGCCGCCGACCCCGAGAGGTTCAGTCCCTATGCCCCGTCCAGCCGCCTGTTCCTGAACGGCCTCTATGCCGATCCGGCCGCCGTGTTGGGCGACGAGCTTGGCGATCTGGGCCATGAGCCGGCCGACGGGGATCTGGTGGCCTGGTCTACGGCCATCCCCCAGCGCATGGCGGCCCTGCGTCGACTCTATGCGCGGTTCCTGGCCTCGGCCCGGGCGGACCTGAAGGCTGATCTGCAGACCTTCGAAGCCGAGGGCGGCGAGGATTTGCGCGGTCACGCCCGGTTCGAAGCGATCCACGGGACCTTCTTCGCCCGCGACGGCGCCCGGGGCTGGCCGGAATGGCCGGAGGACCTCCACGATCCCGCCAGTCCTGCGGTGGCGGCCTTCGCCGCCGAACATCAGGACGAGGTCGCCTTCCACATCTTTGTCCAATGGCTCGCCGACCGGAGCCTGGCGCGCGCCCACGAGGCCGCCCAGGCCGCAGGCATGCCGGTGGGTCTGATCACCGATGTGGCGGTCGGCATGGATCCCGGCGGCAGCCACGCCTGGTCGCGGCCGCAGGACCTGCTGGCCGGCCTCAATATCGGCGCGCCGCCGGACGCCTTCCAGGCCAAGGGCCAGGACTGGGGGGTCACCACCTTCTCGCCCCGCGCGCTCGCCGCCAGCGGCTATGAGGGATTCCTGGCCACCCTGCGCTCGGCCATGCGCCATGCCGGCGGGGTGCGGATCGACCACATTCTAGGGCTGCGCCGGCTCTGGGTGGTGCCCCATGGGGCGGGGCCGACCGAGGGCGCCTACCTCACCTATCCGATGCAGGACCTCATGCGGCTGATCGCCCTGGAGTCCCACCGCCAGGGGGTCCTGGTGATCGGCGAAGACCTGGGGACGGTCCCGGCCGGACTGCGTGACACCTTGGCCGAGGGCGGTGTGCGCGGCATGCAGGTCCTGCTGTTCGAGCAGGACGAGGCGGGCGCGTTCAAGGCGCCTGCGCAGTGGTCGCGCCGGGCCTGCGCCATGACCACCACCCACGACCTGCCGCCCATCGCCGGCTGGTGGCGCGGGACCGATATCGACTGGCGGGTCCGGCTTCAGCCCGACGCCGATGAAGACCAGGCGCTGGCCCTGCAGTCCGAACGCGAAACCCAGCGGACCGCCCTGTGGGCCGCCTTCTGCGCGGCGGGCTGCGCCGAGGGCGACCGCCCATCGGCCGACCAGACCGGTCCGGTCGTCGACGCCGCCATCGGCTTCCTGGCCAAGACCCCCTCCGAACTGGCGATCCTGCCCATCGAGGATCTGCTGGGTCTGGAGGCTCAGCCCAACCTGCCCGGCACCACCACCGAACACCCCAATTGGCGCAGACGCCTGGCAGGGCCAGCCGAGGCGCTGTTCGACGCGCCCGGCCCGGCCGGCCGGATCGCCAGCCTGAACAAAGCGCGGCCCCTATGACCCCCACGGCGACCTACCGGCTGCAGTTCCATGCCGGCTTCACCTTCGCCGACGGGGCGGCGCTCGCGGGCTATCTCCGCGACTTCGGCGTCAGCCATGTCTACGCCTCGCCCATCGCCGTGGCGCGGGCCGGGTCCACCCATGGCTATGACGTGGTCGATCCCACCGCCATCAACCCGGCGCTCGGCGGCGAAGACGGCTTCCGCCAGATGGCGGCGGCGCTGAAGGCCGAGGGCCTGGGGATCATTCTCGACATCGTGCCGAACCATCTCGCCGTCGGCGGGTCAGACAACGCCTGGTGGCTGGACGTGCTGGAGAAGGGCGAGGCCAGCGCCTTCGCCAAGCTGTTCGACATTGACTGGCGGCCCCGCGACCCTGCCCTGCAGGGCAAGGTCCTGGCCCCGTTCCTCGGCGCGCCCTATGGCGAGGCCCTGGCGGGCGGCGACATCCAGCTCGAAGCTGGCCCAGATGGATCGCTATGGGCCACAGCCTACGGGCATCACCGGTTTCCGATCCGCGCGACCGATCGGGCCGAGGTCTTCAAGCTCGGCCTTGAGGCCTACGACCCCGCCAAGGAGCCGGGCCGCGCGCGCCTTCACGATTTGCTGGAGCAACAGGCCTATCGCCTGGCCTGGTGGCAGAGCGCGGGCGACGAGATCAATTGGCGGCGCTTCTTCGACATTACCGAACTGGCCGGCGTCCGCGTGGAGATCCCCGAGGTCTTCGACCGCATCCACGCCCTGCCGCTTCGCCTCTATGCCGAGGGCCTGATCGATGGCCTGCGCATCGACCATATCGACGGCCTGGCCGACCCGGCCGGCTACCTAACCCGTTTGCGAGGCGAACTGGCGGAACTCGAAGCCGCCAGACCTACGGGCTCGGCGCCCGGTCCAGCCTATCTGGTGGTGGAGAAAATCCTGGCCGAGGGCGAAGCCCTGAGCCGCGACTGGGCCTGCGACGGGACCACCGGCTATGAGTTCATGGACGGCGTCTCGGCCCTGCTCCATGAGCCGGACGGCGCCGCCCCCCTCGCCGCGCTCTGGGGTGAGATCAGCCGGCGCGAGGGCGACTATGCCGACGAAGAACATGCTGCCCGGCTGGAAATCCTCACCCACGGCTTCGCCGGTCAGGTCGACGCCGTCGCCGGCGCCTTCCACGATCTGGCCCGCAGTGATCTGCGAACCCGCGACCTGACCCAGGGCGCCCTGCGCCGCGCCATCACCCAGCTGCTCACGGGCTTTTCCGCCTACAGGCTCTATGGCGAGGGCGAGGCGCTTTCTCAGGGCGAGGGCGACATCCTGGCGCAGGCCATGGCCAAGGCGCAGGCGGCCATCGCGCCCGCCGACCGGCCGGCCCTCGACCAGGTCGAAGCCTGGCTGAGCGGCGGTGAGCCGGGCGCGCCTGACGCCCGGCGCAGGGCCCTGCAGCGGTTCCATCAGCTCAGCGCGCCGGTGGCGGCCAAGTCGGCGGAGGACACCGCCTTCTACCGCTATCTGCGGCTGATCTCGCGTAACGAGGTGGGCTCCTATCCCGGCCGCCTGGCCAGCGACGCCGGCGAATTCCACACCGCCAATCTGGCCCGGGCCGAAACCTGGCCCGCCAGCCTGCTCACCACCGCCACCCACGATCACAAGCGCGGCGAAGACGTGCGCGCCCGGCTGGCTGTGCTCAGCGAACGCCCGGAGGCCTGGGCGACCTGGGTGCGTCCCTGGCTCGCCGGCGCGCCGCCGCAGATCGATCAGGCCGACGCCTATCAGATGCACCAGACCCTGGCGGGCGCCCTGCCCCTCGACCTGGACATGGACGATGCGGCGGCGCTGAAGGTGTTTGGCGAGCGGGTGGCCGGCTGGTTCACCAAGGCGCTGCGGGAGGGCAAGCTGCGATCCTCGTGGGCGGTCCCGAACGCCGATTATGAGCGCGCCTGTCTCGCCTATCTCGACCACTGCCTCGGCGATCCCGCCTATCGCGCAGCCCTTTCTGATCTGGTGGAAGAGATCGCGCCGGCCGGAGCCATCAAGGGCCTCGCCCAGGCCCTCCTGCGCTGCTCAAGCCCGGGCGTGCCCGACACCTATCAGGGAACCGAGCTCTGGGACTTCAGCCTGGTGGATCCCGACAATCGCCGCCCGGTGGACTTCGCCCTGCGCCAGCAGATGCTGAGCCTGACCTCTCCTGAAAACCCCCTGGCCGACTGGCGCGCCGGGGCGGTGAAGCAGTGGGTCGTGAGCCGCACGCTCAATCTCCGCAAGGCCAGGCCCGATGTGTTCGCCCAAGCGAGCTACGCGCCGCTGCAGGTGGAGGGGCGTCGGAAGGACGCCATCATCGCCTTCGCCCGCCGGACGGCTACGGAGACGGTGATCGCCGCGGCGGTGATCGGTTCGCCCGCCGAGCTCGCGCGCGGGCTTCCCCTGCCCGACCAGGCCTGGTGGGACGACACGGTCGTGATGATCGACGCGCGCCAGGGCGAGGCCCTCCATGACCATCTGAGCGGCCAGGCCCACCCTGCGGGCGCCGTGCCCGCCGCCAAGCTGTTCGCACGTCTGCCGGTCGCTCTGCTGGCCCTCGAACCCGGGAACTAGGGGGTTTCGGCGCCGTCTTCGGCGCTGTTGGCCGCCCCGCCGGGGCGAGGCGTCAGGATCATGGTCCGGCCCTCGACCCGCCAGCTGGCCAGCCGGGTGAGGAAGTTCATGCCCAGGACATCCACGGGTCCAAGCGCGCCCGAGATGGCCACCTGCAGGTCGGACGCCGCAATGCCGCCGAGCTGGAATTCATCCACCGAGGCCGGTCGCGCCTGGACGACGCCGTTGGCGGTCCGCGCCAGGATCGGCGTCAGCCCAGGCTCCGGGCGGACGCCCGCCCGGGCGGCGGTTTCCGCCGAGATGGCGGTCAGGGTGGCGCCGCTGTCGACCAACATACGGACCTCCTGGCCATTCAGCATGGCCTTGGCCCAGAAGTGTCCGTCGGCCGACATGGGGATACGGACCTCCTCGCCCACCACCTCCTGCCGATCCAGGCCGGTGCGCTCGACGATCTGGGCGAGCCAGGGCTGATAGGGCGCATGCTGCATCAGAATGAACAGGCAAAGCGCCAGGGCGCCGAACGACACGGCTGTACGCAGCGCCGGACCCACATGGGGAATCCGGAACAACAGGGTCATGATGGCGGCGCCCGCCAGCGCATAGAGCGCCAGCTGCTGCCAGTAGGGGAGCGTGCTGAGCATATCCCTCCTCAACCCCAGGGCCAGGCTTTCGATCCATCCTAGCGCTACAATAGGGATGAGACCTGATCGTCCTAGGCTTCGGCCTGCCCGTATTCCGGCGGCGCGATCAGGTCAAACCTTCGGACCAGAGCGCTGACGTCCTGGCGATCCTTCTCCCGCGGCCGATAGCCCCGATGGCTCTCCAGCTGGTACTCAGGCGACAGGCATAAGACCGGCAGCCCGCCCACGCGGCCGCGGCCGGCCAATGCCGCGGCCGGATAGAACTGGCCATTCTCGGCTGGCCCATAGATGCCGTCGCCGCGCAGATCGATACAGATGACATGGACGTCGATCAGCTCCTGGCGGGCGTTCGCCAGCACATAGTTCCAGGCCCGGGTGTCGTCCCGCGGATAGGGCGCAAAGCCTTGGGCGGCCAGGAAGGCGCTCATCGCCGGTAGGTCCGTTTCCTGCACGACGATATCAAGATCGGAATGCGCCCGCGTCTGCTCGCCCAGCAGCGCATCGACGCCCCAGCCACCATCCAGCCAGACCTGAACGCCAACCGTCAGCAGGCCGGAGTAGAGGGCGATCACGGTTTCTATGTGCAAAGCCAGGCCTCCGTGTTCTGGACCAAACGCCCACAGGTTTGGGGCCGGCTCTCGGCGAGCTCAGATGTCCCGCTGGTCATCCTTGATCAACCTCAGGAGCGATCCATTCGGGTCGATGAGCGCGCCGACGAGTGGGCCTGTGTCGTCTGCGGCGCGGGGGACGAGCCTGGGAATCCCGGCGCGGGCCTCAGGGACGCCAGCCGCCCGGCAAGCTTCATAGAACCGGGCGGGGTCTGAAAGCCGCAGACAGGCGCTGAACCAGCTCGCGCTCGGATCGAGGTCGGGGTGGGGGAAGAACTCCAGCTGGAGAGACCCC
>Ga0114900_1000736_pt1 | contig 23135 bp, 25 predicted proteins | sample MalvireepMed_231_FD_89685 | JGI IMG/M metagenome (GOLD analysis project Ga0114900, IMG submission 89685) | Marine viral communities from the Global Malaspina Expedition - Malaspina viral metaG DeepMed_231 | ecosystem: Environmental > Aquatic > Marine > Oceanic | place: Mediterranean Sea...
AGGTCAAAACCGGCATCACTGTCCCCGAGTTCGGGGTAAGTTAATGGCATGAGCCGTATACGTGGTCCGTATGTACGGTTCTGTGAGAGGGATGAGGCGGTGACGCCTCACCCTACTCGCTGTACCTGGAAAAATGAGGAAAGCGATATGCCTATGCCCATGATCGAAGAACTCCGCCGCAAGCGCGCTGAGGTAAACCAGAAGGTTCAGGCCCTGGCGGCAGCAGAGCAGGAGTCTGGTGAACTCACCGCAGAGCAGCTGACAGAGTTCGACTCGCTGAAGGCGGAATTTGATCAGCTCACCCAAAAGATGAACCGAGCGGAAGAAGTGGAGCGTATGCAGGCCGCCGCTGCTCAGCCGGTTACCGCTGGTACCCGAGCCCCTGCCGTGCACACTAAGCCAGAGCTGAAGCAGTATCCGGGTGCCAGCGCCGCCCGTATGGTGATGTCCATCGCGGCCGGTGGCGGCAATCTGCAGGATGCGGTGAAGTTCGCCCGTACCGAGATCGGTGATATGGACGTGGCCATGGCCATGGAAACCGGCTCTGGCTCCGGTGGCGCATTGGTACCGGAGAACATGCACGATGAAGTTATCGAGCTGTTGCGGCCCCGCACCGTGGTTCGCCAACTGGGCGCCCGTAACGTTCCGCTGCCCAACGGCAACTTGTCCATGCCGCGCATGAGTTCCGGTGCCACTGCCGGCTACGTGGGTGAGGGCAATGATGTCCTGGCCAGCGAAGGCAGCACTGACGATGTGAACCTGTCTGCGAAGACCATGATCACGCTGGTGCCGATGTCCAACCAGCTGATCGGCCGGGCCGGATTCCGCATTGAGCAGATTGTCCTGAACGACATGATCAACGCCATGGCGGTTCGTGAGGATAAAGCGTTCTTGCGGGACGATGGCACCAGCAACACGCCGAAGGGCTTCAAATCTACCGCCACCGATGCTGGCCGCACCGTTGCCTGGTCTGGTACCGCTGACCTGGCCACCATCGATGCCTACCTCGACAGCATGATCCTTCAGCTGATGAATAGTGACAGCCTGCTGATTCAGCCGGGTTGGGCCCTGTCTCCGCGTAGCTACATGAAGCTGTTCGGCCTGCGCGACGGCAACGGTAACAAGGTTTATCCGGAACTGGCGCAAGGCCAGCTGAAGGGTTACCCGATCAAACACACCACCACCATTCCGAACAACCTCGGTACCGGCACCAACGAGTCTGAAATCTACTTCGCAGACTGGAACGACGTAGTGATCGGTGAGCAGGAGAACATGAAGGTCGACTTCTCCCGAGAGGCTACCTACAAGGACGCCGGCGGCAACCTGGTGTCTGCGTTCTCCCGCAACCAGTCCGTGGTTCGTGTGGTGGCTGAGCACGATATCGGCTTCCGCCACCTGGAGGGGCTGGTGCTGGGTACCGGCGTTACCTGGTAATCCCGTGGCGGCGTTTTGCCGCCACTCACTTTCTTAATTTCAGGAGTAATAGCCATGGCTGAGCAAACCAAAAAAGCTGAAGACGCGCCGAAGACCGACAAGGTGTTGATCACCTTTACCAAGCCCTGGAGCCGTTATAGCCGGGGTGATATTGCGGGCTTCAGCGCTGAGGAAGCGGAGCGCCTGGTAAAAGGCAAGGTTGCCGTTAAGGGCACCAAGTTGCCGGCAACCAAAGCAGACCAGGAACCAGAGCCGAAAGCCTGACGGTATGCCGGCTTCGGCCGGCTGAGGAATTGCCCGAATGATCACAGTTGAAGAGGCGAAAGCCCACTGCAGGATTGAGCACGGCGCCGAGGATGGCTTGATTACGTCCTTGATTGCCGCTGCCTTCCGGCACATTGAGAGCCGCACTGGTCAAACCTTTGGCCAGGTGAGTGGCGCGGAAATGGTGCTCGATGCTCTGCCGGCTGGCAGTGCCGGAATTGAACTGCAGTGGACGCCCGTTCGCGCCATTCAGGGGCTGGTGTATCAGGACCCGCAGGGGGGTGAGCAAACCCTGTCAGCGGCTGATCTTTTCCTGGATGTGCGGGGTGTTTACCCGAAGCTTTACCCGGTTAACGAATGGCCGGAAAGCAAAGCCCAGCGGGCGTCGGTGAAGGTGACTGCTGATATTGGTTATACCGAATTGCCGGCAGATGTCCGGGCGGCCGCTCTGCTGATCATCGGCCACTTTTATGAAAACCGGGAGGCGGTCGTGATCGGAACGATTGCGACTGATCTGCCCATGGGCGTTGAGCTTCTGTTGGCGCCTTATGTGATCCATAGGGTGGGGTGATATGCAGGCCGGAAAGCTGAAAGATCGCGTCACTCTCTATGGGGCCAGAACTGAGAACCCGGAACCAGAATGGCCTGTGATTGGCCAGCTCTGGGCCGGGTTCCAGGAGCCGCGCGCGGTTGCAAGGGGAGAGCAGACTGGCATCCGGGCAGTGGGTAGTACCTACATTCAGGCGCGGTACCACCCCGATCTCGCGCACGGCCAGCTTATTCGGCGTGGTGATGACTGGTACATCGTGGAGTCCGTTGAGCCAGGCCGCAGCCGTAGTGAGCTTGCGATCTCTGGCCGCCGGATCATCGGCCATGCTGCGACCTATCGCCGGACTGGTGAGGTTACTGATGTGCCCGTGCTGGCTTTTCTCACCCGGGAAAACGTTTATGTGGGCCCTATGAGTGAACCCAGGCACCAGATTGAATTGTTTCAGCCGCAGCTGCCGTATCCCTGGGGGCGGCGGGGCGACGCTATCACTCTGCGCGGTACCACTTACACCGTGGATGGCGTGGTGGAGGGGAGTGATGATGGCGTTACGCTCACTTTGATGGTGACTCGCTGATGGCTCGCCGTCGGCCAGGTGTTCAGCTTTCAGGGCTTGATGCCGTTGTCGAAAGCCTTGAAGGGCAACCCGAAACCATACGCAGGGCAACCCGGGCAGCTATCAATGATCAGGGCCGGGAGAGCAAACAGGAGCTGGCCCAGAGGATCGCGCGGGATGGTATCTCACGAGCCAAGGCCGGTGGCCAGATCAATCTGAAGCGGGCCACCAACAAAGAGCCGGTTGCCGTGCTCGCTCCAACCAGCAGGCGAATTCCTTTCAAGTTCTGGAAAACCACCACTAAGGCCACAGACAGCACTGGTACCCGAGCGAGTGTTTGGATTCGCAAGGGTGGCCAGTTAATGCGGGTGTGGGGGTTTGTAAACCCAAGGGGGCGACGCCGCGCTGTTCTGACCCGTTACAGAAAGGCTGGGGAAGATCGAATCCGGGAGGCCTCTGGCCACAGCATCAAGCTGCACTTTCAGGCAGCTGCTGATGACCAGTACCGCAAGGCGGTGGGCGAGAGCCTGGGTGACAAGTTCATTCACCGTTACAACGAGCAGCTGAAGAAATGACAGACAAAGCAAAGGTCACTCAGGTGGTGGATGAGTTAATCGTCCGCTTGAACGACATCAGTCCCGATAACGGCTTCTTCAACAGCTTGCCGGCGCCGGTAATGGATGATGACCCGGCCCTGTACTTTGATGAGCACACCAAGCTGCCTTGCATGGGTATCAGAAATATCAGCGATCGGATAACGAGTCAGTCCCGAGGCGCCACCAATCAGATTCGCACGGTAGAAATTGTGGCTTATGTGGAGCGCCAGCCAGATGGCCGGGCTAACCAAGACAAGCTGCTGCAAGACATCTACCGAACCGTTTTCAGGCCGGAGAGCCTCAAGTTTGATGGCCTGATAGTCGAGATCGAAGCCGGCGAGGCTCAGCTCGACGATGTTGAACTCGGCACAAAGATCCTTCCGATCTACCTGCCGATCACCCTCACGTACAACACCCTGAACTGGAGATAAACCATGTCCTACAAAGACACTGGCCTGATTTTCGCCGGCAACGTTTATATGGCCCCGATCGTAAATGAGGTGCCAACGGATTTTGCCGGCCCCATCAACGTAACGCAGTTGGAGCTGACGCCGCCATCTCCGGAAGCCATCGACCGCACCAGTTTCCAGCGCGACACCTACGGACAGGTGCTGGACTCTGTAAACCTGCCGGGCGAAGCCCCGCGTATGTCGATGTCCTTTGACTCTTTGCCTGCATTGTTGCTGGCCGATGCGCTGGCGGGTACCACTGAGGATTACAACGCGAGCCTGCAGACAGTGACAGCGGAACCAGTGACCTTGAAAGAGGGGATCTGGCAGAAGCTGCCTTATCCAAACGTGGATGCTGCCAGCCTGGTTGTAACCCTGGAATCAGACGGCACCACCGTACTTGTGCGCGGTACCGATTATGAAGTGGAGGCTGTAAGCGGCTTGATCCGGGCGCTTAATCCTACCGGTGCTGCGGCCGTCACTATCGACTTTGACACTGAGGCATCAACCGGCCAGCGCATTCTGGGTGCCACTGAAATTACCAAAAAGCGTCAGATCATTATGGATGGCAAGAACCTGGTTACCGGCAAGCCTGCCCGCGTGACCATTTTCAGTGCTTCGTTCAGTGCCAGCCAGGCGGTGGATCTGATGGCCCGGGAATTCATCACCGGTACCCTTGAGGGAACCATGACCACGCCTGAAGGCAAGAACAGTCCCTATGAAATTGTAATGCGGGACTGATCAACATCGTGGGCGGGCTTCCCGCCCAAACCAACATCCGTGATACCAGGAGAACACCATGAGCAAGGCACCACAGAAAGTTGAGGCTGTCCTGAAAAAGCCGCACCGCCACAAAGGTGTGGAGCTTCCGGCTGGCGCAAAGATTGATCTCACCAAAGAGCAGGCAGAACGCCTGACGCGGCGAGAAGTCATCTGACCACCTGGTTATAAACCTGTAAGAACAGCACCCCGCCTCGGCGGGGTTTTTCGTATTTGGAGCACCCATGGCAGCCCAGAAGCAAGAAGTTGAATTGCTCATCAAGGCCGGTACCGAAGGCGTTAAGTCTATCGGCCAATTGTTGAAAGAGCTGGAGGCTCTGGGTGAAGACACCGGCGAAGCGAGTGCCCAGTTGCAGGGTTTGGCTAGTAGCCTGGCGGAACTCAAAAGCCAGCAGGCCCTCGTTAAACAGTTTGCCGACCTGAAAAGCCAGACCAGGCAGCTGGCACAGGAACAGGCAGAAGCTAAGGAGCGGGCAACCGCTCTGGGTAAGGCGCTGGCTGATACTGAAAAACCAACCAAGGCGCAGCGCCGGGAATTTGAGCAGGCAAAGAAAGCCTCACGTGCGGCCAACGAGGCCTGGCAGTCCAACCAGCAGCAGCTCAATGAGCTGCGGGGCACATTGGATGGCGCGGGAATCAGTACCAGGGATCTGGCCGGTGAGCAGGTCAGGATCAAAAAGGAAATTGCCGGCGTCAACCAGGCCGCCGAGGACATGGCCGGTGAGCTTCGTCAGGTTAAGGAATCCGCCGAAGGTGCGGGGAAGGGGGCTGATAAAGCCGCTAAGAGTACAAAGGATCTGGGCAATGAGGCGGAAAAGTCCCGGGGGCTTCTGAGTAAGTTCGGGATTGGGCTGAAAACAGTTGCTGCCGGCGCCACTGCTTTGATAGCGAGTGTTGGTGCTTCGGCGGCTACCTGGTCGCTGTTCTCCCGTAGCCAGGCGACTGTGGCAGATGACTTGACCAACACGGCTAACGCCATCAACGAGAGTCGGCAGGCGCTGCAGGTGTGGCAAATTGCCGGCGATCGCGTGGGTCTGACTGGAGAGAAAGTCAGTGACATTCTGCGCAGTGTGACTGAGCGCCTTGGTGAGTTCTCTGCCAATGGCGGCGGCGAAGCTGCCGATGTGATGGAGAGGCTCAATCTAAAGATTGAAGACTTCCGAGGTTTGCGCCCATCTGAGCAAATGCTCAAGTTCGCCGAGGCTATCGAAACGCTCCCGAAGGATGAGCAAGTCGCTCTGCTGGAAAAGCTCGCCAGCGATGCCAGCCAGCTGCAGCCGTTGCTGGACGATAACGCTGCCGGATTGAGAGCGATCGCAGAAGAAGCCGAGCAGTCCGGGGCTCTGTATTCCGAGGAAGAGCTGGATAAGCTTCTCCGCGCCAATGATATCTATAACTCCATCACGCTGAAGGTTCAGGGCCTTACCCGAAGGATTGGCGCTGAGCTTGCTCCTGTGGTCGCTGATGCAACCGACAAAGTTGTTGGCTTGTTTGAGCAAAACGAAGGCGGCCAGAAGCTGATCGATCTGTTCAAGCGCATCACGGAATGGGGCGCCGAAATGGCGGTCAAACTGGTGGAGAACTCCGAGAGTATCTCTGCTGGGTTCGGCACCCTTTGGAACACCATCCAGGCTGGCGCCAGTGGCGCTATGGCTATATTTCGCGGCCTGCAAACCATTGTGTCTGGTTGGGCCACGTTGGTGGCTGGTAGCTTTGCGACGGTTCTCAGCATAGCGGAGGGCCTGGCTGTTGCCATGAATAAGGTGGGCCTCGTTAGCGATGAGACTCTGAGCGCCATCAGAGCAAAGGCCGACGCAGCCCGCGAAACAGTGGTAGAGCTTGGCAAACAAACTGTCGAATACGGCCGCCAGGCGGTGGAAGCAGGAAAAGACGTTGTTTCGGCCTTTGAGCCCGCAAAGCAGACGTTGCAGGAAACAGAGCAGGAAACAAAGAAAGCCGGTGAGGCCCTTGTTGAGCTGCAGAAGAAAACTCAGGCGGCCGGTGATGAATCTCGAAAATCTGCCGAGGGTGCGCGCGAGCTTGCCAAGGCTTATCGCGATCTGGGAGTAACCAGCCAGCAGGAGCTGGATAAGACTGCAGAGAGTGCGCGGGGTGCCTTTGAGCAGATAAAGCAGAGCGGCAGTGCCACCAAGCGTGAGCTGTCTGAGGCCTTCAAAGTCTACGCTCAGGCCATCATCGATACTGGCGACAAAGCGAAGATCCGGGCGCTGGAAGCTGAGGCGGCCAGCCTTGGGCTGCGTGATGCCCTCAAGGAAGTGAAAACCCAGGCTGAGGAATCTGGAAGTGCTGCCAGTGCCGGTGCTGAGGATATTGCTGTAAAGGCTGGCAAAGCTGCCGATGAAACAAAGCGCCTCGCAGATGAAACCCGGAAGGCCAAGCAGGAAGCGGAGGCTGCACGGGAGAAGTTTCGGGAAACCCTTGGGGCGTCCTTTTCCAAAGTGATATCCGCGGCCAGAGAGCAGGTAACTGCTCTATCTGTGGCTGCCCGAAACCTGTTCGAGATGAAGATCGGCGGCAACGCGTTTGTGAAACAGAGCGAAGACGCCGCCGCATCACTGGAGAGGGCCCGCCAGCGTACCGATGAGCTGGCATCTGCCCGACGGCGCTTGATGTCCAGTAGTCTGGCGGCTTGGTTTGCGGACACCGCCTTACATGCCGCCGAGACAGAAGAACGGTTCTGGACCCAGGCCGTAGCGATGGAGAACCTGCAGGAAAAGATTGAATCCGGCAGCTTCAGCCTTAGCCAGCTCAACGGCCTGAGCGAAACCGCCGCCACCCGTTTCGATGTTTTGGACAAGCAGCGCCTCAGCGGCCTGCAAAGTGCGATCGACTCCGCCAAGCAGAAACTACAGTCACTCACCGACACCGCAGACAACACCCTCAACAGTCTGCGTCAGCGTTTGGCGGATATCCGGGGAGACACTGAAGAAGCCCAGCGCATTCAGTATGAGTCCGAGCGTAAGCGCTTGCAGGAGCAGCTGGAGCAGGCCCGGCAGGCTGGCGCCGATGCGGCCGCTGCCGACTACCAGCAGTCCCTGGATACCCTCGAAAAGATCTACCAGATCGAACAGAAGAACCGCCGGGAAGAACAGAACGCCCGCGAGAAAGAGGCCGCCGATCGGGCGCGTGATCAGCAGCTGGCAGAGATTGAGCGCCAGCGGGCGGGGCGTGAGCGAAACACCTCCACCAACCAGCAACAGAGCGTTCAGTCCCGACCGTCTCAAACTATCGTTCTTCAGACGCCAAACGGCGGACAAACCGAAATCCAGACTTCCGACCCTGACAGCTTTTTGGCCGTTCTCGAAGAAGCCGGTCTCAGGAGCCTTTGATGACCCTGCAAATATCTCTCAGCGATGGCACCACCACCCTGGCGATGCCGCCCGATCTTGAGTGGCAAGACGAATTCGACTGGACGCCCGTCGAACACAGCACCGATTACAGCAACACCGGAAGCCTGATTGTTCATGAGGGGGAACGGCAAGACGGTCGGCCCATCACGCTGTACGGCGGCAGAGAGGGGGCGTGGATGTCGCGGGCGGACGTGGAACAGCTCTATGCCATGGCATCCGTACCAGAGGCCCAGTTCACCCTCATTCTGTGGGGGCAAAGCTTCAACGTCATGTTCCGCCGGCCGCCGCTGCAGGCAAAGCCTATTCGCCGCCTGGCCAACCCAGGCCCCGAACACCAGTACGCCGTCACCATCAACCTAATGGAGATTAACCCATGACCATCACCAGTGATCAGGTCGTTCTGTCCGAATCTGAAGTTATGGCAGACACCGACGATGGCGGCGGCCGCATGAGCGGGCGAATTGTCGTCAGCGGCCAGATCAACAACACCTTTCCTGATATCAGCCGGATCGACCGTGTTTATGGGCGGGTGAACTTGCGAAAGCTTTACCTGTTTGTGAACGCGGCCAATACCGATGTGTTCCTTGGGGCGCACACCATTTTGAGCCAGCTGGCCAAAGATCCCAACGTGTTTGTTCTGCTGTTCAATACCAACAGCCACACCGATCGGCGGGCGGATGCTCAGGACAGAATCGAAAGCTACGTGGTGGCCAGTACCGAGGCACCCTTCTGGCTGTGGGGGCGTCAGCTGAAGGGGCAGCGGGCCGTCCAGGCGCTAGCCTTCACGAACAACCAAAAAGATCCGGAGCCCGGCCAGATATTCGTGCTCAACGAAGAGAGCGGGGGTCAGCAGTATATCCGCATCACCGGTGTTGATATCGAGAGACAAACCTTCACCATCGATCGGGGTAGTTACGGGTTCTACAACTTCCAATTGAAAACCTACGTGATAGAGCTGGCTCAACCGCTGGCCTACGACTTCCAGGGTAGCGATCCGCACCCCACCGGCAACCTCAACAGCGAAATGAAGATCCTAAAAACGCAGGTCGCCGACGCTGCCAAGTACTATGGTGCCTCACCACTGGCGGCCCCGGCTGCCGTGGGCGACCGGATCATCACCGTTGAGAATGTATACGCCCCCTTGGTTCCAAACGCGCAATCCGAGAATGCCATCACCGACCAGGCTGCCGGTGCACTGGCGGCAATCATCCGGCCGGCCAGCAACAACACCATCACTGTGAGTAATATCAGCGGCGTGACCACTGGCCCGAACGGGGAAGGTATCTATCACGCTGGCCGCGCCATCGTGCCGGGCACCCTGCAGATTTCCGGCAACAACGGTAGCTATGTGGACAACGGCGGGCGCTTGGTTCACACCGGCGGCAGCAACTACCTGGACGAAGAAAACAGCGTAGTTGACTACGTGAACGGCGAGATACGCGCCTTTTACTCAGGCGGCAGCACCAGCCGAACGACCACCCTGACGTTTCTGCCTGGGGCGGTCGTGAATCAGCAGACCAAGCAGGCCAGCCTGGAAGTGAATCAGCAGACCCGGAGTCTGACGTGGGTGTTCCAGACCGAGCCAAAGGCCGCAGAGGCCACCCTGACCGTTGAGTTCCGCGCCCAAGGGAGCTGGTACCTGCTACGCGACGAGGGCGGCGGGGAGCTAACCGGAGATGGCACCGGAACCGTGGATTACGCCACCGGTACCGTGAACTTCACGCTGGCGGCTCTGCCTGATTCCGGTACCGAAATAATCCTCGCCTGGGGCGAAAAGCAGGGCACCGTTATTGAAGCCGGCGCCGCTATCCCAGATGCCCCGACCATCCGCTTTGAAGTCGGTGAAACCGTAACCGTTTAAGGACTAAATCATGGGTAACGTCGCACTCGCCTACAACTTCGCCAGCGCCCAGGTTAAGCGCAACCTTTCCCCGGGTAGCGTGGTCATCACCTGGACCACCGGCGGTCAGCAGTACACACTGACGGACGATGGGGCGGGCAGCCTGACCGGCGCCGGTACCGGAACTGTCAGCTATTCCAACGGCCTGATATTTATCAACCCGAATCCGGCGCCAAGCCCGAGCGATGGTGATTACACCATCGACTACGAGGACTGGCAGGGCCAGACAAAGCTGACTGACCAGTTCGCGCTCAACACCAGCTCCGGCAGCGACACAACATTTAGTCCCGCCACCGCAATGCGCGAGGGCTCTTTGGAGATCCGCCTGATTGTAAAGCGGATTACCAAGCAGTGGCGGTACAAAGCCGGCTCAGGAAAGTCGAATCGCACCGAATACGCCAGCGAGGAAGTCACCATAACCGATGATGGCGGCGGCAACCTACGGCGCGAGAAGGGCGGGCCGGTTCTGGGTTCCGTCAATTACGCCACGGGAGCCGTCACTCTTAACGCCCGACAGAACTACACGTTCAAGACTTATGATGAAAAATCCAGAATCGGAGCAGGCAGCTACTGGGAAAATGGCACCGAAACCGCCGTTGAAACCTACGCGGGCACGACTGCCTCAATCAGTTGGACAGATCCTGGCGATCCGGTGCAGATCCGAAGTACCACCCGCCCGATTCCTGGTCTGACCATCGACCTGACGCCGACCAGCAGCCGAAACATCGTGCCCAACAGCGTGCTGTTCGAGATCAACGGGACGCAGTACCGCGACCAGGACGGCGCGATCATCAGAGATTGGTCGCCGATCACCGACACTGGTACCGCCGTGGGCAGCATCGACTATGCCACCGGCCTTGTCACGCTTGAGGACTACCCGGCCAATACGCCGACGAACACCCCCGTCACCTTACTGGCCTGCCTGACCACACTTGAGCAAGCACCGGCTAATCGGTCGATCTTCCGCACTGCAGGGGCGCCGCTGCGCGAGGGCAGTCTGATCGTCAACGCTACCGACATCGAGGGCAATCAAATCACAATCAATGCCGACACCAGCGGCAATCTGACCGGCGGCAACATCGTCAGCGGTTTTGTGGACACCCAGACTGGTCTGGTAACTATCGAGTGGGCCAGCGATCTGCAGGCCAATAGCGTGCCCGTGGTGCCCTCAACTGTTCGATACAGCGCGGTAAGCTACACCTTCCTGCCGCTGGATGCGGATTTGGTTGGCCTGGACGCCACCCGCCTGCCGAGCGACGGGCGCGTGCCGCAGTTCAATCTGGGCGACGTGGTGGTGGTCTCCAATACCCAAAGCCAGGAGGTCATGACCGCCACCCCGGGGCAGGTCGTCACCTTTGGTCGCCAGAACCAAGCCGAGGTTTGGGTGGAAGGGGTTAACGGCAACCGGCTGGCCGCCGACCAGTACACCCTGGACACCGACGCCGGCACGCTGACCTTTGCCGATCCGCTGAATCTGGTGGACAGCGAGGCCAACGCCGTGACCGAGCCGCTGCAGGTTTATAACCGCGTAGAGGATATGGGCCTGGCCACCGACGTGCAGATCGGCGGGCAGATCAGCCTGAACATTCCGCTTTCCCAGGACTACACCGCCGGCGATACCATCGCCAGCGCCGCAGTGCTCTACGGCGACCTTCGGGCGCGAGCCTTCAACGCCTTCCATCAGAAGGCTTGGGACGGTACTTGGTCTGACGGCTTGATCGGCGATAGCACTACCGCGAAGTACAACCTGGTGAGTTACCCAATTGAAGTGACCAACCAGGGTGCGATCAAGGAACGTTGGGCGATCAATTTCACCAGCAACGCAGGCTTTCAAGTGATCGGGGAAACTGTAGGCATCGTGGCCACAGGTAACATCACCGCTGATCTTGCGCCGACCAACGCTGCGACGGGCGCGCCCTACTTCACCATCCGAAAAGAGGGTTGGGGCAGCGGTTGGGTTAGCGGCAATACATTGCGATTCAACACCGATGGTGGGCAGGCGCCGTTTTGGGTAGCGCGCACCATCGTGGCAGGGCGAGCCGTGGAAGAGACAGACCAGTTTGCCACTCAGAACCGGGGAGATGCTGACTGATGGACAGCTGGACTTTTAACCCTGACAAGATCTCTGTTTCGCAAGGCAATATCCAGCAGTGGGTGGCGCCCTATGCAGGCAGGTTTCGGATAACGGCCTATGGTGCGCAGGGTGGTGGCGCTTTCGGTGGTCGAGGCGCAGTAATGTCCGGGGTCTTTGAATTTTCGGAAGGGGAAACGATCGACATACTTGTTGGCCATCAGGGGGAGGCTATAAATAACGACTGTGCAGGTGGGGGCGGGACATTTGTGGCAACGCCTACAGGATCGCCCTTGTTAGTTGCAGGCGGAGGCGGCGGCGGATTTGAAGGGGAAAGTGACCTTCGGCACGCCACGATAAATCAAGATGCTAATCCAGGAGGTGCTGCGGGCGGAACCGAAGGTAATGGGGGTTACACATCAAACCAGACGATTGACGGAGGTGCTGGGTTCTTTACGAATGGCGAAAGCCTGAACCCAAGTCCGGCACCTCAGGCCTATTTGAACGGCGGTGAGGGTGGCCACAACGTAAACCCCTATTCCTCGCAAGAAGCTCTGGGCGGCTTTGGTGGTGGAGGAGGCGCCAGCCGAGGTTCATCCAATCTTGCTCGTGGTGGCGGGGGCGGATTTAGCGGTGGCGGTGCAGGATATAACTCTCAAAACGCCGGGGGCGGCGGGTCATTCAACCTAGGAACCGATCAAGAAAATATCGATGGGGCTTCTATAACGGCAAACACTGGTGATGGGCTTGTCGTTATTGAGGCGCTGGGGGCGCCTCCCTCCGATGGTTCCACCTCCAAGGTCTCTGGTGTTGTTCAGATAAAAGGGACTCCAGCTCAAAGGACTGTAAGGGCCTTCAGCTACCGAGCGATAGCGCATCAGATTGACGGGGAAGCTGTAACGGCCAGCAAATCGCTCGGGCAATCGATTAGCGATCCAAGCACTGGAGAGTACACCATTGATCTTTTGGCAGGTTATTCAGAAGCCGTCTTCGTGATTGCTTTTGATGACTACGGTATGGACTTCCAAGCGGACATGGCCGTAACCGTGGGGGATCGCGTGCACCCGTCTATCTCGAATGGGCACGTTTGGGAGTGTACCGGCTCCGGAACTCTTCCGAGCGAAGAGCCAGCGTGGGTGATCGATACCGAAACCGCCCAACTCTATGGCACCGCCTCAATGATCGCCAGGCCTTTCTATCGGCCGGTGGTTCACGGGCCGGTCAACCCAGAAGTTATTGCTCCCGATCCAGCGCCGTGACCTACGCACCAGAAGGCAATCCGCTGGCAGTGGTCCTAGACCTCGGCGCCCAGTACAGCCCGCCGACCAACCCGACGGCACTGGACTTCGACTTGGCCGAATCGGGCGGCTTCGTCTATCGCAAACCACCGCTTGCGGTTTCCGTAGGCTACCTGAGCGCCCAGGCCAGCGTTGGGGTCAGCGATACTCGATGGCAAGGCCATGAGCTGGCGAAGCCAATGGACGGCGCCGGAAGGCGCCATAGAGCCGATCAGGCGAGCAGCCTGCCCCTACCGGCATACGGTGCCGGCTGGGAGTTTGTGCCTGCCAAGGACAGCCGCCCCAGCCCTTACAGAGCCCTTAACGCCAATCCGCTGGATTTGCGGGCAGAGCGAGCCCTCTGGCGGAAAGTGCCAACACGGGACGATCCCGAGGGCTATGGCGCCCAGGCATGGGACGTTCAGGCCCCCAAGGATGAGCGCGCCGATCAGGGATTCAGTGACCCGACAGACCACTACCAAACAAGCCGACACGGCGCCAGTGACAGCATTCTGAACTGGCAGGCTCCGTTGCCGGAGGAAGTGGATCTGGTGCAAAGCGATACATTGAACCTGCAGGTTTCGCCATACCAGCCCCCGGGGGCTGGCGTGGTCGACTTTGAGCTGGTACCTGTGGCCACCGCCGTGGAGGTAAAGCCCCCGACCCGAAGCGTGGACGCGCAGCCAAACCTGCCTGGCTGGTCGCTCAAGGAAGCCCTGGACGGGCGCACCATCCATCCCTGGGATAGAAAACCTCGGATTGGTACCGAGATTGAGTTCCCGAGCGCCAATGAACCGGACGCCCCGGCAGGCGACCCGCCCCCAGAACCAGAGATCAAAAGGACGTACATCGTAATGAACGCCAGCAGCCTGATCGAAGTGACCACCGGCACCCCGCTGGAATTTCGGGATTTGAGCATCGAGCTGGATATCGACAGCTTCGCCTGGACGATGAGCTGCACCATTCTGAACCGCGCCAGCATGGATCAAATCCGCCCGACTGCCCAAGGGCCGGCGGAAGTGATCGCCACGGTCAACGGCTACCAATGGCGGTTTGTGGTGGAGCGGTACAGCCTGAACCGAAAGTTTGCCCGGGAAGCCTACACCGTCAAAGGGGTATCCCGCCCGCAGCTGCTGGCCGCGCCCTACGCACCGAAGCGCACCGGTCGCATCACCAACCAGGCCACCGCCACCCAGGTCATGACCGAACAACTACAGTACACCGGCTTTACGATCAGCCGGCAGCAGGGGCTCACCGACTACATCATCCCGGCGGGCGCCTGGGGGTGGGATAACAAGACGGCAATGGAAGTGATCGCCGAGCTGGCCGCCGCCCAGGGCGCCGTGGTGGTACCGGATCGGGAGCAGGACATTCTGCACATAAAGCACCGCTACAAGCTGGTCGGCCCTTGGGGCTATGCCAGCCTGCCGATCGAATCCGTGGATGCCATCATCGCCGACACCATGACCACCAGCTATGCCAGCCAGTGGGAGCCGCAGCCCGAGTACAACGCCGTGTTCGTCTCCGGCATTACTGACGGGGTGGCCATCGACGTGGTGCGCCAGGGCACCGCTGGCGACAAACCGGCGCCGGACATTTTTGATGATCTGAACGTCGAAGCCTACCAGTGCCGAGAGCGGGGGATGACCGCCATCGCCGCAGGTGGCAACCAGGAGATCGTCACCATCGAAACAGTCCTGCCTACCAGCGGAAGCCCGGGCCTGATCGAGCCGGCCATGCTGGTAGAGATGCGGGACACCATCGAGCCTGCGAACACCTGGCGCGGCAACGCCCTGGGCGTCAGCATTTCAGTCGGCCAGCCCGGTACCGGCCGTGTCACACAGACAGTCAAAATCGAGAGGCATCACTACTAATGGCAACCGTTAACCCTTGGGCGCGCTTCCAGCGCCTGCTGCCCCGGGCGGGGCGCTACACCGTCACCATTGACACCGTGAACGCCGACGGTACCAGTTTGGCCACCCGTAGAGACGGGCAACAAGTGAGGCTCAAGGGCGGGCTGGTGGAGGCTGGCAAAAAGGCTTGGGTTGAGGGGGAGCAGATCATCGGGGAGGCGCCGAACCTCCCAAGTGGCAAACAGTTTGTCTAGCGCTAGTTCTTTGTGTATCACCGGCTCAAAATTGCTCTGCGGCCGAGCTTTTTCTTCACCGCGTGCTTGAATTTTCTATCGTCCCGGTTCATCCATGAGATTGGTATTTTCACTCGGAAAGACCCATCACCATAGGCGGTATAATTATCGAAAATATCAAAAAATCTCTTCCCGGAGATTTCATCTTTTGAGTTTCTAATGGCACTTTTTAGACCGGAACCTTCTTTTAGGTTGATAGTAGATCTATCTAAGTCGTGATAATAAGCTAGAGCATGCGTTTCTTTTGTATCAATGTCGGTAATGGTATCTGTTTTAACAAGATATAATCTCGTTCCATAAAGAAAAATATCATTTTCCCCATCTTCTCTATCCTTTACCACAAATGATGGAGGTATATAGGCGTCTAGCTCTAACGATTTTTTTATGGCTTCCGAATTATTTCTTGAGTGTTTAAATAAAAGTGCATAATAAATGGTTTCAGCATTAATTCTTTCCAAAACTTTGTGTATTGCAGCTATAGCATGACTTCGACTGGATAGAAAAACGCCAAAACTCCCTGCGGCCAGTTCTTGCTTGCCTGGCATCATATACCACCAGGAAAAAAACCTATTTTTCATGGAGATTCTTTTCTTTCTGGGAACTTCAATATTATGGTCGAGATAGAATATCATGCTTGAAACGGAGTCATAAAAGAATGCATATAAGCGGTGGGATGATAATTTTAGGCTAGCGTTGTTTGCTTTGTAGTTTGGTTTTATTTCATTTAAAATTGCACTGATCAAATGGCAAAAAGTCTGTGGCACTGATCCGGAACCGTGAGACTCTTGCTCAAGATCCATTGAGATCTTTTGTAGTTTCGATATTTGATCATCTGTAATTATAAAGTCTGACCCATCATCCATCTTATCTAATTCGTAGAGAACATTAAGAGAAAAAGAAGTTAGCTCAAAGTTTTTTTTGCGGACAATCTTGAATCTTTCTTTAATATCTTCTTCTTGTAGCAGGCTGCCAATCCCTTTGACGCCAAAGTATGCCGCCGCCAGAGCAGATAATCCTATTGCCACACTTTCAAAAATATTTGCATAATCCACAAGTGTGAGCATGGCTTCAGAGTTCAATGTTGAGGAGGAAATCTGATCGCGTAAATCTGTGTTCGGTAGCGTCGACATATACTATCTCTTTTTAATCAATGGATTGCTCTCAGCGATAATATCCGCTCCAATTAACAACGCACCCATTTCTGAAGTACACGTAATTGGCCGAGCCTCCAGTGTAGTGATAGGCCCACTGTGTCAGATCGCCAGTCGATATGCTTGATGGGCTCCCCCAAGATCTCCTGACATCACCTGGCTTCATTCCTCGCTTGATCTTGTTCTGCACGATCAGCCGTCGAAGCTCGGTAGAGTTAATGTAAGGGCATGGGTCGCTGGCCTTGGATCTCTGGCGGGTTTCCGGCTCATAGAACTCCGCATCGGTACCAGTGTCGAATCGACCGCCAATAGCCGGAGCTGGCTTATGATCCAGTTCCTTGGCGTCATCGCCACAAGGCTCGTCGGAGAAGATCGTCTGGCCATCAACCTTGCACTGATAGATGGCAGCTTGGCCGACTACAGGGAATAGTAATGCGATGTAAAGCAACGTCCTTTTGAGCATGCTAACCTCCTTTCCTCCAAATCTTAGCGTAGTTGTTTTCGATTATGCGTTAAACGCTGTTAAATCTGGTGGGGCAGGGCGGTAATGTTTGGTTTAGTGGGGCTCCTATAGTGCTCCACTTGAGGGCGAGGTAATTATAGTATTTTGAAATATAACAATTATTCTGATTCGTCGATCCAGTCCATCATGGGGGCGACGCAGAACCGGCGGGACGGACGTTGGATGATTTGTTGAGACGTCATGAAATCCTGAGATCAAGGCAATTTAGGGCGCCAATTCTACCACGATCCCAATTCAGGAGCAGGCTCCCGGATGCGATTGGTGGGATCAAATAAAGATGGCGGGGCCTTGCTTCTACGAACTGGTTGAACCTATTGCCTGCGGATCCAGTAGTCAGGTTCTCGATGTAGATTCATGACTGCAAGAATATAAATCCCACTGTTTTTTTCAACATAAAGAATGCCATATGGAAAACCTTTGACGAGTGAGCGTCTTACAGGTTCTCGAATGAAGCTCCAGGCTTTCGGATATTTGACTGCCCTGCCTATCGCAAGTAGAGCTTCATCCGCCAACTCTATGCCGAGACCGGGTTGTATGGATTCGTAATAGTCAATTGCATCGTTGAACTCCGCTTCCGCTGCGGGGTGAAAACTGTATTCCATTACTTTCCGAGCCGGCTCCTGATTTTGTTGAAAACTTCTTCACCTGGAATAGCCTCGACTGCCCCTGAATCCAATTCTGCTAACCGCTTCTCAGCTACGTTAGCCCATTTCTCGTCGACGTCTGACTCTATGGGGTTGAGACTTTTCAGAAGAGACTCGATCATAAGTGCGCGTTCATCAACAGGAAGGGCGTTAGCCTCGTCTATCAGTTCCTGTATTCGCATTGTCCCACTCCTCCAAAAACGCAATTCTTGATATCTATAGCCTCTTTCGACAAGGCATGAAATTCATCAAACTGCCTTATTCTGGCAGACCTCTAAACCCTAATCCATATCTCTCTGTAGCTCATCGCAGCCCTGTAAGCCTGAATCATCAAAGGATTCGGGGTGGAGCAAGTACTGGCCTGAGGCCAGCTCCACAACATAATAGAAGCTATCTCCCGGAGAGCCGCCCAGGACCCTCTCAAATACACTACTGTCGCGCCGAACCACTGTTCCGGTGAAGAGAATTTGCCCCGCGGGCATTGGGCGCTCATCATTGAAAAGGTCACGGTCAAATATGACCCCCCGGAAACCGTGGCGGCGGGCGAGAATGGATTCTGTTGCATCAAGCTCGGGAGTGGCGAGGGCAATAAACAGCTGTCCTCCCTTGGTTAGCTTCAGGAGGTCGAGACTATTTACTTTGGCAGGCTCTGTGCACTCGGGATAGACCTCATAGTGAGGGTTCAGCCATCCACCCACGGAGATGGATGGGGCAATCAGAAAAAGGGAGAACAGAACAAGGTTGGTTATTCTGAAGCAATTCATCACGCGATCCTTGCGTTGTCGGGATGTTTATCACGATGGACGAAGATCATATCACCAAGCCAGCACACGATGGTTGAGTCTTTGGCGTTGTTTGATGGGGCTGACAGGGGGTTTATCGCTGCTGACTTTCGGCTTGCCCGCAAGCGCCACGCCATGGACGTTCACTCTCCAGCAAGGTCGGATGGACCTGGCGCTGCCTGACTATGAAATCGCCGGCTGGAAAGCGACGGGCATTCACGCAGATATCGTCAATTCCGTTGAAGCAAGTAACAAGCAGGTCGGCGTTACCTTCCGCCCGGGGTCCCGGCTGACAATAGCCCGCATTGCCCGGCAATCCGGAAACACCCCCGCAGAGTTAATAGATGTTCAGCTGGATCTCTCGGATACCGAGGTAGCCGTTGATCTTGGCGCCCCCGGTGCTATGCCGGAACGCACCCGCATCTCCGGAAATGTGCGCATCGACGTAGCGGAAATCCGCCACCCGAGCCTGAAGCCCCAACGCTGGTGGTTTGACGGAGAGGTGAGCGGAACGCTGGCAGATCTGGAACTCGAAGGGAAGTTGAATGCCAGCTCCGGCCTGACAGCCAATCTCGTCTTGCGTAACCGGTCGGCGAGCAACTTCACTGCCGACATCCGCGCGGGCATGGCTGCGCAGAACGCAGGAGAGGCGCTTGCGGCCGCCCTCTTGAACTGGCCGGAATTGCTCTCCCTGGACAGCGGTGAACTGACACTTCAGGCAAATCTCGGGGTGGAGTCCAATGAACCGCTGACGGCGGATGCCTGGCTAGACCTTTCTGACGTTTCCGGGGTAATAGACCGCACGGCGGTCACCAACCTGAACGGACGCCTGATGTTTGCCCTGGAAGCGGACAGATTAACCGCCGCCCTGCGAGACATCCGGATAGGCGAAATCGACTCCGGAATCGGCATTGGGCCGATTCAGCTCCTGGCGGATTACGAAGCCAACCTGGCTGCGCCGCTCAGGGGGCAGCTTGCCGTTCAGCAGGCAACGGCCGAGTTTCTGGGTGGCCGGCTTCGCGTAGCGCCGCGCACTGTGGATCTCTCGAATCGGCCCTGGCATGTTCCCGTTGATGTCTATGATCTTTCTCTGGAACGACTGCTGCAGGTGTATCCGGCAGAGGGCTTCTCCGGCACTGGCTCATTAACGGGCAGGATTCCGGTCGCGGTGACCGACGCTGGTGTGCGAGTAGACCAGGGCGCACTAAGGGCGGTATCGCCTGGTGGCAAACTTATCATGCCGGCAGAACGCCTGCAGGCCATGCTGGGCAGCAGCGATGCCATGGAGCTGGTGGTGCAAGCTTTGCAAAACTTTCACTATTCGGTGCTGGAGAGCACGATAGACTACGATGAAGAGGGCAAGCTGGCACTCGGCCTGAGGCTGGATGGTGAAAATCCGGATCTTCGTGGCGGGCAGCCGGTTGTGCTCAACATCAATCTTGAAGAGGATATCCCCGCCCTGTTAACCAGCCTTCAGCTGAGTGGCAGAGTGAACGAAGCCGTGACCGAAAGGGTTCGGGAACGGCTACAACAATCCGGGCAGGAGGCAGTGCCATGACAAACCTATGGCGTTGGTGCCGGCCACTGGCGGCCAGAACATTCCTGGTTTTAATGTTGCCGCTGGCGCTATTTGCGTGCACACCCACTGTGCAGATGGCGGCACCAAAAGAACCGATTACCGTAAACCTGAACGTAAAGATCCAGCATGAAATCTACGTGAAGGTGGACAAAGAAGTGGACGAGCTGTTCAGCGAACAGGGGCTGTTCTGAGCAACACCGGACAATGCTAACGGCTGACCAAGGGGTTGAATATGAAACGACTGATACAACTGGGCGCCTTTGTATTGGCACTCGCCATAGCAATACCGGCGCTGGCCATGGGGCTGGAAGAAGCGAAACAGAAACTGGACACGGCTAAACAGCAGGGCCTGGTTGGGGAAACGCCAACCGGCTACCTGGATGTAGTGCGCGCAGAGGGCGATGCCCAGGCCGTGGTGAAAGCCATTAACCAGGCTCGCCGGGACGAATATACCCGTATCGCCGAAAAACACGACATTCCGGTGACACAGGTTGAAACCGTGGCCGGTCAGAAAGCCATTGAAAAAACGCCCTCAGGCCAGTTTGTGTTGATCAACGGCAAATGGGTGAAGAAGTAAGTCTCAATCGGCCGCTGGGGCCTGCTGCCGAATGGGAGCGGAACCCGTGCTGGCCGACCAGAGCGGGTAAGGAATACCTGCCAGCCGGTTCATCACAAAGGCATGGGCCAACAGCAACGCCACCCCCGCCATGAGCACTGGCAACTGCGCGGGGTTGGGCATCAGGCCCAGGGAAACGATCAGTGCGGTGGCACCGGCCGGAGGGTGAGCCACCCGAAACACCACCATCAGACAGCTGGTAAGCCCCAGCGATAATGCCGCCGCACCCACCCGGGGCAGATCAACACCCGTCATGAATGCCGACGCCTGCCCCTGCAGCCCGAAAACATACAGAGCAAGTAAGCCCATGAGAGCGCCGATCAGGTGACCGCAGAGTGTGTTTCTGGGAGACGCCGGTTGCGCCATGGGCACATAGAACAGAATAAAAGCGGTGGCACCGAGGGAGGGGAAAATGAAAGCCTCCTGCGTAACCAGTGCCACAAACGACACCAAAGCAATACTGAACCCGCCATTAACCAGGTTGAACACCGCCATCACCGTGGTACGGCTGTACTTGCTCGCCAGGCGCTCCAGGTGCAGCGCCTGGACCAGTCCTTTGGCCAGTTGCCAGCGGAGTTGTTCGTTCCTGCGTCCCATACTGCCTGTTTATGCCCTGAATTGGTGCGTTAAAGGGTGCGGGATGATAAGCACTGACGAATATCAAGGCAAACAGGGATTTTCGATAATGGTTAATAGCTGTATGAATAACCCACGCTTTTGTCAGAAAGAAAACGCATAAAAATACCGGGTTCCCTTTCCGCTCATAACACCGTATTTTCTGGGAAACTGTTGAAAAAGAGTGCGGCATGGGAAGTAACTGGCTGATAGGCATTGATCTGGGTGGCACCAAAACCGAAGTCATCCTGATGGACCGGCAAAGCCAGGAGCATTACCGCCAACGGGTACCAACCAGCGTCGGCAACTATCAAGCCACCCTGCAAACCATCCACGCCCTGGTACAAAAGGCCGAAGCCCACGCCGGCACCACCGGCATACCCGTGGGCATAGGCATCCCCGGCAGCGTTTCGGGCAAAACCGGCCGCATTAAAAACGCCAACTCCATCTGGCTGAACGGCCAGCCCATGCTGCAACACCTTCGTGAACTCCTGCAACGGCCCGTAACCCTGACCAACGATGCTAACTGCCTGGCGCTTTCCGAAGCCACAGACGGAGCAGGGCGTAACCACCACACGGTATTCGCCGCCATACTGGGCACTGGGTGCGGCGCCGGCATCAGCGTGAACGGCCAGCTGCTGACCGGCCCCAACGGTGTAGCCGGCGAATGGGGCCATAACCAGCTACCCTGGACACCGGAAACTGAACTGCAACAGCGCCCCTGCTTTTGTGGCCGGTACGGCTGCAATGAGACCTTTCTTTCCGGAACCGGGCTGTCACTCACTCACAAACTGCGCACCGGACAGCAACTGCCCGCTCACATCATTGTTGAAAACGCCCGAAATGGCGATTCGCAAGCCACCGAAACCCTGCAGCAATACCTGGAGCACCTGGCCCGGGGCCTGGCCGCCGTTATCAACGTGCTGGACCCGGACATCATCGTGCTGGGTGGCGGCATGAGTAATGCGGAACAGATCTATCGGGAACTGCCGGGAAGGCTGTCCAGCTATGTGTTTGGTGGTGAGTGTGATACGCCTGTGGCCAGAGCTCTCCATGGGGATTCCAGTGGGGTTAGAGGGGCGGCTTGGTTGGCTAACGTCTGATTGATCGTAATGGCTTTGTATTTACTCAATTTTTCGGAAGTCCTTGGATATCGGAACGCCTGAGGCTAAGGTTTCTTCAAGAATTCGTTAGCAACCAAGTAATGATGGCGGTCTTAGTGTCGAACTGATGGGCGTCATCAACATGGACAGTACCTGATGCAACAAACCGGAATCTACGAACAGCTAATCACCAAGCTCATCGAAAACCGCCTGGACAGAGACAAGTTCTACGTTGGTGAACGCCAGCTCAACAGCGCCGAAGCCTCGGTGTGGCTGTCACGATTCCTCTCCAACATTCTGGAATTTGCCATTGAAGCCGTGCCGTCGGGAGACGATCGGCTTCAAGAGCAAATCGAACTCTCCAACCAGCTACTGATGTGGCTCAAGAGCCAGATTTCAGACGAAGGCTTTCTGGAAGAAAACCTGCTCGATAGCCAGGGAAAGATCCTGACGGCTCTGTACGAATTGGAAAACCCGGTTGCAGCCAACCTGAAACAGTACGTTGAAGACATCTTCCCGCTTACCGGTCTAACCCAAAGCGAGCTGTTCTCCGGCAGCAATGCTGGCCTGTCGCTCGAATCGGAACTCAAACGCGAAATTCTGTCGGCAGACAAGATTTACTGGCTGGTGTCGTTCATCAAATGGGCCGGCATCCGCATTTTCCGGAAAGAGCTGGAAGCCTTCACCGCGAGTGGCCGAGAGCTGAAAATCATCACCACCTCCTACATGGG
>Ga0114900_1000750_pt1 | contig 22852 bp, 20 predicted proteins | sample MalvireepMed_231_FD_89685 | JGI IMG/M metagenome (GOLD analysis project Ga0114900, IMG submission 89685) | Marine viral communities from the Global Malaspina Expedition - Malaspina viral metaG DeepMed_231 | ecosystem: Environmental > Aquatic > Marine > Oceanic | place: Mediterranean Sea...
ACCGGAGGGGGTGAGGGGCTCGTTTCCGGGGCGGGGCAAGCGTCACCATGTTGACGCAGGGCCGTGACGCGAATGTCACGATGGAGGCGGAAAAGCGACATAAGCGCGTCGAGAATGTTTCCGACCCCTGTCGCCTGCCTCTATAGGTGAGTCATCACGAGCTACCACGCACGTGCAATAGTGCTACCTATTATGGAACAAGGGGCGATTTCCACATGATGAAACTCAAGAGGCAGCTTCTCGGCTCAACCATGGTCGCGGGCTTCGCGGCGGTGGCGGTGACCGCTGCTGCGCCGTCTCAGGCTCAGGCTCAGTCCACGACGGACCAAGACGAAGCGACCGAAGTTCAGGAGATCGTCGTTGTCGGTTCGCGCATCCGTCGCGACACCTACAACTCTCCGAATCCGATCCAGGTGGTCACCAATGAAGAGGCCACCCAGGCCGGCTTCATCTCGGCGACCGAAATCCTGCAAAGCACCGCGATCAGCGGCGGCAACGCCCAGATCAACAACGCCTTCGGCGGTTACGTGACCAACGGCGGCCCCGGCGCCAACACCCTGTCGCTGCGCGGCCTGGGCGCCGAGCGCACCCTGGTTCTGCTGAACGGCCGCCGCGTGGCTCCGGCCGGTTCGCGCGGTTCGGTGGGCTCCGCCGACCTGAACGTGCTGCCGTCCTCGATCATCGAGCGCGTTGAAGTCCTGCGCGACGGCGCCTCGTCCGTCTACGGCTCCGACGCCGTGGCCGGCGTGGTGAACATCATCACCCGCTCCGACATGGACGGCGTGACCTTCACCGCCCAGCACAACGCCCCGACCGACGCCAACGGCGCCGGCTATCAGAGCCGCGTCTCCCTGGCGGGCGGCACGAGCGGCGACCGCTGGCGCGTTCTGGGTTCGGCCGAGTACCTGACCCGCAACGAGCTGACCTACGGCGATCGCGCTCACACCGACTTCCTGAGCTGCCCGATCGACGGCTACAACGACGGCTCGGACTACATCGATCCGATGACCGGCCAGTCCAAGTGCTGGTCGCTGGATTCCGGCGGCGTGACCATCAACACCATCGGCACCGCGGCGACGCTCGGCGTCGGCGCTCCGGGCGCTCCGGCCACCGGCGCGTTCAACCGCTGGCGTCCGAACTCGGCCGTGACCACCGGTCTGGTCGGCTTTGAAGGCGTGGGCGGCGCTGGCGCCAACCTGAACGTCCGTGACACCTTCGACCCGGACACGCTGAACCGTTCGCTGATCTCGCCGGTCGACATCACCACCCTGTACGGTGAGTTCGGCTACGACCTCGGCTTCATGGGCAACGCCGAAGTGTACGGCGAAGTCCTGTTCAACCGTCGTGAGTCCCGCCAGACCGGCTATCGTCAGCTGGCCCTGGACTACTTCCGCGGCAGCCCCCTGATCCCGGCGCAGATCGCGGCCCTCGGCCCGTTCGCCCTGAACCAGGGCCTGAGCCCGACCACGGGTCCGAACGCCAACGCCCTGGTGCAGGCTCGCGCCTTCATCGGCTTCGGCAACGACCAGAGCTACCAGAACGTCGACTTCACCCGGCTCATCGGCGGCATCCGCGGCGACTTCGTGCTGCCCGAGTGGCGCTATGACTTCTACGTCGGCCACACCGAGTCCCGCTCGGAGTACGTGTTCAATCAGTTCATCACTGACCTGATGCAGAACAGCCTGGACGTGGTGACGGCCCCGGCCGGCACCGATCCGCGCCTGGTGCGTGGCGGCTACACCTGCCGCGTGAACGTGACCTCGGACACGGGTTGTATCCCGGCGCCGTTCCTGAACACCGCGACCATCGCCGGTGAGCTGCCGCAGGACTGGGTGGACTACATCTTCCGCCCGATCGTCGGCAACACCGACTACACCGAGACCGTCGTCAGCTTCGGCATCGACGGCCCGCTGTTCACCCTGCCGGCCGGTCAGGTCTCGGGCTTCTTCGGCGCCGAATGGCGTGAGATGGAGCTCGCCGACGTTCCCGCGCTCGACATGCAGAACGCCAACATCTGGAACTTCTCCACCTCGGGCATCACCGCGGGCACCGACTCGGTGAAGGAAGTCTTCGGTGAAATCGAGGTTCCGCTGCTCGCGAACATGCCGTTCGCCGAGACGCTGACCCTGAACGCGTCGGCCCGTTACACGGACTATGACTCGTACGGCGACGACACCACCTACAAGATCGGTCTGCTGTATTCGCCGACCAACTGGATGTCGCTGCGCGCCACCTACGGCACCTCGTATCGCGCCCCGGCGCTGTTCGAGCAGTTCCTGTCGCCGACGGCCGGCTTCGTCGCCGCCCAGAACGACCCCTGCGACAACTACACCGCCCCCGGTGTGGACGCCCAGGTGGCCGCCAACTGCGCCGCCGAAGGTCTGCCCGCGAGCTACACCTCGACGTCCAGCGTCCGGGTTCTGGCTTCGGGCGGCTCCATCGCCGGAATCGCGGCCGAAACGTCGGACAACCTGACGGTCGGCCTGATCCTGCAGCCGCAACTGCCCACGGGCTATGGCGACCTGTCGTTCTCGGTTGACTACTACGAGATCGAGATCTCCAACGGCGTGGACCGGGTGGGCTACAGCTTCATCCTGGACCAGTGCTACGGCGGTGCGGCGGCGGACTTCAACGCCGATGCGGGCTACTGCGCCCTGATCGATCGTAACCCGTCGACCAACGCGCTGACGGTGAACGACAGCTACGTCAACATCGCCACCGACTACCTGGAAGGCCTCGACTATAACATGCGTTATAGCCGTGACTTCGGGCCCGGCCGCGTGACTGCGAACGTCTACCTGACGCAGTACATCGAGCGGGTGAACACCCTGTTCGACACCGACCCGGTGCGTAACACCGTCGGCATCATCAACACGCCGGAGTTCGCGGGCACCTTCGACCTCAGCTACAGCTGGGATCGCTGGAACGTCCGTTACGGCCTCGACTGGACGGCGGCGACCGATTACGACGCCTACTACCTCGAGTACTTCGGCACGACGCTGACGGACCTGGGCTACAACGCCAACACCGACGACTACTTCCTGAACCACGCCTCGGTTCGCTATGAAGGCGACACCTGGGCTGTGACCGGCGGTATCCGGAACCTGTTCAACGAAGAGCCCCCGCACATCTCGGCGGGCATCACGAACCGGGTCGGCAACGCCCCGCTCTACTCGGGTTACGACTATGTGGGCCGCACGGCCTTCATCAACCTGACCAAGTCCTTCTGATCCTCCACGGATCATGAAGAACGGGGGCGGCGGACTTCGGTCCGCCGCCCTTTTTCTTTGCGCGCGACGCCGGTGAGCGCCGGGTTTGATTTTCCCGCGCGGCGCAGGCATCACCGTCGGCTCAAGGGGAGGAGCGGACCATGCGCAGCGACGTGAAGGCGACCATCATCATCACCGGGGTGATCGTGGCGATGATCGTGGGCTTCCTGGTGGGGTGGCCCCAGTACAATGTCTATCGCAAGCAGATGCAGGGCCGCGCCGCCTATGAGCAGGCGGTGCAGGACCGGCGCATCCGGGTGCTGGAGGCGCAGGCGGCGCTGGATTCGGCGCAGCTGACCGCCCAGGCCGAGATCGCGAGGGCGCGCGGCACCAACGAGGCCAACCGCATCATGGCCGAGAGCCTCGGCGGGCCGGAGAATTACCTGCGCTGGTCCTACATCCACATGCTGGAGGAAACCGCCGGGCAGGGCGAGCGCCAGGTGATCTACATCCCCACCGAGGCGGGCATGCCGATCCTCGAGGCCGGGCGACGCGCCGGGGAGTGATCCGACCCGGGCCGGCGACGGCTTAAAGAATGCGCAATCGCGGTGTGGCACGAGGGAGGCGAGGGCTTCTTGAGGGTTTGCACGCGTGATCGATGCCGTGGCGATGATGCCGCCCGAAGCCGTGGGCTGGGACGCCCTGAGCCGGGCGGTGTGGCTGTTTGATCCGGTCAGCTGCCGGGGGCTCTACGCCAATCCTCCTGCGCTGGAGCTTTGGGGCGCGCAGAGCCGCGACGAACTTCTGGCGCGGGATTTCTCGCAGCTGTCGCCGGCGGTGCGGGCGCGGACCGACCGGCTGGCCCAGGCCACGGCCGACGGCACTGTGGTCACCGAGCGCTGGACCTTCTATCCGCACGGGGAGCCCCTGACGGTGAAGGCGGCCATCTCGACCTTCCGGATGCGGGACGGGCGGGCGGTGCTGCTGTTCGAGGCGGCGTCGGAAGAGACCAATGAGGGCGAGCGCCGCGCGGTCGAGGCGCTGCGGCACACCTCCAGCCTCATCACCCTGTTTGATCGGGACGGGCGGGCGGTGTTCAGCAATCCCGCCGCCTTCCGCACCTATGGGCCCGGAGAGCTCGGGTTCGCCGAGCGCTTCGCCGAACCCGAAGCGGGCGCCCGGATGCTGGGCCGGGCGACGGCGGGGGAAGCCTGCGCCGACCTGCGCCGGGTGAAGACGCCCGAGGGCGAGCGGTGGCACCATCTGGACGCCCGGCCGGTGACCGATCCGGCCACGGGCGCGCCCGGGGTGCTGCTGAACGAACAGGACGTCACGGCCCAGATCGAGGCCGAGCGCGCGGCGCGGACGGCCGAGCAGCGGGCCGGGCTGGCCGAGGCCCGGCAGCGGTTCCTGGCCAATATGAGCCACGAGCTGCGCACCCCGCTGAACGCCATCCTGGGCTTTGCCGCCGTGCTGGAGGCCCGGGTCGGTGATGAGGACATGCGCGGGCAGGCCCGGCGCATCGGGGCGGCCGGCGAGACGCTGCTGGGCGCCGTCAACGACATGATCCTGCTGGCGGCGCTGGACGCGGGCGAGGTGACCCTGAAGGCCGAGCCGTTCGAGCCCGCGACCGTGGCGCGCGGGGCGGCGGCGCGCTTCGCGAGCGAGGCGGCGGACAAGGGCTTGTCGCTGACCGTCGAGGCCGAGCCGGGCGCCGCCGTGGTGGGGGATTCCGAGCGGCTGGGGCTGATCCTCGACCATTTCGTGGGCAATGCGGTCAAGTTCACCGAGACGGGCGGGATCGTGATCCGGGTAGACGCCGCGGCGCGGGACGGACAGGCGGACCTGACGATCTCGGTGACCGACACCGGGCCGGGCATCGACGAGAGCCGCGTCGCCGCCCTGTTCGATCGCTTCGTGCAGGCGGACGACGGCGCCACCCGACGCAAGAGCGGCGGCGGTCTCGGTCTCGCGGTGTGCAAGGAACTGGCCGACCTGATGGACGGCGCGGTGCGGGCCTCGGCGCCCCCTGCTGGCGGCGCGCGGTTCGAGCTGAAGTTGTCGCTGCCGCTGGCCGGGGCGACCGGCGCGGACAAGGCCATGGATGCGCCGGGCGGTCATGGCCCGCTGCGGGTGCTGTACGCCGATGATCACGCGAGCAACCGGGTGGTCGTGGCGGCCATGCTGGCCAGCCAGGGGCACCAGTGCGACACGGCAGAGGACGGGGCCCAGGCGGTGAAGGCCTTTCTGGGCGGGACCTACGACCTCGTGCTGATGGACATCCAGATGCCGGTGATGGACGGGGTCGAGGCGGCGCGGACGATCCGGGCCCTAGGCGGCGCCGGGGCGACGACGCCCATCGTGGCGCTGACCGCCAATACGCTGGACGCCCAGGTGCGGCGCTATCTGGAGGCGGGCATGCAGGACTGCATCGCCAAGCCGGTGATGATGCCCGAGCTGGTGGCCAAGACGGCCTCGTGGGGTGCGCGGGGGCGCGGGTCTGGAGGCGGCGAGCGCGCAACGCTTCCCTGAGCCGAGCCTGCCCGTCAGGCGCGCGGCCGGCGCAAGGTCACGACCGCGTCCCGCCAGCAAGGATCTCGGCGAGAGCCACGCGCAGGGCCTCGGACGCCGGGCGGACCAGATCGGCGGACACGCAACGCATGTCGTCGTTGCGGCTGTGGTGGAAACGGTGGGCGCCGAAGAAGCCGGCGGCGGCGGGATAGCCGGCCCGCAGGATGTTGGTCAGCTCCCCGGCCGAATTCTCGACCGTGGCGGGATAGACCGCCTCCAGCCCCGGCTGGCCGGCGTAGGCGCGGGTGAAGGCGTCCGCCACGTCCGGGCTGGCCAGCAGGTAGCGCTGGGAGTCCGGCCCGGGCAGCGGCGGCATGGGGCGGCCGAATTCATGCCAGTCTCGCGCGGCCAGGTTGGCCCCTACATGGACCCAAAGGCGGGTGCGGTCCGGCGGCGGGGCGTGCTGGTGGAGATACGCCTCGCCCCCCAGGTTCTCGTATTCATGGCCGCTTATGGCCACCAGATCCACGTCGAGGGGGTCCCGCCGCCCGGCCAGCCAGAGGGCGGCCTCCAGCCAGACCACGATGCCCGATCCGCGCTCTGCGGCGCAGCCGAACCAGCCGGACCGGGGCGTGGACAGGACGAGACTGCGCCCGGCGCCGCGATCCAGGCGCGCGGTCAGGTTGAAGGCCGGGCGCTCGCCGCCCCGGCCGGCGATGACGAGACGGCCCGTCCGCCCGTCGGCCGCCGCGTCGAGGAAGGGGCCGGCGTCGCTGGGGGCCAGCACCGCCGTGGGCACGGCGCCCGGCTCCCGGCGCGCGGGGGCGTTGAGGGCGAGGGCGTCGCCGGTGGGGCCGGTGGTGACGAGGACGGCGGCCGCCGCGCCGCGGGCCCGGACGTCCGCCAGTTCGGACTGGATCAGCCCGTCCAGGGCGCTGGACCAGCGGCGCGACGGCAGGACGATCAGGGCTATGGCCCCGTCCAGCCGGCCTTCGCCGTGGGCGGATTTCAGGGGCGCGGCGAGGCCCTGCGGGCCCGTGGGGGTGACGATGGCCTGGGGAATGACCGGGGCCGTGCGTCCCTCGACGGACAGGCTCGTCTCGGCGGCGTCGAAGAAGGGCGCGGCGAAGGGCTGGCGACTGCAGCGATAGCCCGCGCGGGTGAGTTCGTCCTGCAGCCAGGCGCCGACGGCGGTGTCGCCGGGGCCGCCGGAGGCCTTGTCGCCAAAACTGAAATAGCGCTCCAGCACAGACTGGCGCCAGGCGTCGTCGAAAGGGGTGGCGGCCCGGGCCGGAAGGGTCGCGAGGCCGCCCGCGCTGACGCCCGTGATGAGGCCGCGGCGGGAGGGGGTCACGCCCGGGCTCCTGCGCGCGCCGTGCGCCGGTCCTCTTCGCCGGTCCTGGCTGATGCGCCCCGCCCCGGACCGGACGCGGAACCTCCCCGCTCGCGGGCTGTCGCCATGTCATCCTCCCGTGCGCTGGTCTGACCGCCGACGCTTCGGCTGAAGGGGGACACGCCCGTTTCCGGATGTCAACGTTCACTCGCTGGTGCGTGAAAAGCGAGTCTGTGGAGACCCCCGGGCGACGGACAGGAACGGGGCGCCGGGGCGCGCACGGGCCTGCGGTGGGAACCCCTGAGCGGGCGAGGGATTGAAACAGGATCGCGGACCAGGCGGGGGCCATGACGATTCTGAGTTTTCAACCTTACTGCGGAGCGGCGCCGGACCCGGGCGCCGTGTGGGCGGCGTGGAATCTGGATCCGGTTCTGATCGGCGCCCTGATCGCCGTGGCCGTGGCGTACGGGATGACCTGGGGGCGCGGCGCCTCGATGCGTGAGCGGGTGGTGTTCGGGGCCGGGTGGAGCCTGTTCTTCATCGCCTTCATATCACCCCTGTGCGCCCTGACCTCGGCCCTGTTCGCGGCGCGGGTGGGGCATCATGTGGCGGTGCTGACGCTGGGGGCAGGGCTGCTGGTGCTGGCGGCGCCGCGCGGAAAGCTCGAACGGCTGTTCGGCGGGCGGATGCTGCTGTGGAGCGCCACGGCGGCGCAGGCGATCCTGCTGTGGTTCTGGCATGCGCCGGGCGCCTATGGCTGGTCGCTGACCGGCGACGTTCAATACTGGATCATGCAGACCGGACTGATCGGCGCGGCGCTGATGTTCTGGCGCGGGGTGCGGCTGGCGCCCATCCAGCACGCCCTGCTGGCCCTGATCGCCACCATGGTCCAGATGGGGGCGCTGGGCGCCCTGATCACCTTCGCGGGCGAGCCCCTGTATGCCCCGCATTTCGCCACCACCCTGGCCTGGGGCCTGACGCCGCTGGAGGACCAGCAGGCGGGCGGGCTGATCATGTGGGCCCCGGCGGCGGGCGCCTATCTGGCGGCGGCGCTGATCCTGTTGATGCGGCGGGTCGGCTTCGGCGAGGACGGCGCGGGCGAGCGGGTCGCATGATCACGCGTCTGAGGGCCTGGGCGGACACCCACACGTCCGAGGGCCGCTGGACGCCGGTGGCCATCACCTTTCACTGGACCATGGCGGCGCTGGTGCTGTTCCAGCTGGTGTGGGGCTGGTGGACCTCGGGGATCCCGGTGGGCGGCGACAAGGTGGGCGCCTACCAGCTGCACGCCAATGTGGGCCTGCTGATCCTGCTGCTTGCGGTGCTGCGGGCCATCTGGCGCCTGATGATCCCGGGGCCGATCAATGACGCGGACGATCCGGGCTGGGAGAGCACGGTGTCCCGGATCACCCACTTCCTGTTCTACATCTTCATCGTGGGCCTGCCCCTGTCGGGCTGGCTGATGCTGTCGGCCACGGCGCCGGAGATGCAGCTGATGCTGGGCGGGGTGATCCCGGCCCCCCGCCTGCCGGTGGGCACGCTGTCGCAGGAGGGGCTGTGGCAGGTGCAGTGGGCGGCCGAGCGGATCCACTTCTTCATGATCTGGGGCATCACCTTCCTGATCATGGGCCACGTGGCGGCGGTGCTGAAGCACTATGTGTTCGACAAGGACAATGTGCTGCCCGGCATGCTGCCGCTGGCTCATGAGCTGGACGGCGAGCCTATCGAGATCATTCCGGAGACGGATGAGGAAGAGATGCCGCGTACGAAGACACCGCGGCGATCTGGTCATCGGAAAGCGGACGACTGACCGCGCCCATGACGTCCCGGGGGTCGTTATGGCGCTTCGCCGATCGCCACAGCTCCAGTTGCACGGCCAGATAGGCGGGCGACTGGCCGGTCAGGGGCGGATTGCCCGCGCCCAGACCCTGGCCGTCGGCGCCGTGGCAACTGGCGCAGGCGGCCACATTCTGATCGGGCAGGCCCTGGTGATAGAGGGCGCGGCCCTCGGCGGTCAGACCGGGGTCAGGCGACACGGCCGGGGCGGCGGCGCGGGCCGGCATGTCAGCGTAAAACCGGGCGACCCGGGCGCGGTCGGCGTCAGACAGGCGCCGGGCGATGGACGACATGGGGTCGTGGGGCCGCAGGTCCGAGCCGTAGTCGTTCAGCTGTTTGAGAATGTAGCCCTCGTCGAGCCCGGCGATGCGGGGGGTAGCGGCGCCGTCGCCCTGGCCGTCCATGCCGTGGCAGGTGAAGCAGGCGGCTTCTGCGCCCGCGTCGCCGCCGGAGAGGGCGATGACCTCGCCGGTCCGGACGAAGGGGTCCTCATACTCGTCCACCCCCGGCGCGCAGGCGGCCAGGGTGGTGACGAAGAGGACGGCGAGGGCAGGACGAAACGGCATCGCTTGGCCAACGCCGGGTGGGGGCGGGGGTTCCGGAACGCTCGCTCCCGGCGGGAGACGGAAATCGACGGAACCGTTGCGGCCACGCTGGGTTAGGTCTGGATGAACGGAACGGGGGCAAAGGGCATGGTCGTGATGACGCTGGCGCTGGCGGCTTGCTCAGGCGCGGCGGAGACGCCGACGCGGGCCGTGCCGTCGGGCGATCCAGCGCGCGGATTCCAGATCATCAACGAGGTCGGCTGCGGCTCCTGTCATGACGTGCCGGGGCTGGACTGGCCGCGCGGTCAGGTGGGGCCGCCGCTGACCGGACTGGGCGACCGGGCGCTGATCGGATCGGGCCTGCCCAACCGACCCGAGACCCTGATCCCCTATCTGACCAACGCCCCCGCCGTGGACCCCGGCTCGTCCATGCCCCCCATGCCCATCAGCGAGGAGGAGGCCCGTGACATCGCCGCCTATCTTTATGAGCACTGAGGCCTTCGCGGGATGGCCGCCGCCGGCCCTGACCTCGGCGGGACCGTTCGCCGAGCCGCTGGTGACCCTGTCGTGGGGCGTGTTCGCCATGGCGGGCGCCGTGCTGCTGATCGTCATCGCGGCGCTGGTGATGGCCCTGTTCGGCCGCGAGAGCCTCAAGGCGAAGATCGGCAATCAACGATTGATCTGGTACGCCGGCCTGGCCTTTCCGGTGGTGGTGCTGAGCGCGCTGCTGATCTGGGGTCTGTCCCTGACCTCGGCCCTGACCGGCGAGCCCGAGCCCGGGGAGATGCGGGTGCGCGTGACCGGCGAGATGTGGTGGTGGCGCGTGGCCTATCTGAATCCCGAGGGCGGGGAGGCGGGCGCGGTCCAGTCGGCCAACGAGGTGCGCATCCCGGTGGGTGAGCCGGTGACCTTCGAACTGGAGTCCGCCGACGTGATCCACAGCTTCTGGGTCCCCCGTCTGGGCCCCAAGCTGGACATGATTCCGGGGCGGACAAATATTCTTAGACTTCAAGCAGATGAAGCCGGAACCTACGGCGGACAATGCGCTGAATACTGCGGCGGGCCGCACGCCCTGATGGGGCTGGTGGTGGTGGCCATGCCGCGCGATGAGTTCGATGTCTGGATGGCGGGACAGGCCGATGCGGCGGCGGCGCCGACCGACGCGCTGGCGGCGCAGGGGCTGGAAGTGTTTCAGGACAACGGCTGCGGCGCCTGCCACGTGGTGCGCGGGGCGCCGGGCGCCTCGGGGCTGGCAGGGCCGGACCTGACCCATGTGGCCAGCCGGCGGACCATCGGGGCCGGCATCCTGCCCAATAATCGCGGCACGCTGGCGGGCTGGATCGCCGACAGCCAGGGCATCAAGCCGGGCAACCGCATGCCGGCCTACACCACCCTGTCGGGCGATGAGCTGCAGGCTGTGGCCGCCTGGCTGGACGGTCTGGAATGAAGTCCGAAACCGGGTTCGACCACAGCCTCTATGACCGCTTCCCGACGGAAGGGCCGCGTCCGGATGGCGAGCTGGAAGCGCTGGAGAAGGTCTGGTGCGCGCCCAAGGGCTGGGGCTGGTTCACGGCGATCAACAACAACTATGTGGGCATCCTGTTCATCGGGGCGGCCTTCCTGTTCTTCGTGCTGGCGGGAATCCTGGCGCTGGTGATGCGCACCCAGCTGGCGGTTCCCGACAGCGGCTTCGTGGGCGTGAACACCTACAACCAGCTGTTCACCATGCACGGGACCATCATGATGTTCCTGTTCGCGGTGCCCATGGTGGAGGCCATCGCGGTGCTGCTGCTGCCCCAGATTCTGGGCGCGCGCGACCTGCCGTTCCCGAGGCTGGGAGCCTACGCCCTGTGGGCCTATCTGGTGGGCGGGTTGATCTTCTTCTGCTCGATCTTCTTCAGCCTGGCGCCGGACGGGGGGTGGTTCATGTATCCACCCCTGACCAGCAAGACCTATTCGCCGGGCATCAACGCCGACTTCTGGCTGCTGGGCATCGGCTTCATCGAGATCTCGGCCATCGCCGGGGCCATCGAGATCATCGTCGGGGTCCTGCGCACGCGCGCGCCGGGCATGACGCTGGCGAAGATGCCGATCTTCGCCTGGGCCATGCTGATCTTCGCGGTGATGATCATCATCGCCTTCCCGTCGGTGATCCTGGCCACCACCCTGATGGAGCTGGAGCGGCTGTTCGACTGGCCGTTCTTCGACGCGGCCCGGGGCGGCGATCCCCTGCTGTGGCAACACCTGTTCTGGTTCTTCGGCCACCCGGAGGTCTACATCATCTTCCTGCCCGCGGCGGGGGCCATGTCGACCATGATCCCGGTCATCGCGCGGCACCGGCTGGTGGGGCATCCGCTTGTGGTGATGGCCATGCTGGCCACCGGCTTCATCAGCTTCGGGGTGTGGTCGCACCACATGTTCACCACCGGCATGCCGACCATGTCGGTGGGCTTCTTCTCGGCCGCGTCCATGGCGGTGAGCCTGCCGGCGGGGGTGCAGGTGTTCGCCTGGATCGCCACCATGGCGGCGGGCAAGATGCGCTTCAACGTGCCCGGCCTGTTCATCCTGGGGGGGCTGCTGATCTTCGTGATGGGCGGACTGACCGGGGTGATGGTGGCCATGGTGCCCTTCGACTGGGTGGTGCACGACACCTACTTCATCGTGGCGCACCTGCACTATGTGCTGATCGGCGGGATGGTGTTCCCGGTGTTCGCGGCGATCTATTACTGGACGCCGTTCGCGGGAAGGCGGCGGCTGTCGGAGCGGACCGGCAAGATCGCCTTCTGGCTGATGTTCACCGGCATGCATGTGACCTTCCTGCCCATGCACCTGACCGGGCTGATGGGCATGCCCCGAAGGGTGTTCACCTATCTGCCGGACCGGGGGCTGGATCTGGTCAATCTGATCTCCACCGTGGGCGCGTTCCTGTTCGCGCTGGGCGTGCTGGCGGTGATCATCGATCTGGTCCGGAATTTCCGTCCGGCGACCGAGGCGAATGCGGGGAATGCGTTCGATTCCCCCGGACTGGAGTGGCTGCCCAGCGGGTTGTACTCCACCCGCTCGATCCCGGTGGTGAAGAGCCTGTACCCGCTGTGGGACAATCCCGAGCTGTCGAAGGAGGTGGAGGAGGGCCGCTACTTCCTGCCGGGCACGGCGACCGGCGAGCGCGAAACCCTGATCACCAGCCCCCTGAACGCCGAGCCGCAGTATGTGGCGCGCATGCCCACGCCGTCGCCCTGGCACTTCTGGGCGGCGATCTTCACGGCGGTGTTCTTCATGCTGCTGGTGCCCAGCGCCTATGTCCCGGCGGCGGTGGCCGGGGTGATCGCTGTGGTCTGCCTGATGGGCTGGGCCTGGAAGCTGGACGAGCCCATGAGCGCGGAGGCCGTGGACGTGGGGGCGGGCATCCGTCTGCCGACCTATGGCGTCGGCACGACAAGCCACGGGTGGTGGGCCATGACCATCCTGCTGTTCGTCGCGGGCGTCGTCGCGGCCATGAGCATGTTCTCCTACGTCTTCCTGTGGAGCCGTCGGCCGGACATGTGGATCGACCCGCCGGCGATCTGGAGCCTGATCGTGGTGGTCGGGGGATATGTGCTGGCCATCGCCCTGATGCTGGGGGCGCGCAAGGTGGTGCGGCTGGACCGGCCCCGGATGGCCATGATCGCCACGGGCATGGTGGTGCTGGCCTGGGCCGTGATGGCGGCGGCGTGGCGGATCGACTGGGTCACCTGGAGCGGGGCGGGGCTGGACCCCACCCGCAGCGGGCAGGGCGCGACGGTGTTCAGCTTCATCGGCTGGCAGGGGTTCTATGTGATCGTGTGCGCCCTGATGACGCTGTATGTGGTCATGCGCTGGCTGCGCGGGCGGGTCAGTCCGGCGCGGCCCACCAGCTATGACGTGATCGCCCTGTTCTTCATCTTTGTGGCCGCACAGGCGGGGCTGGCGGCGCTGCTGACGCGGCTGTTCCCGGGGGTGGTCCTGTGAAGCGCTGGGGCTACATCCTGGGCGGGCTGATCGTGTGGACGGTCCATTTTCTGGGCGTCTATGTGATCGCCAGCGTGGGCGACGTGGCGGCGGACGCCAGCCATCCCCTGTCACGGGCGGCGGTGGGGGCGTTCACCGTGCTCTGTCTGATCGCGGCGGGGGGGCTGACGGTGGCGGCGGCCGGGCGCTGGCGGCGCGGCGGCGAGTCCGCGGGCTTCACCGACATCATCGCGGCCACGGGCGGGGCGATCTCGGCGATCTCGATCCTGTGGCAGGGGCTGCCGGCGGTGGTGGGGTAATTCAATCCCCAGCTCACCCCAGCCTTCGCTGGGGTGAGCGGTGGGGGGAACAACCCGCGTCCCAGCCGATTGTCCCGTGACCCAATCAGAAGGAGCCGGACATGGATCGCACGGATCAATTCGAGCGCGAGGGCGACAAGGCCGCAGAGCAGGGGCGCGACATCCAGGCGCCGATCGACGCCAAGGAGGCGAAGGCCTCGGGGGGCGGCAAGGATGACAAGGCCATGCAGGCGGGCGCGCGCGAATATCCCGCGCCGCCGTTCCCCAAGCAGCACCAGAAGAAGCCGGGCGAGGAATACCGGCTGGACCCGGCGCCCATGTATGACGCGCCCTTCTGGAAGGGCTCCGGCAAGCTGGAGGGCTTCGCGGCGCTGATCACCGGGGCCGACAGCGGCATCGGCCGGGCGGTGGCGGTGCTGTTCGCGCGCGAGGGCGCGGACATCGTCATTTGCCATCTGGACGAGGACCGTGACGCCGAGGAGACGAAGAAGGCTGTGGAAGCCGAGGGCCGTCGCGCGATCATTCTGGCCGGCGACGTGGCCGATCCGGCGTTTGCGAAGATGGCGGTGGACGAGACCGTCAAGGCCTTCGGACGGCTTGACGTGCTGGTGAACAATGCGGCGTTCCAGCAGCATGTTCAGGATTTCGCCGACATCACGGTCGAGCAGTTCGACCGCACCCTGAAGACCAATCTGTACGGCTATTTCCACATGGCCCAGGCGGCGGTTCCGCACATGAAGCCGGGCGGGGCCATCGTCATGACCGGCTCGGTCACCGGCATCATGGGCAACGACAAGCTGCTGGACTATTCCCTGACCAAGGGCGGCATCCACGCCTTCGCCCGGTCGCTGGGCACCCACCTGGCGCCCAAGGGCATCCGTGTGAACGTGGTGGCGCCGGGGCCGGTGTGGACGCCCCTGAACCCGGCGGACCGGGACGCGGAGGGCGTCAGCGAGTTCGGCTCAGGGTCCGTGATGGGCCGTCCCGCCCAGCCGGAAGAGATCGCCCCGGCCTATGTGTTCCTGGCCTCGCCCCAGTGCTCCAGCTTCATCACCGGCGAGGTTCTGCCGATTATCGGGGGGTACAGCGGGGGGTGAGGATTCAACGCCGAGTGTGAGGGCGGCCCCCTCCACCATCCTTCGGATGGTCCCCCTCCCCCGATGGGGGAGGATAAGGAACCGGCGTGGCTGTGAGGGGTTGGCCATGGAGCACTTGAAGGGGCTCTGACATGTTTGGACGGGAAAGACTGGGCGCGGGCGACTGGGCGGTGATGGCGCTCGGGGTGCTGTTCGCCCTGATCGGGGTGGTTCTGACCATCGGCGGCGGCTGGCTGATCGTGGTGGGCGGCAGCTGGTATTATCTGCTGGCGGGACTGGCCCTGATCGCCACTGGCGCCTTGCTGTTCGTGCGGCGGATGGAGGCCTTCTGGCTGTATCTGCTGGTCTTCGTCCTGACGGTGATCTGGGCCCTGTTCGAGGTCGGCCTGAACGGATGGGCGTTGGTGCCGCGCGTGTTCGCGCCCTTTGTTCTGCTGCTTCTGGTCATCGCCTCGATCCCGGTGCTGGCGCCGGCGCGCAACCGCTGGGTCACCCCGTGGAGCGAGCGGATGAGCGGCAAGCCCCTGATGCTGGCCGGGTTCGCGGGCGCTGCGGTGTTCGCCCTGGTGGCGGGCGTGGCCATCGCCGCGACCAACCGGTTCGAGGTCCAGCGCGCCCTGCCGACCGGCGGGTTCAGCCCGGCGGACCGGGCTTCGGCCCTGCAGACCAGCGGCGACTGGCCTGCCTATGGCGGAACCCGGGGCGCCCAGCGCTACACCACCCTGACCCAGATCAACCGCGACAACGTGGGCGAGCTGGAGCGGGTGTGGGAATTCAACACCGGCGACATTCCCGAGAAATTCGGCGCCGAGACGACGCCCCTGAAGGTGGGCGACACCATCTATCTGTGCTCGGCCATGAATGTGCTGATCGCGCTGGACGCCTCCAGCGGGCTGGAGAAGTGGCGCTATGATCCGGAGGTGTCGGACGACGCCATCCCCTATACGGCCGCCTGCCGGGGCGTGGCCTACCACGCTGCGACCGAGGCCGCGCCGGAGGACGAGACGACGACTTCGGTCGACGAGGCGGCCCTGTCGCAACGGGCCCGGCTGGAACCCTGCGCCACGCGGATCGTGGAAGGCACCCTGGACGGTCGCCTGATCGCGGTGGACGCGCGCACCGGCGTGCCCTGCGCCGACTTCGGCCAGAACGGCGCCGTGGACATCAAGGCGGGCATGGGCGACGTGATCCCGGGCATGGTGTCCATCACCTCGCCCCCGGTGATCGTCAACGGGGTGATCATCACCGGCCACCAGGTGCTGGACGGCCAGTACCGCAGCGCGCCGTCGGGCGTGATCCAGGGCTTCGACGTGGTGACCGGGGAACTGCGCTGGGCCTGGGACATGATGCGCCCCGACGAAACCGGCATGCCGCCCGAGGGCGAGAGCTTCACCCGCGGTACGCCCAACATGTGGACCATGGCCACGGGGGACGACGAGCTGGGGCTGGTCTATCTGCCCATGGGCAACTCGGCGGCGGACTATTATTCCAGCGATCGCGCCCCGGCGGAGAATGAATACGCCACCTCGCTGGTGGCGCTGGACGCGGCCACGGGACGGCCGGCCTGGCATTTCCAGACCGTGCGCATGGACGTGTGGGACTATGACCTGGGCAGCCAGGCGACCCTGATCGACTATCCGGTGAACGGGACCACCGTGCCGGCCCTGATCCTGCCGTCCAAGCAGGGCGATCTGTACATTCTGGACCGGCGCACAGGCCGGCACCTGACGCCGATCGAGGAGCGTCCGGCGCCGGGCGGCGGCGTGGAGCCGGAGCAACGGGCGGCGACGCAGCCGTACAGCCTGTTCCACACCCTGGCGCGGCCCGACCGCCTGACCGAGCGGGACATGTGGGGCATGTCGCCCATCGACCAGATGATCTGCCGGATCAATTTCCGCCGCGCCGCCTATGACGGCATGTACACCCCGCCCACCTCGGACCGTCGCTGGATCCAGTATCCGGGCTACAACGGCGGCTCGGACTGGGGCGGCGTCGCCTTCGACCCGGACCGGGGCGTGATCGTCGCCAACTACAACGACATGCCGAACTACAACCGGCTGGTTCCGCGCGAGGAAGCGGATGAGCGGGGCTGGTACCCGCGCGGCGACGCCCGGGCCGACACCGGCGGGGCCGAGGGCGCCGGCGACCCGCAGGTGGGCGTGCCCTACGCCATCGACGTGAATGCGGGCTGGCGCATGCCCTTCACCGGCATGCTGTGCAAGGAGCCTCCCTACGGCGGGATCCGGGCCATCGACATCCGCACCGGCGAGACCATCTGGGACCGCCCGCTGGGCACGGCGCGCAAGAACGGGCCGTTCGGGATTCCGTCGATGCTGCCGCTGAACATCGGCACGCCGAACAACGGCGGGTCGGTGGTGACGGCCTCGGGTCTGATCTTCATCGCCGCGGCGACGGACGACCTGATCCGCGCCATCGACATGGAGACCGGCGAGACGGTGTGGCAGGACGTGCTGCCCGCCGGCGGCCAGGCGAGTCCCATGGTCTATGAGCAGGACGGACGCCAGTTCCTGGTCATCATGGCGGGCGGGCACCACTTCATGGAGACGCCGGCCGGCGATGCGGTGATCGCGTATGCCTTGCCGGAGCGCGACGCGGGGTAGGAGTCCGAAAACCGCGAGACAGGATGGCCGCGCGGGGGCATCCTGCGCGGCATGGAACTGGACCAGGACGCCTGCTATCGCGCCATCGTCGCCCGGGACGCCCGTTTCGACGGGAAGATCTTCGGCGGGGTGAGGACGACGGGGATCTATTGCCGCCCCATCTGTCCGGCGCGGACGCCCAGGCGCGAGAACATCCGCTTCTACCGCTCGGCGGCGGAGGCGGAGGAGGCGGGGTTCCGGCCCTGCCTGCGCTGCCGCCCGGAGACCGCGCCGGACATGGGCGCCTGGCGCGGCACCTCCAACACTGTCAGCCGGGGGCTGGCCCTGATCGAGGCCGGCGCGCTCGATGAGGGCGACGTGGAGGCGCTGGCCGGACGGCTGGGGGTGGGCGAGCGCCAGTTGCGCCGCCTGTTCCGCCAGCATCTGGGCGCCGCGCCGGTCAGCGTGGCCCAGACCCGGCGGGTGCTGCTGGCCAAACAACTGATCCAGGAGACGCGCATGCCTATGGCCGAGGTCGCCCTGGCGGCGGGCTTCGGCAGCGTGCGGCGCTTCAACGAGACCTTCCAGCGGCTGTACCGCCGTCCGCCCTCGGCCCTGCGGCGGGGCACGGCGCCCGATGCGGCGCCGGGGGAGGGGGTGCGGCTGATGCTGGCGTATCGCCCGCCTTACGACTGGGACGCGATGATCGCGGCGCTGGCGCAGCGGGCCGCGCCGCTGGAGCAGGTCGAGGACGGGCGCTGGATGCGCGAGATCGAAGGCGGCGGGGCGGTGACGGTGGAGCCGGCCGGGGGAGGCCGGCTGGCGGTGCATGTCTCAATTCCGGACGTCACGGGACTGCCCGGGGTGCTGGCGCGGGTGCGGCGGATGTTCGACCTGACCGCCGATCCGGCGATGATCGCGGCCCACCTGTCGGCGGATCCCGCGCTGGCGCCGCTGGTGAGCCAGCGGCCGGGCTTGCGGCTGGTCGGCGACTGGCACGTGGATGACCCGGGCGCCCTGATGAGCGACCGGCTGGATGACCAAGATGAGCGGATCGCCGCGCGCGCCGAAGGCTGGCGTCCGTGGCGGGCTTACGGCGCAGCCCATCTCAAGGCCGGGGGCCTGGGCGTGGCGGCGCTGATCGAACAGGAGGCGAGACATGACAAAGCGGCCTGAGACGTTTCAACTGGACCGGATCGCCACGCCGCTGGGCGAGGTGCTGGTGGTGTTCGATGGCGAGGGCGTGGTGCGCGCCTTCGACTTCGCGGATTACGAACAGCGCATGCGGCGGCTGCTGCGGCTGCACTACGGGGCGGTGATCCTGGAGGCGGGGGCGGCGCCAGCAGGGGTGCGCGAGGCGGTGCTGGACTATTTCGGCGGCGAGGTGGAGGCGCTGAAGCGCATTCCCTGGGCCACAGGCGGCACGGCGTTCCAGCGGCGGGTATGGGCGGCCCTGACCGAGATCCCGGCCGGGCGCACCGAGACCTATGGCCAGCTGGCGGCGCGGATCGGCGCGCCCACGGCGGTGCGGGCCGTGGGTCTGGCCAACGGGGCCAACCCGGTCGGGGTCATTGTGCCGTGCCACCGGGTGGTGGGGTCATCGGGCAAGCTGACGGGCTACGCGGGCGGGCTGGAGCGCAAGAAGTGGCTTCTGGAGCATGAGGGCGCCCTCAAGCCCGACGGCGCGCCGGTGCTGGTCTAGCCTAGTCCGGTTCACCCTGGGAGCGGGCGACGGCCGCGCCGGCGGCTCCGCCCACGGCCGCGCCCACAGGGCCGGCCACAACCGCCCCGGTGATGGCGCCGGTGGCCGCGCGCTGCTCCATGGTGGCCCCGCAAGCGGCGAGACCGGCGAGACCTGCGGACAGGATCAGAACTTGAGTGAGACGACGCATGGCTATTCTCCAGCTTAACCGTTGAGTAACGCTGCTGCGGCGCTCCGGGTTCCCGCCGTCGCGTTATCGCAAGGTGTTCGGAAAAGGATTTGGACCCCAATGACTATTTCCGATGACCTTTCGGGATTTTTTGCATTTGTAGCGGCCACCTTGAGGTCGCATTGAGATGAGCTAATACAATCAAGCTTAGATCAGCGGCGATAATCATGACAAATTATCGTTTGCTCATCTTTGGTGTGTTGCGGAAGTGCGACGAATTGCTGCGCCGCCGGGGCCGATTGCGAATCGTCCACATTGAGGCCATATTCTGGTGGCTTAAGCGCGGCCTCGCCAGTCACGGGAAGTTGACTGGCTCCCACGCCCCTGCGTAACCGGCGCCGATCTTGCGCTGAAGGGGGCAGACTGCCTGGGGGCGCAATCCTGCCCCTGTCACTCAGGACTGCATCCTTGTCGAATTCCTCACGGAAGCCCACGCCCACGTCTCATTTCAGGATGTCGGTGCATGCCCCGAAGCTGAGCCCCGTCACGGCGGCCGCAGCCTTCGGCGGACTGGTGGGCCTGGCCATCGGCTGCGCCTATCTGGGCGGGACGGTGGCCAAGGCGACCACAACGCGGGTGCAGGCCGAGCGCATCGCCGGCGCGACCGCAGTGGGCTTTACCGAAGAGGCGCTGTCGGCGGCGGCCGGCGGACTGAACGCGAGCGCGCTGTCCATCGCGCGCCGTCACGATCCCTACACCGTGGCCGGTTCGGCCCAACGCGACCGGCAGGCCGAGATGCTGACCGCACGGCTGGAAAGCCTGCGCGCCAATTCCCGCAGCGACGGCGGTCTGCGCCGCATCAGCCACGCCGGCGACGCGGCCCAGCCGTTCCGTCTGGCCGGCGCCCTGGACGCCTCGCGCGATCTGGATTGCCTGACCCAGGCTGTCTATTACGAAGCCCGCGGCGAAGGCCGGGCCGGCATGCAGGCCGTGGCCCAGGTGGTTCTGAACCGCGCCCGTCACGGGGCCTTCCCCAGCAGCGTCTGCGGCGTGGTCTACCAGGGCGCGGCGCGCTCGACCGGCTGCCAGTTCAGCTTCACCTGCAACGGCGCCATGCGGCGCGGTGTGAACCAGTCGGCCTGGCGCCGGGCCCATGATGTGGCCTCCGCGGCCCTGTCGGGGCAGGTTTACGCGCCGGTGGGCAACGCCACCCATTTCCACACCACGGCGGTTTCGCCGCGCTGGCGTCACTCGCTGGTGCCGGTGGGGCAGGTGGGCAGCCACCTGTTCTATCGCTTCGGCGGTCGCAACGGGTCTTCGAGCGCCTTCACCTATGCGGCGCGGCCGTCGACGGCGTCCGACACCCAGGTGATCCAGGCCAGCCTCGATCCGTCAGAAACGGTCCGTCAGGCCGGCAACGCCGTGGCCTACACGATGCTGTGGGCGCAGGAAAACATGGCCGAGCGCGAATCCCGTCCGGCCGCCGAACCCGCAGCCCAGGATGCTCCGGCCGCGCCGCGCGCCCAAACGCGCCCCCAGGCGACTCCGGCTCCTGCACAATCCGGCGAGGATGACGCCGCCGCCTAATCCGGGGGTTGGGGCGCTGTTCCCAGCGAGGCGGGCGGCGCGTTGAGGCGCGTTCCGCTGAAGTCGTCCTGTTCTTCAGGCGTCTGCGGCCGCGACATGCTGATGCTGCCGTCCGTGTTGTTGAAGACCTTGTCTTCCGCAGGGACGGACGAGGCCTGATCGATGGCGGGGCCGGGCTGGCGAGTCTTGCGTTTGAACATGAGTGGAAAACCGGCGGCGAGGCCGTCCGGTTCCGGAGCAGTGTTCAACCGGCGTCGAGGCCCACGTCCAGGGACGGCGCCGAATGCGTCAGGGCGCCCACCGAGATCACGTCCACGCCGGTTTCGGCGATGGCGCGCACGGTCTGAAGGCTCACCCCGCCCGACGCCTCCAGCACCACCTGCCCCCGGGCCCGCGCGACGGCCGCGCGCAGGTCCTTGAGACTGAAATTGTCCAGCATGACCACGTCGGGCCGTTCGGCCAGGGCCTCGTCCAGCTGGTGCAGGCCGTCCACCTCCACCTCGATTTTCATCAGATGTCCGGCGTGAGCGCGGGCGCGGCGGATGGCTTCGCCGACCCCGCCGCAGACGGCGATGTGGTTGTCCTTGATGAGAATGGCGTCATCCAGGCCGAAGCGGTGATTCAGCCCCCCGCCCATGGCCACGGCGTGCTTCTCCAGCGCACGCAGGCCCGGTGTGGTCTTGCGGGTGTCGGCGATGCGGGCCCCGGTCCCGGCCACCGCGTCCACATGGGCGCGGGTCAGGGTGGCGATGCCCGACAGGCGCCCCAGCAGGTTCAGGGCCGTGCGTTCGGCCGACAGGATGGCGCGGGCGTCGGCCTCGACCTCGGCCAGCACCGCGCCGGGGCCCACTGTCTCGCCGTCCTGAACGCGGGCAGTGAAGCGGGCTTCGGGGTCCAGCGTCATCATGGCCAGGCGGGCGCAGTCCAGCCCCGCGATGGTCCCGGCCTGCCGCGCGGCGAAGACGGCGGTCCAGCGGGTTCCGGCGGGGATGCAGGCGGCGGCGGTGACGTCGCCGGCGCGGCCCAGATCCTCGGCCAGGGCGGCGCGGATCACCGGTTCGATCAGGATGGAGGGAAGGCTCATGCGGTGGTCAGAACAGGTCCGGGAGGGCGATGTCCATCCCCGGCGCGAAGAGCGGGCTTATGGAGCCCTCGGTCACGGTCGTTTCGTCCGCCCACGTCCCGTCCTGCCGGGGATGGCGGCAGACCCGGACGCAGCGGGTCTCGGGCTCGACGATCCAGAGTTCGGGAATGCCCGCGCGGGCGTACAGGGGAGTCTTGATCCTCAGGTCGTCATGGCGTGTCGAGATGGAAATCTCGATGACCAGTACGGCGTCCGCCGCCTCGTAGTAGACCCGGCCCTCAGGCGGACGGGCCACGAGGATGTCCGGTTCCGGCGCGCTGTGTTCGCCGATTTTCAGGGTGACATGGCCGCTGACTTTGAGGGGCTCCTGCGGCTTGAACGCTTTCAAGGCGGTGGTCAGGAGGACGGCGAGTTCAACCGTCAGGTCGCCGTGACTGGCGGATATCGGCGCCATTTCGATGATCTCGCCGTCCAGCAGTTCGACCCGCTTTTGCGCCCGCGTGAAAACACCGGCCCGGCTGATCCGCTCGAAATCATCAAAATCGAACCGGAAGGGCTGCGGCGCTTCCTCGAAACCCGTGCTGGTCATGGTCGAACTCCCGTCGCCAGTATGACTACTCAGCCGCAACTCGAAAAGACGACTCAATCTCGGGTCGTAGTTTCAGGCGCGTGTGGCGCGCGTCGGCGGCGGCGTCTGGATAATCGGCGCGGAAATGTCCGCCCCGGCTTTCACAGCGTTCCAGCGCGGCCTGGGCGATCAGGCGGGCGGTGACGAGGGCGGGGGCGGTGGCGTGCGCCGCCTCGAGACTGTCGATCAGGTCGATCAGCGCAGACAAGCCCGCGGCGTCGCGGACGACGCCGCGGGCTTGTCTGCGCTGATCGACCTGATCGAC
>Ga0114900_1000772_pt1 | contig 22522 bp, 36 predicted proteins | sample MalvireepMed_231_FD_89685 | JGI IMG/M metagenome (GOLD analysis project Ga0114900, IMG submission 89685) | Marine viral communities from the Global Malaspina Expedition - Malaspina viral metaG DeepMed_231 | ecosystem: Environmental > Aquatic > Marine > Oceanic | place: Mediterranean Sea...
ATCAAACCCAGTAAGATCAAGGGCGAAATCCACCGCATCCAACTCACCCAGTTCCAGCCGCAACAAATCCTCATCCCACTCGGCTTCCTGGCCAACGCGGTTATCCGCCAATCGGTACGCCTTGATCTGTTCCAGCGTCAGCCCGGTGGCGACATGCATCGGCACCTCGCCCATGCCCAAGCTGCGGGCCGCCTCCAGGCGCGTATGCCCAGCCACAACTACCATCTGCTCATCCACCACGATGGGCTGACGCCAGCCGAACTCCTTCAAGGACGCCGCTACCTTGGCAATGGCCACTTCGTTCCGGCGTGGGTTCCGCGCATAGGGGATAACGTTGCTGATGCCGACAGTCTCAATCTGCATTATCTTTTTGTTTTTCGGGGGTTATATCAATAACTTCATGTTTCACTTTAGGAGGCTCTAGCGCAAACGTCACCGTGATATTCTCCGGTAGTCCCTCATGGACGTTCCTGACGGTATCAACCCAGCCAGCCCGCGCCTTCAACCAGAATATGCTGGCAATGGTATCCTTGCCCCCCGTGGCCCGGCCATACAAACTCTTCGCTACACTCAGATTGGCCTTGGCTGCGCCCGTGTCCAATTCATAGCGGTAGAACTTCCGCAAGGTTTTGGGCGTCACGTCCAATAGGGCGCTGATCGTATTCTGATCCAACCCCATTCCTGTCGCGTTGGTAACCATGTTGCGCGTTGATTCATTAGGACTATGAGGAGGGCGGCCAACTCCGTGCTGGTTCTTGGTTCCCGCAATACCCTGATCATTCTCATCAGTCATTTTTTTGTATATCCCAAAAATTAGGTAGGGGGCAATACCGATAATAGTGGACATGGCAAGGATGAGCTTGGAAGAAGGTGAGTTTGGGGTGTATGCACAAGTGGTTTATGTGCCAACGACGACGACCGGGGCCGCCGATCTCAAATCAGAATCCCAAACCGAAAAACCCGCCAGGGGGCCCATATCCCCAGCGCGCCCGGCGCGAGCGCGCGCAGTCCTGGGCGCGGCCCGTGCCCTCGCCTAGCCAGCCCGAGGCCGGGGCGGTGCCCTGCCGCCCTCGATCGAGAGCGCCGGGCCATGCCGGCCTGGGTTGGGGCTCGGGTTCGGAACCGGAACGAACCGAGAACCGGAGAACCTCAAACCGGACTTTTTGCCCCCGCCGGGGTGGGTGGCGGGCGGGTTTTCAACCCCTCACCCCACCCTTTCACCGCTCTCTACGCCTAGGAAATCCAAGGGATTTGCCCGTCGCCACAGCTTTGTACCGCCATGCGGTTATGCCCGATTTTTACCGTTGACGCTGACGCTGTGATCTTTGTGCCGCTTTCCACCCTGGTTCAGGAGTGATTTCAACATCTGAGAACTTATCTATCTGTATCTTTGAACCGCCATCATAATCATAGTTCTTATTAATTGGATTATGCTGGATTGTAGGACTCCCACGCCCTACCTCTGCGGACATATGGCGCCCTGCTCTGATTCCTTTATGCGTGGCGATTGGCAATAGAATCCTGTACCTGATGACACCGCTGCGGGCCTTTCCGTGTTGGGCGATCAACTTCTTGTCCAAGAGCGATCTTAGCACTCTCCTGACGGTTCTTGTCGTTGTGCAACAGTGGGCGGCGAGACGCTGCTGCGAAGGATAGGCGTTAAATCCTCTGGCATCGGCGTGATGACACAGACTGAGCAGTATCAATTTCTCCAGCGGTTGAAGATTATCAAGCCGCCATACCGCGGGCATCTGGTGCCAGGTCATGAATTATCCAATGCGTAGCGCTGCATGTAAGGGCGGAGCTTCAAAATGCTTGAACGCCTCACAGTGCCAGCGCGCAGCCGCTCCATGAGATGAGTATCGTTAAGCGGCGAGAGCTTGCCGAATTTTGAGTCACTCAGCCCGAATTGCTCACAGAATCCCACGGCGGCGTCCAATATGTCCTGGTTAAATTGATCCATAGCGACTCCCCAATTCCTTCTCCTCTATATATATCACCACAGGAAAGCGCAAACAATCGCATAAAAGACCTTGACCTGCTGCTCTCGATCTGTCACGGTGCGCCATCGAAGGCTAACCCAGAGGCTCATCAAATGACCACATCAAACGTTCCGGTCTATAGGCCGGCAAAGGAAGGCGAAGAGATCCACGCCAACCGCGTGCCCGACGTGCAGGGCGGAGGCTCCGCTATTTGGCACATCGAGGATCCCGTGCAGGCTGGCGAGGTATTCATCATCGAAAAGAAGGGCGACCAGCTCAGTGGCTTCATCAGCGAGTGGAACGATGAAGCCGACGATTGGGTAGACGGCCGCACGTTGTCGGCCGAAGAAGTCGAGGCCCTTGTCAAAGAGCACCAGCTCGTGACGATTCACCCGAGCGTGCGGAGGATGAAATGACCGACCATTTCACCATCCCCGACTTCCTCCGCCGTGAGCCCGGCGCTGCAAAACCTCCCCTGTCCTTCGCCGAAGAACAGCGCCGGACCGAGCAGGCGACGCACCGCCGGGCCATGACCAGCCTTCACCGCATCAACAGCGAATGGCGAAAGAAGAAAGAGCGGCGGGCCAAGGCCCGATCCGCAGCCGCGAAGGCCCTCGCCAAGATCCCGATGCACTTTCAAACGTGGAGCAACGACGAACTCCGAGTCGTCGCTTGTGGCGAGGACAGCCCAAGGAAAGCGACCGAGCACGAAGATCGCGTAACGTGCAAAAAGTGCTTGGCCGCGATGGAAGGGAAATCAGCCAAATGACCATCGGCACAGTAAGAAACGAAGAGTCGAAAGTTTACGACTCGCACGCTGGTTATCACCAATTCCACAGCGAAGAATCCCAGCAGCCCTACGGCTCGTTTGAAGTGTTCTGGCACGACGGCAGCCACATGGTGGAGCAAGACGAAGATGACGATATACCGCTCGATGACTGGCGGGACGCTGAGTCAGCGGGGTGGTACTGGGCGGCGGGTTTCTCCGGGTGCTTGCATGACAGCGAGCCAATGGGACCGTTCGCATATTCCCAGCAGGCTCACAAAGACGCAGACGAGTGGTCGCCGGAATACGACGACTAAAGGCCAAGGCGAAACCGAAACCGAATGAGGCTAAGCCATGAATCAGAATTTAATAAAGGCCGTTATCACGCAGCTAAATTGCGAGGATGGCGAGATAGATTCCACCATGCGCGATATTAGGAATCACGGAGCGGATGGCGGATTCAGCGGATTTATCTATCACAGTGAAACTTGCCAGTTTGCCCGCGCCAACATGTCGGCCATTTATGGCCAGATCAAAGACGACGCGGCAGATTTTGGCGTTGATCCGCTGGAAATGGTCGCGAGGTTTGGTTGCTTGCGTGGCGAGTTTCCAGCGTTCGAGATTGCGTCAGTGATTCACGACGATATGGACGACGCCACGCGGAATGATGGCGCGGACACGGTAATACTTAACGCGCTGGCATGGTACGCGCTGGAATCAGCCGCGCATAGCTTTGACAACTAGGGAATCGCTTCTAATGCGGAGCGTTTATACGCGCCCCGTATTGGTGGCAATTCTGTCAAATCAGAGGGAGGCTAAAATGGCATTTGTACACTTTTCAGACTACACGTCCTGCGCGTTTCTAATCGTGCGCGACGGTGGCAACCCGCAAAGCGAATCCGATTCAGTGCTGGTGGAGCTGGATTGGGATTGGCCGGGCATAGCTGGTCGCATGGGCTGGAACCTTGCGAGCCATCAAGTGCTGAATCGCGGGTACTACGGCCAGGGACCGTGCGAACACTCGGGGACCGACGGAACCATAGATTGCCCGGACTGCGGGCTGACGCCCATTTCCTTCATACGCGAAGCCGGCGAGCATATTCGGGACCACGCCGGCGAATCGTTCCCTGCGCTCAACGAATATTTTGGAGGCTAAAATGACCGACATCTACGATCACCTGCGAAACGCGCGCAATCCCGCCCAATTCTGCGCCGTGCTCGAAGAACTAGCGATGCAGAAATTGCTCGAAGAACTCGAGATGAAATTGCACAGCGAAGCCGTGGAGGATGCCTTCGGCGAGGATGAAGTGGCTGCCGTCGAGTGGCACGCCATCGCGGCGGACCTCAGCGTCATTGCCAGCAACTTTGGGGATGGCCGCGTAACTGCCGAGAAAGCAAGCGCGGACCTCATCGCCGCGGCACCGGAAATGACGCCTAGGCTATTTCGCGTTCTCGAAGTGTTGACGGGATTCGCTGAAAGTCAGCATCACAAGGGAGTCTGCTGCGCGCCAATCGAGCACGCTGGCAGTGCGCGCGATATCTTGCGCAAGGCTTATGAGAAGGGGGCTAAATGATGGACGCGAAAAAACTCACCGCAAGAAAACTCACGAAACGGATGTTCCGCGGCAACGCACCGCAGAAATTACCGCCCGATTTCGGCTCGATCCGGTGGGCAATCGACGCAGGAAAAAACTCAGCGAGCTTGATCCGCTCAACCCGAGCGGGCGGCTACCAAACCGCTCGCAAGTTTTTCGGATACCAGTACGACGGACGAGCCGCCCACGCTGCCGCGCGCAGAGCGGTTTCGAGCGTCAAAAAACTGGGCAATCCCAAGCCGTATCGGATTAGTGACCCCGGCGATGGGACCAGAATGATTTACGCGTTGAACGCTATCGCCAGCTTGAGCGAAGGACGCGCTATCTACTGGCCGATGCGCCACGTCGGGCCGCGTCAAGGAGAGGCGAGATGAGCAAAGTGAAGAGACTCGCGGATCTCACCGAGCGCGAGCGACTCACCTATGTCGCGCTCCTCCAGGGTGGAAGCCGCGCAAATCAGGCAGCCGGCGTGGCCTGGAGCTTGGCAAAAATCTTCGCACAGGGACCTCATCCTGCGGTTCTTGGTTTTGCCATCCTGGCGGTCATCACCTTGGGATGGGTCATCGACATCGCGATCAACGGAGGCTGAGCCATGACTGACGAAATTATTAGGTTCCCCGCAAAAGGAGACAAGCATGACGCCAATCGAGTGGGCGATCCTAGTCCTGATTCTCCATCTGCTCGTCGTGAACTGAGACAATTGAGAGAGCAAGAGCGCCGCCGCCAACAAGCGCGAGATTTAGCAGAGATTGACGCGAAAGAAATCATCATGGGGCTCGTCACCGATCTGATGGCAACGCTTGAACGCCGCGAGCTTGGCGATGAGGCGAGCAAGGTGGTTCTCGTCGAGGTGCTTGAACACTTGATCCGAGCTGATGGAATCGAATCTGTGCAAGAGGTCGCCGATGACGTCATCAGCCGCTGGTGGGGTGTACGCAATGACTGATTTCCGAATCACACTTCCCTGTGCTGAGTGCGTGGGCACCGGCGAGATTGAGAATCAAATTGCGGCGGGCGATTTCTCTATCTCCATTTGCGGGCTCTGTTGGGGCAATGGCTTCAAAAGCCATACTGAGATGTATGACTGTATTGAGGATGCACGGTTGGATTATCCGAACGCTTTGGGCATTGAAGGAGAACGTGGTGGCCGATCTGTTTGATCTTGTTGAAGGAGAGAAAAAAAGGCGGCGGGTATGAGCGCAGCGTCATGGACTCGCTCTGATCTTCTCGCTGAGGCGCGGAAAATTGCATGTGAACTAGCGATGGCGCGAGAGACGAGAGAATGTCACGCCGACAATGTGAACCGTGAAATGAAGAGACGCGGCATCCCATTCGAGGAACTTGGCCCCGCCGCCGGATCTATATTCAAGTGGGGAGACTGGGTTTTCACCGGAAAAAGAATCAAGTCGGCAAGAATCTCAAATCACGCACGGGAACTAAAGGTTTGGAGACTCAGATGAAGGGGAAGAGACATCAACATCAGATGGAAACCATAATAACAATGAGCGGAACCCTTACCTACAGTGAGGGGAACCATCGCTATGAGTGGAACGGCGAGAAAGTCGATCTCAGCGTCAGCGGGGTGGCAGCCCACTATGCGGTTCCCTTTTCGGCAGCCTCTGGCTGGGCCGCAAAGACAATCAGAATCAAACTTCTCAAAGTCTTTTCAGAAGGCACCAATGAAATTTCCGACCTTGACGCGTGGGCAAAAGACATTTGCGGAGAGCCGAACCGCGTGACACGGGAAGCGGCTTCCGTAGGCACAGCCGTCCATAGCTATGTCGAGTCTGTTGCACACGGCTTGGAGCCCGATCTCTCAGACGATGAGGATGTGGCGAAGTGCCAGAAGGGTTTGCGGGATTGGTTTGACGCTAATGTCGCCGAGGTCATCGATATAGAGCGTCGGCTTTACAGCGAGCGATACCGGATCGCAGGGACAGCCGACATGGTTGCCCGTCTTCGTAACAAAGAGGTTCACGTCATCGACTGGAAGGGCGTCACCGATCTCAGCGCGCCCCTGAAACCAGGACATGCAGGTCAGCTCGCCGCCTATCGGGCGATGCTGAACGAGGCCGGTGAGAAAATTGATGGGTGCCTCCTAGTTCGCTTCTGCCGGAAAACCGGTGCGGTCGAGGCAACGGCTTTTCCGAACTACGAGACCGATTTAATGGCATTTGAAGCGGCGCTTCACCTCGCACGGTATGCCGTAAAAGGTGAGGTTGCGTGACTTTGCCGTTTCTTGGCCGCGAAGTCGGCTGTTCCCGCCCAATACCGTTATGCAAGTCAGAGGGGCGGGGGCGGTGTCTAGTTATATTCATGCCTTTTTTGGACCCCTTTTCCAGTAGAGCCATCATAGAGAGAAGCGCGGTTGGTTTTAGCCTCCCGACTGCGCCGGCGCGGGGGACTGGCCACCCCCCGTGCCACCTTTTTCACGGCTACAGGAGGACGAGTAGATGGCGAAGAATTACATGACGCTGGACATTCAGCGGGTGGATGCTGGGGAGGGAAACCGGCCCGGCACCGTGGTCGGCATCGACGTGGATAGCGGAGAACAAAGAGAGGTCAAGGCGTTTTCGGAACTCCTCACGCAGTTTGAAGCGGGGAAAACATTCCACTTTGAATGGTATCTCGGGAAGGAATGGCAAGGACGGCAGGACATGGTTGTCTCCAAGCATGGCGCAATCAAAGAAGTCCAGGGTGCCGTAGATAAATCAAATGGCTCTCAGGGCTCCTCAGACGATCCCCCAGCCCACTTCTATCAAAAAGAGCCATCAACCACCCAGAAAGCTCCTGAGAGGACTGTGGGGGGCTCTGCGCCGCCCCGAACAACCCCGCAGGCCATCATGGTAGGGTCTCAAAATACGAAGGAACGGTCGATAACGGTGCTCGCCGTTATGAAGAGCGTGATCGAATCGGGTGGAAGTGAGGCCGATTTTGAGCGCTGGCTGGCGAAACACGACCTCATTGTGCTCGGAAAGTAAGCGCAATGCAGCCCGAACCATTCTTCAGCGTTCGCATCGAGGGCGCTCCCGTGCCGAAGGGGCGTCCTCGCGTAACAAAAGCAGGCCACGTCTATACGCCCGCCCCAACGCGGGTTTATGAAATCGCGATTCAGTTGGCAACCCGCGCGGTCATGAAGGGGCGCGAGCCTACCGAGAGGCCCGTGGTGGTTCATGTTGCTGCGATCTTCGAGCCCCCAGCCAGCCTGAGCAAAAAGAGGAAGCAAGAGCTGATTGCTGGAGAAGTTCACGCTATCAAGCCTGATCTGGATAACTTGGTGAAGGCAGCCTTGGATGGAATAAGCGGCGAGACGATGGCTATCCTGAATGACAGCCAAATCACCGAGATTTGCGCTTTCAAACGCTACGGCGATCAATCTTGCTTGATGATTGATGTCTTCGAGATCGGTGAGATCGGTGAGATCGAGGACGAGGACGAGACTGAGAAACCGCTGGATCGATTTACTGCCCGTTGGAGGGCTTGGCAACAGAAGGACGTTGCCGTGGCTCCGGTATGAAATATGGGGCCATTCTGGCAGACCCCCCGTGGGATTTTCGCGTTTGGTCTGCGAAGGGCAAAGGACGCTCTCCGGCCTATGCCACGATGTCTTTTGAACATCTGTCCACCCTTCCTGTTGCTGAAAGAGCAGCTTCCAACGCCGCGTTGTTTCTTTGGGTTGTGGACTCTCACCTGCCAGTCGCCTTAGCGCTCATCGAGGCATGGGGGTTCGTCTACAAAACCATAGGCATGGTATGGATTAAGCCATCAATTGGAATGGGGTATTGGACTCGCAAGGAATCAGAAATCTGTCTATTAGCAACACGGGGCAAGCCCAAGCATGTAAACGCTGATGTGCGCCAAGTGATTCAAGCCCCACGCCGCCAACATTCTCGCAAGCCCGACGACACCTATAAGCGAATTGAACGCCTTGTGGACGGACCATACTTGGAGATATTTGCGCGACAGCGATGGCCTGGATGGGATCAATGGGGCGATCGGGTAGACGAATTTGAGGTGGTGGCGTGAAAGACGAGCGCATCATCGGGCTCGCTCCATCACGAGATGGCTCGCGAAAGGTGCGCTGTCCTGAGTGCTCTCACCAGCGGAAGAAGAAACGGGACACGCCACTATCGATAACTCGTAGAGGAACAGAAGTAATTTGGAATTGCCATCATTGCGATTGGAGGGGAGGCTATGACGAGGCTAGACGCCAAAACGATTGGGTGGGCAGCACGAAGAAAAATCAGCGCCGAGACCCTGCGAAAGCTGAGCGTTGGCGCCGATCACATACAGTTTGGTGATCGCAAGCTCCCCTCGATAGTTTTCAACTACCTAGATGCCGCCGGCCACATCGTTAATTGGAAGGCCCGTCCGCTCAATAACAAAGACTATCGCCAGAAGCCAAACGGCGAACAGCGCTTTTACAATCAAGCGGCTGTTCTGAATGGCCCGCTGAAAGAAGTCTATATCACCGAGGGTGAGATGGACGCCCTTGCGTTGGTTGAAGCGGGAATCCCTGTCAGTTCCGTTCTGAGCGTGGTGGGCGGCGCTCCCGCCAATAAAACTGACAATCCTACATCCTCGAAGCGCTACGCTTATATTCAAGCCGCCCTCGAAGCAGGCATGGAGCGCTGCAAGCGCTTCATTCTACTCACCGATAGCGATGATCCGGGGCGTCACCTGCGAGCTGATCTGGCACAGATTCTTGGCGCCGCCAATTGCTATTGGATAGAGCTTCCTGATAGCATTAAGGACGTGAACGATCTGTTAATTGAGTTTGGCGCAGAAAAGACACACTCCTATCTCCTCGAGGCGGTGAAAGAATTTCCCCTTAACGGGGTATACCGGCTTTCCCAAATCCCCGAGCCCCCAGTGATGACGCTATGGAAGGGTTGGCCTGAATGGGAAAACAAGCTCCACCTCTCTCCAACGTGCCTGTCTGTGCTGTCGGGATGGCCTGGACACGGCAAATCCCACCTCAGTCAGCAGCTCTGGGCGCAGATCGTCCGGCAATACGATACTCGCGTTGCGATCATGTCCATGGAAACTCGGGAAAAGCCATTCGTGCGCCGCAACCTCCGATCCGCCTACTGGTCGAAGCTGGAAATGGACATGACAGAACAGGAAAAGAAAGAGGCAGACGATTGGATCGAGGAACACTTTCTATTTCTGCACCATCCTCGTAATGCCCCGCATTTTAACTGGATTTGCGACATCATCAACGACTGCCATGCACGCCATGGCATTAGCGCGGTGAGTCTAGATCCTTGGAATATGATCGTGCCTTCGTTCAACAAGATGGAAAAGACAGAAACGGCCTGGATTGGCGAGTGTTTAGATGCTTGCACCTACATCGCCAAGGCTTGCAGTCTGCATCTTCAGATTATTGCCCATCCGGCCAAGCCGATGGGCACCGGCGTGAGAGAGCCGATCACCTATTCGAGTATCGCCGGCAGCCAGCACTGGGCCAACAAGGCTGATCAGGTGCTGTCCATTCACCGCGATACGTTCCAAGATTCTGACGGACGCCGGAACACCGAAGCGCGGCTCATCGTCCACAAGAGTCGCTACGAGGAACTCGGCTACCCTTGTGAAATCTCCATGAAGCTCGCCCTGGATACGGGGTGCTTCAGATGTACGGAATATGATTCAGGCGGCTGGAAAGGGCGCGCGTAGCCGCATGGCATCGGACATCTTCGGCGATGCTGCCCAGGCGATCAAGGATCGAGCCAGCCGTCACGGCGATCCCTATCTCACCCATCAACGGATTGCGGATCTGTGGTCAGCGTATCTAGGGCGGGGCCTGTCCCCAGCGGATGTGGTGCGGATGATGATTCTGCTGAAGATCGCACGATCCCAAGAGGGCAATGAGAAAGAGCCAGATCATGCGACGGACATGGCTGGATACGCGGCTCTCTTACAGGATTTAGTCTAAAAAACAGCCCGCCTTGGTGGGGCGGGCTGAGTTAAAGGGAGGACGGTCACGAAAGTGACCGAGCCCCTTTTATTCTGATGATCTCTTGAACTCAAGCAGATTTCGTTGCGGGGAGTGTTTCACGTGTAACGCCACTCTTGTCGATGCGTAGCGTTTGCTTCCGATTGCTGCGCCCGACATGTGAGACGTGAACCCATCCAGACGACGATTCACCGCTGTAGTATTCAAGAATCAACTGGTCAAAATCTAGGTTCGCGGAAACCCAATAATAGATCTCAAGATTATCAACGCCGGGAATCTCGATATCCGCCGCTTCGCCCTTGATGTGCTGGCTCGTAGCTCGGCTCCCAATGGCCTTGTTAACCGCTAAGGCCCGGAAGCCGCTGGTCACAATGACGGGGCGATCATAATGCTCACGAATCGGCTCAAGCACCTGTTCGCATAAGGCGCGCAGCGATGCTATGCCATCAGAGTCAGGATCATTATCCAGTCCTAAGCGCAACGCGGTCTGGGATTTGGTCATTTCACCAAGAGTGAAGTGGGGAGTGATTCTCACTTGCTGCTCTTCATGTTCTCACGCGCTACGCCGCGCCACTTCTCCGCCGATCTCATTCCCCCGAGGCCCAGCAGAGCCATCGTGAGAGGAAATAAGCCTTCAGTCGGGATAGCGGGGATGGGCGTCTCCGGTGCCCACAGCGCAACGCCCCACACGGCTAGGGGATGCCCGATGAACTGCCAAGCCAGAGCGATGGCACAAATCCATAGGATGCTAGGGCGTGCGCCGGCGACAAAAATTGAGGGATGCTTGGCGGCCTCGATATTCGCCTGGGCCTGAGCCAGCATCCCTTTGGCCTCTGCATCGACCAGAGACTTCTCCATCTCGGCCTTGACCTTGGCCTGGAGATTCTTGTCGGGAACGAGCCGATCAATAACTGTGTCGGCTACTGGAAGAATCGCCCCCAACAGGCCGGAAAGCATAGCTATTTCTTGCGCTCTTTCAAAAGGGCGCCGACAACGCCCAAGGCGAGAGCAATCACGATGACACAGAACTGATCTGTGATTATAGCAACAGCAGCAGCAATCGCAGCCGCTGCCGCCCACGTACTCGGCTCTTTGAGACGTTCCTCAATGTACTTCATCCTAGCTTCCTTAATGTTTTTGCCAAATTCGCCCGACGTTTGGTGGTGGCGCTAAACTTTGATCCCTTTGCCAGCACCTTGTTGGCGAATTGATTGGTGGAAAGATTCTTGCCCTTATGCGCTCGGTTGTAGCGATCTCTTTGAGCAGTAAAGGCTCCGGGCTTTTTGATCGCGCCTTGAATCCAGTTTTTCTTTGCCATCAGAACGATCCTAGCTGTGAGAACAGGGAGCCGGGGCCGGTAATGCCGTTTGATTCCCCGAAGGCGGCTGCTGCCTCATTGATGTTGGTGTGATCGGCGCCTGCGCCGTCCCAAGCAACCTCATCCCATGCGGCAACGCCCCACGTCGCGCCCAGCGCGGCGTTGAAATACAACATGATGCGCTCATTTATCGTTCCGGTGGTAAACCCGTTTGCGTCCGCCATCGCCAGCCAATCTCCGTCGACCGTGAGCGCCGTGCCGGTAGCAGCGCGGCAAGTCGCCTGGCGTGCCTCCTGGTTGGTGCTCACGGTGTAAACGTACCCATGGAGCTGAAGTTGTCCGCGCTCTGGTCAGCCGCCAGTGCCTGCATGGCATCTTCGAGATTGGTATGGGACGTGGACAAGAGGGTATTGATGTAGCTCAACAGCCGCTCGTTGTATGTCCCCGCTGGGGCAGACCGCGCTGTAAACAACGCGAGCCAGTCCTCATTGTACGTCCCCGTGGTCGAGGTCACCGCCCGGATAGACGTTTGGCGTGCTTCCTGATTCGTTGCCATGGGCTACGCCTTGCGGAGTTTCATTCCGAAAGTGCCAGGCTTATCTGCCCCACGCTTCACACGCCAGCCCTTTGAACGGAATCCCAACTCGTTGCCGGCGCGGATATCAAGACCGCCTGGGTAAGTCTCGGCTTTCTGGATGCCCTTATACGCGCCCATTTGCGCCCGAGTCATCGGGCCGGGAAATCCCTTACTGTTCTTTGCCATCGTCGTCCTCCTTTTCGGACAGAATGATATTCATGGAAAAGCTGCGCCGTTCACCCTCGGTGCGGAAAGGATAAACCGTATGGTACATGTCAGCGGGGAAGATAAAGAAATCGCTAACCTTTGGGCGGACCATAAAGCTGGCGCGATTCAGAAACGTAGGACTGCCGTGCATGAACTCGACATGGCCCTGGGCCGGGTAGTGATCCTGATCTTCCTCGTTCCATTCTTGTTCGATGCCCTCGGGCATCTGGAGATATCCGATACACGATAGCTCCGCGTTGGTATGCAGGTGGATGGGGTTGAAGTCGCCCGGTCCCTGCCGCACATACCATGCGCTCTGGATCGTGACTTGCGGCCTGACATCGTCTGCAATCGGACGACAATATCGAGACGCATAATTTGACACATAGCGCAGCGCCGCATGGGTGAAGAACATCTTGTGGGGCTCCAGAACCTCCGTAGGAATCAGGCGCTCTTCGTTTACCTTGCCAACGAGATGGCCTGACCAATCGGGCCCATTCGTGCCGCTATCGATATCGTCATTGAACGCCTTGACGACTTCATCGGGCATTGTGGCGTGGCCGAGCGCTGGGCCAAACGGACGGAGGCAGACCAGATCATTAGAATCCACGATAATGGGTGCCTCGTGATAAACCAGGTGCTCCAGGTTAATCATCGCCCATACCCCGTCTCATAACTCATTGAATGATAATGGAAATTAGCATCAGCATCGTCGCCCCGGCTGTTGTAATTAAAATAGCCTCAAGTCGGCGGAGCCTGGAATTTTGCTGGCGTGTTTGAACGGAACAGGACACCACATGCTGACGAACTTCCAGCAATAGATCATCTATTCTGGAGTGAGCCCCACTGATCGTGCGATCTTTGTCAGCCATATTAACTGCCCGGAAGCCGTCTACTTCTTCTAGCGTATCAAGTTCTGATGGGTCATTGCCCTGCGAGGCGAGCGGCCTCGCGCTCACGGCGATTCATGTAGTGTGGCGCGGCCTTGGCCGAATTTATAAGGCCAGCCGCTGAGGCAGGCATTGTAGATGTGCCGGGGTCGGCGGTGAGCCTGGCCGTTTCCGCGCGGGCCATACGCTTGCTGCAATTATTTATCTTGCCTCTTATGGCCCAGACGAGCCACCCAAGGACGGTATTGGGCTCCAGATCACCCGAGTCGAAAAGATCGTTCTCCATCGCAAGCAATTTATGGTCGTCCACAATTTCGGTGTGCGTCACGCCTTTGTACTCGATAGTTATTTTCAACATCTTACTTTCCTATGAAAAGAGAACAATAGAGACAGTATTGGCGAGTGCTGCTGAACCGTCAAAATCAACGACCTTTGTTCCGTTAGAGACTTGTCCGGTGACGGTGAGGGTGTCGGAGGCGTCCATATCCATGAATACAGCGCCATTTCCCCGCCAACTTCCACTAAGACTGGAACTATACGGGTTTGCGTAGATGAAATAAGCGCTTCGATTGCTTGCCACAATCTGGTGATTAGCCTTCGTTTCTGCCGACGTGATGCCATTCCATTGAGCCAGAACTGTGACAAGATAAGTACCGGTGACTGGTGCCGTAAATGTGCTCACGCCATCCCAATCAGCATTTTGATCCTTGATCTCCGTCCCATATATGCCAGTGTAAACTGTCCCATCGCCGGTGACGTTATCGATCGTCGCTGCGTTATTGGCCAGGACGCACGGCTGCGTGGGCATGGTCATGTGCCCATTGGCATCGAAAAGCATCCGTTGGACGCCTTGCGTGGCAACGGCTATCGAATTGGCCGCCGGGAAATAAATTCCCGTATCGGTATCGCCAGTGTTCGACAGAGCGGGCGCAGAAACAGCCCCATCAGGCAAGTAGAGCGGATTAGCCACCGTCGCGCTGGTGCCGTCGAAGGTGAAATTGGCGCTCCCCGCAAAGGCGCTGGAGGAGTTGTATTGCACCTGGGTGTCGGAGCCGCCGGGACTGGTGGTGGGAGTAGAGGCAAGCTGGCTCGTCATCTGGAAACTAGTGCCGTCATAGACCACGGTCACGATGGAACCGGACTCGATGTCGCCGGACGCAATGTCCTGATCGTTCTGCTTCTTGATCGCCTTGGTGCCCAGAGTGTTGACGTTTAGCGTCGAAGCCGTGGTGGAGGCGGCTGCCGCCTTGAAGGTAATCCGCTGGCCCGCTGCATAGGCGGTGATGGCCGGGCTGAGAGCTATGACATAGGCATTAGCCGTGCCGGTGTCGGTTGCCTGGAAGGCTGGGCCGTTGCTCTGAATCTGGTTAACGGTCGCCGCGTCGGTCTTCGCCGTGCCGTCCGCGACAAGTGTCAGGCGGTTCGATCCGATGTCGAGATTGCCAGTCGCAGCGTTGCTACCACTCTTTTCCAGAGTGTCGTTAATGCCATCGGCCAAGTCCTGATCGTGGGTATCATGGCGCGTCGCAAGGATCTTCGTTCCGGCATCGCGATCCTGAACCCACAGGGTAGACCCCGTGTGGACGCCGTTCGTCCGCGTGAAAGTTCCGCCACTCCAGGGCATTATTCAGTCTCCTCTTCAGATGATCGCCCTATATCAGCGGCAAGAGCAGCACTAATTCCGCGTAAGAAATCAGAATCCCACCTTGCTCTTCCAGGGCCAGGAGAGCGCCTATGCCGCCCTCTAACAATTCTTGAAAATGCAGGGCTTGTTAATAATCTACCAAACCCACCGATTAACGCTACTTTATGGAGCATCCCAGGAAGCGCACTCAATCCCTGAGTAGCCAGAGCCGTTGGCGATACCGCCTCCGCTGCCATAAGACTTGTGCCCGCATCCTGTATCTGAGACTTACTGAGTCCAGAAGATACTTCTATATATCGACTCAAGTCCTTGATATTTTGCAGTTGATCGCTTGTCCATAATGCTCCTTCACGGAAAAGGCCGGAATCATCCATTTTAGAATAATTACTAAGAAATGTTGCGGGATCAAAGCTATCTCTGACTATAGCTGATTCCGCCATCCCATCTAAAACTGTTTGCCTGATTAAATCTATTGATTCTGGGTGCGAGCTAATTGTCTCGATAAAATCTTCTGTTTGACGGGGAGTTGCTCCTAATAAGAACTGTGTTAGCCCTTTTCTCTGGTTGGTATTATCAGCAAATCTCTGGGTAAGATCCGCACCTAATGTTCTAATTCTCTCAAAATCGTCAACAATTCCCCTGATGTTATCCAAGTCTGGTTTGCTGAAAAGAGTTTTTAGAACATCTCTGTCCATCGTTTTGAGAAGATCGGGCTTGTGAAAAATCTCTCTAGCCGCGAAGTTGGAGATGTCCATGAATCGGATTCCCGGCAGAACAGCCTTCAAATCCTCCAGATCGCTTTGCTTTCCCCTAGCTATAATTGAACGAGCCAGTTGGCTGGCCCCTCCTCTCACATCCGTTTTAAGCACTTGCATCAATATTGCTTTATCCAGCTTCATAAACCGATCTGATGCTTCTTGAGCCGCCTCTTGCCATAGCTTTGCCCCACCCTCTGTATCAAGAATAGGATTGTTCATCACCTTGCTTATTGCGTCATATAGACGCGCCGCATCCCTATGCTCTTGGCGTAGCACATCCCCTGGAGCGGGTGTTTTAATATCCCACAGTTGCTGGCGAAGCTCCTTTAGCTGTTCTGTCGCGTCATCAATGCGGCCACCCGCATGGGTAACACTCGGTAAATCTGGATTTAAGTTTTCTACAGTCTTGACAACTTCTCTGACTGCCTGATTAAGCTGTTGCCCCAAACGTCTATCTTGCGCCACTTCTATCGTAATTGGAGTCCCGCTGACATCAAATAATCCGGTAGCAACCTCTTTTGGAGGTGCGCTGTACCGCACTCCCTCACGAACATCATTAGCAACGATTTTCAGATTTGAAATATCATAAGTGGGGGTTTCCGCTGATCGGGCGCGGTTGTAAAGCCTTTTTATTGAGTTTTTAGCTAACTCATCCCACTCCATAACTCCAGCTACGATTGCTTCACCAGTTCTGGATGAATCAAGACTTTTCCAGCGTACATTCGCCCGTCTATAAATAGCAGACTCGGCGTTATCCACCGCCCGCTTTATATTGGCGGTAATAGTATTTGGATTGGCATCAGAATTAACAAGAGATCCCCACACCTTCCGCGCATCCTTTATCTGGTCCTCAAACTGAGCAATCATTTTGGTGGACATGGTTCTGCCCATTCTTTCCAAACGGGCCAAAATGGGATTTACTACTGTTTGCCCAGGTGTGAGGTGGCGAAGCCGAAATCGTTTCTCTGCCCGCAAAGCTGGATCAACGCCCTCTCTTAGCATCGCTAATGGAATACCTCTAATTGCCCCAATGCCCTTAATAATTGGTTTAGCAGCAGCTTCTCCAAGAGCGGCATAAACACTCATTTCCCCCGCACGGCCAAGCTGCTGACCAGTTGTTTCCTGTTGGGTTCCCCCAAGAGTTTGAGCAAGTTGTCGGGAATACTCCCCCGCTCCCGCCCCAAGAGCGGCCCTGCCTGTATTCTCCAACCAAGAAGCCCTTTCTCCAAAGGCAGATGGGCGCGTTCTTATATCCCCCAATACCGTGCCTAAAAGAGTTCGTGCCATATTAGCAGTAGCTACAGGCGGCTTTCTCAAGGCGGCAAATGCTAACGCCTCTCCAGCAAGTATCGGAGCTTCCTGTGCGCCAAATTCCAGTAAATCCGAAGGAAGATCACTCCATCCCCCAGGATCAGTAAACATATTGGGATCAATTTTATTGAACGGCCCTTCAGGTGTTTTACGGTAATAAAGTTCGCCGTCGTCTGGATTGCGGGCGATTTCGCCTTGGGGATATGATTCCTTAAAATGACGATACTTCTCCGCAGCGGTATCACCCCAAAAGGCTAATCCGGCACGAATACCCCCTCCCAGCTTTTCTCCTAAAATAAATTCTTGCTCTGAATCAGCGCCTGATTGCCCTGTTAGGAATTCATCAACTACTCTTAGCGCATCATCACTACCATTAGAATCATTATTCTCTGGATTCAAGAAGTCATCGACAATGCTCTCAGCAGAGGTTTGAAGTTCGGCCATTTTATTGCCTTGTTACAGCTTGGGGAGCTGTATCCATAACCTGATGAGCAAGTTTTATAGAGGCAAGAACACTCTTAACATTTTCTTTATTTAGCCCCATACCAAATAGACTTTTTACATATGGAACAAGCCATTCTTTATCCTCAATCCTATATCTCCTACCCATTGTATAACTGGCCTTTGCCGCATGAACAGCATAAGCCTTCAGTGCGCTTCTAAGCGCGCCTTCTAGTAATGCAGGAGAAGTTTCCACCTGAAAAACTCTTAGAGCCTCTTTAGTAATATCTCTTTCTGGCCCAGAAAATCTCCCACTTTCCTCCCCAGCCATTTCTGTTATTAAACCAGCTATCAATGCGTTCCCCTCAAACTTAAAGGCAGCTAATTCCTCAGGAGTAGCCCCCGCTACAAACTCCGTGAAAACCTCTCCCATTTTTGGACTTGCTAGGCCCAACCAACCACCGGCATAATCTGCGAGCCTACCTCTTAATCCTGCAAGGCCAGGATTATCCATTACATTCTTTAATAATTGCGAAGCTGCTGCTGACTTAAAGCCAAGCTCAATCGAATACTCCTTCGCTTCTTCAAGCGCTGCCTTGGACACTCCTGTAACTATAAGGTTCCCATCTGGGCCAAATGAAACCCCTTGTGGGGGCACGAATTGTCGATCTTTCACAGGCAGTAGCATATCTTCCCGCAACTGATCTGGCATAACCCATCCGCTAGTTATCCCGTTGACGGGATTGACAAACCTCACCCGTATCGGCTTTTCTTCTTTCTCTGGCTCTACATTAGTATATAGCTGTTCAGATTTAGGAAGTTTCTGATCCGCTCGCCATACTCCTTTAGTTAACCATATCGGTTGGCCATCTATCGTCCACCTCTGTATTTCCCCTCGCTCTTCTTTCTCAAGATCTCGCTCTATTTTAGCTTCTAATTGATCCTGTGCTTGTATATCCCCAAAAGCTGCCGAAGGATCGGTTATTGCCCGCCACTGAGCTACCATATTCCGAGCAGCAGCTTGCTCTTCAGGAGTTCCCCTCTCTTCAGCCATCGTAAGATCGCTAACCGCCTGTTGAAACCTTTTCGAGGCTTCTATCTTAATAGCCTCTTGGGTAGCGACATCGCCCGTCCGCATTGCATCGTCCATAACAGCCTTCAGCGTCAAAGGATCAATTCCTGCGGTGCGGGCGGTTTCCGCGCTAATCTCTGGAGGAAGAACACTCCCGTCATCAGCTATCCGCTGAATCTGAGTCCGAGTCTCACTAGCTCCAGGAAAAGCTCCAGGAAGTGTAGTATCGACTGTTTCATAAAACGGCCCTGATTGAGGCAGGGCCGCCTCACGAATACCGCTTAAAATCGCAGCTTGCGCTTCCTGTTGTTGCGCTTGAAGCCTACTAGCTTCCTGTCCCTTCCATCGTGCGGACAGTGCGTGTGCCAAAGGTGCGAAAACCCCTGCTGTCGTATACCCATAGGGATTTTGTGGTGGCGTATATCCCTGTAGCATTTTCGCCAGCGAAAGCCTGCGCTCCTCTTGAGCCAGTGCAATGTCAGGATTGGCAATGAAGGAAACCATATTTCCTAACCCTCAAATAAGCTCGGGTTACTTAAAATAAGCTCGGGTTACTTAAAAGAGATGCACCAAGCGTAACTGGTAAACCAAGCGCCGTAGCTTGCCGCTGTTGCTGGCCTTGGAATCGGGCAAGCGCGTCTTGCTGCTGCATAGCTGCGATGTTGCCAAGGTCAACGGGTGCTGGCCCCGCAACAGAAGGCACTCCTGCCGGGCCTTGAGCCGCAACCTGTGTAAACGGCGTCGTACCTGTCATCAAGGCTGCCAGTTCACTCAAGGGCTGCTGACGCAAGCGTATGGCCTCGGCAATCTGCCGATCCCGCGCCTCTCGTTGCAGTGCAACCTGTTGTTGCTGTTCTGCAATGTTCTGAGCGCGCTGGCTCCCTGCAACATCAAACGCCGTTCCAATTTCACCAAGCTGTTGGCCGCGCCCAGTAAGGATATTCGCCAATATGTTGCTTTGCAGGTTTTGCCCTTGAAATACGGCCTGACTCGCAAGATCCGCTAAGGCATCGGATTTGCCCTGATTGAATAGCCTAAATTCCTCATTAAACGCATCGGAGCCTTCAGGGATGCCGGAATTGATAAGTTGAGTTCTCAATCCACGCTCGGCCCGATCAAATTGCGGATTGAGTCGCGCTACTGCTCGGTTGAAAAACTCGTCCGCAGCATTGCTAGTGTAAGTATTAAGATCGCCAAAGCCGGGGAGCGCATATGTTGCGGCTGCTGTTGAATACTCGGGCTGCGCTTCCACCGAGGAATACTGGAAGGGCCCCGGTTCCTGCGTGAACCCCTCTGTCGTAAAGGGCGCTGTCGGCACATCCAATAGACGGTTGGCTGCCAAGCCACGCAGCCCTTGCTGAATTGCCGCCCCACCTGCCCGCAGACGTTCATACTCAGGCGTAAGCGTTGTGGCAGCCAAATATTGGTCGGGAGCAGTCTCGCGGAATGTCGTTGTCTGATATGGCGTCACAACATCCGGGCGCGCCAGTCGGGCTCCAACCCGCGCTGCCTCAAGATTGGCGGCCTGTTGCTGTTCTCCGATAGCACCGTAATCTACAGGAGCAGGTGGCTCTGGGCTGCTAAACAGATCCCTAATGAAGCCCATGTCGCAACTCCTTCCGCATCAGAACTGCTGTGCGCGTGTAGCCATCCAGAACTTTCTCCCAACCTGGACGGCCTATAATTTCCACACTTGAAAAGCCGTTCTCAATGGCATAGGAGCAAATATCTTGCTCGACTTCCAACAACTCTTCAAGATCGCCGCCAGCAAGTCCCACTCTTAATGCCCCTCCATAGGGACACACAACCGCCAAACAGTGGGCTCCGCGGAACAGCATGTACTCGCCACTCAGCAAGCCACCTTCCACGTCCTCGCGACTTATATTCTCATAAGCCTCTGTTGCAGGAGCCAGCATGCTCCACATTTCATCTGAAATAATCAAAAACCACCTACCCCTTGCTCGAAGCGCACATCTGTAGCCAGCCAGCGAACAGATTGCGCTGATGTTTGAGTGCGAATACGCACTGCCGCGTTCCAGCCAATTCCCGATACACTCAACCATTCCAACTTGGTATTTATCCCCGCAGCCCAAGGAGCCACGTCCCACGTTGCCAAATCCCACGTCGCCGCATCTGATTCCCCAGTGGAGGGCGTCAGTGTCGAAGTTCCATCGTTATAATCAACATCAAAGCCAATGGACACGGTAAGCGCCGAATCAGACGCCATTACAGGACGAATCGCCATATAGCGGTTTGGCCCTGTACGTCCTCCAAAATAGATGAAAGCCGTCTTGGCTGATGCAGAGATGGCAGAGCCGGAATCATCTGGCCCCGAATCCGCCTTATAAACCTTCGTACTCCCTCCAAAATAGAGGTCGCCGTTGAGCAGCGCCCATGTATAGGCGTTCTGGTCAATGAACCGTGCCCATGCACCAGTCTCAAGATTCACCACATACTGATTGAACTCGCCGCCAGTGCTCGCAGGAACATTGATAAGTCCATACCCTCCACGTGGGTATAAAATACCTTCCCAGCCAAAGGTACTGACAAAGTTCTCTACGGCCTGGTTATAGGTAAACGAAATCTTGTCCGTAATTGCACGATTAGGCGCGGCCTCTCCCGTGCCCAACACCTGAGTCATAGGCAAAACACCATTCTCAGTGATGAGATAGCAATCACTGCCGACATTGAGAATACAGCGCCGACCTATCGGACGACCCACCATATAGACGCCGACAAGCGACCATTTGGTTGCATCTGCCGGATCGGTGCCGGCATACATGGCAATTTCACCTTCATCTGTCCAAAACAGAGCGTTGTCTTCTGGCCCTGCGCCGCCATCCCGCGTCCACGTCCCGATGGCTTGGAGTTGGCCGCCATGACCAAACACGCTCCCCAGATCAAACTCCGCCACAGTTCCGGCCACTGCATTAACGGGGAGAAACCCGAATGTCAGAGAATTATTGAACACAAAGAACAGACGTTCCTTAAACAAAGTTACATTAACAATATTTGCTGCCGTAACACCCGAAAGGGTGGGCGTGGCCCAAGCACTCCCGTTCCAATGACGTGGCGCATCCGCGCCATTGCAAATCCACAAGAACGCACCGCCAGCAGTAGTGATATTCGTCCACTGGAATTGAGCATTAGTAAGACTCGTGATGACAGCCGAGCCAATCGCACCAGAAGAGGTTGCGTCGTAAACCGCACTGCCACTAGCCGCGAACATCGTATTGGCGGTGCCTGAATTGTAGATCATCAGGCTTTCAACCGTACTCGGCAGCCCGGTTGCATGGTCATCGTAGCCATTACGCACTTGTACATGGGAGCGCGCCGGGAAGAAATTATCCAGCCGGATGGCATCCGTAGGAGGCAGCAAATCAACCGAATCACGGGTATTTAAGCCCCCGATAGGAGCCGGAATGGTGGCATTTGCGCCAGTGATGCTAAGAGGAGACGTAGCCATTACGCCAACAACCCTAACTCTTCCAGTCGCCTTCTACCATCCTCAGAGGTGCGATCTAACCGTGCTAAAATCTCAGGAGATACATCAGTGGCAAATGGCTCTGGTTCCGTTCCAGGCGCCACCTCATCCTCATCCGCCTCACCAGGAGGCAGCACATCTTCTGGTGCGGGAATCCTAGATTCTGTTGAACGCCGAGGAATAACCGTTGGCCCTTCAGGCGCGTCACCTAGATTTGGAAGAAGGCCACCAATTTCCGCGCCTATTTCAGTCGCTGCATCGCCCATCAGGCCAGTAAAGGGTTTTGTAAGAGCACTCCCTATCGCCGAAGGCATGCTCAAAATGTCACCTAACGGAGTTCCCGCAAAGCGCTGTTTGGCCATTGATGTTAAAGTCGGGGAACCCGTTATCGCCGTGGCAAGACCGATCAATGGGTGAGCGAATCCGGCTAAGGTTCCCACAGCAGCAGGGAAAACCCCCATGTTATAGGGCTCTGGCACACTCACAGCGCTCTGCGGATCATTTACTGCATAGCCCCCAG
>Ga0114900_1000779_pt1 | contig 22337 bp, 16 predicted proteins | sample MalvireepMed_231_FD_89685 | JGI IMG/M metagenome (GOLD analysis project Ga0114900, IMG submission 89685) | Marine viral communities from the Global Malaspina Expedition - Malaspina viral metaG DeepMed_231 | ecosystem: Environmental > Aquatic > Marine > Oceanic | place: Mediterranean Sea...
GCGCCGTCGTCCACCGCCACGGTGGTCTCGATGGAGCGCTTGTCGAGGATCAGCTCGTTATAGTCCTCGCTCACCGGCCCGGCGATGCTGGAGACCTCCTGGCGCAGGAACAGGGTGATGGCCCCGCCGGCGTTGATCTGCGGCTTCACCTCCAGCTGGATGCCCACATCCTGCCGCTGGACGGTGCGGAAGGGGTTGCTGTTGGAGTCCCCCAGCACCTCGCCGGTGGTGATCGGGATTTCCTGGCCCACCAGGATGGTGGCCTCCTGGTTGTCCAGGGTCATCACCGAGGGGGTCGAGAGCAGGTTCGAGGTGGTGTCGTTCTTCACCGCATTGATGATGAAGCCGAACAGGGCGTCGCCGCTCTGGCCATAACCGCCGGTGATCATGCCCCGGGCGCCCAGCAGGGAGTCCATCGCCGTCTGGCGCAGGGCGGCCAGGGCCGCGGAATCTTCCGGCAGGTTCTCTTCGCCCGCCGCCGCGCCGGCCAGGGCCAGCAGGTTGGGCGAAGCGTTGGAATAGTTGGTGGCCGAGAACGGAATGCTGGAGCCGTTGATCCCGGCCAGGGCGAACTGGACGCCCAGCTGCTGGGCGGCGTTGTCGGACAGCTCCACCACCACGGCCTCCACCAGGACCTGGCGGCGGCGGGTGTCGAGCTGGCGGATCACCTCGCCCAGCACCCGCTGGGTGTCGGGATCGGCGGCGATGACGATGGCGTTGGCGCCGGGATAGCGGGCGATATTGGCCCGGCGTCCGCCGCCGCCGGCTGTCGCGGTCTGGTCGCCGGCCGCAGCCGTCGGCGTCGTTGCGGACGCGTTGTCGCCGCCCTGGGTCGGGGTCTGGCCGACCAGTTGCTGCAGCACCGGCACCAGCTGTTCGGCGTCGGCGTGCTGCAGGTTGATGACCCGGACGTCGCCACTGGTCTCGGCCCGGCTGTCGAGATCGCGCACAAGGTCCAGCAGCGGGCGGACGGCCTCGGGCTCGCCGCGCAGGATCAGGGAATTGCTGCTTTCCACCACCACCAGGGAGACGATGCCGTTGCGGGCCCCGGGATCGGCGCCAGGCGGATTGAGCACCTGGTTGACCACGCTGGCGATCTCCCGGGCCGAGCTGGAGCGCAGGGTGACCGTCTCGGTCAGCGTCCGGTCCTGATCCACCTGACCCAGCAGGCTGCGGATCCGCGCCAGATTGTCGGCGTAGTCGGCGACCACCAGCAGATTGCCCCTGGGGCTCGGCATGATCACGCCCTGACGGCCGATCAGCGGCTTCAGTGTCTCGGCGGCCGAGACGGCGTCGATATTCCGCAGCCGGAAGACCTGGGTGGAGAAGCCATAGCCGCCCCCGCCGGAGAGGCTGGAGGGCTGGGCTGCGGCGCCCTCCTCCGGCGTGATGCGATAGACCCCGGCCCCGGCCGGCACGGCCACCAGACCGTTGGCGCGCAGGGTCGAGAGCATGACCTCAAACAGCTCATTGCGCGACAGCGGCTCGTTGCTGCTGATGCTGACCTTCCCCTGGACCCGGGGGTCGATGATGAAGGTCTGCCCCGTCGCCCGGGCGACATCCTGGATAAAGACGCGGATATCGGCGTCCTGGAGGTTCAGGGTCTGCTGCTGAGCGTAGGCGGCGGGCGCCGGCCCGAGGCTCGTGCCGGCGGCCAGCAGGATGGCGAGGGCGATCAGTCTCTTCACGGGGCAGACATCCGCAGTCGAGTGTTCATGACCTGGCCGCCGCGCTCATAGGTGACGTCCACATGGGTGGCGGTGGCGAGAATCTGGGGCAGTTCGCTCATCCGCTCGCCATTGAGCTCAGAGCCGTCGATGGTGAGCAGGACGTCGCCGGGCTGAAGACCGGCGCGGGCCAGGATGGCCGCCCCCTGGGCGCCCCGGGGGGTGATCGTATAGCCCGCCGAGCGACCCTCGCGCATCCGCGGCGCCAGGGCCAGGGCCGCCATGAGCTGGGCGCCGGTATAGTCGGGCGCGGCTTCCGAGCCAGCGACGACCGGCATGGACGGGGGCGGCGGAACATAGGCGCCGGCGCTCGGCGTCGGGAAGCCGATGCGGCGACGATTGGCTCCCTGGCGCACCACCACGTGATCGTCGGCCACCTCCACCAGGGTGATCCCGTCAGGCCCCTGCTCGCCGATGAAATAGAGGGTCTGGGCGCCGCCGGGGGGGCCGAGAATGGCCGAGGCGCTCGCCCCGCCCGCGCGCAACCCATAGAGCTGGAGGTCGGAGTCCGTCGTCACCTGGGCGTCGGAGGAGCCCCCCAGTCGGAAGAAGGGATCGAACCGGGACAGGATTTCGGTCTGGCCCGAGGCGCCGGCTCCGCGCGTCGGCGCGACGCCGAGGGGGCCAGAGGGTGGCGCGACGACAATCCAGACCAGCCGCGCAACCTGCACAGCGATCAGAATGACGAGGGCGATCTCCACCAGCCCCAGGAGGGTGCGGGGCTGCAAGGCGACGCCGTGGCGAACGGCGGCAAGGTTCACAGGAGAGTCTCCGAAGTCCCTGGGATGGGGGGCTGGGCCGGCGGCCACATGCCCGTCGGGGCCTTCATGTAAACTTTCGATGACAGGTCCGTGACAGCGTCGGGATTTGATGACGCTTTGCCGCAGGCCCTGGTCGATCAGGCGAAGGCGGCCGCTGGCCGCCTTCGCCCTGTCGTCAGAAGCGGGTCGACAGGCTGACCGAGTAGCTGCGGCCGTACTCGTAGTTGTTCACCTTGATCTCGTCGCCGCCGAGGGCCTGGAATTCGTCGAACTCCTCGCCCAGCAGGTTGCGCGCCTCAAAGCCCAGGGTCACTTCCGGACCCCAGATCTGAACCTTCTGGCGGAAGGTGAAGTCGAGCATCACGCCCGGCTCCTGCACGAAGTCCGGCGCGCCGGAGGCGCCGCGGGCCGTGGTGCGTTCGCTGGCGTAGTTGGCCAGGACCGTGGCCTGGGTGTCGCCGTCCAGGCTTTCGAAGCCGAACTGGACGTTGGCCAGATGCTCCGACTGACCCTGCAGGCGGCTGCCGTCGATGACGAAGGCCGAAGCCGGAGCCGGTTGGCCAAGGCCCGTGATCGGGAAGACCACGTCGCCGTCGTCCACCTTCACCTCGGCCTTGTTGTAGGTGTAGTTGGCGCCGATCAGCCAACGCTTGTCGTCGATCCAGTTCATGCCGAACTGCGGCTCGAAGAACTTCTTGAACTCGGCCTCGATGCCCCAGAGCTGGGCCCGCGGGGCGTTCAGGAAGGTCTGCTGCAGGCCCGAGCCGGTTTCGTTCACGACCGCTTCGACCGGCTTGTCGATGTCCTTGTAGAAGACGCCGATCGTGGCGAATTGGCCGCGCTCGAAGTAGCGCTCATAGCGCAGGTCGACGTTCACCAACTCGCTGTCGACCAGATAGGGGTTGCCGACGAAGGTGCGGTCCGATTCCGGATCGAGATAGATCTGCGGCGACTGCTCGCGGAACTGCGGGCGGGCGATGGTCTTGGAGACGCCGAAGCGGATCTGCTGATCGTCGGCGAAGTTCCAGGTGACCGTGCCGGCCGGCAGGACATAGTCGTTGTTCTGAATGACCGCCGCCGGATCGTTGGCCGAGAACAGGTCCAGGGCGCGGACATACTGCTCGCCGTCTTCGTAGCGCACGCCGAGGCTGGCGCGGACGGCCGGGAGGATTTCGCCCTCGGCCTGCACATAGCCGGCATTGGTCGTCAGCTTGGCCTCATAGGCGGCCGCGCCTTCCGAACCGGTGACTTCGCGCAGGATCAGGCCGTTGGGGCCGATATTGTAGTCGGAATAGAGGAAGTCGACGCGCTGCAGCTGGAAGGCGTCCGACGGCGTCTGGTCGGTGGTGAAGCGGAACACCCGGGAGTCCGAGTAGCGCTCGTTCTCATAGAAGGCGTAGCCGGCTGAAACCGTCAGGTCGATGATCAGCGGATTGTCCCAGGCGTAGGCGACATCGACGCCCGCGCCATAGGTCTTGTCTTCCAGCTCGCTGAACCGGATGAAATTCGCGTCCGACTGGGGGTTATGGTAGAAATCGCCGTTGATCCGGCGGTAGCGGGTCTGCGTCTCATAGGGCGCGTCCCGCTCGGTGCGCGCATAGGAGCCGCGCCAGTCGATCTGCAGATCCCCGAAGTCGTGCTCACCGGTAAGCTGCGTGTTGAACAGCTCGCGCTGGTACCAGGCCGTATAGTCGTCACGGATATAGTTCGAGGCGCGTTGGCTTTCGCCTTCGACCGAACGCGCTTCCTTGGTCACGTTCCGAACGTAGAAGTTGGTCCACTGGAACTTGTGGGCGTCCAGGTCCAGGGCGACGCTGGCCAGGGCGTGCCATTCCACGTCCATCTCGGTGGAGACCGAGTTCAGGTCTTCCAGAACGGCAAGGCCGCCCTGGCTGACCACGCCTTCCTGCTGGATGGCGCGCCGGGTTTCCCAACCGCGGTCGTAGCCGCCCACGGCCACGGCGCCGATCGTGCCCCAGTCGAAGTTCCAGCGGCTGCCGGCCGAACCGGTGATGCTGCCGTTGATCGGCACGTCATTGGTCGACTGGAGGAGCCGGACGTTCGCATTCTGGAAGCTGCGGCCCATGGCCGTCAGCGTCGCGGAGTCAAAATTCGAGGAGTCGATGCGCTTGCCGGTGGCGATGCCATCGCGGATCTGCTGCGGCAGGTCACGCGTGCCGTCATCGACGCCGGCCAAATCGGATTCGCCGCCGAAATAGGTGAAGCCCTGCTTCAGCGAGGTCTCATCATTGGCGCCCAGGCTGGCGCCCAGGGCGACGAAGGGCTCATCGGGGATGGCGAGCGTCTGCAGATCGATCACGCCGCCGCCGAACTCGCCGGGATAGTTGACCGAATAGGTCTTTTGGACGTTGACGCTGGCCAGGATGCTGTTGGGGAACAGGTCGAGCGGGACCACCCGCTGGAGCGGTTCCGGGCTCGGCAGGGGCGAACCGTTGAGCAGCGCCGAGGAGTAGCGCTCGCCAAGGCCGCGCACATAGACGAACCGACCGCCGACGACGCTGAGGCCCGCAAGGCGGGTCAGGGCCGCGGCCGCCGTATCGTCGCCCTGGCGAACCAGGTCCTCGGCCGTGACGATCGAGGCCACCGCGGCGGTCTCGCGCATGACTTCGGGAATGTAGCGCCCGCGAACGACAAGCTCCTGAACTTCGGAGCCGGCGTCGGCCGCCTGGGCCATGACCAGGGCGGGCGCCATCAGCGCCGAGGTGCCCAGAAGGAGGCCCGAAATCGGGCGGATCAGCTTGTTCATCGTCGGGTTCGCCTGGATTTTCGAGGAAAAGCGGTCGGCGCGGGGCGGACAATCCCCCCCGCGCCGGCTCGATCAGCAGCTCGAGCTGCTGGTCAGACCGCAGGTCCAGCCTTGCCACCAGGTGTCGTTCGCATCGCGAACGGCGCCGATATAGTTGGTGGTGTCGAAGAAGGAGTAGATGGTCTTCGGATCGGCGGCCGGATGCGCGGCCTCGTTGGCGCCGTTGATGAACCCGCTCGTCAGCGTGGAGGTGAAGCTGGCGTTGTTGTTCGTCCCCGCGGCGAAGAGCGCCTGGGCGGCGGCGGCGTCGATATCGCTGTCGTTGCGGAAGCTGGTGGCGCAGGAGAAGACCACCGAGTCCCAGCGCGGCGCGGCCGCGACGGTCGAGGAGGTGTCGACGTCGAGGCAGGCCGTCGCGGCGTTGGCCGAAACATGGACGCCGTTGATGAAGCGACCGCCGGTGCCGGTGTTCAGCACCTGAATGTCGCCGGCGCCGGTGCGGCCCGAACCGATGACCGTGTAGTTGGCGAACTTGGGCTGCGAGTTATAGGCCGCCTGCTGGCCGGCCGAGCTCTGTTCGAAGCCCCGGTCACCGCCGTTCGCACGCTGGCGAACGATCAGATACTGGACGCCGCCGCGGTAGCCTTCGTCGGTGTCCAGGCTGTCGTCGTCGGCGCCGGTGATGACGATGTGCTTCAGGTTCACGGTGCCGCCGAAGAACTCCATGCCGTCGTCGGAGCCGTTGTGGACCTGCACATATTCAACCGCGGTGCCGGAGCCCACGCCGTTGAAGGTGATGCCGTTCAGCTCGCGGTTCGGCTGGATTTCGAAGCCGGCGTAGCGGACCTGCACGTAGCGCAGACGACCGGAATTGTCGGTGGGGGTGTTGCCGCCGTAGAGCGCCACGCCGCCTTCGAAGGTGGCCACGCAGTTGATGTTCGGCGGCGTCGTGCCGGCTGGGCAGGAGGCGATCGGGGCGCGGCCCGAGATCACCAGGCCGCCCCACTGGCCGATAGAGTCAGCGCCGGTGGTGCCTTCGATGTTCTGACGGCTGGTCAGGATGATCGGGTTGGTCGAGGTGCCCTCGGCGAAGATCTGCGAACCGCGGACCACATTGATGTAGTCGAGGCCGGCCGAACCGAAGATGCGCACGCCAGGCTCGATGGTCAGGATGCCCTGCGCCGCGCCGGCCACCGGGTTGGCCGGATCGGCGCCGCGATCCTCGCCCACATCGGTGCGGCCGCTGATCGAATAGATGGTGCCCGCGCGGGCCGGGACGACCAGATTGCCGGTGATCTTGGAAGGCAGCTGGCAGTTGCGCAGGGTGCCGTTCAGGATGATGCCGACATTGGTGAAGCCCGTCGGGCAATCCGCCGCGGCCTGACCGCTGCCAGGATTGGTCGGAGTCGTCGGCGTGGTGGGGGTGGTCGGCGTGGACGGGGGGAAGGCGCCTTCGCCCGGCGAGGCGACATTGTCGGCGCCGCCGCCGCAAGCGGCCAGGGCCATGGCGCTGATCGACATGATCAGCAGGTTTCTGAGGGTGGTGGTGCCGGTCATCTTGGTCTCCGCCGTGGCGTTGAATTGCGCAGGCGCCGGCTTTCCCCAGATCCCACCTTGAGACCTGAACGCCCGCTTGCCCGACCGCCGTTCTAGGTAGGCTGCGTGACAGGTCGCGAACGGATGTGTGACAGTTCTGTGCTGGTGCGGGCGTGCGACATCTGGGCCACGGTTGGGCGCAACCCGTTGATTAGGCTGTCAGTTCGACGCACTCACCTGCGCCGAGGCCTCGATTCCAGCTTGTCAAAATCTGGGCGGTCCACAGGGAAAGCCGAGATTTGTCGCGCTCAGCGCGACAATCTCAGTCCTCGTTGGGAATGTTCAGGAGGGCCCCGCAAGCCTTGCAATGGACGGCGTCAGGGTCGTGCCGCATGAGTCCGCAGACCTGGCAGGTGTGGCGCACCTTATAGGGTCGGAACAGGGCCTGGGCGAACCGTACGAACAGGGTGATCCCGGAGATCATGATGACGATGGAGACCAGCCGGCCGGTGATGCCGGGCAGGATGATGTCGCCATAGCCGGTGGTCGTCAGGGAGGTGACGGTGAAATAGAGGGCGTCGATATAGCCGCTGACACCCCCCTCATCGCCCACATAGATGGTGTAGACGAAGCCGGTGGCCACGAAGACGAAGGTCAGCAGGGTGGCGGCCGCCCGGATCACATCCTCCCAGCGGGTGTCGTCGAACCGGTGCCCCACGGTCTCCCAGAAGAAGTCGCTGTGAAACAGGGTCCAGATGCGCAGCACGCGCAGGAAGGCCAGGTTGATCAGCACGGTCGGGAAGAGCAGCGTCAACAGGACGAACAGGTCGATCATCACGATCGGCCGCCGGATCCAGGACTTGAGGCTGCGCCAGGCCAGGGCCCGGGCGGTCATGTCCACCGCCAGGATGGCGGCGACCGTCAGGTCCAGCGGCAGGAAGGCGCGGGATTCGCGCAGGAACGGGGCGGCGATGAAGAAGGTGATCAGCGCCAGGTCCACGCCAATCACCGCCAGCCGGAACCGCACGGCGCCGGGGGATTCGCCGTGATAGAGCGCGCGAAGACGGGCGCGCATCCGCCAAAGCGCACGCTTGCGCTCCGAAGGTTTGGCGTCAGACGCGGTCAAGCGGTTCGCGCCGCTGTGCAGTTTGTCGCCAATGCCGTCACCCTTCCCGCCTGGCCATCACAGGTCCGTGAGACGTCCCCTCCCGGGGTCGCGCCCATGTTAGCTCTAGCCGAGAGCGCCCTGCAGACTGAACCGATAATGCGCAGGGGCCTTAATAGATCGGCGGCCCGAGGTCGACCGGCGGGCGTCTAGCGCCCCCTGGGCCGCCGCGACCGGTTTAGATAAACAGACAAGGAGGCCCCGGCGTGGAGGTCAGCACAGCAAGCGAACAGGTCATCCTCGGTTTTCGCGAGAGTTGGAATGCGCTGCTGCGCCTGGGGCCTGGCGCCCTGGCCCTGAACATCGCCCTGTCGGCCCTGGTGATCCTTGCTGCGGTGGGCGCAGGCCTGCTGGTGCGCCGGCTGTTGAAGCGCGGCGTGCGCGCCATGCCAGGTCCAGCCGACGCCGAGAAGACCATCCGCACCCGGCGGGTGACCCAGGTGACCTGGGCGGCGTTCGAGACCGGCCTGGTCCTGGCGGCGTTTTTCGCCCTGGCCGCCATCTGGGGCTTCGACATTCTCGGCTGGCTGACCGCAGGGCTGGGCCAGCAGGTGGTGGAAAGCGTCATCCGGATCGCCATCCTGGCCGTCGCCACCTTTGCGGCCGCCGAGCTGGCCACGTTGCTGGTCAACCGCCTGCTGGCGCGCATGGCCGCGCGCAAGGAGGCCGGCGTGCGCCGGGAGGCCCAACTGAACACCATCGGCCCGCTGCTGCATGGGGTGGCCCGGGGCGTCATCATCATCATCGGCCTGATGATGATCCTGGCCGAGGTGGGGCTGGAGATCGGCCCGCTGCTGGCCGGGGCCGGCGTGATCGGCCTGGCCATCGGCTTCGGCGCCCAGACCCTGGTGAAGGACTTCCTCACCGGCATCTTCCTGATCTCGGAGGACATCGTCGCCGTGGGCGACGTGGTCGAGATCGCCGGCTCCAGCGGCGTGGTGGAGCAGATGACCATCCGCACCATCCGCCTGCGGGCCCTGGACGGCACGCTGCACGTCCTGCCCTATGGCGAGGCGCAGATCATCCACAACATGACCAAGGTCTTCTCCTATCACGTCATCGAGCTGGGGGTTTCCTATGAGTCGGACATCGACAAGGCCTTCGAGGTGATGGCCCAGGTGGTGGAGGACATGCGGGCCGACCCCGACCTGTCGCCCCGCATCCTGGAGCCCCTTGAGGTGATGGATGTGAGCGCCCTGGCCGACAGCGGCGTCGTCCTGCGGGCGCGGATCAAGACTCCGCCCGGCGCCCAGTGGGGGGTCGGCCGCGCCTTCAATCGCCGGATCAAGACGGCCTGGGACGCCGCCGGCGTCGAAATCCCCTATCCGCACATGCACCTTGTCATGCCGCAGCCGGCCCAGACTGCGCCGCGCCCCGACGACCAAACTGCAGAGGCCAAAGCCTGATGCCCCGTCTCGTCGTCATCTCGAACCGCGTGAGTCCGCCCAGCGATGTCGGCGGCGGCACGCAAGGGGGGTTAGCCATGGCCCTGGCCGCCGCCCTGCGGGAGCATTCGGGCATCTGGTTCGGCTGGAGCGGCCAGACCACCGACATCTACACCGGCCAGGTCGGCGTTCAGCGGGCCGGCGGCGTGACCGTCGCCACCATGGATCTCGAGGATCAGGACGTTCAGGAGTATTATAACGGCTACGCCAACAAGACCCTGTGGCCGCTGTTTCACCATCGCGTGGACCTGACCGCCTATGAGCGCTCGTTCGGCGAAGGCTACGCCCGGGTCAATGCGCGGTTCGCCGAAACCGTCCTGCCGTTGATCGAGGAGGACGACTTCGTCTGGGTCCACGACTACCACCTGATCCCGCTGGCACAGGAGCTGCGCCGGCGCGGGGTGAAGAACCGGATCGGCTTCTTCCTGCACATCCCCTGGCCGGCCCGTCACCTGATCACCACCCTGCCCCGTCATCCCCAGCTGGTGGAGGCCCTGTTCGCCTACGACCTGGTGGGATTCCAGACCAACGACTCCCTGGAGGCCTTCGAGGACTACGTGCTGCATGAGGCCGGCGGTTCGGTGGGCGAAGACCACCGGCTGAGCGCCTTTGGCCGCACCGCCGACTTCGGCGCCTTCCCCATCGGCATGGACGTCACCGAGTTCACCGCCGCCCTGGAGCAGGACACCGCCAAGGCCGAGTACGCCCGCATGCAGACCAGCATGCTGGACCGCCAGATGATCATCGGGGTGGACCGGCTGGACTATTCCAAGGGACTGGAAGAGCGCTTCCTCGCCTACGAACAGTTCCTGCATGACAATCCCGACCTGCACGAAAAGGTCTTCCTGCTGCAGATCGCCACCCCCAGCCGGGAGGATGTCGAGGCCTATCAGGAGATCCGCGGCCGGCTCGACGGCGTGTCGGGCCGGATCAACGGGGCTTTCTCCACCGTCGACTGGGTGCCGATCCGCTATGTGAACCGGGGCTATCGCCGCGACCAGCTGGCCGGCATCTATCGGGCGGCCAAGCTTGGCCTGGTGACCCCCCTGCGGGACGGCATGAACCTGGTGGCCAAGGAGTATGTCGCCGCGCAAGACCCGGAGGATCCCGGCGTGCTGATCCTGTCGCGGTTCGCCGGCGCGGCCGAACAGATGGGCCAGGCCCTGATCGTCAATCCGTTCAGCCGCGAGGACGTCTCCGACGCCATCCTGCGGGGGCTGGCCATGCCCCTCGAGGAGCGACGGCGACGGTGGGAGATCCTGATGGCCGACCTCAAGACCACGGATGTCTCGGCCTGGCGCGACGCCTTCGTCTCGGCCCTGATGACCGGCGAGCGCGCGACCTAGCCCGGCCGTCTAGAAGGGGAACATCTTGGGGATCACCCAGACGGCGACCACACCGGTGATGACATTCAACGGCAGGCCGACACGGACGAAGTCCATATAGGAATAGCCGCCGATCTGCTGGACGATGGCGTTGGTCTGGTAGCCGACCGGCGTGGCGAAGGAGGAACTGGCCGCCATCATCACCGCCACCACGAAGGGGCGAGGGGCGACGCCGAGGTTCTCCGCCAGGCCGATGGCCAGCGGGGTGATCAGCACCGCGACCGCGGCGTTGGACATGATCTCGGTCAGGACGGATGTGGCGATATAGATGATCGCCAGGGCGGCGATTGGGCCCAGCGGCTGGGTCCAGAGGGCCATCATATTGGTGGCCTGGAAGGCGAGACCGGTCTTGCCGAGGGCTTCGCCGACCACCAGCATGCCGCCGATCATCAGCAGCACCTGGGGCCGCAGCCCCGAATAGGCCTCTTCCGGCTTCATCACCTGGAAGGCCATCAACGCCATGGCCCCGACAAAGGCGACCACGGCGATGGACAGCCCGCCCGCCGCCGCGCCCAGGACAAAGGCGAAGACCGTCACGCTGATCAGGGCCGGCGCGAGTTTCAGAGGCGGGGCGATTTCCTCCAGGGCCGGGGTCGCTTCGGCGGTGTCGCTGTCGCTCCCGGGCAGCAGGCGCGGCGCGACAAAGGCGAGATAGAGGGCGCCGATCGCCGCGACGCAGAGGCCGACGCCGGTGATCTCGAACAGGGTGAAGGGCGCCAGGTGCTGGCGCCTCGCCATGTCGTCCACCAGCAGGTTGGTGGAGGTGCCGATCAGGGTGCAGGCGCCGCCCATGATCGAGGCGTAGGACAGGGGAATCAGCAGCCGCTTGGGGGAGATTCCCAGGCGCTTGGCCGAATCCTTGATGACCGGCGCGCCGAGGATCACCAGGGGCGTGTTGTTCAGGAAGGCCGACAGCGTCCCGCACAGGGTGATGATGATCGGCGCCGAGGCGGCGCCCATGCGGTCGGTCATATTGGCCGCCGAGCGAATGATCACGCCCATGACGCCGGTGACGTCCAGCGCCCGGGCGATGATGAACAGCGAGGCGAGCGCCACCAGGGCCGGGCTGGCCAGGCCGCGGCCTAGGTCCTCCAGCGACACCACCCCCAGACCCAGCAGGGTCGCCGCGGCCGCCATGGCCGCCACGTCGGCGCGGATCCTGTCGCTGAGCAGGGCGACGACGACCGCGGCCAGGACAGCCAGGGTGGCGAGCTGTTCGAAATTCAAGGAGGACCTTTCCCCGGAGTGCGGCGCTGCGCCCGCACCAGCCTGTGGCGCCGTTGACCTTGGCCGATCCTAGAGCCTGATGCGATCAGACGGAATCGTCTGATTCGTTGAATCAGACTCTAAACTCCAGGTCTTGAGCGCGTTTTGATCCGATAACCGGTTTTCACCTATCGGAACGCGCCCTAGAGGCGGCCCGGGGTTCGGGAAGGGCCGGCCAAGCTAGTCGGGCTTGACCGCCGCCTGGACCTCGATCTCCACCATCATGCCCGGCGCGACCAGGGCGGCGACCTGCGAGGTGATCCGCGCCGGGCGGTTGGGCTGCTCGGCATTGGCGAAGAACTGGCGGTAGCCCTCCATCATGCCGGCAAAGTCCATCTTGCCCTCGAGCGCCGGGTCGCCCACCAGCAGGACACGCATCATCACCACGTCGCCCATGGTGGCGCCCTGGCCTTCCAGGATGCCCTTGATGCGATTGAGCACGCCAATCGTCTGGGTCTTGGTGTCGCCGAACTCGCGGGGCGTCCCTTCAGGGGCGCCTTCGTTGGTGACGGGCGGCGTGATGCCGCTGACATAGATCATGTCATAGCCGGCCGGCACCACCACGGCGCTGGCGATGGGCGAGGTTTCGGCGCCGATGCGCTTGATCTCGGCGGCGGCGGGGCTGGCGGCCAGGGCGGTGAGGGCGGCGGCCAGGAAAAGGGCGGTCGGGCGCATGGGCGTCTCCTTGATCTTGGTTTTCATTGAAGCCTGAAGGCGCCCTAGGACGCGAGGGTCGCGCTCTTGGTCTGGGCGGCCAGCGCCTTGATCGTGCGATGGGCCGACAGCACGGCGCCTTCCTGCCAGCCGGGCATCTGGCTGAGATGGGCGCCGGTGAAGTGGAACGGGCCGTCGGGCTGGTTGAGCAGACGATAGGCCGGCATGTCCATATGGCCCTCCTGCCCGCCATGCCCCTCCCAGTCGGGCCATGGCCCAAGATTGTGCGGGATCTTGCTCCAGTTGACCACAACGGGCTTGGCCAGGTCTCCCTCGTGGCCCGGATGCACCCGGCCGACGGCGGCGCGGGCGGCGGCGATCTGGGTCTCCATTGGCAGCTCGGCGAAGGCCTTGGCGCCCGGCCCCGAGCCGTAACAGGCCAGCAGCATGCCGCGCTCGGTGTGCAGGCCGTTGCTCGGGTACCAGATCAGCGAGGTGTCGCCGCCGACCCAGGAGATGCCGCCGAAGATCTGCGCGGCCTCCCAGAACCGCGGCGCCTCGAAACCGATCTTGTTGGAATAGGCGTTGGGCACGCTGGCCACGGCGGCCTTCACCGGGGCTGAGAAGTCCGACGGGATGCCGGCCAGGATCGCCAGGGGAATGGTGATGATCGCGAAGTCCGCGGACACGACCTGCTCGCCGCCGCCGGCCTGCCGATAGGCCACCTGGACACCCTCCGACGTCCGGGCGATGCGGCTCACCTGGGCCTTGCGCAGGATGGGGCTGGTGATGGCCCGCTCGAAACCCGCCACGATCTGGTCCATGCCGCCCACCGGCTGGAACATGGTGGCCTGCATGTTGATATTGTCCTCGAACAGGGTCGCCCGCAGCTGAGGATTGGCCAGGAGATCGCGCAGGGGGACCGGCGGACGGCGCTGGCTGAACTGGTCGGCGGCCCCGGGCGTCTGGGCGAACCCGGAGCGCTCGGTGCCCTGAAAGCTCATATCCTCCGACAGATCCCCATAGGCCCGCAGGAAGGGCAGCAGCTTCTCCTTGTCGGCCAGGGTCAGCTCAGCGTCCAGGGCGCCCTTGTTGATCGCCTTGGCCAGCAGTTCGGAGACATGGCCGCGGGTGTCGTTGATCCCCTGGCGCAGCTGGATCGGCTTGCCGCCGTGGGCCTGGTCACCCCACAGAAGGGCGCTGCGGCTGACATTGATCTCCACTTCGAGCGGCACGCCCAGCTTGCGGCAATAGGCCAGCAGGCCCTCATGGTGGCTGGGAATGCGGGCCGGGCCCGCATTCATGTAGACGTCCTTCTCGAAGGCGACGGTCTGGTCGGCCTCGCCCACCATCTCGACCTTGTCGCCGCCGCGCAGGGTCCAGTTACGACCGCCGAGGCGATCGCGAGCCTCCAGGATGGTCACGGAGAACCCGGCCCGCTCCAGCTCATAGGCGCTGACCAGACCCGCGATCCCGGCCCCCAGGATCACCACCCGCCGCCCTTGGCCCAGATCGGGCGACAGGGCCGGGGCCGCGGCGACGGCCTCGGCGTTCAGCCCGAGCGCAGTCATGGCGCTATAGGCCGCGCCCAGCCCGCCCACGGCCCCCAGGCGATGTAGAAACAGCCGCCGACTGACACTCATGACTTAAACCCCGACCAACGCTCGACGGAGCTAGAGCGTCGGCGCCCCTGCGGCTTGGCAAGCCATGAGCGCGCCTAGCGGCGACGCTGGTTGAAGACCGCGCGGAATGTCGGCGTTCAGGGGGCGGCTGCGCCCGAATTCTTTGCACGCGCTCCTAAAGGTTGAGCAGGGCCGGGTCGCCCCCTTGGGCGGCGATATTGACGCTCAGGGCGCGCTCCACGGCGTAGCGTGACAGGGCGTTGGGGCCGCCGGCCTTGGGACCCGTGCCCGACAGACCCTCGCCGCCGAACGGCTGGACGCCCACCACGGCGCCGGTCATGCCACGGTTCACATAGGCGTTGCCCGCCGGGACCAGCTCACAGATCCGCCGCGCGAACGATTCGATCCGCGAATGCACCCCCAGCGTCAGGCCGTAGTTCAGGCCCGCCAGCTCCCGGGCCATCGTTTCCAGCTCGCCGGCCTCATAGCGCACCACATGCAGGATCGGGCCGAACACCTCGCGCTCCAGGAAGCCTGGCCGCGGTATCTCCGCCAGGACCGGCCCGAAGAAGGTCCCGCCAGCCGGCGCCTCCAGCCGGTGCAGGATCTTCGCCTCCCGACCCAGGCGTTCGGCATGCGCCGCCAGGGCGTCCCGGGCCTCGGCGTCGATCACCGGGCCCACATCGGTGGCCGGATCGGCCGGGTCGCCGAGCACGAGGGCGTCCATCGCCCCGATCAGACCCTCGATCAGGCCATCGGCGGTTTCGGCCGGCAGGAAGAGGAGGCGCAGGGCCGAGCAGCGCTGCCCCGCCGAGCCGAAGGCCGAGAGTATGACGTCATCGATCACCTGCTCGCGCAGGGCGGTGGTGTCGACGAACATGCCGTTCAGGCCGCCGGTCTCGGCGATGAACGGCACGATCGGCCCCCGCCGTTCGGCCAGGGCGCGATTGATCGCCCAGGCGGTTTCCGTGCCCCCGGTGAAGGCGACACCATCGCAGCCAGGGTGGGCCACGAGCGCCGCCCCCACCTCGGCGCCCGGCCCCGGCAGCAAGGCCAGGAGTTCGGGGGGCAGGCCGGCGCGATAAAAGAGCCGCACGGCCTGCGCGGCGATCAGCGGGCTCTGCTCGGCCGGCTTGGCCAGCACGGCGTTGCCGGCCGCCAGCGCCGCACAGATCTGACCGGTGAAGATGGCCAGCGGGAAGTTCCAGGGACTGATGGCCACGAACACGCCGCGACCGCGCAGAGCCAATGTGTTGGTTTCCCCGACCGGGCCATCCAGCACCTGCGGGGCGCCGAACCGGGTCTCGGCCAGGTGGGCGTAATAGCGGCAGAAGTCGACGGCCTCGCGCACCTCGGCGACGCCATCGGCCAGGGTCTTGCCGGCCTCCACGGCGCACAGGGCGATCAGGCGGTCGCGTTCGGCCTCGAGCGCATCGCCCATGGCGCGGAGCACCTTGGCGCGGCCTGCGCCCCCCAGGGCGTCCCAGGCCGGCTGAGCCTTGCGGGCGGCGGCGAAGGCGGCGTCGATGTCGGCCGGCAGGGCTGCGATCACATGACCTGCCACCCGCCCCAGGTCGGCCGGACTGAAGAGGGGCTGCGCCCCGCCCGCGCCCTGCAGCTGGCCAGCGACAACCGGGCCGGCGGCGACCGGCTGCAGCTGGGCGGCGGCCGCGGCCAGGCGCTCGGCGGTCTGATCCACAGTCAGGTCAGGTCCAAGGGAGTTTGTGCGCGCCGCGCCATAGATGTCGGCCGGCGCCGGGATCTTCGGATGGCGTCCCGGCCCGCTCTGCGCAATCTGCGTCAGGGGATCGGCCACCACCTTCTCCACCGGCACGCGCTCATCCAGCAGCGCATGGACGAAGGAGGTGTTGGCGCCGTTCTCCAGCAGGCGGCGGACCAGATAGGGCAGCAGGTCCTCATGGCCGCCCACCGGCGCATAGGCCCGCAGGCGCAGCGGCGTCTCGGCCTCGGCGGCGGCGTAGAGCGCCTCGCCCATGCCGTGCAGGCGCTGGAATTCGATCGCCACGCCGGCGTCGTCGGCCATCTTGCGCACGGCGGCCAGGGAATGGGCGTTGTGGGTGGCGAACTGAGCATAGAGGTGTGGGGCCGCCGCGATCAGGGCCTTGGCGCAGACCAGATAAGAAAGATCGGTGGCCGGCTTGGTGGAATAGACCGGATAGTCCGGGCGGCCATTGACCTGGGCGCGCTTGATCTCGGTGTCCCAATAGGCGCCCTTGACCAGCCGCACCATCAGGCGTCGGCCGCTGGCCTGGGCCAGCTCGGCCAGGGCGGCGATCACCTGGGGGCTGCGCTTCTGATAGGCCTGCACCGCAAGGCCGAGGCCCCGCCAGTCGCCGAGCTCCGGCTCCCGCGCCAGTCGGTCCAGCAGCTTCAGCGACAGGACCAGGCGGTCGGCCTCTTCGGCGTCCAGCGTCAGGTTGAGGTCATGGCGGGCGGCCAGGACCGCCAGCCGCTTGAGGCGCGGATAGAGTTCGTCCCAGACCCGCGCCGCATGGGTCGCCTCATAGCGCGGCGAGAGCGCCGAGAGCTTGACCGATATGCCATGGCCGGCCTCCGGTCCCTGGCCGCGATGGGCCTGACCCACCGCCGCGATGGCCTGGGCATAGGCGGCCTCGTACCGGGCCGCGTCGGCGGCGGTGCGCGCGCCCTCCCCCAGCATGTCGAAGGAGCAGAGATAGCCTTCGGCCGCGGCCCGCTTCAGGCCGGCCTCGATATTCCGTCCGAGCACGAACTGTTCGCCCATGATGCGGACCGCCTGACCGACCGCAGCGCGGATCACCGGCTCCCCCAGCCGCCCGGTAAGACGTCGCAGGAAACCGCCCAGATCGCGCTGGGCCTCATCGTCCACCTCGACCAGACGACCGGTGAGCATCAGGCCCCAGGTCGAGGCGTTGACGAACAGGCTGTCGGACTTGCCGAGATGCGCCGCCCAGTCGGCCGAACCGATCTTCTCGGCGATCAGCCGATCACGGCTGTCATCGTCAGGGGTCCGCAACAGGGCCTCGGCCAGGCACATCAGGGCCAGGCCTTCGCGGGTGCCGAGGCTGAATTCCTGGAGGAAACTCTCGACGACGCCCTGGCGGTCCGCTTTGAGCCGGGCGGTGCGCACCAGCGCCTCGGCCTGGCTGCGGATCGCCGCCTGATCGGCGGGACCGAAGGGCGCCGCCGCCAGCAGGGCGGCCACGGCCGTGGGCTCATCGAGATACTTGTCGGCGTCCAGCGCGTCCCAGTTCACCGCAACCTCCGTTTGGCTTTCCCTCGATGTAACGTTGCTGTGGCCGAATGTGCTTCGTAAGTTAGGCATCTGGGCCGAACTTTTTTGCGATCGAGAGCGTCCTTGCCGAATCTTGACGAGACGGACCTACGCATCCTCCGGCTGCTGCAGGCCGATGGACGTATCACCAACCAGGCCCTGGCGGCCCGTTGCCACCTGTCGCCCGCCGCCTGCCATGAGCGCGTCCGGCGGCTGCGGGAGGCGGGCGTCATCCAGGGCTATGCCGCCCTGCTGGATCCCAAGGCGATTGATCGCGGCCTGCTGATCTTCGTCGAGGTCCAGCTGGACCGCACCACCGGCGATCTGTTCGCCGAGTTCGCCGCCGCCGCCCGCGCCGCCCCGGAGATCCTGGAGTGCCACATGGTGGCTGGAGGGTTCGACTATCTGATCAAGGCCCGGGTCGCCGACATGGAGGCCTATCGCAGCTTCCTGGGCGAAGTGTTGGTGCAGATGCCGGGCGTGCGCGAGACCCGCACCTATGCCGTGCTGGAAGAGGTGAAGAACACCGTCCGCCTGCCGCTGTAGGGCGCGCCGATCAGCCGGTGGACAGGATGGCGTGGCGCTCGCGCACCCGCCGCAGACCATCGAGCACCGGCTCGGCCACCTCTCCGGAGTCCGCCGGCAGATTGCGCAGCAGCCGAAGCGCCTGGATGTGCACCCCGACCCCGTCCCGATCCAATTTGCCCGTCGTCCGCAGGCGGTCGAGGAGATCGCAGAGGCTGTGGGCGGCGTTTTCCAGGGCGTCGAGACCACAGAGGCTGGGCAGGCCGATCAGGCGGACGGCGGCCTCATAGTGCTCGGCCAGCAGGGCGTCATCAAAGGCCTCTCCATAGCGGCGATAGATCGCCTCCACCTGCGCCAGACCCGCGTCCAACTGCGGCCAGGCCTCGGCCTGGAGGCCGTCGAGATTGGCCTCCGCCCGTTCCACGGCGTCGGCCACGGTGAGGCCGCCGGGCTTTCGCAGCATCCCGGCCAGGGCGTATTTCGGGCGATGGATGCGAACTGAACTCACAGGGACACCTTCCGGGCGGCGAAGAGACCATCGACCTGGTCTTGGCTCATGTTCGGCTCCTGCGCCAAGCCTACCTCAGGGGGCAGGTCGTCCCGGCGGCGGGGCTTGCCGTCGGGGGGACCCTCGTTCTTGTGGCGCCGATCGGGGCCCACATAGGCGTCGCATTCGATGAACGGCCGGCTCTCGCGGGCGATCCACAGGATGCGTTCCAGCATGACGACAGGGGTCAGGGGCTTCTTGACGATATAGTGCGCGCCGCAGTCGCGGGCCTTCTCGACCATCGAGACCGGCGTATGGGCGGCGGTGACCACCACGGGGACGAAGCTGTTGGGTTCTCCCCCCTGGGTGCGCAGCCACGAGACGAACTCATAGCCTTCGCCGGCCGGCGACAGGGCGTCGGCGATGATGAGGTCGACATTGTTGTGCCGCACGACCTCCTGGGCGTCCTCGACCGTATTGCAGCGATGCAGGGCCTTGGCGCCCAGGCCGGTGACGATCTGGACCAGGATGTCCATCCCCATGCCATTGGCCTCGAGCATCAGGATCGACGCCTTCTCCAGATTGAAGCGGCTTCGGGATGTGGGTTCGAGAGCCATAAGGCGCTCCAGAAGGAAAGCCGCCGCTGGAGTCGCGACGGCAAGCTGAGCCTTAGCGTCAACCCGGGTCCGAGGGGACACGGATAGTCGTTAAGAAAGTCCTTCCCGCGGACTTAACTGGAGCGGGCGTTTGGTCGCAGCACACGTCGCCAGGGCCGTGGTGACACGACGCGCGCCAGAATGTCGCAGACCGCTGCGAGCCTTATAAATCAAGGCCTGAACAGTGATACGCGAAGACATTCCAGCCTCCGGGTAACGCTTTCTTTAGCGGTCAAGCCTGTTCTCTCACGAGAGTTAACGGGAGCGCCTCGGGAATTTCCCGCGCCGCGCCCATCCGACGGCCAGTGTACGGGCCGAAACCTCCCGCTTCGCCAACACGGCGCGGCGAACCGAAGACTGGGATGGCTGACGTGTCGTTCAACGACTGGAAAATCTCGCACAAGCTCACGGCGGGCTTCGCGCTCATGGTTCTGGTGATCGCCGGCACGGGCGCGGCCACCTTCTACAACATGAACCGCCTCACGGCCGCGCGGGCCGACTATAGCGCTTCGCAGGACGCCATCGCCGCCACGACGCAGGCCAGCTTCCTCCTGGCGCGCCAGGAAAACAGCTTTCGCGGCTATCTGATCGGCCTCGACCCCTACTATCTCGAACGCGCCGAAGCCCACCGGGGCAACTTCGGCAAGGCGCTCGACCGGCTTAAGGGGCTTCTCGCCGCCGAGCCGGAAAAGCTGGCCCAGGTCGAAGCCGCCCAACTCGCCGCCGACGCCTGGTACACGCAGGTCGTCGAAGGCGGCGCCGCCCTGGCCGCCAATCCGATGACCTACCAGGACGCCACCGACATGATCGGTTCCGACGGCATCGCCGACGGGCTGATGGGCGCGGCTGAAGAACCCATCGAGCAGATTTCCACCGCCGAAGCTGCCGAGGTCGAGGAAACGCGCGCCCGGCTGGCGGCGATCAACAGCCAGACCACCATGATGATTTCCGGCGCCCTGGCCTTCTCCGTCCTGGCCGCCGTGGTCCTGGGCTGGATGCTGTCCAAGGCCATCGGCTCGCCGATCGCCGCCATGACCACCGCCATGCGGCGCCTGGCCGAGGGCGACTCCTCGGTGGACGTGCCGGCTCGCGGCCGTAAGGACGAGGTCGGCCTGATGGCCGAGGCTGTCCAGGTCTTTAAGGACGCCGCCATCGAGAAGACCCGCCTGGAGAACCAGACCGACGAACAGCGCCGCGCCACCGAGGCCGAACGCGCCCGCAATGAGGCCGAGCGCGCCGCGGCCGCCGAAGAGCAGGCCAAGGTCGTCGCCGGTCTCGCCTCCGGCCTGGATCACCTGGCCCGCGGCGACTTGACGTTCCGGATCAACGCGCCGTTCCCCACCGAGTATCTGAAGCTGCGCGACGACTTCAACGCCGCCATCGGCCAGCTGCAGGAAGCGATGTCGGTGGTCGCCGTCAACGTCCGCGCCATGCGCTCGGGCGCCGGCGAAATCAGCCAGGCCGCCGACGACCTGTCGCGCCGCACCGAACAGCAGGCCGCCAGCCTGGAAGAGACCGCCGCGGCCCTCGACGAGATCACCGCCACGGTCCGCAAGAGCGCCGAAGGCGCCAAGCAGGCCTCGACCGTCGTCGCCACCTCGCGCGGCGACGCCGAAAAGACCGGCCTGGTGGTCGGCGACGCCGTCGACGCCATGAGCGAGATCGAGAAGTCCTCCGAGCAGATCACCCAGATCATCGGCGTGATCGACGAGATCGCCTTCCAGACCAACCTGCTGGCCCTGAACGCCGGGGTGGAAGCCGCTCGGGCCGGCGACGCCGGCCGCGGCTTCGCCGTGGTCGCCTCCGAGGTCCGGGCGCTGGCCCAGCGCTCGGCCGATGCGGCCAAGGAGATCAAGGCCCTGATCAGCGCCTCATCTCAGCAGGTGGCGCAAGGGGTCGGCCTGGTCGGCCAGACCGGCGAGGCGCTGAAGCGCATCGTCAGCCAGGTCACTGAGATCGACAGCCTCGTCTCGGAAATCGCCGCCTCGGCCCAGGAGCAGGCCACCGGCCTGCACGAGGTGAACACCGCGGTGAACGAGATGGACCGTGTCACCCAGCAGAACGCCGCCATGGTTGAGGAAACCACTGCGGCCAGCCACTCGCTGGCCACCGAAGCCGAAAGCCTCTCGCAGAGCGTTGCGCGCTTCAACATCGGCGCCACCGGCGAGCCGGCCAAGACCCAGCCCGCACAACGGCCGGCGCCCAAGGCTTCGCGCGGCGAAAGCTTCGCCAATCGTCACACGACGCAGATGAAGACGACCTCTCGCGAAGGTTCGGCCGCCCGTAAGCCGGAGCCGGCCGCCGAGAGCGAGGGGTGGGAAGAGTTTTAAGGATTTTCACTTTAACTCGACCTGATCATTAGGGGGGAAATCCTGATGTCTGAAACAGACACAAACATCGCCGAGGTGAGTCTCTGCCCGGTGCTCGATCTTCAGGCTGCTGAGCCACTTCGCGCAGAGCTGATGGCCCTGCGCGGGCGCCCCCTGCACATGGACGCCTCCCAGGTCAGCCGGCTGGGCGGGCTCTGCCTGCAGGTCCTGCTGTCGGCGCGGGTGAGCTGGGCGGAAGACGGATTGCCTCTGCGCATTGAGCAGGCCTCCGAAGGTTTTCTTGAACAACTGGCCGCCTTCGGCGCGCCGCAGATCGACTTCGAACCCGAGGGGGTAAACCTGTGAACAAGACCGTTCTGACCATCGACGACTCTCGCACCATGCGCGAAATGCTCAACATGGCCCTGGTGCAGGCCGGCTACCGCGTGATCCAGGCGGTCGACGGGGTGGAGGGCCTTGAGGTCCTTCGCGCGCAAGGCGCCGATGTGGTGATCACCGATATCAACATGCCGCGCATGGACGGCTTCGGCGTGATCGAAGGCGTGCGGGCCGATCCGGCGCACCGGGCGACCCCGATCCTCGTCCTGACCACCGAGAGCGACGCGACCAAGAAAGAGCGGGCCCGGGCCGCCGGGGCCACCGGCTGGATCGTCAAGCCGTTCAATCCGACCAAGCTGGTGGACGCCATTCGCCGCGTCGCCGCCTAGGCGCAAGCCTGCGCCGACCCAAGCCAGCCC
>Ga0114900_1000792_pt1 | contig 22061 bp, 16 predicted proteins | sample MalvireepMed_231_FD_89685 | JGI IMG/M metagenome (GOLD analysis project Ga0114900, IMG submission 89685) | Marine viral communities from the Global Malaspina Expedition - Malaspina viral metaG DeepMed_231 | ecosystem: Environmental > Aquatic > Marine > Oceanic | place: Mediterranean Sea...
GAGGCGATGACGTTGACGATATTGTCGGACGCCTTCTGGATATCCAGCGACTTTTCGATGGAGTCGCGGATCGGGGTGGCGGTGACCACGACTTCCGCAACTTCGGCCTCTTGGGCCAGGGCGGGCGCCGCGGCGGCGGCCAGAATAGGCAGAGAGGCCGAGACGGCCAGAAGAGCACGGCGCTTGCGAGCGCCAGCATTACGCGCCGATTGACGCAGATGGTTGGATGACATGGGTCCGTCCCCCTTTGTTGCTGTGATCAGCGGACGGGAGCCTCGACTAGGCTAAACGGGTGTCATCCTTTCGTGGGTTTGGTGATGTCTCCATGTTGACGCTGGGACTTGTTGGTTAGACAGGAGGCTGCGGCGCACCTGTCCCGAGGGGACAAGTGCGCCGACCAACCTAGCCGTGCAACTTCTTGGCGACCTCGGCGATGCGGCGGCCCTGATAACGGGCGCCGTCCAGTTCCGTCTGGCTCGGCTGGCGCGAACCGTCGCCGCCGGTGATGGTGGTGGCGCCATAGGGGCTGCCGCCGGTCACCTCGTCCAGGCGCATCTGGGCCTGATAGCCATAGTCCATGCCAACCACCACCAGACCAAAGTGCATCAGGTTGGTGATCAGCGAGAACAGCGTGGTCTCCTGACCGCCGTGCTGGGTGGCTGTGGCGGTGAAGGCGCCGCCAACCTTGCCGTTCAGCGCGCCGCTGGCCCACAGGCCGCCGGCCTGGTCGAGGAAGTTGGCCATCTGCGAGGCCATGCGGCCAAACCGGGTGCCGACGCCGATAATGATGGCGTCATAGTCGGCCAGGTCCTGGATCGACGCCACCGGCGCCTCCTGGTCCAGCTTGTAGTGGGCCGCCTTGGCGACCTCTTCAGGCACCAGATCGGGGACCCGCTTGATGTCCACCTGGACGCCAGCCTCGCGGGCGCCCTCGGCCACGGCCTTGGCCATGGTTTCGATGTGGCCATAGGCCGAATAGTAAAGGACCAGAACCTTGGTCATGTGGCGCTCCTTTGGATGGGAAATGGGGGAGGGGACGCGGCCCCTAAGCCGCGTCCACCAGGACGAGTTCGGAGTCTTCCAAGGCTGTGATGGTCAGGGCGGTCTCGCCGGTGATGGCCGCGCCGTCCCGAGCCTCCAGGGTCACGCCATTGACCTCGACCCGGCCCTTGGCCGGCACCAGATAGGCGTGGCGCGCGGCGTCCAGGACATGCTCGGTGGTTTCACCGGCCTTTAGCGTGGCCCCCAGCACCCGCGCGGGCGTGCGGATGGGCAGAGCCTCGCCGTCGCCCTCGAAGCCGCTGGCCAGGGTCACGAACCGCCCGGACCGATCGCCCTTGGGAAAGGGCTTGGCGCCCCAGGCAGGCGCGCCGCCGGTCCGTTCAGGCTCGATCCAGATCTGGAAGATGCGGGTGGTGTCGCTCTCCAGATTGTACTCGGCATGGCGGATGCCGGAGCCTGCGCTCATCACCTGGACGTCGCCGGCCTCGGTGCGACCCTTGTTGCCGAGGCTGTCCTGGTGGGTGATCGCGCCCTCGCGGACATAGGTGATGATCTCCATGTCCGCGTGAGGGTGGGGCGGGAAGCCCGAGTTCGGGGCGATCTCGTCGTCGTTCCAGACCCGGATCGGGCCCCAGCCCATCCGCTGAGGATCGTAGTAGTTGGCGAAGGAGAAGTGGTGGCGGGCCTTCAGCCAACCGTGGTCGGCGCCGCCCAGTTCGGAAAAGCCTCTGCGCTCAATCATCTCTCAAACCTCCGCGCCGTGGCCGGCGCCGTTGCTTGCCAGCGCCGTGGTCGGCGCCATTGCTTGAGACGAAGATAGGCGTCAGGATCAGATTATAAATAGAAACTATCGAAAAGCATCGTTTCGAATATGACCGTCCTTCCTGACCTTGAGGCCATGGCTATCTTCGCCAAGGTGGTGGAGATGCGCTCCTTCTCGGCCGCCGCCACGGAGCTCAAGCTGTCCAAGGCGACGGTGTCCAAGGCGGTCACCCGCCTGGAGGCGCGGCTGGGCGCGCGGCTGTTCAACCGCACCTCGCGCCGCCTGGCGCTCACCGAAAGCGGCGCGCGGCTGGCCGATCGCGCGCGTCAGCTGCTGGCGGACGGGGAGGCGGCCGAGGACGAGATCCTGGCCCAGTCGTCCCAGCCCCGCGGCCTGGTGCGGCTGGCCGCGCCCATGTCCTTTGGGCTGATCGAACTGGCGCCCCTGCTGCCCGACGTCCTGGCCGCCTATCCGGAGGTGGCGATTGATCTTCACATGAGCGATGAGGCCATCGATCTGGTCGGCATGGGGTTCGACATGGCTCTGCGGATCGCCAGCCTGCCGGACTCCTCCCTGATCGCCCGCCGGATCGGCCCTGTTCACCGCCATGTGGTCGCCGCGCCGCGCTATCTGGCCGCCCACGGCCGTCCGACCCATCCCAGCCACCTCGCCGAGCACGCCTGCCTCGGCTACGCCTATCTGCCGACCCCGGAGACGTGGCGCTTCGTCAATGCGTCAGGCGAGGAGGTGGCGGTGCGCCCCAGCGGGCCGCTCCGCGCCAACAACGCCGAGGCCCTGCTGCCGGCCCTGGAAGCGGGCCTCGGCCTTGCGGTCCAGCCCGACTTCATCGTGCGCGACTGTCTGACCGCCGGCCGGCTGGAGGTGGTGCTTGACGGCTGGAGCCCGCCGCCGGTGGCCCTGCATCTGGTCATGCCGCCCGGCGGCCCGCGGCCGGCGCGGGTGGAGGCGGTGGCGAGCTTGTTGATCAGGCGCCTGGCGCAGCGATGTGCGGTGGCCCTTCAACCCGCCTCGACACCCAGCGTTTCGTGAGCCAGGAATGACGACGATGGGCCCGCTTCAGGAAACGCGCATGAGGCGCCGCAGGGTGGCGGCTTGGATGATGCTGGCCGCGACCCTTGGGCTAGCGGCCTGCGGCTCGATCTCCCGCCCGAGTGCGGACCTGGTCGAGCTGTCGTCACCGTCTGCGCCCACGCCTTTGGACGCCTTCCGTTTCATCGCCACCGACCCGGTCGGGAGCGAGGCTTTCCTGGAAAGCTGGAGGGTTCAGCGCAAGCCCGAGGCTGGCGACGGCGTGACCGTGCTCGCCGTCTCCGGGGGCGGGGCCAATGGCGCATTCGGCGCAGGCCTGCTGGTGGGTTGGACGGAGGCGGGCACGCGTCCCGTCTTCGACATCGTCACCGGCGTCAGCACAGGCGCGCTGATGGCGCCCTTCGCCTATCTTGGCCCAGATTGGGACGATGAGCTGACCACCGCCTATACCGATCCGGATGCGGCCCGTCTGACCGAAGGACAATGGGGCCTGCTTCGGCGGCCCAGCCTCTATAGCGACCGCTCGCTCCGCGCCCTGGTGAGCAAGTATGTGGACGGGGCGATGTTGGCGGCGATCGCCGCCGAACATGCCGCTGGGCGGCGCTTGCTGGTGGCGACCACCAATCTCGACGCCCAGGAAGAGGTGATCTGGGACATGGGCGCCATCGCCCTGGCCGGCCAGGCCTCTGGGCAGGAGTCGGCCGCCCTGGCCCTGTTCCGCGACGTGCTGGTGGCTTCGGCCAGCATACCTGGGGTGTTCCCGCCGGTGATGATGGACACCGGCGCGCCGGGCGACGAGGTGGCCGAAATGCACGTGGACGGCGGGGTGACTACGCCCTTCGTGCTGGCGCCTGCGACCATGTCCTTCTGGGAGCCCCAGGGCGCCCTGACGCCGGCAGACCTCTATGTGATCATCAACGGCGAGATCGAGGCGCGGCGGACCATCACCAAGGGCGCGACCTTGCCGATCCTGATGCGCAGCTTCGACACCATGTCCAAGGCCGATCTCCGCGCGCACCTGCTGGCCAGCGTCGCCTTCGCCGAGCGAAACGGCGCAGCCTTGCGCTACGCCGCCATCCCGACGGAGCTGGGCGCCGACAGCCTGGCCTTCGACACCGAGTCCATGGGCAAGCTATTCGAGGCCGGACGCGCCGCCGGGGTGGCGGGAACGGCGTTCCGGGAGGTCAGTCCGGAGGACATTTCTGACCCAGCCGGACCGCCATAGGTCCGTAAGCTCAGGCCGCGGTGGAGGCTGCGGGGGCGGTCCCGGTCTGGGGCTCGGCCTGGGCCGGTTTGGCGAGCCGCACGCTGCGGCCCTCGAACACCGCGCCGGTCTCCATGGCCAGTTGCTCGTGGGCGATGTCGCCCTCGATGTGGGCGGTGCCATAGAGCCGCACCTGCCGGGCCTTCATGGGACCTTTCACATGGCCGCGGATTTCGGCGATCACGGCCACCACGGAGCCCTCGATGCGGCCCTGCGGCCCGAGGCTGAGCTTGCCGACGCGGATGTCGCCGCGCACCAGGCCGTCGATCTGCACCTCGGCCTCGCCGGCGATGTCGCCCTGCACACAGAGGCCCGGACCGATCAGCGACGCCGGCTTGGGCTTCGGCGCGGCTTGCGGCGGCTGGGCGCGCGGGGCCTGGTCTTCTTCAGGCCGGCGCTGAGGCGAGGTCTTGTTGGATTTGTCGAACATGGCGCGTCCCGTCCCGATACGTTTCGACGCAAGCTGTGCAAGCCCAGGGCCAGTTCGGAATCACTGTTTTGCGAATGCGCCTCTGACCAGCCGGGCATAGAGACGTTCCTCCAGCCCGCGGGGTTTTGACAGCCCGAGGCGGTCCAGCGCCGCGGCAAGGCCGGGCGGCGTCTTGCCCGGGGCCAGGCCGCGCAAGGCCAGGGCGGCGATGTCGGTCTTCGACGCCGCCGCAGCCTTGATCTTCTGCAGCACCGGAGCCAGGCCTTGTTCGACCTCGGTCATCTCGCTGCCAAACGGGAAGGGCGGCAGATCGCCGGCCTTGCGGAACGGCTCCAGCCGCTCGGCCACGGCCACCGCCGTATTGCCGGCCGCGAAGGCGCTGATCCGGTGGTCGCCCGGCAGCTTGCTGGCGGCCTTGGCCCGACTGGCCAGATCCTCGTGGAAGGCGGCGTCAGCCACCTCCAGCATACGGGCGATCACCTCGCCGTCGCGGGCGCCGCGCAGGTCGGCGACGCCATACTCGGTCACCACCATGTCGCGCAGGTGCCGGGGAATGGTGGTGTGGCCATAGGACCAGCGGATGTTGGACTCTCGCCCGTCGCTGGCCTGACGGCTGGCGGGCAGGGTCATGATCGACCGGGCGTCGGGCAGGGCGAAGGCCTGGGCCACAAAGTTGTACTGGCCGCCGACCCCGCTCACCACCCGGCCGTCCTCCAGGGCGTCGGAGGCGACGGCGCCGAGCAGCGTGGCGATCATGGCGTTGTTGACGAAGCGCGCGCCCTTGCGGTCGGCGACCCGCTTGTCGAAATCCGCGCCGTGCAGCTCATTCACAAAGCCCACATCGGTCATCCGGAACTTGGCGCGTTCCTCCAGGGGCATGTCGCGCAGGGCGGCGTAGAAGTCCCGCGGCGCCAGGAAGAAGGCCGCATCCATGACCGCGCCATCTACCTCGCGCTTAAGGACGCCGGCGCGATAGAGCTCCAGGAAGGCGTCCACGAACATTTCGGTGGCGGCGTAGAGTCCCTCTTCGAAAGGCCCGGTGTGCCGTTCCAGACGATCGTCCGGCGGGGTCAGGGCCTTCAGGATTGCGGCGAACCTGGCCGGCTGCCGGTGGCGCAGGATCAGCGCGTGAGCCACCGCATGGCCCATGGACCCGATGCCGATCTCAAGCGTGCCGCCGTCGGGGATCAGGCTGGCGACATGGAAGCCCATGGCATAGTGGGTCAGGCTGACCGGCTGCTTGGGCGGGCCGGGCAGCGGGAAATCCACCTCCGGGCTTTCCAGCATCATGGCGAAGGCCTCGGGCGCCAGTTCGCCGGGGCCAGGCATGTAGGGCAGCTCGGCATTCACCTGACCGACGAGGATCAGATCGGTCCGCCCCTCGGCCTTGGCCTTGAGCAACTCCAGGGTCAGGTCGGTGTTGCAGGACAGGCTGTAGCGTTCGGCGCCCTCGCCCTTGGCCACCAGCTGGGCGACCACATTGCATCCGCGCTCCAGGATGTAGCGGCTGGCATGGGTGTAGTTGGCGCTGATGTAGCTCTGCTGCACCTCGGGGTCGTTCAGCCACATGCCGGCCTGTAGAAAGAACTCGTCCACCTCGATATTGGGCGGCAGGCCGCCGCGGCGCTGGGCCTGAGCGTAGGCGAGCTCGGGATAGCCGCCCAAGGTCCGCTCCAGGATCGGCCCCATGAACCGCTTCTCCAGCAGGCTCCCCGGTTCGGGCGGCGTCAGGGTCAACGCCGTGAAGATCCGCAACGAGATCGAGCGGTCAGTGGCGGCCCGGGCATAGAGGGCGTTGGCGATGTGGTTGGCCTTGCCCAGGCCAAGCGGCAGGCCAAGGACCACCTTGCCGTCCAGGCGCTCGATGATGGCCTTGGCCACGGCGTCGGCCTGGCTCATCCGCAGCATCGCTGTACTCACGTGAGACGATCCCAGCCCTGGTCTGGACGGAAGCGCTCGCCATGGATGGCGGCGAGCGCCTCCATGCGGGCCTTGAGCGTCTGCGCCCCGGCCTCGCGGGCATAGTGGATCGGGCCGCCGCGGAAGGGGGCGAAGCCGGCGCCGAAGATCATCGCGCCGTCGACGATGTCCTCGTCCTCGACCACGCCCTTGCGCAGGCATTCGAGGCAGGCGTCGATCATCGGCAGAATCAGCCGGTCGGTCATCTCCTGGGTGGGCTTGGCGAAGGACTTGGCCTTCTGCGGCTCGCCGCCCTTCCAGGCATAGATGCCCTTGCCGCTCTTGCGGCCCAGGTCGCCGGCCGTGACCTTGGCGCGCAGGGTGTCCGGCGGGACGGGCAGGGGCTTGTCCAGGCCCGCCTTCAGGCTGTCGGCCACCGCTATGCCCACATCGAGGCCCACCTGGTCGGCCAGTTCGGCGGGGCCAACCGGCATGCCAAAGGCCTCGGCGGCGGCATCGATGGTTTCGGGCGAGACGCCCTCCTGCATCATCACCATGGCTTCGAGCATGTAGGGGGTGAGCGCCCGGTTCACGAGGAAGCCCGGCGCGCTGCGCACCGGGGCCGGCAGGCGGTCGATGGCGCCCAGGAAGGCCTTGGCGATGTCCAGGGTTTCGGCCGCCACACCCTCATGGGTGACGATCTCGACCAGTTGCATCCGCGAGACCGGATTGAAGAAGTGAATGCCGATCAGCCGCTCGGGCCGCGCCAGACCCTGCGCCAGGTCCTCCAGCCGGATGGACGAGGTGTTAGTGGCCAGCACCGCGCCGGACTTCATGCGCGGTTCGAGGTCGGCGTAGATTTTCCTCTTGAGTTCAAGCTTTTCCGGGGCGGCCTCGATGATCAGGTCGGCGTGGCGTACGCCCTGGCCATCGGGGTCGGGGATCAGGCGGTCCAGGGCGTCGCGGGTCTTGCCGCTGTCGTGGCCGAGCTTGGGATAGAGGATTGCGGCCCGCCCGACGGCCTGGGCGATGATCTCAGGCTTCAGGTCGGCCAGGGTGACCTTGATCCCGTGCCAGGCCGCCCAGGCGGCGATGTCGCCGCCCATGGCGCCGGCGCCGATCACGTGCAGGTGGCGCGGCGGCTGAGCCTCCACCTCGGTCAGCCGCTTCATCTTCTCCCGCAGGAAGAAGACGCGGATCAGGTTCTGAGCGGCGTCGGTGGTCATCAACTTGGCGAAGGAGGCGATCTCCGCCTTGCGCAGGGCCTTCAGATCATCCCCGTGACGCTCCCAGAGGTCCACCAGGGCGCCGGGCGCGGGATAGTGTTCCGGCGGAGCCTGCTTGGCGGCCTGACTGCGCATGCGATCGGCGGCGGCGCGGCGGGGGAGGTCGGCATGCAGGATACGGTCGGTGACCTGATGGCGCAGCCGCCCCAGCCGACCAGGCTTGGCCGAGCGGAATTCGCCCTGCGCGACGGCGCGCACCGCGCCATGGACGTGGCGCTCTTCGGTCACGGCGTCGGCGAGGCCGATGGCCTTGGCCTCGCCCGGACGCTTGGCCTTGCCGGTCAGCATCATTTGCATGGCTTCCAGCGGGTCGATCAGGTCCAGCAGGCGGGCCGTGCCGCCCAGGCCGGGATGCAGGCCAAGCTGCACCTCCGGAAAACCCAGGCGAGCCTCTTCGCCCACCAGGATGCGGTGATCGCAGGCCAGCGCGATCTCAAGCCCGCCGCCCAGGGCGTAGCCGTGGACCACCGCCACCGTCGGCGTGCTGAGCTTGGCCAGGCGATCCACCACCTCGTGGGCGCGGATCATCCGCTGCTCCACCTCATGGGCGTCGCGGGCGCCGACAAAGGCCTTCACATCGGCGCCGGCGAAGAAGCCGCCGGCCTTGGCCGAACGGATCACCAGGGCCTTCGGCGCATCCTGCTCCACTTGGGCCAGGATCTGGTCCAGCTCCTCCAGAACCTCTTCGGACACGGTGTTGGCGCTAGCGCCCGGCTGGTCGGCGATCAGCCAGTCGATCCCGTCCTCGTCCCGGGTCAGCCGCCAGGCCTTCCATTGGCCCGGCGCGCCCGTATCGGGGCCAAGCTCCATCTGCCGGGGGGCGAGCGTCTTCCAGACGACGTTCTTCATCGATGTCTCCTTCAGACCGCCTGGATCAGCATGGCGCCGCCCTGGCCGCCGCCGATGCATTCGGTGGCGACGCCGCGGGGCTGGGAAAGGCGCTTCATGGCGTTGGCCAGGTGCAAGACGATCCGCGCCCCGCTGGCGCCCACGGGATGGCCCATGCCGATGGCGCCGCCATCGACGTTCAGCCGCTCCCGGTCGATCTGGCCAAAATCCCCCTCCAGGCCCAGGGCCTGGCGGCGGAAGTCATCATCCTGCCAGGCCGCCAGGCAGGCCAGGACCTGGGCGGCGAAGGCCTCATTGATCTCCCAGATGGGCACGTCCGACAGGGTCATGTCATGGGCGCGTAACAGGTCGGTGGCCGACAGGACCGGGCCAAGCCCCATGATCCTCGGGTCCAGAGCCGACCAGCGGCTGTCGACGATCTCGGCCAGGGGGTCCAGGCCGTGTTCCTTTACGGCCGCCTCCGAGGCCAGCACCACCCAGGTGGCGCCGTCGGTGATCTGCGAGCTGTTGCCCGCGGTGACCTTGCCGAAGGGCGGTTCGAAGGCCGGCTTCAGCTTGGCCAGCTTGTCGGGGCTGGAATCCGGCCGCACCCCGTCGTCGCGGTCATAGAGTTCGCCATCAGGGGCGAAGGCGGGCTCCAGCTCGCCCTTGAACCAGCCCTCCTGATGGGCGCGGGCGGAGCGGAGCTGGCTTTCCGAGGCGTAGACGTCGGCATCGTGGCGGGAGATGTCGAACATCTGCGCCAGCACCTCGGCGGTCTGGCCCATATTCAGGTCGGTGATCGGGTCGGTCAGGCCGCGCTCAAGCCCGACGACCGGGCTCAGAAAGTCCGGCCGGAAGCCCATGGCCGCCTTGGCCCGCGCCATCGGGCTGCGGGCGCCGTTCAGCTCGGCGAACCACTCGGTGGCGTCGTGGCTCAGCACCAGGGGCGCGTGGCTCAGCGACTCCGCGCCGCCGGCCAGGATCAGGTCGGCGGTTCCCTGCTGGATGTAGCGGAAGGCGGTGTCGATCGACTGCATGCCTGAGCCGCAGTTGATCTGCACGGTGAAGGCCACCATGGCCTCGCCCATGCCCAGACGCAGGGCCGCCACCCGGGCGGGGTTCATCTCGTCGGCCACGACGTTCACACAGCCCAGGATGACCTGGTCGAACGCCGTCGGGGCGAAGGGCTGCCGCAGCAGCAGGGGTCGGCCGCACTGGACGGCCAGATCCACCGGGGTGAAGGGACCGGGGCGCCCACGGGCCTTGATGAAGGGGGTGCGGGCGCCGTCGACAATATAGACCGGCCGGCTCATTCGGCGGCCTCGACGTGGCGTTGTTCGGCCGGCGTCGCCATGCCGGTGATCTCCTCGGGCGAGAAGTCATCGACGGCCACCACCTTGGCCACGGCCATGGCCGCCTCGGCCAGCTTGGCGTGGTCCTCGCGACTGATCAGGCCCTGGTCGAGGGCGGCGTCCGGATCGCGGACCCGCAGCTTCTTCAGGCGATCACGGATCGGCTCGCTGGCGACCACCAGGTCGAGGGCGCGTTCCAGTTCGGCCACGGCGTCGTCGCCGGCCCCCAGATAGACGCCTTCGGTCAGACGGTCGCGGGTGGCCGAGGGTTCGAGGATCAGGCGGGCGCAGGCGCGGGTGACCCGGTCGCTGGGGCCGCGGCGGATCACGCCGAAGGGCAGCACGAACAGGCCCAGGAGCCAGGCCACCGGCTGGTTGGGGAAATTGTCGAGGATTTCCTTCAGGCGACGCTCGATGGTTAGGAAGCCGTCCTGCATGATCCACTCGACCAGCGGCAGGTCGGCCTCCTGGCGGCCGTCCTCTTCCCAGCGCTTGAGGGTCGCGCTGAGCAGATAGAGTTCGGCCAGGATGTCGCCGAACCGCGCCGACAGCATCTCCTTGCGCTTCAGCGATCCGCCCATGCTCAGCAGGGCGGCGTCGGAGGCGAGCGCGAAACTGGCCGCATAGCGGCTGAGCTTGCGGTAATAGCGCTTGGTGGGTCCGGTCTCTGGCGCCGGCCCGACCAGGCCGTCGCTCCAGGAGCGGATGAAGGCGTTCTTAGCCGTCCGCAGGATGTGACCGGCATGAGCCCAGACGGTGACGTCAAATGCGGCCAGCCCGCGCTGCGTGTCCTCGTCGGCCAGGGCCTCCATCTCCTTCAAGATGAAGGGGTGGGCGCGGATAGCGCCCTGGCCGAAGACGATCAGACTGCGGGTGAGGATGTTGGCGCCCTCCACCGTGATGCCCACGGGCACCGAACGGTAGAAGGTCCCCAGATAGTTCTTCGGCCCGTCGATGACCGCCTTGCCGGCATGGACGTCCATGGCGTCATTGGCGCTGATGCGCATCCGCTCGGTAGCGCTGTTCTTCATGATCGCCGAGACCACCGAGGGATGGTGGCCGAGCGCCAGGCCTGCGCAGGTGAACCGGCGGGCGGCGTCCAGCAGATAGGCGTTGGCGGCGATGCGCCCCAGGCGCTCCTGCACTCCTTCGAACTCGCCGATGGGGATGCGGAACTGGGTGCGGACCCGGGAATAGGCGCCGGTGGTGCGGGCCGCCATGGCTGCGCCGGCGGCCGACAGGGAGGGCAGGGAGATGCCGCGGCCGGCGGCCAGCGCCGCGTTCAGCATCATCCAGCCCTTGCCGATCTGCTCTTGGCCGCCAAGGATCGCGTCCATGGGCAGGAAGACGTCGTGGCCGGAATTGGGGCCGTTCTGGAAGGCCTGCATGGACGGGATGTGACGCCGTCCAATCTCGATCCCCGGCGTGTCGGTGGGCGCAAGCACGACGGTGATGCCCAGGTCCTCCTCACCGCCCAGCAGGCCGTCGGGGTCCTTGATCTTCACCGCCAGGCCGAGGACCGTGGCGATGGGGCCGAGCGTGATGTAGCGCTTGGCCCAGTTCAGTCGCAGGCCGAGCACCTTCTGGCCCTTGTATTCGCCTTCGCAGACCACGCCGGTGTCGGTCATGGCTGTGGCGTCGGAGCCGGCCTCGGAGCTGGTGAGGCCAAAGGCCGGGATCTCCCGGCCGTCGGCCAGGCGTGGCAACCAGTGAGACTTTTGGGCTTCGGTCCCGAACTGCATGAGCAGTTCGCCGGGGCCCAGCGAGTTGGGGACCATCACCGTCACGGCGGCGGCCACCGAGCGGGTGGAAATCTTCCGCACCACCTCGGAATGGGCGTAGGGGCTGAAGCCGAGGCCGCCGAATTCCTCGGGAATGATCATCCCGAAGAACCGCTCGCGCTTGATGAAGTCCCAGGCCTCGGGCGGAAGGTCGCGGTCCTCCCAGTTGATCTTCCAGTCGTCCAGCATGGCGCACAGCTGATCGACAGGGCCGTCGATGAAGGCCCGCTCGGCGTCTGTCAGCTTGGCGGGGCGCACGTCCAGCAGGACCTGCCAGTCGGGATCGCCGGAGAACAGGGCGGCGTCCCACCAGACGTCGCCAGCGGCGATGGCCTCGGCCTCGGTGTCGGACATCTCGGGCAGGACACCCTTGGCCATGTGATAGATCGGCCGCGTGACAAAGTCGCGGCGCAGGGCGGACGTGTCCATGCAACACCTCGCATAAGGGTCTGAGGGCTCGGAGTGGGGCTCAGCCTAGGCAACGCATGGGAGTCTCTTAGGTTCGCCGATCAGGCCTGATCCCCCTGAGGATCGGGAAATCTTACGGCCAAGCTGAACGGCTGGGGGGTGTGGCGTGTTCGATCTGCACATCACTCATGACGCGGAGGCGACCATGCCCGAACAGCCCGACTTCGAACCGCAGGACCAGGCCGAGACCTTTGACGAGGACAACACGATCGGCGCCGGCGACGACATTCCGCCGGCTGAAATGCGAACCTTTGAGGAAATGCCCGCCGTCCATGACGAAACCGCCGCCCTTGGCGATGCGGACGACGACGAGGCCCTGATCGCCGAAGACCTGGACAATGACGAGATCGTGGCCCTGGCCCGTGACGAGCGGGACGGTCTGAGCCGTGACAGCGACAATCCTCAGGTTCGCGCCGCCGAGCAGGACGCAGGCCCCCGGGCCGGCGCCGATGAGCCCGCCCTGATCGACGCCGGCGGACTTTCCGGCGCGCCGGAGGACGCTGACGTGAGCGACCTGGAATCCACCCGCCTGGATGACGCGGACCTTCAGGATTTGGGCTATCGCAAAGACTGATCGCCGAGCGATCGCCAGAGCGTGAACCGACACTTGAGACTGTGCCGAGCGGTCCGGGCGTGACAGCCTGGACCGCCGCAGCCGTGGAGCTCCCCCTTGCCCCAGCCGACCCCCGCCGATAGCGCCCCGGGCTCCCAGCTGGAGCGCCTCCTGGCCCTGGCCGATCGCCCTGATCCGGTGAGGACGGCGGTGGTGCATCCGGTGGATGAGCTTTCGCTGACCGGCGCCGTTGAGGCCGCGGCGCGGGGGCTCATCATTCCGGTGCTGGTGGGACCGCAGGCGCGGATCGCTCAGGCGGCGAAGTCGGCGGGGCTGGACATTTCCGGCCTTGAGGTGCGCGACGTCGGGCACAGTCACGCCGCTGCAGCCCTGTCCTGCCTGCTCGCCGGCCAGGACGAGGTCCAGGCGATCATGAAAGGCGCTCTGCATACGGACGAGTTGCTTGAGGCTGTGGTGGCCCGCGAGAGCGGCCTGCGGACCGAGCGGCGCATGAGCCACGTCTTCATCCTGGACGTGCCGACCTATCCCAAACCCTTGCTGGTCACCGACGCGGCGATCAACATCGCCCCGGACCTCGCCACCAAGCGCGACATCGTCCAGAACGCCATAGACTGCGCCCGCGCCATGGGCGTGGAGCGGCCCAAGGTGGCGATCCTGGCGGCGGTGGAGACGGTCAATCCCAAGATGATCGCCACCCTCGACGCCGCCGCCCTCTGCAAGATGGCCGATCGCGGTCAGATCGTCGGCGGACTGCTGGACGGCCCGTTGGCCTTCGACAATGCGATCTCCAAGGCGGCGGCCGAGGCCAAGCATATCGTGTCGGAGGTGGCCGGCGACGCCGACATCCTGCTGGTGCCGGATATCGAGTCCGGCAACATGCTGGCCAAGCAGCTCTTCTATCTGGCGCGCGCCCAGTCGGCGGGGATCGTCATGGGCGCCAAGGCGCCGATCATGCTGACCAGCCGGTCCGACGGCGCGCTGTCGCGCATGGCCTCCTGCGCCGTCGCCCTGCTGGTCGCCAAGTCTCAGCGGTCAAAGCCGGCGAAGTGAGCATGTCCCAGATCCTGGTTCTGAACGCCGGCTCGTCCAGCCTGAAATTCGCTGTCTATTCAGTCTCTTCTGAGGACAACCTGGCTTTGACCTTGAGCGGATCGGTCTCAGGCCTGCCGGATGAGCCGCAGCTCGTCGCCCGCGGCCCCGACGGCCGGGTGGCGACCGAGAGCGAGTGGCCCCGCGCCGATGGGGGGCTCGCCCGGACCCTGCCTCGGCTCCTGGCCTGGCTGGCCAAGGCTGGCGGCCTGGACAACCCGGTCGCCATCGGTCACCGGATCGTCCATGGGGGCCTGACCTTCCGGGCGCCGGTTCGCCTGGACGCGGCCGCGCTGGCGCGCCTGAACGATCTGGTCCCCCTGGCGCCCCTGCATCAGCCGTTCAATCTCGACGCCGTCGCCGCAGCCCAGGCGGCCTTCCCGGACGCGCTCCAGGTGGGACTGTTCGACACCGCCTTCCACGCCGATCAACCCCGGCTGGCCCGGATCTATGGGCTTCCGCGAGAGCTCACCGATGAGGGTTTGATCGCCTATGGATTCCATGGCCTGTCCTACGCCTTCATCGCCGGCGAACTTCGCAGGCTCTATGGCGAAACGGCAGGGGGCAGGGTGGTGGTCGCCCACCTGGGCAGCGGTGTCTCGCTCTGCGGCATGGACCAGGGGCGCAGCATCGCCACCACCATGGGCTTCTCCGCCCTGGACGGCCCGCCCATGTCGACGCGCTCGGGCGCGGTCGATCCCGGCGTGCTGCTCTATCTGATGGAGACCAAGGGCATGTCCGCGCCGGACCTGAGCGACCTGCTCTATCGGCGGTCCGGGCTGCTGGGCGTTTCGGGCGAAAGTGGCGATGTCCGCCGCCTGCAGGCCAGCGGCAGCCCGGCGGCGCGGGAAGCACTCGATTTGTTCGTCTATCGGGTCGCCCGGGAGATCGGCGGCCTGGCCGCGGCGCTGGGCGGGATCGATCGGCTGGTCTTCACGGCGGGCGTCGGTGAGAACGACCCGCAGATTCGCGCGGAAATCCTCAAGGCCTGCAAGTGGTTGGGCGCTGAACTGGACGAAGGCGCCAATGCCCAAGGCGCCACCCGGCTGACCACCGCCGACAGCGCCGTCGAAGGGCTCGTCCTGCCCACCGATGAGCAGATCGTCATCGCCCGCGGCGCCCTCGGCGCTCTCCGCGCGCCGAACGGTTGAGGGCGGCGCTTGGTCGCGCCGCCCTCTTGCGCGATCAGAACTTGTAGCCGAAGCCGGCCGAGACGACCCAGGGGTCGAGGCTGACCTTGGACTTCAGGCCATTGGTGGTGTCGGTGGCGTCGGTCTCGAAATAGATTTTCTTCACATCGAGATTGGCGCTCCAGGGGCCCACCGTCGCGATGTCCACCCCGGCCTGCAGGGCGAAGCCGACCCCGTCGTCGATGTCGAGGTTGAAGCCGTTCTTGTCCGAGCCGCTGTAGAACAGCATGTAGTTCACGCCCGCCCCCACATAGGGGCTGATCTTGCCGGCCGGGGCGAAGTGGTATTGCAGGGCGACGACGGGCGGCAGCACCCAGGTCTCCTTGACCTTAACGTCCGTGCCGGGGCCTTGCGCCTTCACCGTGTGCTTGGTGGTCCCGGCGATCACCTCGACGGCGATGTTGTCGGTGAAGAAGTAGCTAAGGCCGATGGTCGGCATGACGTCGGCGTTCACCTCGGCGGTCAGGCCGGTGGCCGCACCGCTCAGGGCCGTGATCGGATCGCCCGCCACGGGATCGACGGAGGTCACCCGGACATTGAGCATCTTCACGCCGGCGGCCTTGGGCTGGAAGTCCTGGGCTTGTGCGGCGCTGGCCAGGCTGAGGGCGAGGCTGGCGGCGAGGAGGGCGGTGGTGGTCTTCATATCTATCCCCTTGTGAACGGCCGCTCCTTTGGAGCTGGGCCGTGGCCCGGGATTGCGCCGGGTCGGGCGGGGTCTCCTTGATCTGGCTCAAGCCTCAGCCTGCGGCCGATGTCGCAGGGGTTTGATGCGGGTCAAGGCGGGGGGATGGGCGATGGGCTCTTATGATGGGGCAACCCGCAAGGAGCCGATCCCATGCCGAAATCCATCGCCAAAGATATCCGCGAAGACATCGACGACACGCTTGAGGACGTGGCCAAGGCCCTGCGCGCCGCGGCCGAAAGCCTCGCCGACGAGAGCGAGGAGGCTGTGGCCAAGGCCGCCGTGGCTGTGCGCCACGCCGCAGACGCCCTGGCCGAGCGCGCCAAGCCGGCCCGCGAACTGGCCGACAAGGCGGTCAAGGAAGTGCGAGACCATCCCATGGCCTCGGCCGGCGCCGCCCTGACCGCTGCGGCCCTGCTGATCAGCGTGCTGGTCGCTGAACGCCGCAAGAAGGCCTAGCCTGCCCGGCGTTCGCCGACCGCGCCCGAAACGAGGTTCCCATGGCCTTCAAGGACATCCTGCTCCACCTCGACACCTATCCCGATCCCACGGCGGACTGGGCGACCGATCAGGCCTTGGCCTTCTGCGTGAGCCTGGGCGGTCAGGTCACAGGTGTGGCGGTCCAGGCGACCATCGCCTTGAAGTCCAACCGGCTGGCGGACTTCGTGCTGAACTTCGGTGAGCTGGCGCGGTCGGAGGAGGGCCGCAGCCGGGCCGCCGCCGACCACCTCCTCGACCGGTTCGAGACCGCTGCGACCGCTGCGGGGGTCTATGGCGGGCGGATCTGTCCCGCCGCGGAAATGTTTGAGGTTCCCGAACGGATCGCCGGGCTCGCCAGGACCCGCGATGTCTGTGTCGTCCCCTACGGGCGCGATCCGGGTCCGCAGCAGGGCCTGGCCGAGGCGCTGATCTTCTCGTCGGGCCGACCGGTGATCATCTTCTGGCCGCAAGAAGGACATGCGCCGAAGACCGAGATCGGGACGGCGGTCATCGCCTGGGATGGCGGTCGCTCCGCTGCTGCGGCCCTGGCCGCGGCGCTTCCCGCGTTGCGGGCCGCCAAGACGGTGGTGGTGCTGACCATTCTGAATGAGAAGCCCTCGGCGACCCCGGCCGTCGCCGAGGACGTCATTCGCCACCTGGCGCAACATGGCGTGGAGGCCGAGGCCCTGGCCTTTGACTCGGCCGGCGCCAAGATCGGTTCGGTGCTTGAGCACGTGATCGAGCGGACCGGGGCCGATCTCCTGGTCATGGGCGCCTTTGGTCATTCCCGCGCCCGGGAGTTCGTCCTGGGCGGCGCGACCCGCAGCATGATCGAGGCCCCGCCGACCGCCGTGCTTCTGGCCCACTGAGCCGGTGCCACATTCAGCGGCGTCAGGGCGATGGACGGCGTTTCACGTCGCCGTTTCTGGATTCGCAGGTCGCCCTGGGCTAAGCGACTCTCGCCGCGCAGTGGGCGGCAGTGTGTCGTGCGGGGCCTTCCAATGACGTTTCATCATCAGTTTCGAACCCTCGCCGCCACGGCTCTCGGCCTGGGCCTACTGGCGAGCGGCGCCGCCGCCCAGCCGTCGGGCGACACCGTCGCCATCGTCGGCGCCACGGTGTTCGACGCCACCGGCACAGCGCCTCGGGTGGCCAATGTGCTGATCCGCGACGGGCGGATCACCGCGGTCGGCGCCGATGTGGCGGCGCCCGCCGGCGCGACCACCATCGACGGGCGGGGCAAGGCCCTGACCCCCGGCTTCTTCGATCTGCACACCCACTGGACGCCCAATGGGACGCCCAATCAGACCCCCGCCATCGCCTCAGCCTATGTGCAGGCTGGCGTCACCACCCTGAATGATTTCCACCAGCCCCCGGAAGCCTTTGCGCCGCGCCGTCGCTGGCTCTCCCAGCTGGCCTCGCCGCATGTGAACCTGACCGCGCGCATGAGCACGCCGGGCGGTCACGGCGCCGACTGGGCCGACACGGCCACCACCAAGTGGGTCAATACCCCGGACGCCGCCCGCAAGGCGGTGCGCGACCTGCTCCCCTATGAGCCGGACCTGCTCAAGGCCTTCGCCGATGGCTGGCGCTATGGCTTCTCGGCCGACAACACCTCGATGGACGTGGGCACCCTCAGCGCGCTGGTGGACGAGGCCCACAAGAACGACCTGAAGGTGGTGACCCACACCGTCACCGTCGAACGCGGCAAGGTGGCCGCCCGCGCCAAGGTCGATGTCATCGTCCACAGCCTGCAGGATCGCCCGGTCGATCAGGAGACGATCGATCTGATGAAGGCGTCCGGCACGGCCTATGCGCCGACCCTGGCGGTCTATGAGCCGGTGAAGCCCGGCCAGTCGCCGCCTGACGACCTCAACAACCCCCGCTTTGTCCAGTCCAACGCCAAGTTCCAGTACGCCCTGCAGAACACCAAGGCCTTCCACGACGCCGGGATTCTGATCGCGCTCGGCACGGACGCCGGCATGCCGGGGACTCTGCATGGCTTCTCGACCCTGCACGAAATGGAACTGATGGTGCAGGCGGGCCTGACGCCGGTGGAGGCCCTGATGGTCGGCACCGCCAACAGCGCGCGCGCCATGGGCGTGCTCGACGACCGCGGCACCATCGAGGTGGGCAAGCGGGCCGACCTCGTGCTGCTGGACGGGACCCCCTGGACCAACATCTCCGACGTTCGCAAGACCGATCGGGTGTTCATCGACGGCCGCCAGGTGGTCGGGCCGGGGATCGAACTGCCGGCCGCCAACGCCGTCATGACCATGCCCGCCGAACCGGCCCAGGCCCTGATCGACGACTTCCAGGGTGAGCCGGGGCGGACGCGTCTCGACACCCTGCGGGTGCAGGACACCGATGGCGGCATGGATCGCAGCGTGCTGGTCAGCCTCGTGGCGCCCGAGCCGGACGGAAACCAGGCTCTGCGCCTTTCGGCGCGGATGTCGGTGAAAGACGATCCCCACGCCGGGGTGATTCTTCCGCTCAGCCGCGGCTCACTGCAGCCGGTGGACGCCCGCGCCTTCGAGGGCCTGTCCTACGCCCTGCGCGGCGACGGCGGCGACTACAAGGTGATGGTCCGCACGGTCGGCGGCTGGTGGGAGGCCGAGGTCAAGGCGGGCACCGAATGGACCAAGGTCCAGACGCCGTTCTCAGACCTGCGGCCGTCAGCCGATTGGCGGGGGGAGGAAACCCCCTGGACCGGCGCTGATCTGCTGGAGGTCCAGTTCGGCGGCGGTCGCCCGGCCGGCGAGACCCTTTGGCTCGAAGTGGATGATGTGGCGTTTTACTGATCGCTGATCACCGACTGAAGATCTGCGAAATCCGTCGAAAAGAGGCTCCCTCGCTGCATATTTGAGCACTTGATCGCTCGAATATGCAGCAGTGTGGCCAAATGGTGTCTGGGCGCCTCTTATAACGGCGCTACTTTTCCCCCGCCGCGTATTCGCGGTGTTCGGCCGCTGCGAAGACCGGGAAACGTCGGTCTCCAGGGCAAGGATCAAAGGGGATCACTATGAATTTCAAGTCTTGGGGGCGGCGCGGGCTGCTCGGAACGACCATGCTCTGCGCGTTCGGCGCCAGCGGAGCCCTCGCCCAGCCGGCGGATAACATGGTCGACGAAATCGTCGTCATCGGTTCGCAGGTCCAGGGCTCGAAGATCACCGAAGCCGTGCCGGTGACGGTGCTCGGCCAGGACGAACTGCAGTCGGTCGCCGCAGCCTCGGGCGACGAACTGTTCCGCTCCATCCCGCAGATGGGTGATGTGAGCTTCAACTCCAGCTATCTGCCCAATTCCAGCAACAGCGCCCGCGGCGATGTGGGCTCGGTGAACCTGCGCAACCTCGGCGTCGGCAACACCCTGGTCCTGCTGAACGGTCGCCGGGTGGTGACCCACCCCTCCAGCCGCGCCGACGAGAACCTGGTGCCGGTGCTGACCTACAACACCAACGCCATCCCGGTGAACGGCCTGCAGCGCCTGGAAGTCCTGCGGGACGGCGCGGCGGCCCTCTACGGCTCGGACGCCGTGGCCGGCGTGGTCAACACCGTGCTGCGCACCGACTATGACGGCCTGACCCTGGACGCCCAGTACGGCGGCGCCGAGGGCACGGGCCTGCGCCAGACCGACCTGTCGGCGCTGTTGGGCCGCAACTTCAGCCGCGGCAACGTCACCGTCTTCGCCAGCTACACCGACCGTACGGCCCTCGACGCCGAGGACCAGGACTATACCGCCTCCCTCGATCGGCGGCCCCTGTTCGCCGGCACCCGCTTTGACGGCGCCACGTCGCTGGACAGCCGCAGCACCGTGACCCCCTGGGGTTACTTCCAGGCCGATGGCGCCGTGCGCCGCAACGGCGCCCTGGTGACCTCGTCGGCGGGCTTCTTCCACGTCCAGCCCTCGACCTTCCCCGGCTGTTCGGCGCCCCTGAGCGGCGGCATCTGCCTGGACGACGGCTCCATCGCCACCTCCGGGGCCGACCGCGACCTGCGCTTCGACTCGCCGGCCGCCTACAACACCACGGTGATCCCGGAGGTGGAGCGGGTGAACCTGTTCCTGACCGGCAATTACGATCTGACCGACTCGATCACCGGCTTCGGCGAGCTCGGCTACTACACGGCCACCACCAAGAGCACCCAGACCTCGACCGGCACGCTGTCTTCGATGCCGATCACCATGCCGGCCTCGAGCTACTACAACCCCTTCGGCCCGACGACCCTCAATGGCGCGGCCAATCCGAACCGGCTCAGCGGCATCGACGCCCCGGCCAGCGGCCGTGCGGTGACGATCCGCACCTACAACTTCTCCGATGTCGGCCCCAACCAGGTGGACGTGGAAAATTCCCAGTGGCGCGCCCTGGTGGGCCTGCGGGGCGAGCGGTTCGGCTTCAACTGGGAAGGGGCGCTACTCTACTCCAAGGCTGAGGTCGAGGACGTCTCCGATGGCGTCAGCGCCACCCTGCTGCAGCAGCAGCTCTCCCTGTCGACCCCGGACGCCTACAACCCGTTCAACGGGGCCAACCTCCAGAACACCAGCCTGGCCGACACCGCCCCCAGCAGCCAGGCCGCCATTGACGCGATCCGCATCAAGACCGTGCGCCGCAACACCAGCTCGCTGGCCCTGGCCGACTTCAAGGTGTCGCGTCCCGACCTCTTCACCCTGCCGGGCGGCGATGTCGGCATGGCGCTCGGCGTCGAGTATCGCCGTGAGACCCAGAAGGACGACCGCGACGCCCGCGTGGACGGCACGATCAACTTCACCGATGCGGTGACCGGCGCCACCTATACCGGCGACCTGATCGGCACCAGCCCGTCGCCCGACACCAAGGGCTCGCGCACCGTCACCTCGGCCTTCATCGAGTTCGGCGTGCCGGTGATCTCGCCGGACATGAATATCCCGCTGGTCCAGAGCGTCGAGATGCAGCTGGCGGGCCGTTTCGAAGACTTCAGCGACGCGGGCTCCATCGCCAAGCCCAAGGTCGCCGTGGCCTGGGACGTGGTCGACGGTCTGCGGTTCCGCGGCTCTTGGGCGCAGGGCTTCAAGGCCCCCAACCTCGAGCAGGTGAACGCCACCCTGGTGACGCGCTCCAACACCCGGACCGATTTCATCCGGTGCGAGGCCGACCTGCGGGCCGGGCGGATTTCCAGCTTCTCGGCCTGCTCGCGTTCGGGCGCCACCACCGCGCAACGGGCCGGCAACCCCAATCTTGAGCCGGAAGAGTCGGAAACCTGGGGCGCGGGCGTGGTCTTCGAACCGCAGTTCCTGCCGCCGGCCGTCGGGGACTTCATCTTCACCGTGGACTACTGGCGCGTGAAGCAGGAGGGCATCGTCGGCCTGTTCGGGGAGGGCAACGCCCTGATACTCGACTATCTGCTGCGCACGCAAGGCTCCACCAACCCTGACGTGATCCGCGCCGACCCGACGCCGGACGACGTGGCGGCCTTCGCGGGAACCGGCCTGACGCCGGTCGGCCAGGTGCTGTACGTCAACGACCAGTACCAGAACCTGCTGCCGCAGGAGGCCCGCGGCCTAGACTTCGGCGTGGCCTGGAGCCTCAACGGCACCCGCTTCGGCGACTTCTCGGCCAGCGTCAACGCCGCCCATCTGATCAAGTTCTACCGCCAACCGTCGCCGGCCATCCAGGCGCTGCTCGATGCGCAGGCGGCTGGGGAGATCAATCCGGGCGTCGACATCTCGGGCGGCGGTGATCTGATCCGCGACGAGGGCCGGCCGGAATGGAAATGGTCGGCGTCGGCCACGTGGCGCTATGAGCAGTTCACGCTCGGCGCCTTCACCCAGTACATCGGCGACGTCCAGGACTTCGGCCTGATCGACGCGGCCGGGGATCCCTGGATCGTCGACAGCCAGCTGACGGCCAACCTCTATGGACAATACGAGTTCATGGACGGCATGGCC
>Ga0114900_1000809_pt1 | contig 21848 bp, 19 predicted proteins | sample MalvireepMed_231_FD_89685 | JGI IMG/M metagenome (GOLD analysis project Ga0114900, IMG submission 89685) | Marine viral communities from the Global Malaspina Expedition - Malaspina viral metaG DeepMed_231 | ecosystem: Environmental > Aquatic > Marine > Oceanic | place: Mediterranean Sea...
ATAACACCCACCTTGATTCCACCACCCGCCGTGCCACCCGCCGTGCCACCCGCCGTGCCACCCGCCGTGCCACCCGCCGTGTCACCCGCCGTGCCACCCGCCGTGCCATCGGCGGGTCTACCATTCCCGCTTGGGACGCCATCGCCCGGTAGTGCTGTTCCATTGACTCCTGCGGGTTCCCGGCAGGTATTGCAACCTGCTCCGGTGCAACCTGCTCCGGTGCAACCTGCTCCGGTGCAACCTGCTCAATCACCACCTGTCCCAACTCAACAAGAAATCGAAGAAGCAGACCCCCAAAAACTGGCTTATTGGGCTCAAGAACAGGGCCTATTTAGGAGCGATGAGCCGATGGAGATGGCATGGAGGTTGTTGAAGCATGATTGACGAGGGAGTGGAGCGCCTCATCCAAGAGATGGACAGGGAGATGTCCTCCAAGTCATTCGAGTTCTTCTTCACCGATGTGCTCGGATTCGATTACAACCACCACCATGAGCGGTGGGTGGAGATGCTGGAGAAGCATCGCTACTACGTCGTGAAGGCAGCGCGTGACCACGGCAAGAGCACGCTGTTCATGTCCTACGCCCTCTATCTGGCGACATTCCAGCCCGGCATCCACATCATGATATTCTCTCACTCGCTGGAGCAGACGCTGGAGCACATGCGCTTCATCCGCAACCAGATTGAAGGGGTGCCGATGCTGCATCACCTCAAGCCTGATGGAATCCCTTGGGCCAAATCCTACTTCAATTTCACCAACGGCAGCCGCATCATGGGCAAGTCGGTGGGCGGGGCGACCCGTGGATTCCACCCTGACGTGGTCGTGTGCGACGACATCCTATGGGGCTCGACACAGAGCGAGTTGTCACGCACCGCTGACTGGTTCTATTCGGTCCTGCTACCCGTTCTCCACCACACCGGGCGCATGATGATGGTGGGCACACCATTCTCCTACAGCGACCTTTACACCGAGTTGGAAGGCAAGGACAACTACGTGGTGGAGACCTTCCCGGCCATCAATGCGGAGGGTGAGCCGCTGTGGCCCCACCGCTGGGATGCCGAGTCACTAGAACGCCGCAGGATGTCGATGCCGGCCATGCAGTTCACCCGTGAATACCTGTGCGAACCAATCCACGACGTGGCGAGCATGTTCCCCATGCCCATCCTTGAGGCTGCACGCGACACCGACCTGTGCCTGCTCCACCGAGCGGAGCATGAATACGACGAGGACGGAGAGGACATGGGGGTATTCGGCCAGCACTTCATCGGCTGGGACCCTGCTATCGCTTCCGACAAGAACGCCGACTACACCGCCATGGTCACCTTGCGCACGTTGGAGGACGGCACCAAGCAGTTGGTGAACAAGTTGCAAGAGAAGGGATTGAACTCCAATGCCCAGAAGCGACACATCATCATGCTCAACAACCGCTTCTCCCCCGACCTGATAGAGTTGGAGGGCAACAACTTCCAGCGCATGTTCGAGACTGAACTGCGCCATCTCGACATCCCCATACGGACTTTCATGACGACCCGGCAGAAGAAGGAGAGCCTGTTCATGTCGCTGTTGATGGGATTCGAGCAAGGTATCATCAAGACTCCTTATGGTGACGACGCCAGCCGGGAGTTCACCCATGTCCTTGAGACGGAACTCAATCGCTTCGGCATGACTAAGCAGGGTAAGTTGGAGAGTGTGGGTGTGAATGACGACCTTGCGATGGCTCTGGCGTTGGCCAATTGGGCCACCAAGGAGTTCAAGGGCAGCGTGGTGTTGTTGGACGACTACCTGCCGGGTCTCGGTGAATGGGTGGAGGATAACTTAGCCCCCAGACACCCATGGTTCGTGATGTGATGCGTATGGTTGAGGAATGGGACAATGAAGCCTTGGAGAAGGCTTGGAGAATCCTCAAACAGGGAGGGCAGATTACAGCGGCTGGTGTTGGAGGGTGGCCATCTAATCCGGCAACCGCTCTTGGCGGCGGCGGAGACGGGCCACCCGGCGCTCCGCCCCATTACCGTTGTCCGTCAGACATGCCCGGTATGATGTGCGGTAATTGTGCACACCGGAACGAACAGGGCTATTGCACCAAACATGAGTTCTTCTGTGAAGCGGGATGTGTCTGCAACGATTGGGCAGGCAGAGAGCAGATGGAGTTCTCACCGGATGACCCTGTCGACCCCACCCCTCCCAACACAGTGATGCCCCATGATTTCCCCGGACAGGACATAGATTGGCAAGCGGGGGGAGCATGATGTGGGGCTCGGCGATGGTGGGTGACACCTATGATTCCCCTGAGGAACTCGATGCTCTTCAGGAGCCAATGGCGAGGGCAATAGCCAAAGAGTTGTCCCATCACCCGCTCTACAAGACGCACAAGGGAGGGCTGGTGAACATCGTAATCAATTTGCAGCCGAAAGGCAAACACGGTCCTGAAGTGGAGGAAGAGGAGGAGGCCGCTGAAAAGAAGGCGCTCGGGCCATTCCCCACGTCTGGTGACGGCTGGTTCGAGTCCCATCTCGGTAAGAGTGCCGCTGAGGTGGTGAAAGGCCTACGCAAGGCTAGACGCCACAACAAGGACGTGAAGGACGACATCGACGAACTCATCCGCTCAGTGCGCCATCTCAAGGAATTGGAAGTGGAGGAGACCTTGAAGATGCACGATTGGATGGGCGGGAGAGAGACGACGATGCGAGAACTCGGTTTGACCGACCGTGACCTCAAGTCGTTGCGCAGGTTCGGTGACACCCGCTCCATCTCCCTGTCACAGGCGTGTGAGCGTTGGGATGAGGCCACAGGTGTCATCAAGGCATTGGAATCCGTGGAAGAGGCTTGGGATGAGGCCCAACGCAACGAATGGAGTAGGTCGATGAAGATGCGCACCGATGCACGCAAGGCATGGAGAAGCGGTTTGCATCAGATGGACAAACTCACCAAACACGAGCAGGAATGGCTGAACATGGCTGCCGATGAACTGGCCATGCGTGGGCCGATGGGCGCCCGGGACATGGTAAGCAACATGCTCGGGAAGGACATCGGGTATCACAGCAAGAAGAGCCTGACACCACGCACTCTCGGTTCACTGCTCAACACCTATGGAGAGGAGTTGGACATCATGAAGGGGAGTGGCCGTGGGCAATATGTCCTGTTCAAGGATGATGTGCTGGTCATCAAGCAGGACCAAGTGTGGCCCTATGCGGCAGGGTTCCTAGATGCGGACGGCTACATCACGATAACCAAGCGTGGAGAGCCACGTGCTGGATTCATCGCCACAGGCGCGCGTGGGCGCATACACTGCGAGCAGTTGCACAAGACGCTCGGGTGCGGCATCCTGCAACTCGACCAGAAGGTCTACAAGGACGGTCAGAAGAGCCAGCATCGTTTGCAGTTCTATTCCAAGGGTGACATGCGTAAGTTGCTCCAAGGTGTCACACCGCACCTGCAGATGAAGGAGTTGCAAGCGAAGGCAGTGTTGGCATTCCTCGACGCCGATGAGGAGCGCAAGAGCGACCTTCAGCGGCTCGTGCGATACGAGAACTGGAGAGATACCAAGAAAGGTGATGAACTACTCGACAAGTGGGGAGTCGATGCCGAGATGGTCGGCAGATGGGCGGAGGGTCTGTGATGGCTGGCGATGAAGGTCCAAGTGGCAGTAGAATCGGGAGGCTCCTCTCGACATTGGCCAAGCCGTTCAAGCGGCGCACGACACCAGCACCGCAGATGCCGCTCTGGACGAGCGGGATACAGGAGCCGATACTCTCTCAGGGAATAACCATCCCCGCGTTGTTCGCCGTATCCAACGAGAACCTCATCCTACGCACGGTCCTGAACACTATCAGTCAGGAGATGTTCCGCCGTGGCTGGTTCTGGGAGAAGAGATTTCAACAGAAGTGCGAAATCTGTGAACAGGAGTTCCATCAGGATGTGGACGAGTGTGTAGAATGTGGGGGGCCTGTGCGCTCTCCCAAGGTGGAGGACCTCACCTATCCCAAATGGCTGTTCGAGCAGGACAATTCGATGGAGCAGACATTCCTACAGGTCTTGCGTGAGGTGGAGAACGACCTCAACATCGTCGATGACGCCTTCCTGATTCTCGTCAAGGAGTATTTCGTGGACCCCAAGGAGGGGGAGGTGGTGTTCTACCGCATCAAGGAAGTCGTCCGAGGTGACCCGGTGTTCATGCGTATCGTGGCTGACAAGCGTGGTGTGCGTGGCGGGCGTTATCGAGTCTGCCTGTTGCACAGGGACCAAGTCTCATATCCGGGTCAGGAGAAGTCCTGTCCTGTGTGCGGCAACGAACTGTATGAGGTGCATCACATCAACACAGCAGGTTCAGGCAAGACGCAGTATTACGTCGATGGAGAAGTCCTCCATGTATCGAAATACAATCCATCCAAACTCTATGGGCGCCCCCCTGTGAACACGTTGTGGCGCCAAGCCATGACACTCACTGCCATGGACAATTACATCTACACCTCCTACCAGAAGCGCAGGACCCCTAAGGGAATCATCTCGGTGACGACGGACAATCTGGAGTCGATGAAGTCGTTTTGGAAGGGTGTCGATGAGAAGATGGAGCGCGACCCGCACTACATCCCGCGCGTGGGAATCGAATCGAGCAGCGGGAGGGGAGGCGTGAACTGGGTCAAGTTCATGGACACGTTGGAAGAGATGCAATACATGGCTGTGCGTGATGAGATGCGTCAACGCATCGCTGGCTTCTATGGAGTGTCCAACCTGTTCATGATGGACACCGGTAAGGGCGGTGGTCTGAACAACGAAGGCATGCAGATGGTTGTCACGAACCGTGCTGTGGAGTTCGGCCAGAAGATATACTCCGACCTGTTGTTCCCCAAATTGCTCGAAGCGATGGATGTCAAGGACTGGCGTTTGACCTTACGCCCGTCTGAAGAGGAGGATGAGGTCACCCGTCTGCGCCGTGATGAGATGGAGGTGAACATCGCACAGCGCATGATGATGCTCGGCTTCCAGCCTGAACTCGTGGACGAGCACGAACGAGACATCCGCTTCACCTACAAACCACCGCAGATGCAGCCCGGAGGAGGGGCTCCGGGAGGGGCTCCGGGAGGGGCTCCCGGGATGATGCCGCCCGGAGGAGGGATGATGCCCGGAGGTATGCCGATGCAAGGCGGGATGATGCCCGGAGGGATGCAAGGAATGCCTCCCGGCATGATGGGGGGCATGATGCCCCCTAGCCAACCCGGAGGGGCAGGTGTAGGTATCCGCACCCCATCCGGTCCAGCCGCTCCCGTGCGAGGAACGATGGTTCCCGGCTCCCCAACCCAGAGCACCCAACAGAGAGGGCCGATGCCCGGCCCGGCCCAACAGAACTCGCAGAGACTCCTAGGTGCTCGTCGTCCCGGAGGGATGTAAAGGTTCAAGGGGTGAACGGTTCTGCGGTGGGTAGGTGAGTAGATGACAGACCTTCTCAAGATGGACCCGATGGCGCAGAAATTGAAGGCCGAAGTGGCGGCTTTCCACAAGGCTCTACTGGAACAGGATGGGCCCGCCGCCCACAGCCATATCATCGAGATTCAGAAGTTCGCTGACTTCCTTGCTGGTGACATCCATTCGGCAGTTCACAAGGCACAGAACCTCCAAGGCCCCAACGACATATTCGCTGGTGGGACCCCGGTGATGCGCTTCAACGAAACCCAGAACCTGTTTGATGTGGAACAGCGGGATGCAGTCCTCCCCGGAGTCATACTTCATGCCCGCACAGGCAACATCATGCGCAAACAGGAGCGGCGGTTGTGAATGGCAGAAGATGAGCAATCAAGCGCTCGCACCCTCATGAGCGCCCTCATATCCAAGATGGAGGCGATGGACAACGAAATCATGTCTCTCAAACAGGTGATGACCAACCCTGACCTTTTGTTGAAACAGATGGGATTGGTCACGGTAAGCACACCTTTCTCTGAGGATGTGCTAGGAGATGGCTTCCGACCAGAAGCAGGAGGTGACCTCCTCAAAGGAGAGTTCGATGGCAGCACTCCTTCCACCACTGAAGAGTTCCATACCACTTCATGGGATGACATCCATGAGATGGCAGGCGCAGCACGTGATGCCGGTCTCGTGGAAGAGCCGTTCAAGGTCATAGCAGGGAGGGACACTGAATGAGACCCCGTTGGAGTGAATGCCACCCACGAGTGCACGACATGCTCGCCAAGGCGAAGGGATTGCAGGAGAGAGTGGAGAAAGCCGGTTGGGAGGCTCCTGCCTCTGAAGGCTCCATGATTGGTGGCTCTAATCTTGAGGTGGAGACCGGTGGGCGCATCGCTCAACGCCCACAATACTGGACCAACCAGCAACTCATCGAGACCGACGATGTGACCAACAAAGGAGCATCAGAGACATCAGACCCAATCAACATGATGGGAACTCCACCTAACGATTACGGACCGGATGGCTCCACCTTGCATGACCACGAAGGCGGTTCTGATGAGGATTCTGCGGCTTTGACCAAATCCGAGGATGTAGTCCTCGGCTCTCTGAAGGGCGGAGATGGTCTGCGACTGAAGAAGGTCGCCGAGGCAACGGAGAACCTCGCCCAACGCCTCATTTGATGAGGTGTCAACATGTTGAAGCAGGAAGGACCCATCGAGGTCTATGAGCGGTCCCGCTCTTTGTTCGCCAAGGCACTCATGGATGGTGTTGATTCACGCAACGCCGCCGCTGAATACCATTTCTCACTGCTGAACATGCAGCGTCACGGTGCCATCTACCCGTGGGAGACAGAGGATTGGACCTGCCAACAGATGTCACAGGTCATCCTCAAGGCTGGTTTCGAGGGCATCCGTGAGTCTGAAGGACAACTCGTGGATTTCCCGTGGGCAGGGCGAATCCAGCCAGCCAGCCCTCCTGCAACATGGGACCAAGGCCAACAGATGTCAGGAGGAGTGGAGGCTGGTCTGTTGCATGGTGCTTGGCCCACTCTGAGGCCACCTCAGCCTGATGAGGATTTCCATTATCCCGATGAACACCCATTCCATGAGGACACCCACCCCCTCTTGGAAGGGATGCAATATGGCACACCACAGTTTGTGGAACAACTCGCTTCCTTTTACTTGAGGCCCGACCCCAACACTCCTTCTCTCTCTGAAAAGACGCGTGACAAAGAGCGCATCTATGAGAAGGCACATACCAACCACCCGGCGTTGCTCTCCTCCCGGCGCACGATGGAGGACCATGAGCCTGCTTCAGGGACAGAGGAGCCTGAGCCATTACCAGAGGAAGAGGAGGGTGAGATTGACCCGGCCACCTTCTATCAGCAGTATTTCGATGAACAGGAGGGGGTGCCTCAGGATGAGGCGGAGCGTGACCACCCACGCAGTCCATTCTTGGGACCGTTGCTCGGTGTCGGTGAAGGGGCGCATGGAGTGCACCAGCACGACGCCTACGAGCATCATTACCAGAACTGGCTCGCCAGTCCGGCTGAATCCAAGAGCGGGAGGTTGGTGCAAGGCACCACTGAAGAGCATTCCGGGAAGAAGGCGGAAGAGATGGACTGGCACTTGCGACAGGCTCATTTCAACGACATGGCCTACGATTGGGTGCACGGGGACTCTGTGGTGGACCCGGCTGGGCAGGAGCATGCCACCAAACTCGGTTGGTTGGGATACAACCTCGGTCTTGAGTTCATGACACCGGATGAGCGCACACGCACCGTCGAGCACCTCATGGAGAACGGCAGTGACTACGACCAGCAATCTCCTCATGTTCCAATGGGGAGACTGAAGCGCAACTTCCACCAGCGAGCGACCCCGGAATACCTCTGGTGGTATCGTCAGCCCGCCATGCACGGTCCCAACCTCCATCAGTTGCCGGAGGTCCCTTACGACATTGGAGGTGAATGGGGACTCAAGACTCTCGGGAAGGCTTCCAAGGAGACCTTCCTCCCTGATGGACGGTCTGTGCATGATGCGATGCTCGACAGTGTGAATGAAATGCAAGGACTCACTGATACAGAAGAACAGCACGTTCGGCTGCCGCGTGTGCACCCGAAAACGGGAGAGATTATCCAGCAGAATCTGTTTGATAAGGAAGATGCTGAACCCCAACCCACACTTGGGACACACACCCTCCGCATGTTGGCAGGCTTCGATGAACATGGGGAGGCATACGGTCCCGGAGAGCACCCCTTGCATGGCGCACAGTGGCAAGCGCCGTTCATGTCCCCTGAGAAGTATCAGGAAGTGTTGGCGAAAGCAGATTGGATGTCGGGGACACTGGCCAAAGAAAAGGACATCCGCAACGCCGCCATCGCTCACCGCTCTGCCTTTGGGCCGAGCAAGGCGGACATAGAGGCCCATGACCTAGGGGACTGGTGGCTCGATGACACCGACGGGCCGCACACGGAGACCTTCGCCAGCCATTGGCACAAGCCATTCCGTCACGGTGGGCTCAATCGTTCCCCCATGTCCTATGCGGAGATGCTCCATGACATGACCACCGTGGGTAAGACTCTCGGAGGCAGTGGTGGAGAGAGCGCGTTGCCTGACATGCTGCGCGAAGAGGCCCAGAGGATGGTGGACATGGAAAACAGGCGGCGTCGTAGAGAGGCCGGAGGGGATGATTACGAAGAGTTGCAGGTGGACGAGGACCACATCAACCGGATGGTCCAAGACCTCGTTGGAGAACAACAAGGTCGACACCTCTCCCACTCGTTCTTCGGAACAGGCCACCACCGTTCGGATGGGAACAAGCAGACGCTCGACCTGCGAGAGGACATGACGGGCCTGATGGGCTCCATCCTCCCTCCCATCTCACGTGACCAGCCCATGGCTGAATACCGAGAATTGAATGATATGGGGGAGATTCTCAACTTGTGGGAGCAGTCAGGAGCAGTCGTGGGTGATGACTTGAAGCCGGTGCTTCCACCACGGGCAGCGAAGCACAACGTCACGCTCACCACTTCCACCCACCACCCGGAGTTCGTGCAAGAGGCGATGCGTAAGACACACGCAGAACGCACGAAGGATTTGGGGACCACCATGAACTGGGACATGGATGGCCTCAACATGCACACCGTCTCACCCTACAACAAGATGGAGTCTGCTTACGAAGGGCACATCAACCCGCGCACGGCATCCATCATGTCACACAAACTAGCCACCATCTTGGGCCGCCTCCATTCTCCATCAGACCCTATGCAGGGACCCATCCGTTCGTTCGATGACGTGCTCAGGGGGGATGTTCCTCCGGAGTTCGTCTCGCATGGAGACCCGGAGATATGGGCACTCCACCAAGGATGGTTGGAGAGTGGTGGGAAACGAGGAGGGGCTGATGCCTCTCCCTTCACTATGGATGTTCTAGGGGCCCTCAGAGAGATGGGCGGAGGCACCCATCATACTGCCGAGGCTGTGGCACAGAAAATGGGATTGATGGAGGGTGAACCCGACCCACACGCAGACGCGGATGCCCATGCCAAATGGACAGAGGATTCACAAGGAGCCGTGCGAGGTGTCCGTGATGCCATGGCCGGCCTCAAAGAGGCTGCTCCTACTCCAGAAGAGGAAGCGATGTGGAAAAGGGCTTCCTCCCTCACCGACCAAGTTAGTGAGATGCAGGAGTTGTGGGAACAGGCCATAGCCAGCGGTGACCAGCAACTCGCTGACAGATACACGGAGGCCCTTCAGAACACCTATGGTGACTTGAGGCAGTTGGAGCAGACTCTCGCCAAATCACCTTCGCGTGGGAAATCAACCTCCGGCAAGCAGAAGTGGTCATGGCAAGAGCACAACAAGATGGCCGAGAGCCATATGGGAGCCATCACCGAAGTGGCCAAGCAATTGCGTGGACAGTTCGAGAAGGACCACCCCGACCTGTTCCCAGAAGATGACCCCGGACAATTCCTCTCCAACGCTCTACAGACCTTCCGTTTCGCCAATCGCTACTTGATGGACATGGACCACCACCACCATGGCCAGACCGGGAGAGGGTATGCGGTCAAAGCGACCCACCAAAGGGCTCTCGGAGATGTGCTGGGAGATGATGCCAGCCCGTTCGCTCATATGGCAGAGGGCATACGCGGGATGGAGGGCAGGGCGCTCAACCCCAACCACACGGAAGAGGAGGCGATGGAGATTCTCGGGCTCGACCCCAAGAACCCTGTTCACAAGAAGAACGCCAAGAAGGTGCTCGACGCCCTAGGCGGTGAGGAGCGCATCCCCGTGCGACTCTCCGAACTCTACAACATGGGCCTCATCCCCAACACGGAACCCATTGACGGGGACTTGCACCAGATGGCGAGGGGAGGAGACAGGTTCGTGCATGCGGGGGCCGGTATGGGTGAGAAGATATTTCGATTCAAGGGAGACGAGGCTGCTCAACACGGCCTTCAATGGGTCTCATCGGAACCACATGGGGAGCGCAAGAAGCAGCGTTCTTCGGGAGGGAGGGGGTCGGAGAGGGCGGCGAAGAGGCGCCACAATGACGCATTGAAGGCATCAGAGGCCCTTGACTCATTCGTCATGCTGGACCCCAAATCACAAGGACCGGAAGGAGAGGGGGGCACCGTCTCACGTCGGGCGGGTTGGCATGACGACCTCCCCATCCATCCTGTGACCCCTAACGGCAACTCGGTGCTCGACCTGTTGGACAGCGACCGCCTCAACTGGGGTTGGGAGATGTCTCCGGACTTCATCCCCCGGTTCCGTAAGGATGGCACATCACAGGTCCTCCGTTCTGGCCAGCCTGTCCCCACACGCCTGCACAGTGTCCCCGCTGAACATCTGTATGCGGCATTCCCTGAATTGGCGGAACTGATGCGTGGGCAGTCATTCCATCTCCGCCAACCCAATCAGATGAGCATGTCCCATCGTGGAACACGGGGGCTGGCCGCAGATGACGACCGGACGCTCATCTCATCTCGTGACGAGACCGCGATGCTGTTCGGACTCACCGACCCTGACGCCATGCTCTACAAGGAGGACAGCGCCCCTGATGACTGGTCCCCTCCCATCCGGCCTATGCACCGCATCTTCGAGAAGAGCGACCTTGAGGAACTCAGGGGTTTCAGTGGTGATTGGGTGGTCTCCGAATGGCCTGAAGGGGAGCGAGTCATCTTGCGCAAGAAGGGGGAGCGAGTGAATGCGTATGACGAGAACGGTGCTTCCATGAAACTCTCAGATGATTTGGTGGATGGAATCAAGCGTGCGCGGGATGGAGGATTCGTGGCCGATGCCATATTGCATGGGGACGACCTGCTGTTCGTGGACTTGCTCAAGGAAGGCAGCACTGATGTCACCGACCTGCCCCTCAGGGAACGGGTGAAACTCCTGCGTGCACACTTCGACAGCACGGAGCATGTGCAGATGCCCGCTCCGTTCAACACGCGCACGTCTGACGAGGAGGGACTGGCGAAAGCGTTGGAGGACCTCGCCTCTGATGACGGAGCCCTCATCCTACGTGATGCCGAGTCCACCTACATGAAAGGGGAGCGGAGGCATCCGAAATGGGTCCTGCTACGCAGCAGCAAGGATGTGAACCTCATGGTGCTCGACAGGCGTGGTGAAGGACCCTACACTTACAGGCTCGGCGCAGGGCCTCTCCTCCGCTCAGAGGATTTGGGCAACCGTTCCGCAGATGTGCTAGGAGACACTTACATGGATGTGGGGACCTTGTTCCGTTCCTCTGAGGCATTCAACGTGGGGGACATCGTGAAGTTGAACGTGTCTAGCGTCTCCCAGCGTTCCCGGGACGGTGAGGACATATTCACCGTGCAGGGCTCCGGTATAGGAGAGGGCTTCGGCGAGGGCCCAGCGAGCATAGAGACCCTCTCCATGCTCTCCAAGTCCTTTCCACCATTGGCATGGCCGCACAGAGTGCAGGTCGTCGGGGTGGAGGATAATGGATTCGAGCGGGCTGTGGTCGTCTCGCTTCCCTCTTTGGATGACGATGTCATCTACAAGGTGCATGAATGGCCTGACGGTTGGCAGGTCCATTCGCCAGAGACGGTGATGGGAGACTTGGGTAAAGGAGATTACCCTGTTCGTTTGGCTGAGAGCCTACGCCCGTTCTGGTCACCGGTCGTTGCGGCCATGCTCAAAGGCATGTGTCTCGACCCTGAAGAGAAGAAGGAGGCAGTGGTGGAGGATAAGGGGGATGAAGGCGAACCCCTCATCGAGCCCAAGGAGGTGAAGGACACCTTCCACAAGCCCAAGAAGGAGGAGTTGCTGCGCGGTTTCGCTCTCGCCTTGCGAGCATTGGATTTGATAGCCAAGGAGCGCGTGACATCGACAGGTGCCCGTGGAATGGGGCTTGACCACGGAACCCCCGTGGAGTCTCCCCGCGGGCCCACCAAATTGGTGAATGAGTCAGCCCTCCCTGACTGGGACATGCGGGAACGACCAGAGGAGGACCCGGAGAAACCATGGGAGCAACAGGCGTCACCACCTTCTCCGAAGGAGAAGAAGCGCCCCAAATCCACTGACAAACTCAAGGATGAGGAAGGTGAAGATGGGGAGTTCGTGACTGATGATGAGGGCTCCACTCTCTACATCTGAACCTGCTGTTGTTAAGTAGGTCTGCACATCCTTACCTCGTTTGTGTGCTCACAGAACCACGACTGCGAACCCTCCCCAAGGGCGGCATCAGCCTCCTCAAGGGAAGCGACCTCGTTATCGCCGGTTATGCGAGCGTGGAGTTGGTAGACAAACAGGGCGACCTGATTACCAAGGAGGCATTGAAGGACGCATTCCACAAGTTCATGGAGAACTCAGGATACAGGAACGTCCAACTTGCACACTCAAACATCCAAATTGGAGAAGTAGTCAAAGAACACACAGACAGCAACGGGAGGGTTTGGAAAAGCGAAGTCGACGATGTCGGGATGTTTGTAGTAGTAGAACTCCGAAATGACATCGAAAAATCACGTGAAGTGGCAGCAGAGATTCGCAAAGGTAACCTCAAAGGATTCAGCATAGGTGGACAGGCATTCAAGAAAGTCAACAAATCAGACAAGGAACACGGTTCATACAAGGAAATCAGCAAACTAGAACTCCATGAAGTGACAATCTGTGAGAAAGGAATTAACCCAGAAGCAACATTCAGGATATTGAAGGAGGACAAAGGAATGACAGTGGAAGAGACACCAGACACGCTCGACCAACTCTCGACCGTATTGGACAGGCTAGAAGGCCGGCTCGATTCGATGGAGAAGGGGGAGAACCCTTTTGCAGAGATGGACGACGACAAGAAGGATGAGAAGAAGGACAAGAAGGATGATGACAACGGCGACGACGACGAGAAGAAGTCGGACTACAGCGATGTCATCACCAGCGAATACCTGAATTGGATGGAGGACACGCTCAAGTCGGGCGGAGTCGACACTACATCCGCTAGGGCGCACTTCGATGAGATGAACAAGGCACAGATGGGCGGAGACCCGAACATCGACGGCGCCTCATATTTCGGAGGACAGGCCCCCAAGCGAGAGCAGGTGGAAGGCAAGCCCGAGACCCCCAAGGCCGAATACGGCACTGGTGGCAAGGGCAAGAAGTCCAGCATCGACAAGGGATTCCTACACCCGGCAGACGTGAACCCCGCTGACATTGAAGCGGCGTATCAGGTCTACAAGGCCGCAGCGCTGGAACAGCAGTTCAAGGACAGCCTCAGTGGAGTGTTCTCCGAGAGGCTCGGCTCCGAACAACACGTCGAGAAGCAAGAGGCCGAGAGACTCGCCTTCGACTCACGCACACCATTGGATGATGTGCAGAAGGCAATCGGACAACTCAGCGAGCGCATCGACACACTCACCACAGCAGAGGGTGAGCCCATACAGAAGGCCAGTAATGCCCCTCTGAATCCGAACCCGATTCCCAGCACGGAAGAGTTCGCTACAATGCAGTGGGATGAAGTCCACCGCTTGGCGAACACCGTTTGGAGGGGAGAGTGAACAACATGGCACGAGACTACATCCGCACAGTGACTGACTTGGAGCGCTACTATTACGGCGCTGGCAACGCGATGGGATATTCCTACAGTGGTTCTGAACTGCTGAAGGCTGATTCCCCTCTCATGAGTTCAACAGCGGGAACCTATCAGGCCATCTACGGCCGCAAGGTCTGGTCGCAACTCAATCAGGAGTTCAACGCTTTCAGCATCCTACCCAAGAAACCGTGGGACCGCAGCGGCTGGCGCATCATCACTGCCAAGCCTTCCTTCACCAAGGGCGGCGGTGTGGCAGAGAACGCAACACTGCCTGACACCACCAAGCCCAACTTCCTGCACGTGGCTGCAAAGCCCAAGACGGTGGCCCACACCTTCGACATGAGCGAAGTGGCCATCTTCCTCGCAGACAAGGACGACGGACTAGGCGACATTCGCCAAGTCCTGAAGGAAGAGATGGGTAAGCACCACGCAGACCACGTGAATCAGATGCTGACTGAGGACGTGACCAATGTGGCAGGCAACGACTACGAGTCCATCGACCGTGTCACATCAGGCCTCATCAACAGCAGCATGGCAGTCGCTAACGGCTATGTCAACGTGCTGACAGACTACGACCTGTATTCCATCACGCGTGACGGCACAACAGGCTTCCACGACGCAGAAGTCAGTGTGAGCGGCACGAGCGGGACCAACCGCAACCTCAGCCTGACTCTGCTCGATGACCTGTTCCAGCAGATATGGACTCGTGGTGGCAACCCGAAGGTCATGCTCACCGGCTATGACACGCTCATGCGGGTTCAGCAACTCCTGCAGACCCAACAGCGATTCATGGAAGAGAAGAGAGTGGTGCCCACCTTCAACGGCGTCAAGGGTGTGCCCGGTATCGAAGCCGGGTTCATCGTGGCGACCTACAACGGTGTGCCAATCATCCCATCCAAGGATGTGCAGACGGACGGCATCAGCCGCATCTACTACCTTGACACCGACTACCTTTGGTTCAGCACGGCCATCCCGACACAGTATTTCGAGAGTGGCATCGAGACCGGAGACCCCTTCGGCATCAACCGATTGGGTCAGGAAGGGCTCTACCGAACCATGGGCGAAATGTGGTGCTCTTTCTTCGGAGGCCAAGGGAGTGTGCGCGACCTCAGTTGAGGTGAGCGAGAAGGAGACAACAAGGAGGAATGAAGAATGGCAGCAATTACACACAGAGGAGTGACCTACACGACAAGCGCAGGGACACCAGCGATGGTGCTCGACCTGCCCCTATGGGCGGGCGTAGACCAAGATGATACAGATTGGCTTCAAGGGGGTGTGGCAGCAGGAACTACACCACACTATCCCGGAACATTGGGCGCTTTTGAACCACGACAGACCGATGGGGTGAACCAAGGCAATCCCCGTCTAGTGATACTCAGTTGGACTGGCGCAACAGCGGCGGCGACACTCACCCTATCTGGAGATGACTTGAACACGATTCACGGATGCTTCAGTGAGATTGCCACTGCAGGTGACACAGGATTGTCATTCGCAGCGAAGGTCATCACTCACAACAGCAGCGCAACCGAGACCCTTCAGATAATGCTCGTGCTGCAGTGAGGTGTTCACAGTGCCTACTGTGACCTTCCTAGGCCCTCATTCGGTCAGGCGTAGCCCGGATGGATTGATTGACCCGTTCTCTCGCGGCATCCCATCCCGGGTTTCCCAAGCATGGATAGACGAGTGGCGACACCGTCTGCCCGCATCTCATTGGACAATCGAAGGAGATGGCGGAAAGACAGCGGATGCTGGCAGTGGTGGTGTTCCGGACTCCAGTTGGAGGCGCAAGGACATCATCACATGGGTAGCGGCCTATGACGCCAAACCCAAGGGCTATGCGACCAAGACCCAACTCCTCGACATCGTAGATGCGTTGATGAATCCGGACCGCGTCGAAGAAGTCGAGGACCTCGTAGAAGAGCCTGAGGAAGAGGAGCCTGAGGAAGAGGCCCTTCCGGAGGAAGAGGAGGGCAACCTTGATGAAGCCCCTCCTTCTGAGGAGAACGAAGGAGAGTGACTTGAATGGCAGCAGGTAACACATCAGACACGCGAGCGCATGTATTGGGAGACCTTTACATGATGACGGGAACCTTCACAGATGGTGGAATAGACATCTACTATGGTGATACTTTGACCGAAGTGTTTGCGTCCGGTGGACATTACACTAGCCAATACAACACTGGTGTTCTTATCAACAATGTTGGTGGCTATGCAGCAGGCACGGCTACTGCACTGACTGTTGATACGATAGATTGCAGACTACATTTCAATGTGGGTGAGACACTCTACAATTCCTCTGGCGCTAGACTTGGGACTATTACAGCAATTGGTAGTGCAACATCTATCACTGTTGGTGGCGGTCTTCTTGCAGCAGTATCAAATAATGACCCAATGCACAAGAAGGGGGCATTCAATGCAGCAATCACACTGACTGATGACCAACTAGACATTTCCATTGATGAGACCAACAAGTATGTGGTGATTGGCACTGGTAACATGGGAGCCGCTAGCACCGCAGCGACTGGTGATGGGCGCTGGTGGATTCTCGGGACGCGCTGATGGGGTGGTGAGCCCCCGTGGCACTACAGGCAATCAATGTTCAACTCTATCGGTTCTCTCCCGATGGGCCGTATGACACTGGCTTGAGTGTCAAAACGGAAGTCACAATCAATGCCAGTGGTAGTTCCAACATAGTCACACAGGACGCTGCTCATGCCTCGACTGACTACACCACTGCCAATGCCAATGGTGTGCTCAATCCTAATGCCAAGGCGAACAGCGCCACTCGGTTGTATGTCAAGAACTCAGAGGTGAGCCTGTCTGGATTGGGCTTCACCTACATCGGACATGTGACTGCTACGAACGTGGGCGGAGACCCTGAGACGTTCACCCTGCTCGAAGCGGCTTCTTGCACCATCCCAGTCGGTGCCAAGTTGTATTCACACACACTCTCTCCCATGCTGAACGGTCGCATATTGGATGTGTTAGCAGGCACTTCCGCTTCAGTGACAGGGATTGAGATGTCTGAACACCGTGGCCAGATTGTAGTCGCTGTGGCTTACGCATGAGGTGAAGAGATGGAAGAAATCGAAATGGACATCGACATGCTCACCCGCTTGCAGCGGGAGGGTGTGCGCATGGCTGAGAGCGCCGGCTCAGGCTCTGTAACGACCACAGACAGACCTCTCAAGGGAGTGGTCGGGCGACAGAATAGCCGCAACACCAGCGCACGAGACATCCTCAATATCGGCAGCGGCACCCGTTGCACGAACTGTGGACTGCTCTACTTCTGTTGGACCGAGTCATGTAATGCATGCGGAAGGGCTATGGAGTTCAACCTCGGACACCGGAACGAGGAGGCACGAGCATGAGTTGGGTTCTCGTCAAGATGCCCGTGGCTCCCCATCGCCAGCGTGTGCTGGTCGGTGATGACGAGATGCGCCTGCAGCAGTGGGCTAACAAGCAGGCAGCCGCTGCCCTCAGAGAAGAAGGGAAGCCGGCGGGCGGCCCTGAGTTCGAGGCTATGCGCGATGCCCTCATGCGTGAGGCTGTGAGTGACCCGGATTCTCACGAGATGAAGTTCATGGGAGGCCCTGCCATCCCCTTCGACGACGAAGGTGGCGAAGAGGAAACTCATACAATGCCTGACGGAACAGAAATGGAGGGAGCAACACATGAAGAAGAACCGGATGTCCGAGGTGAGGAGTTCGATGCTATGACATCTGGTGGCGTCCCTGAGCGGGAGTTGCCATTGGGAGAGGAAGAGGAAGAGCCTGAACCAGCAGCAGCAGAGGAAAGTGCCGAAGCCTCGGTTCCCAAGGTCCCTGTGGGCGAGAAGCCCAAGCCTTCGGCACAGAAAACTCTCGACGATTACATGAGCGAAGAGAAGTCGTTTGACCAGTCTACGGGAATCGCCATGTTGAAGGCTATCCATGCCCGCATGGGGCGGTGAGGGGAATGAGTCATGCCAGTCATCTACTCACCCGGTGAAGTCGAAGTCCGGCCTCTTGACCCTGATGGAATCACCTATACGACCGCCCAATTAGTGGCCGACCTGCTAGAGATAGGGGCCGGCGAAGAGGTCGTCGGTAGCGCTAATTCTGATACCAATGCGGCCTACATTCTCGGAACGGACCTGCGATTGCATGGCTTCGCTGCTGCTGACACCGTGCTAGTCTACAGCGACGCCGACCCTGTGGGTCAGACACTGACAGTGAGCACGGTCGCCAGCAGCGTGTCTGGGGACAGTGCAGGCGTAGGCCATGTCAAAATCACGTTCACAACGACGGGACTCAGCCCTGCGACTGACTATCAGGTGGCAGATAACGTCCGCATTCAGAACCAAGCGTCGTTCACGAATGACAAGACCCGTGGTGTATCCAAGGCCAAGGTGGAGCGCCTCATCCTGCGAGCGCAAGACATCATCGACAACAAGACGCACAACGCATGGCGCCCCTATCTGGTGGTGGGAGAATACCTCAACTTCGACACCTACAAGCCCTACAGGCGACGCTACTACACTGACTACGTCGGCACCACACCGTTGCTGTTCCGCAACGTGCAGCAGATGCTACGCGTCGAATTGTGGCAAGGTGATGACTACCGAGAGGTAGGCGCTGCCGAGGCGCGGGTGAAGGTGGTCGACCACACCGCACTCGTTGCTGCTGACGCTCTCTTCCTCGCGCCCGGAGGAGGGGGATTCGCAACGCTGGACATCGGGACCGACACTGACGAATGGCGTTCGGATTTCGATGTGCTGACGACGGCGCAGAACCTAGCGGACCTCATCAACAAGGACACTCGACGTGGCAAGACCTCATTGGCTTTCAGTCCAGCGTTCACGCTAGAGGGAAGCACATCCAACGTGGGTGTGAATGATGAGTTCCTCGCTAGTGCCAACGCCGATTACGGACGTGGAATCGTGAAGATTACCAGCATGCGCCCTTCAGCAGCAGGGGAGACATGCACAATCGCTGCCACCAATCTCACCGCTATGGAGATTTCACAGGTGGGAGAGGATAATGCCACAGCGTCTGGGATTGCGGGAGGCACTCTGACTGTCGATAGCACCTCTGGGTTCTCCGAGCATGGTCTGCTGATGACCGGGAGCGGCACTGGTGTCACGGTGGCATCCTACACCAACAAGACGGCCACCACCTTCACCGGAGTCGCTGACATCGGCGTCGCTGGCTTCACAGCAGCCATTGGTGCTTCTACCGGGGTGTTCGCCTACCGGTTGCAGATTGACTTCCAAGGCGGCTCCAGCGTGGGCGACAACGCCCGACTGCGTGACTGGTGGATTGACTCCCAAATGGGCATCGTCTACTTCAACAACTCATACCCGTTCTTCGAGTGGAATGCAGTGAAGGTCTCCTACATCTACGGCGAGCGCTACGTGGAGAAGGCCATAGAGGACGTGTGCACCAAGATGGTGGCCATTGAACTGCTGATGAGTGAGGACCGCTCGGTGCTCGTTCCTGAGGGCACACAGAACGTGGACCTCACTTCCAAGATACAGTTGTGGCAGCGTGACATCGAGGCTACCTTGCCTCGCTATCGTGAAGTGGTGGTGTTTGAGTAATGGGGAAGTTAGTCCGCGCTGGCACCGGTTTCGTCGAACTGGACCCCAACTTCGAGCCCGAGAAGTGGGTGGATGAGGGCGACCCTCACACCAAAGGGGACCGCAAGGACTTGCGTGAGGCTCTCGACCTCACACAGGACGAAGAGGTGATGGGCCAACTCCTGAACGAGTTGCGCAACGAGCCTGCCGGACTGCGTGAGAAACTCATGGGAATCGAGGCAGAGGTGATGGGGATAGATGATGATTCGCCCGAGGCGCGGCAACAGGCACTGAAGAGGCGTGTGGACGAGCAGATGGTGTTGAGCAACCTCAGTCTATCGGACATACCTGAATGGGCCCAGAAGATACTACGGGGGCGCGCTTGATGGTAGCAACGTGGACAGAGACCATTCCGCTGGTGCAGAGCAGCATCGCAGACAACTGGAACCGTTCCAACACGGACAACGTGAAACCAATCATCATCGACATCTCGGAGACGGGAGCCGAGCGGGGGAAGCGCCTCGACCTCAACAAGCACGACTACGTCCTCATCTATGAGACGGCGCACAACGAAGAGGCGCCCGAACTGTTCTACGATTTCGTCACCACGAGGGTCAACCTCACGGTGGACATCCGCACCATTCACAGCCGCGGCCGCCTCTACAAGATGGAGAACGAGTTGCGTCGGACAATCCACATCAACCGCAAGGGGGATGGTGAGAACTTCGACAGGATGCTGTTCAAGGTGCGCACGGACCTGTCCGACAGAACCAAGCATCTGTGGCGGTTCACCTTCCAGATTGAGGTAATTATCTTTGCGGAGTTGATTCCGTGACCGTCGCAACCCTTAATCGCCGTCGCAGGATGGGAGAGTGAGAGAGCATGCCGTCCACAGTCTACAAAGGTGACCTCGCAGAGGTCACATTCGGTCATGAGACCGGCTTTCAGTTGCAGGAGGGCCACAATGGAATCTCGGGATTGTCACATGCAGTGAGCGGGGACACCAGCGTTATCACAATCGCTGCAACAACAGCCGCTAACTTTCTAATCGGAGCAGGCAATCTCCTTGCTTATCCGAGGAACATGTTGGTAGGTTGCAGGGTGCGCATCATCGGTGGCACCAATTGGGCTGATGATGATTACACCGCCACTGGTCGCCTGTTCACCGTTGTGGCCAATGCGACCAGCACGATAACCGTCACACCTGCACTCAAAGATGCTGATGCAAACGCAGGGCCTAATGACATCATCATCATCGACTCCTTCGCTACTCCCACCATTGACATATCCACTGTCACTACCGCGCTCAACAGTGCACACACTGCTGATGAGAGGGTGCTGACCGACCAGTTCATCGGCATCGCTGGCACAGTCGCCTTGCCTGAGACCAAGGTGGACATCAAGCGCTACCATGTGGTGGGTGTCGGTCGTGACGTGGCCGTGCAGGCTCCGGGCAAGTTCACCAATGAAGGTGGCTCGATGGAACTAATGCTCAACAGCCCACGCTGGCTCTACTACTGCCTCGGTGGCGAGATAATCAATGCGGCGTCGAAGGGATTGGCGATAGACGAGGCCGATGCCGCTTACACCGCATATGGTGGGGCTAATGCCCTCTCATTGGCAACAGATGTGGCTATGGGAGATACTCATGTGAAAGTCAATGCAGCCCCTAACAACATCTATTTCGCCACTGGGGCCGGTGCTGCTGATAGGGTGACGGTAGGGGATTACATCGTCATAGAGGAGGTGATTGATGCTGGGGCCGACTACCTTGTTCCAGTCGTGCAGCACAAAGAAGTGGACCTTAGTGCCACCCCTTCCAACTACTTCGGGAAGTCAGGAGGAGACGACCACGATGATTTCTACGAATCCGGTCTCCGTAGTGAGATTCGGCGTATCACAGCCATTGACAATGGCCAGACAAGGTTCTATGTCGATGACCCATGGGGCTTCCCCCATGAGTCCACAGCGACAGGCCATGCCGTCAGGTTCATCCGCTTCCAAGGAGCAGGTGTCACCGCATATCATGGCCCAGACATGAACGTGACCTCCGCCGCTTATGGGGCGCTCACCAATGCCACGACCCGCCTCCTGTTCTCTCGTTGGCATATCCCCTCCTTCGCATTGGAGGCCAGCATCCGCAGCCGTGACACCGGCTCCTACAACATTGAACAGAGTCAGAGTGTGCCCGGTGGAGCCAGTGACTCCAAGCAACTCACTCGTGTGTTCAAAGGGTGCAAGGTCACGGATTGGAGCCTCTCGGCTGACACTGACGCCGCTCTCAAACTCAGCGTGAACTTCGGTGCAGCCATGTGCTACACTGACACCGGACGATTGGAGACC
>Ga0114900_1000811_pt1 | contig 21833 bp, 18 predicted proteins | sample MalvireepMed_231_FD_89685 | JGI IMG/M metagenome (GOLD analysis project Ga0114900, IMG submission 89685) | Marine viral communities from the Global Malaspina Expedition - Malaspina viral metaG DeepMed_231 | ecosystem: Environmental > Aquatic > Marine > Oceanic | place: Mediterranean Sea...
TCCCGCCACCGGATTCGAGGAGTGCCTGATGACCGACCAGATCGAACGGCCCTGGGCCCTGATGCGCCATCACGCCGGATGGGCCGACGTCTTCCATATCGAGAAGGAAGCGGGTGACTCCGTAACGGGCTTCTATCCCGACCGTGAAACGGTCGGACCGCCCGTCAGCTATTCCGTGCGCGCCGTCCTGGCCCGCTTCCCGACCATGGAGGCCGCCCGCGCCGCCCGCGAGGGCGCGGTGGCCGAATGGCGCAAGCATGACGCTGGCGTGCAGGAGGCCGAAGAGAAGCTGCGCGCCGCCGAAAAGGCCCGCGAGGACGCCTGGCTGGGCTGCCTGCGCGAGGCGGCCGACCGCTCGGTCGGCTAAGCTTCAGCCCAGAACCACATGCAAGACCCCCGTCGCCCACAGGCGGCGGGGTTTTTCTGTAGCGCGCCGCGCCTAATCCTCTTCGCGGTACTTGGTGTGGCAGGCCTTGCACGCGGCGCCGACCTGGGCCGCCTGCTTGCGGGTCGCCGCGACATCGCCAGCGGACGCCAGGGCGGCCAGCCGGTCGGTCTGCGCCCGCAGATTGGCCGCGGCGTCAGCGAAGCCCGCGGCGTCGCCCCAGACCTCGGCCCTGGCGGCGGTCTTGGCGCCGGACTCCACGCCGCTGCCCCGGGGGAACCAGGTGGGAACCTGGGCGGCGTGGGTTTCCAGCCGGGCGGTGGCCGTCGCGACGGCGGCCATGTCCGGCTTGCCGCGCTTCAGCTCATCATTGATCGCCTTGAAGCTGGAGCCGATCTGCTTGAACCCGGCCTGACGGGCGCTGACGGCCTTTTCGGCGGCGTCGCCCTGCGCCAGAGCCGCCCCGGAAAGCGCCACACTGGCGTAAAGTCCCAAGCCCACGACCAAACCTCGCCGGGCGTTTCGCAACATCATCTGGTCAATCCCCGACCGTGAACTCTAAGTCGACATTGAGGGCCATGGCGGCGCGCCGTCAATTGGCCGGCGCGCCGCGACGCTGGGCCTCGGCGATCAGGGCGCCACAGGCGGCGTCCTCGCCCAGGCCCGGATCGACGAAGGGCAGCAGCGCCGCCAGCGGGGCGGCGATGGCGGCCAGGGCGACGGCGACGCCGCCCTGGGCGATCGCGCCGCCGGCCTCGACCCCGACCTTGGGCGACAGCATCGGTCCACTGACCGTCACCGGCGCCAGGAGGCGAACCAGCCGCGGCTCCTTGGCCTCGCCGTCCAGGCGCAGGTCGAGGCGCTCGCGGCCCAGATCGATCTCCCCTTCGCCGCGGCCGATCACCGGCTCGGTGTCGAAGACGATCTGATTGGACCTCAGCACCCCGTCGCGGGCGCGGAAATGGGCGACGGCGCACCGCACCGGCGTCTTGCTCTGGTCGTCGGCGAGCAGGAGGCCCAGGCCACGGGTGACGTTGATGCCGATCAGTTCGGCGAAGGCTTCGCGGATCTCGCCCTGCGGGACCACCAGCAGCACCTCGCCATCGGCGTCGGCCATGGTCCGGTGGACCGAGGCCCCGGCGCCGCGCAGCTTCACCCGACCGACAAGGGCGCCGCTGAGCGGCGCAATGCCGCCGTCGGCGACCGGCAGCAGTTGTTCCAGGCGCGCCCCACTGAGGCGCATGTCCAGCTCCGTCACCGGGGTGTCTTGCCGGGCGTCGAGCTTGATCTGGCCGGCGAAGGCGCCCTGCGGCAGGGAGAAGACCACCTCGTCGGCGTCCAGCACGCCGGCCTTCAAGGTCAGATGCACCCGCGCGCCACGCAAAGGCAGCTGGGGCGCCTCGATGGCGTCCGCGCGATAGGTCAGCTCGGCGTCCATGGCCCGGATGCGCTCGACCTGCAGGGTCGAGTCCGGGAAGATGCGCCGCTCGGCGCGCAGCTGCTGGGCCACCGCCATCTGCCGCTCGGACACCGTCTCCCCCTCACCCGTCGACGGCGCGCCGCCGAACACGGTGGCGAGGTCGTCGAAGTCCAGCAGCTTGGACCGGAGGTCGGCCGACAGGACGGGGCGCTCGCCGCTCACATCCACGCGGATGTCGCCGGCCAGATCGCTGTCTCCCAGTCGGCCGCCCAGGCCGTCGAGCCGATAGATCTGTCCCTCGCGCACCAGACGCCCAGACAGGCGGTAGGGCGGCGTGTTGGGGAGAGCCAGGCCCGTCAGGCCATAGAGGTCCGAAAGATCGGGGCCTTCAGCCGTCAGGTCGAGACCAAACCGGCCAAGATCGAACGGTTCAGGCAGGGCGCCCTTGGCGGTCACCCGCGTGGCGCCGGCCCGGATATCGACATTGAAGGGATAGGGCTCGCCGGGATCGATATTGATCAGCGGGCCGCCCTCAACCCTCAGGCGGAAGGCCTCGCGGTTCAGCTCGCCGTCGCCGGCCAGCCGGAAGCCGCCATCGCCGCCGCGGATCTCCCGGGCCGCCACCGTACCGGAAAACCGGATGCCGCGCTGTTCGTCGCGCATCTCGATGTGGCCATCCTCGATGATGAAACGGCGGATGGCCGGCAGGTCCAGAGGCTCGCTCTCGCGGCCATCGTCCTTGGAAAAGTCCCAGGTCGTCCGCCCGTCAGCGGCGCGCCGCAGACGAACGACGGGCCGCGTCGCCTCCAGGCGGCTGAGGATCGTGCGGCCCCGGAAGAGCGGCAGGATTTCCATCTGGATGGTCAGACGCTCGATCTCGATGGTCTTGCCGTCGCCGGCCCATTCGGGATCGCCGATGCTCAGGCCGTTGATCGTGGCCGTGGGCTTCAGCGACCAGGGTTTGGCCTCCAGGTCGCCGGCCAGGATCACCTCGCGCCCGGTCCGCGCCGAGGCGAAGGCGCCGATGGGACCGCGCAACAGGTTCCAGTCGAACAGCAGCAGAAACAGGGCCATGACCAGCACCAGCCCGCCGATCACCGAACCGAAGATCGCCAGGCCGCGCTTCTGGCTGCGGCGCGCCTCAGGGGTGGCGGAACGCTGGCGGACCTCGGTGGCCCATGTGCGAAGCGCCGCCGCGTGGGCGCCGCTGCGCTCACGGAGCCTGGTTAGCCGGGGGCCAAGGGGGTTACTGCGGTTCGGACGGGGCAAGGGGAGGCTCCAGAGGCGTCAGCAACAACGCACCAGATCCCCTTCGGTCTCCCCTCAGTGCGAAACCCCCTTCGCCGCAACCGCCGCGCGAAGGGTGATCAGGATGATCCGGATGTCGAGGACCAGGCTTTGCCGGGTCATGTAGTCGGCGTCGAACCGCACCTTTTCAGCGATGGGCAGGTCGTCGCGGCCATTGATCTGCGCCCATCCCGTGACGCCGGGGCGCAGACGATGCACGCCAACCTCGGTGCGCAGGACCACCAGGTCGTCCTGGTTGAACAGGGCCGGGCGCGGCCCGACCAGGCTCATCTGGCCGACCAGCACGCTCCAGAGCTGGGGGAACTCGTCCAGGCTGGTCCGCCGGAGCATGCGGCCGAGCGGCGTGATCCACTGCTGCGGGTCGTCCAGCAGGTGCGTCGCGACATCGGGCGTATCGATCCGCATGCTGCGGAACTTGGGCATCAGGAAGATCTGGTTGTCGCGACCCACCCGCCGCGACCAGTGGATCGACGGACCCGGCGAATCCAGCCGCACCGCGACGGCGATCATCAGCAGCACCGGCCACAGGACCATCAGCCCGGCCAGGGCCGCCACCATGTCGAAGAGCCGCTTGATCAACCCGTCCCCCGTGACCCGAGACTGACCCATAGGCCCGCCGCCCTGCCGATTCCAGGGCTCAGCCGAGGGACCAGACCCGGGCCTGGCCGCCGGCCTCGCCTGCGGTGACCCAGTCGGCGACCGCCTGAAGCTGCGGCTCCAGGCCGCCGGGCGCATTGATCAGAACCAGGGCGCAGCCGTTCATCTTCATCGGGTCGCCCAGCGGGCGCATCCGGGCCTCGACGACCAGCATGGGGGCCGGTTCGCAGGCGTCCTCCAGGTCGCGCAGGAAGGCGTCGAAGGTCTCCAGGTCCTTCAGCGGCAGCCAGATCAGGAAGCGGGTCTGGGGCGCCTGGGCCAGGGCCTCGCTCGCCAGGACGGCGATCCGGTCGTAGTCATCGGCCTTCTCAAAGGGCGGATCGATCAGCACCAGATCGCGGCCCTTGGGACGTAGCGCGGTTGCCGCCTGCGCGAAGCCATCGCCGCACAAGGTGCTGACGCCCGGCCTGTCGCCCACGATTTCCGCGAGCCGCGCATGCTCCTGTGGCTGCATCTCGCACGCGACATAGGTGTCGCCGGGCCGCAGGGCTCGGGCGATCAGCCAGGGCGAGCCGGGGTAGAGCCAGGGCTCGGCTGAGCCGTCATTGGCCGCTGTGACGGCCTGGGCCAGACCATCGAGCGCGAGGGGAAGGTCGCTCGCCCCCATCATCCGCATGACGCCCGCCTGGGCCTCGCCCGAGCGCTGGGCCTGTGGACCGCGCAGGTCGTAGAGGCCAGACCCGGCATGGGTGTCGATGATCCGCAGCGGGCCGGCGTCGGTCTGCAATACGGTCAGCCATTGCAGCAGGGCGGCATGCTTGACCAGATCGGCGAAGTTTCCGGCGTGGAAGGCGTGGCGATAGTTCAAGGCGCACCGGCGAAGGGAAGGAGGAACCGGCGTGGTTCCTACCACGTTGCTCGCCGCGCCGGGCGCCCGGCCTGTGAGGAATCCGCCGCATGCCGCGCGACATCGCCGAACTCAAGTCCGAAACCCGCGCCGCTGGCCTGACCTATGTCAATCCGGACGATCCTGGCATCTCCCGGCGCCGTGGCGAGGGCGGCTTTTCCTATCTGGACGCCAAGGGCGCGCCGGTGAAGGACGAGACCACCCTGGCCCGCATCCAGGCCCTGGTGATCCCGCCGGCCTGGACCGATGTGTGGATCTGCGCGAGCCCCCGCGGCCATATCCAGGCCACCGGCCGCGACCAGCGGGGCCGGCGGCAGTATCGCTATCACGACCGCTGGCGTGAAACCCGCGACCTGGCCAAGTTCGAGCGGGTGGCCGCCTTCGGCCGCGCCCTGCCGCGCCTGCGCAAGCAGGTGGAGGCCGACCTCGCCCGCCGCGGCCTGCCGCGGGAAAAGGTGCTGGCCGCCGTCATCCGGCTGCTGGAGGTGACGCTGATCCGGGTCGGCAACGACGAATATGCCCGCACCAACAAGAGTTTCGGCCTCACCACCCTTCGCGACAGGCATGCGAAGATCAGCACCCGAGGCGTCACCTTCGCCTTCCGCGGCAAGTCCGGCAAACAGCACGAGACGGCCTTTCAGGACCGCCGCCTGGCCCGCGTGGTCAAGTCCTGCCAGGACCTGCCCGGCCAGCGGCTGTTCCAATACCTGGACGCGGACGGCGAACGCCACGCCGTCGAATCCTCCGACGTGAACGCCTACATCCGCGAGGCCACGGGCCTGGAGGTCAGCGCCAAGGACTTCCGCACCTGGGCCGCCACCGTCTCGGCCGCCCGCGCCCTGGTGGAACACGGCGGTTGTGGAACCAAGACCGAGACCAAGCGCAACCTGAACACCTGCATCAAGGCCGTGGCCGGCCTGCTGGGCAACACCCCGGCCGTCTGCCGCCGGGCCTATATCCATCCGCTGGTGCTGGCGGCCTATGAGGGGGGCGAACTGCCGCTCAGGGCAGCCGCGACGCCCAGGGCCTTCGAGCTCTCGGTCATCCGCTTTCTGGAGCGGGCGGCCCAGGTGAAGCCCGAGGATGAGACGTCCAAGGGACGGAAGGGCGCCAAGAGTCCGTGACAAGCCGCCGCGACGTCCGGCAGGATGGGTCAAAAGCCGGCCGCCGGATTTCGGAGCGGCCCCCAGGGAGACCACCATGTCGCTGACGCTCTATTCCGGAGACCTGAGCCCCTATTCCGCGCGGGTCCGGATGCAGATCTACGCCAAGGGCATCACCGACATCGAGATCGCGCGCCCGGCCACCTTCGGCACGCCGCAGTTCCGCAAGGACTATCCCATCGGCCGCATCCCGGTGCTGGAGGGCGATGGCGAACCCATGGCGGAGTCCGAGGTCATCGCCGAGTATCTTGAGGAACGCTATCCTGAGCCCTCGATGCTGGGGGCCACCCCGCGGGAGACCGCCCAGATTCGCACGCTGGCCCGCATCGGCGACATCTACATCATGAACAACATGTTCATGCTCTCGCCCCAGTCGCGGGCTGACACCCGCAACCAGGGGATTGTCGATCTGCTGGGCGGCCAGGTGGTGCGCAACATCAAGGCCCTGGACAAGCTGATCGGCGAGGACGGCTTCGCCTGCTCAGGCCGCCTGACCCTGGCCGACTGCGCCATCGTGCCGGGGCTCTTCCTGGTGGAGAACGTCCTGCCGTCGGTGGGCATGGACAATCCCGTCCCCTCCACGCCGAAGGTCGCCGCCTACTGGGCCGCCATCCAGCAACAGGCGCCCGCCGCCAAGGTGCTGGAAGAGCTGCACCGGGGGCTGGAGGAACGGCGCGAACTGATCCGCAGCGGCGTGTTCCAGAAGATGATGGCCAAGGCCGCCGCCGACATGGCCGCGGCGGAAGGCGGGTCCACCTAGGGCTAGGCGGACGTCCGAGCGGCTCAGACGCGCCGGGTTCAGGGGGCCAGCACCGCTGACGGATCCACCCCCTGAGCCGTCAGGCCCTCGGTCAGATTGGTGATCGTCCGAGTCATGTCAGGCGCGCGTGCGGCGCCAAGCATCGCATCGAGCGCCTCACGATCCTGAAGCCTGCCCGCGGCGATCACCGCCACGGGGCGGCGCAGGGCGCCGATGTCCTTTGTCGGGTCTGCATCGAGCAGGATGAGGTCGGCCCGCATCCCCGGCCGAACCAGACCGCCGCTGTCGTCGGCCTCAAGCGTCAGCGCCGCGTTTGCCGTGGCCGCGCCCAGGGCCTGGGCCGGCGTCAGTCCGGCGGCGATCATCAGGTCCAGCTCATCGATCAGGGAGACACCCGGCGCATTGGCGAAGATGCCGGAGTCGCTGCCGGCGACCAGACGGACGCCGGCCTCGTGCAGCGCGGCGGTGGCGGCCTGGTAGAAGGCGAAGTCCGCGCGGGCCGCCTCAACGTCCTCGGCCGCCCAACGGGCATAGTTCGGCGCCTCCTGGGCGACGACCAGGGGATTGAGCAACTGCATGTCGGGCCCATTGACGAATTCACCCTTCGTCTCGGCGACCCGCAGCAAATTGTAGAAGGCGACCAGGGTCGGATCGACCACAGCCTTTGACGCCGCCAGCCGCGCCGCCAGCCCCCTCATGGCCTCCAGGTCTCGGCGATCGCTCAGCCCATGCCAGGCGATGGTCTCGACGTGCTCGAACGTGACGAAGCCGTCGTCCAGCAGTTCCTCAAAAGCGATGTCGAACGGGGCGTGGGCAGGGACGCCAGGGCCGCGCCGGCCCTCGGGCGAATGGCCCATCATCCCCATGCCCAGGTCACGGGACTCGTCGCGGATCGCCTCATAGGCCGCCCGCGAGAGGTTCGAATAGACCTTGAGGGTGCGAAATCCGGCCGCATGCTGGCGACGCACGGCCGCGCGCGCCTCGTCTGCGGTCTCCACCCGTTCGTGGATGATCTGAAAGTTCGCGCCCGCGCTGTTGAGAATCGGACCGGAGGTGACGAGCCGTGGGCCGACCACCGCCCCGGACTCGATCTCCTGGGCGAGGCGCAGGTGGAACGGCATGCCCGAGAGGTTTCGGATCTGGGTGACGCCATGGGCCAGATAGGCGCCGAGCTCCACCTGGTCCCACAGGTGCACATGCATGTCGGTCAGGCCACGCATCACATAGAGCCCGCGGCCATCGATCACGGTTTGGGGCGGTTCGCCATCACCCGCCGCCGCCACGATGCGGTCGCCATCGATCCAGACCGTCCCGTCGGCGCGACGCGCCACGTCCACCCCGTCGAATTCGAGTATTTCCACACCCGAGATGACTATGGATTGAGCCTGGGTCTGTCCCGTCAGGAGACCGCTTAACATGAGGGCGGTGAGCGCAAGGACGGCTGAGTAGATGCGTGACATGGGCGCAGATTTCCAAACATAGGACTCATCGCCCGCGGCGCCACGGGCGTTAAATCCTATCATTGGCATGCTGGGTGGCCTAGCGCGCCCGCGCTTTGCTTTGCCTTCCCCTCACTGATGGACCGCATCGCCGGTCTGGCCAACAGGCTCAACAAAGAGACGAGAAGCCCTGTCCTACCGGCGCAGGCTGTAGCCGACCCGGATCACTCGAGGGGCGGCCAGGGTCAGGAGGCCGTCGCCCGCCACCTGGGCCTCCACCTCGGCGTCCAGCAGATTGTCTGCAGCCAGGTAGATCTCAGCGTCGCCGCCCACGCGCCACGCGGCCCGCAGATCCAGCGTGGTGGCGGCCGCCAGGCTGCGGCTGTTGAGGTCGTCCTCAAAGCGCTGGCCCTCGTGACGCGCCTCGGCGCTCAGGCGCAGACCTTCGCTGGCCCGCCAGTCGAGACCGAGGGTGGCGGCGAACTCCGGCGTCTGGGCCGGGCGCAGGCCGGTCAGCTGCGGCGCGACGCTTCCCCCGTCCACCTCGGCCCGGGTGGCCACGGCCGCGGCGCGCAGGTCCAGCGTACCCCAACTCCGCTGGGCCGACACCTCAAGGCCAAGGGCGTCAATGGCGCCGGCGTTCTGACGCTGCCGCAGCACCCCGCCGGCCGGCACGAAGCCGGCGATCGGGAAGGTCCCGGGCCCCTCACCGATCGTCACATTGGTGATCGGGTCCTCCAGCCGGTTGAAGAACAGGCCCGCCGACCAGCGCAGCGGCCCCTCCCCCCCGACCGCCGCCTCGACGCCGTACAGGTGTTCAGGCTCCAGATCGGGATTGGCCTCGGTGATGTCGTTGCCGACCCGGAAGGGCCGATGAAGTTCGTTGAGGGTCGGCGGGCGGAAGCCGGAATAGGCCGCGCCGCGCAGGTAGAGGGTGTCCGTCAGGGCCAGGCGGGCGCCGAGGCGGCCGGTTGGCGTCGCACCGCTGGAGTCCTCGGCCTGGGAATCCAGCAGGATCGCGCCGCCGTTCAGGTCCCGCTCGATCCGCCGCGCGTCGCGCGCCGACCAGCCGTCCAGGCGCAAACCGCCAGTCAGCAGCAGGCGTTCGGCCTCATAGGTGGTCTCGCCATAGACGCCGCCGACCAGGGTGCGGCCTCCCGCCACCCGGCCGCGGGTGAAGCCGTCGCCGAGATTGCGGAAGAACTCCCGGGTCTCGCCATCGGTCACACGGACATCGCCGCCCACCTCCCAGGTCCAGGCGTCGGCCACCTGGCGCCAGGCGGCGTTGGCGCCATAGCCCAGGGCCGGGGTGGCCAGCTGCTGAGCCGCCGGGCGACTGGCCGAGCGGTCAGGCTCCACAGCGGCGAACCGGTTCTTGAGGTCGCTGGTCCGCAGCCAGGCCTGGACACGCCACCCGCCCGCATCGGCCTGCGAGGGTTGGGCCAGGGACAGGGTGGCTGACCCGCCGCTAGCCTGGGAGCCGACGCCCTCGACGCCCCCGCCCCGGCGCTCTTCATAGGCGTCCAGGCGGAAGGCGGCCTGCACCCCGGCCACCTCGCCCTGCAGCCGCGCGGCGGCGGAGACCTGATCGAGGCCGGCTGGCTGGTCGACCGCGCCGCGGCCTGCGCCGCGGATCGGGACATAGCCATCGCTGGTGGAGCCCGAGACGACAGTCAGCAGGTTCTGCGTCCCCATGGCGGCCGCGGCGCGATAGGTCCCGTGAGATCCGGCGGAGATATCCAGGGCCGACAGGCCGTCGGCGGGCGCGCGCTCGCTGAGCGCCACCACGCCGGTCAGGGCGCCCGCCCCATAGGGACCAGCCCCCGACCCCTTGATGATCTGAGCCGCCGCCAGGCCCTCCGGCGGCAGGGCCGACCAGATCACCCAGCCGCCAAAGGGATCGTTCTGCGGCGCCCCATCCAGCGTCACCAGGGTGCGCCCGGCGCCGGACGGCGCGATCGCCCGCAGGGACAGGCCCTGGATGGTCGGATTGGCCACCTCGCTGCCCGTCCGGCGGAACAGGGCGACCCCGGGCTCGCTGCGCAGGGCCTCGTCCAGGCGTGGCGCGGTGGCCAGGGTTTCGATCCTCAGGGTTGTGATGGCGAAGGCGGCGTCCCCCGGGCTGGGCGCCAGCCGTGGCGCCGTAACCTGCAGCTCGGAAATCAGAGAGGGCGGCATGTCGGGCATAAAAGCGGCTCCGGAACGGCGAGGTCGGGGTCACGAATAGGTGACTTGGGTCCCGGTCATTAGGAATTTGGACAGGCCACCGCCTGCAACCTGCGATACTGGCGCTCATCGTCAGCGCGAAGCTTCGAGTTCATCATGGCTGTCCCCGACACCAGCGCCGTTGTTTCCAGCCTGCTCGCGGCCAGCCGCTGGTGGAGCGGATCGACGATCACCTACAGCGCCCCCGGTGCGGGCTCAACCTGGCCGACCTACGCCGCCGGGGAAGAACCGAGCGTCGCGGGCTACGGCGTCCTCAACGCCTCGCAGGTCCAGCAGTTCAGAACCGCCATCGACGCCTGGGACAAGGTCGTCGCCGTCAACTTCATGCAGACCGACGATGTGGCCTCGCCAGGTCAGATCCGCGTCGCCTTCACCGATGTCGACGCCCTGAGCGACGGAGACGAGAATCTCTGGGGCTACGCCTATTACCCACCCGGCTATGGCGGCGCCGGAAGCGCCATCTCGGGCGACATCTGGATCGACCAGTCGCACATCACCTCCGACTTCGCCCAGGGGGACAACGACTTCAGTTCGCTGGTTCATGAGATTGGCCATGCGATAGGCCTCAAGCACCCCTTCGAGGATGGGGCGGTCCTGCCGACGGCCTATGACAACAGCCGCTACACGGTCATGGCCTATACCGACGCCACCGACAGCCTCCACTGGCAGATCGAGGCCACCGCCACGGGCGTCCGCATCGTTCCGACCCGGGTCGCGCCCGAGACGCCCATGGTGTTTGACGTGCTCGCCGCCCAGAATCGCTATGGCGCCGACCCCACCACCGCCGCCGGGAACACGACCTACGCCTGGGACGAGAACCGGCCCTTCTTCCAGACCGTCTATGATGCCGGCGGCGTCGACACCTTCGATCTCTCCAATCACAGCCGCGGCTCGATCATCGACCTTTCGCCCGGCGCCTACTCGTCCATCGCCCAGTTCTCGGCCCAGGCCCAGATCGCGCAGATGCTGGTCCGCTTCCCTTGGGCGGCGGACTTCTTCAACGAGCATATCCAGACCCCCGAGACCTACACCTGGTCGAACAATCTGGGCGTCGCCTACAACACGGTGATCGAGAACGTGGTCGGCGGGCCAGGCGCCGACACCATCCTGGGCAACGCCGCCGCCAACGAGATCCGTGGCGGCGACGGAGCGAGTTATCTGCGCGGCTTCGACGGAAACGACCGCCTCTGGGGCGGCGCCGCCTTTGACGACCTGCATGGCAATGTGGGCGCCGACAGCCTGTGGGGCGCCGGTGGCGACGACTGGGTTGTGGGCGGCAAGGACGACGACCAGCTCCATGGCGAGGCCGGGGGCGACATCGTCTATGGCAATATCGGCCATGACACCGGCTATGGCGACGACGGCGACGACCTGATCCGCGGCGGCCAGAACAACGACGTCCTCTATGGGGGCGCCGGCGACGACTGGATGTCCGGTGACAAGGGCGACGACACCCTCACCGGCGGAGCCGGGGCCGACATCTTCAACACCTTCGGCGACGCTGGCCTGGACCGGGTCCTGGACTTCAGCAGCGCCCAGGGCGACCGGGTGCGGTTCGACCCTGGCACGGTCTGGGAAGTCGGCTTTGCCGGCTCGGACACGGTGATCAACATGGTCGGCGGCGCCCAGATGGTCCTGGTTGGCGTCACCGCCGCCACCCCGGGGGACTGGCTCATCGCCTGAGCCTCCAAAGGCCGGTGGACTTAGGCCTGCGGCTATGGCTGTCCTGCGGCCATGTGCAACGAGTATCTGAAGCGGACCGGGGCAACCAACCTCGCCGAGCTGTTCTCCGAATATGGCGTCCCGCTGCGCCTCGACGAGGCGGCGTCGAACCGTCCTGGGGATGAGCCGATCCGGCCCACCGAACGGGCGACCATTCTGCGCCCCCTCGATCCCGCACGGCCGGCCGCCGGGCTGGAGATGGTCGATCTGCGCTGGTGGCTGGTCCCGGCCTTCCACAGGGGCCCCGTCAAGGACTGGCGGGCCATGAGCACCAACGCCCGGATCGAGACGGTGGACACCAGCCCCGCCTTCAAGGACGCCTATCGCCGCCGTCGCTGCCTCGTGCCCCTGACCAGCTTCATCGAATATTCCGAGCCCGCCGGCTGGAAGAAGGGCCAGCCCAAGCAGCGCAATGAGATCAGCTGGGCGGGCGAGGACGTCCGCTTCTTCGCTGGCCTCTGGGAGCGGTCCGCGCCGTCCGACTTCCCCCAGGGCCTGGAGAGCTTCGCCTTCATCACCGGTCCGGCGCCGGCCGACATGGCGGCCATCCATGACCGCGGCCCGCCGGTGCTGACTCTGGACGAGGGCATGGCCTGGCTGGACCTGGAGGGATCGGGCAAGGCCGCCTTCGAGACGCCGCCGCCGGCCGGGACCTACGACGTCCAAATTCGGCCCCGCGAGCAGTTGATGTCGCCGGAGATGCGTCGCCTGCTCTGAGACACGCCGCGCCTTGGGCGCCGGCTCCGATATGTTCTATATAAGTTCCAATGTCCTTTCCTGAATCAGCTCCCCCCGCCCCCGCGCCCAAGATCAGCGACCTCGCCCGCGTGGGCGGCCCCGGCCACCAGCCTGACTATCTGCACGGCCTGAACCCCGAGCAGCGAGAAGCCGTGGAGACGGTGGAGGGCCCCGTCCTGGTCCTGGCCGGGGCCGGCACCGGCAAGACCCGGGTGCTGACCACGCGGCTGGCCCACATCCTGACCACCGGACGCGCCAAGCCCTGGGAGCTGCTGGCCGTCACCTTCACCAACAAGGCCGCCCGGGAGATGCGCGAGCGGATCGCCGCCATCATCGGGCCTGAGGCCGAGGGCCTGCGGTGGCTGGGCACCTTCCACTCGGTCGCCGCGCAGATCCTGCGCCGCCACGCCGAGCTGGTGGGCCTGAAGTCCAGCTACACCATCCTCGACACCGACGATCAGGAGCGGCTGCTCAAACAGCTGCTGGAAGCTGAGAACATCGATTCCAAGCGGTGGACCGCCAAGGCGCTGGCCGGGCTCATCGACCACTGGAAGAACCGCGGCTGGACGCCAGACCGCCTGCCCCCGGCCGAGGGCGCGGCCTTCGCCAACAACCGCGGTCAGGCGCTCTACCGCCTCTACCAGGAGCGGTTGCGGGTGCTGAACGCCTGCGACTTCGGCGACCTGCTGCTGCACAACATCACCATCTTCACCTCGCAGCCCGACGTGCTGGCCGAGTATCACGACCGCTTCAAGTTCATCCTGGTGGACGAGTATCAGGACACCAATGTCGCCCAGTATCTGTGGCTGCGCCTGCTGGCCCAGAAGCGACAGAACGTCTGCTGCGTCGGCGACGACGACCAGTCGATCTATGGCTGGCGCGGCGCCGAGGTAGACAACATCCTGCGCTTCGAGCGGGATTTTCCGGGCGCGAAAGTCATCCGGCTGGAGCGTAACTACCGCTCCACCAGCCACATCCTGGGGGCAGCCTCAGGGCTGATCGCCACCAACAAGTCGCGCCTGGGCAAGACCCTGTGGACCGAGGCTGATGGCGGCGAAAAGGTTGTGGTCCGCGGGGTCTGGGACGGCGAGGCCGAGAGCCGGCTGATCGCCGACGAGATCGAACGCGCCCGCAAGGGCGCCACAGAGCGCGATCCCCGGCCCTACAAGCACATGGCCATCCTGGTGCGGGCCTCCTTCCAGATGCGCGCCTTCGAAGAACGCTTCGTCCTGCTACAGATCCCCTACACGGTGGTCGGCGGCCCGCGCTTCTTCGAGCGGGCCGAAATCCGCGACGCCCACGCCTATCTGAGGCTGATCCAGTCCGAGGACGACGACCTGGCCTTCGAGCGGATCGTCAATGTGCCCAAGCGCGGCATCGGCGAGACCACCGTCCAGAAGCTGCTGCAGATCGCCCGGCTGAACGGTGTCTCGGCCGCGACGGCGGCGCGGCAGATCGTGCTGACCGACGAGCTGGCCGCGCGCACCCGCACGTCGCTGGCCAACTTCCTGCGCGACCTGGACCGCTGGCGGGCGCAGGCCGAGAGCCAGCACCACAGCCGGCTGACCGAGATGGTGCTGGAGGAAAGCGGCTATACCGACGCCCTGCGCCTGGACAAGACGCCGACCGCCCAGACTCGACTGGAGAACCTCAAGGAGCTCGTGCAGTCCATGGGCAACTTCGAGACGCTCGGGGCCTATCTGGAGCACGTCTCCCTGGTCATGGACCTCGATCGCGGAGCCGGCGAGGACGCCGTGCAGATCATGACCCTGCACTCGGCCAAGGGCCTGGAGTTTCCCCTGGTCTTCCTGCCGGGTTGGGAGGAAGGGGTCTTCCCCTCGCAGCGCTCCATGGACGAGAGCGGCGAGAAGGGCCTAGAGGAAGAGCGGCGGCTGGCCTATGTGGGCATCACCCGGGCCCGCGAGCAGGCCCACGTCTCCTTCGCAGCCAACCGCCAGGTCTATGGCCGCTGGACCAGCCAGCTACCCTCGCGCTTTGTCGACGAACTGCCCATCGCCCATGTGGAGGCCGCCTCCGACACCGGCTATTACGGCGGCGGTCCGGGCATGCAGCAGCATGGCAGCCGCTGGGACGAGAGCCCGAGCTTCGGCTCCGGCTATTCCTCGCCCGGCTGGCGCCGCGCCCAGGACCGCGGCTATCACGGCAGCCATCCGGGGCGACAACAGGTGATCGAGGGGGAAGGCCGGCTGGTGGCCGTCTCTGACCCGTCAGCCTCCAGCAGCGCGTTCGCCCGCGGCGACCGGGTGTTCCACCAGAAGTTCGGCTATGGCCAAGTGCGCAATATCGACGGCAACAAGCTGACCGTCGCCTTCGAAAAGGCCGGCGAAAAGAAGGTCATCGATTCCTTCGTGGAGAAGGCCGAGGCCTCCTAGAGCCTGAGAGGATCAGGCTCTAGTCCTAAGTCTTGAGCGCGTTTTGATCCGATAGCCGGTTCCCACCTATCGGAACGCGCTCTAGCGCCAGGGCTCGCCTTTTCGCTTGGCCAGGAAGTTAGCCAGCACCGAAACACCGCCGGCCAGCAGGGCCGCGGCGCCGCCGGTGACGGCCGCCGAGACAACCCCCTTGCGTGGCGTGTTGGCCTCGGTCTCGCCCGGGGCTTCCATGGCCACCTCCATCGGCGTCGGTTCAGGCGCCGCGGCGTCTGCGTCGCGGCGGAAGGCCACGGTCTGGGCGTTGCGATCTACGGTCTCGACCCGCCACCCCGCCCCCTTCCAGGCCTCGTGGTGAGGTTTTTCGCCGCCTGTCCACCAGGCGTTCTGGTCCCTGGCGCTCTTGGGCAACGGGAAGCCCAGCACCTCTTCGAGCTCGGCGAAGCTGGCGCTCCAGTCGTCGGCCTCATGCCGGGCCAGGCGGTCGGACAGGGGCTTGTACTTGCTCATCGGTCTCCTCCTTCGGCTTGAGCGTAACACGCAAATTCCAGGCCTGTTGCGACGAGATGAGCGGGTCCTCCGGCCGATATCGATCCGCCGATGAAACCGACCAGGTGATTCGCGCGCTTATCGGCCCAGGAGGCGGATATGCAGGCGCTGTTTCACGGGATCACACTGGCCGCGGCCAGCGGGCTTCTTCTGGGGGCCGCGTTCAAGCCCGACCTGACCTATGGCGAGGCCATGCTGGGGCCGCAGATTCTTCTGCCCGCCGCAGGCGACCGGCTGGCCCGCGACCAACCCCAAGTTCAGGCTGCGACGATGTCCGGCCAGGCCCCCGACTATGTGATCGGCTACGATTGGGTTCGGCCAGACGACTCAGGCTTGATGGCGGCCGACTATGGGCCGGTCCCCCTCGCTGAGCCGGATTACGAGCCGGTGGTCTATGTCGAGCCGGTGCGGCGGCAGCCTCCCGTCCGCGTGGCCCGCGTGGCGCCTCCGCCGGTCGAGGTGACCATCTCGTATCCGTCCCTGGACGGCGATGTCGCCCCCCGGCGCGAGGCGCAACCCCAAATGGCGGTCGCGCCCGCAATTTCAGCCCCCGCCAGCCCCACACAGGTCACTTTCGCGCCGTACGAATAGGCCCTTGCCTCTCGCCTAATGCCTCCTGCGCATCTAGAGGAGGCGCATGACGCAAGACGCCTTCCAGATCATCGCCCGCGGCCCGCGCGCCATCGCCGAGACCGCCGCCGTCGCCATCGATGAGCATGCCCTGCTGGAGGGCGTCACCTATTCGATCCTCGAGGAGGACGAAGATCGGGAGATCTGGCGGATCGACGCCTTCCCCACCACCAACGAGGAAGCCGCCGCCCTGCGCGAGGTGCTGGGCGCCTATGATGGCCTGACCACAAGCACCGAGGTGCTCGCCGACGCCGACTGGCTGGCCATGGCCCTGTCGGGCCTTCCGCCGGTGCGGGCCGGGCGCTTCTTCATCTACGGCGCCCATGACCGGGGCCTGGCGCCGGTCAATGCGGTGAACCTGCGAATCGAGGCCGGCGCGGCCTTCGGTACCGGCCACCATGGCACCACCGTCGGCTGCCTGCTGGCCTATGACGCGCTTCTCAAGCAGCGCCGTTTCGCCCGGGTGCTGGATGTGGGCGCGGGCACCGGCGTGCTGGCCATCGCCGCGGCCAAGACCGGTTCGCCGGTGGCGGTCGGCACCGATATCGACCGGCCGTCGGTCCGCATTTCCCGTGAGAACGCCATCCTCAACCAGGCCAAGGCCCGCTTCGTCCATGCCTCGGGCCTGGGTCACCGGCTGGTGCGGGCCCAGGCCCCCTATGACCTGGTGTTCGCCAACATCCTGGCGGCGCCCCTGGTCATGCTGGCCCAGGACATCAAAGGCGCCCTGCGGCCCGGCGGGACGGCGATCCTGTCTGGCCTGCTCCGCTCCCAGGCCCGCCGGGTGCTGGCCGCCTATCGCAGCCGGGGCTTTGTCCTGGTCCGTCGGCTGAACCGCGACGCCTGGACCACCCTGATTATCCGCCGCAGCTAAGCTCGCCGGAACCCGCCCGCGGCGAACCACGTTCTCAAGCGCGACAGGAAGCGGCCAACCGCTCCGTCCGAGGAGAACGACATGACCTATGATCCGAACACCCCCCGTACCGATCCCCCGCCGGTGCAGCGTGAAGTCGTCCACAAGAGTGGCGGCTCGGCTGGCTGGTGGGTGGCCGGCATCGTCGCCATCGTCGCCCTGGTGGGCATGTTCTTCGTCTTCGGCAACAGCGGGACCGACGACGCCGATCTGGAAATGGCCCGGGACACCGGCCGCGCCGAAGCCATGATCGAAAACGCCGCCGACAGCGCCCAGCAGGCCGCCTCTGAAGCCGCCGAAAGCTCGCGCCAAGCCGCCGACAGCATTGCCCAGAGCACGGAAGCTGCGGCCGACAACGCCGCCGAGGCGACCCAGGATGCTGCGGCCAACACCTCCGAGGCCGCCGAGAACGCTGCCGATCGCAGCGGCATGTAAGACCGGCCGCCTTGGCCTGAACGACCGAAGGGCGGCTCCGAAAGGGGTCGCCCTTTCTCGTGGACGGGCGGCCAGGCATCCGGCGCCCGCGCATCGCCGTAGATTCGTGAGAGCCCCAAGGGGCGCCGTTCGGAGTCGACGCCATGCCCCTCAGCCGCAGGAGCCTGATCATTGTTGGAGCCAGCGCCCTGGTCGCGCCCGGCGCGTTCGCCGCGGCGCCCGCCAATGGCCGTCTGGCCTTCGCCGTCTTCCGCGGCAAGGACAAGGTCGGCGAGCACGTCATGGGCTTCACCCGAAGCGGGGCGGGCCTGACGGTCAGCACCGAGGTCGAGATGCGTGTGAAGCTCGGCCCGATCCCGGTCTTCCGCTATGCTCACACCGCCACTGAGCGCTGGCGGGAGGACCGCTTCGCCAGCCTGACCACCCGCACCGACACCAATGGCAAGGTCGAGCAGGTCACGGCCGCGGCCACCGCCTCGGGCGTCGCCATCGAAGGCCCCGCTGGGCGTCTCACCGCCCCGGCCTCGGCCGCCCCCCTCACCCACTGGAACTCCGCCGCCCTGCAAGGTCCGCTGTTCAATCCGCAACTGGGCAAGATCATGAAGGTCCGCGCCGCCCGCGCCGGCCGCGAGAGCGTTCAACTGGCCGACGGCCGGTCGATACCGGCCACCCGCTGGACGCTCCGCGGCGAGGCCGAGATCGACAACTGGTACGACGCCGCCGGCGCCTGGGCGGGCCTGCGCGGCAAGCTCGAAGATGGGTCGACCATGATCTACCGCCGGATCTGAGGCTTCACGATCCCCATGGCGCTCGGGCGCGGCCGGGCTTATTTCTAGTCCATGCGCCAGACCTTTGATGAGACCACCGAGCGCGCCTTTGGCGCCCGCCACCTGCCCCTGATCCGCCAGGCCATGGCCGAACAGAAGCTGGACGGCTTCCTTGTCCCCCACGAGGACGAGCACCAGAACGAATACCTGCCGCAGGCCAACGACCGGCTGGCCTGGGCCACCGGCTTCACCGGCTCGGCCGGGGCTGCGGTGATCCTGAAGGACAAGGCCGCCGTCTTCGTCGATGGCCGCTACACCCTGCAGGTTCGCGACCAGGTGGACGAAAGCCTGTTCGAGATCCGAGATCTCGTGGAGGGCGGCGTGCCCGCCTATCTGGAAAGCGCCGCGGGCAAGGGTCAGGCCATCGGCTATGACCCGCGCCTGCACAGCCCCGACGGCCTGGCCCGCGTACGCGCGGCGGTGGAGAAGGCCGGCGCTGCGCTGAAGGCCGTCGAGCAGAATCCCCTTGATGCGGCCTGGGGCGCGGCGCGTCCGGCCCAGCCCCTGGCGCCGGTGGTCCCCCACCCGCTGGACTATGCCGGCGAGGACTCCGCGACCAAGCGCGCCCGGGTCGGTCAGGCCCTGGCCGCCAAGGACGCCCAGGCGGCGGTCATCACCGCGCCGGCCTCCATCGCCTGGCTGTTCAACATCCGCGGCGGCGACGTGATCCGCAGCCCCCTGCCGCTGGCTCAGGCCATCCTGGACGCCAGCGGCCGGGCGCGGCTGTTTCTCGACCCCGCCAAGGTCAGCGCCAACCTGCCGGCCTGGCTCGGCAATGAGGTGAGCCTTGAGACCGCCGATGACCTGCCCGGCGCCCTGGCGGACCTGAAGGGCCAGAAGGTGCTGGTGGATCCGGGTCAGTCCTCGGCCTGGTATTTCGACACCCTGGAGGCCGCCGGCGCCCAGACGATCCGCGCCGACGACCCTTGCGCCCTGCCGCGCGCCTGCAAGAACCCCATCGAGATCGAAGGCGCGCGCAAGGCCCATGTGCGCGACGGCGGCGCCTTGGCCCGCTTCCTCCACTGGCTGGCCACCGAGGCTCAGACCAGCCTGCCCGACGAAAAGACCGTGGTGCAGACCCTGGAGGGTTTCCGCGAAGCTACCGGCGCGCTGAAGGACCTGTCCTTCGACACCATCGCTGGCGCCGCCTCGAACGGCGCCATCGTCCACTACCGCCCCACCGAACGGCTGAACAAGCGCACCGAGGCCGGCTCCCTGCTGCTGGTGGATTCCGGCGGACAGTATCTGGACGGCACCACCGACGTGACCCGCACCGTGGCCATCGGCGAGCCCAGCCGGGAGATGGCCGAGCGTTTCACCCTGGTGCTGAAGGGCCACCTGGCCCTGGCTCACATCCGGTTCCCAGCCGGCACCAGCGGCTCAGCCCTGGACGTGCTCGCCCGCGCCCCGTTGTGGATGGCCGGCCTGGACTACGACCATGGCACCGGCCACGGGGTGGGCAGCTATCTGGGCGTGCATGAAGGCCCGCAGCGGATCTCCAAGGCGCCCAACAATGTCGCCCTGCAGCCGGGCATGATCGTCTCCAACGAGCCGGGCTACTACAAGACCGGCGCCTACGGCATCCGCATTGAAAACCTGCAGTTTGTCACCGCCGCCGACGAGATCGAGGGCGGCGAGCGGCCGATGCTGCGCTTCGAAACCCTGACCCTGGCGCCCATCGACCGCCGCTTGATAGTTGTCGAGATGCTGAGCCGCGAGGAGCGCGCCCAGATGGACGCCTATCACGCCCGGGTCCTGCGCGAGATCGCCCCCCTGGTGGACGGCGAGGTCGCCGCCTGGCTGGAAGAGGCCTGCGCGCCGCTGTAGGGCGTAAATGCCCCTCCCCCTTGCGGGGAGGGGTTGGGGTGGGGGTGTCAGCGTCGATCTTGGAAACGATCATATCGCTCTGACAGGCGAACACGGTGCCTCACCCCCACCACCTGCCCCCTCCCCGCAAGGGGGAGGGGAAAGAGGCTCGCGCCTTACCCGTTCTCCACCAGCTTCAGCCAGTCGTCCTCGGTGATCACCTCGATGCCGAGGTCGGTGGCGGTCTTGAGCTTTGAGCCGGCGCCGGGGCCGGCGACCACCAGGTTCGTCTTCTTCGACACCGAGCCCGAGACCTTGGCGCCCAGGGCCTCGGCCTGAGCCTTGGCCTCGTCGCGGGTCATCTTTTCCAGGGCGCCGGTGAAGACGATGGTCTTGCCGGCCACGGCGGTGTCGGTCTTGGGCCGCTCGGCGGGCTGGACCTGAAGCTCGGCCAGCAGGTTGTCCACCGTGGCCTTGTTGTGATCTTCGCCGAAGAACTCGGCGATCATGCGGGCCGCCACCGGGCCGACACCGTCCACCGCGGCCAGTTCGCCGAAGTCGTCGCCCGGGCGTTGGACGGCGGCGACCGTCGCCGCGGCCTCAAACGCCGCCCAGTCGGCGAAGCGTCGCTCAAGGGCCTCGCGGGCGGTCTTGTTGAGCTTGGGGACGCTGGCCTTCAGCCGCGCCTCGAAGCTGGCGTCCTCAGGGAGCAGCACGTCGTGAGGCGCGGCCGCCCAGGCCAGAATCGCGTCCACGGCCGTGGGGCCGACCCCGTCCAGTTGGGCGAACATCTCATAGTCCGCCCCGGCCCGCTGGGCGGCGGCGGCGCGGGCCGCGGCGAGGAAGGCCTCAACGGTCTCGAAGTGGCGGGCCAGCGCCAGAGACGTGGTCTCACCAATGTGGCGGATTCCCAGGCCATAGATGAAGCGGTCCAGGGGAATGGCGCGCTTGGCGTCGATCCCGGCCTTCAGATTGGTGACGCTGGTCTCGCCATAGCCCTCGGTGGCTCGCAGTTCATCCAGCCTGGCCTCGTCCTTGGCCAGGCGGAAGATGTCGGCCGGCTCCTTGACCCAGCCCTTGTCGAAGAAGGCCTGCAGCTGTTTTTCGCCCAGGCCCTCGATGTCGAAGGCCCGGCGGGAGACGAAGTGCTTCAGGTGCTCGATCCGCTGGAACGGACAGGCCAGCTCGCCAGTGCAGCGACGAACCACCGTCTCGGCGCCGGAGGCCGTGGTCTCCCGCGCCAGCGGCGTCTTCAGCGGACAGGGGCAGGTGTCTGGGAAGACGTAGGGTTCGGCGCTTTCGGGCCGTTCCTCCAGCACCGGCCCGACCACCTGCGGGATCACGTCCCCGGCCCGCTGGACGATCACCGTATCGCCGATGCGGACATCCTTGCGGGCGATCTCGTCGCCATTGTGCAGGGTGGCGTTCTCCACCACCACGCCGCCGACGGTCACCGGCGCCAGCCGCGCCACGGGCGTGACCGCGCCGGTGCGGCCGACCTGCAGGTCGATGGCGTTCAGGATGGTGCGGGCCTGCTCAGCGGGGAATTTGCGTGCAATGGCCCAGCGCGGCGAGCGCGAGACGAAGCCCAGCCGCTGCTGCCAGTCCAGCCGATCGA
>Ga0114900_1000816_pt1 | contig 21787 bp, 24 predicted proteins | sample MalvireepMed_231_FD_89685 | JGI IMG/M metagenome (GOLD analysis project Ga0114900, IMG submission 89685) | Marine viral communities from the Global Malaspina Expedition - Malaspina viral metaG DeepMed_231 | ecosystem: Environmental > Aquatic > Marine > Oceanic | place: Mediterranean Sea...
GCAGATCTTCATCACCTTCGAAGAGCCGAAGAAGAAGGTCGAAGGCGAGGCCAAGCCCGAGCTGCCGTTCAACCCGGCCCTGCTCAAGAAGGTCGACGAACTGGAGCTGTCGGTCCGTTCGGCCAACTGCCTGAAGAACGACAACATCGTCTATATCGGCGATCTGATTCAGAAGACCGAAGCCGAGATGCTGCGGACGCCGAACTTCGGCCGCAAGTCGCTGAACGAGATCAAGGAAGTCCTCGCCGGCATGGGCCTGCACCTGGGCATGGATGTGCCCAACTGGCCGCCAGAAAACATCGAAGACCTCGCCAAGAAGTTCGAAGACCAGATGTAGGACGTTTCTGCGCTGGCTTCGGGCCGCTTCGGCGGTCGGGCCCCGCGAAGCCGCGCCAGCGGTGGAGGGCCTCGGCGCTTCGCTATGACCCAGGCGGAAGCAGGCTGGGATTGATCAGACGAGGCGTCGCCCCAGACGGGCGAACCGCCAGGCGGGCCAGAGCGCCCAGGAGACAGAGATATGCGTCACGGTTATGCGCACCGTAAACTCGGCCGCACCAGCGCCCACCGGACCGCCATGTTCGCCAATATGGCCGCCAGCCTGATCAAGCACGAGCAGATCGTGACCACCCTGCCCAAGGCGAAGGAACTGCGCCCCTTCGTCGAGAAGCTGGTGACCCTGGCCAAGCGCGGCGATCTGCACGCCCGTCGTATCGCCATCAGCCGCGTCCGTGACGTGGAGCAGGTGGGCAAGCTGTTCGCCACCATCGGCCCGCGCTATGGCGCCCGCAACGGCGGCTATATCCGCGTGCTCAAGGCCGGCTATCGCTACGGCGACAACGCCCCCATGGCGGTGATTGAATTCGTGGACCGCGACCCGTCCGAAAAGGGCAAGGACAGCGGCCCCAAGCCTGAGGCCTACGGCGAGGACTAAGGTCCCGCACCTCCAGGTGAGTTTCAGAAAGCCCCGGGCAGAAATGGCCGGGGCTTTTTCGTGTCCGGTCGCCGCGCGGAAAACGCGCCTTGCCGATATGATTGCGAAAATGGTGAACTATTCCGGAGAACGAGAAGGAATTCCGCCGTGGACACAGCTCACCTGACTGCGACCCCCATCTATCGCGATCCGCGCCAGGCCCTGGACTGGCTGGAGGCGGCGTTCGCCTTTGAGATCACCACCCTGCTCACCGACGACCTTGGGGCGATCGCCCATGCGGAAATGGGCTTCCACGGCGCCCGCATAGGCGTGGCCGGTCCCTGGTCTGGCGAGATCCTGGGGGCCACGCGTATGCAGAGCCCGGCGGCCCTGGAGGGGCAGGCGACCCAGCTCTGCCGGATTGACCTTCCGCCGAGCGTGGACCTCGACGCTCATCACGACCGGGCCCGGGCGGCCGGCGCGCAGATCACCCAGGCGCCGGAGGACCAGTTCTATGGCGCGCGGACCTATCGCGCCCTGGACCTCGACGGCCACGTCTGGACCTTCAGCCAGGCGGGCCGGAGCGTTTCCACCGCCGAGATGGAGGCCGCCACCGGCCTGAAGGTGGTGATGACTCCAGACTCCGCGCCGACCCCAGACGCCCCCCGCTCGGCGGTGACGCCCTATGTCTCCTATGCCGATCCGGCCGCTGCCTATGGCTGGCTGGAGCGGGCGTTCGGCCTTGAGCCGCGGATCTATGTCACCGATGACGCCGGCGGCCTGGTCCATGCCGAGATGGCCTTTCGAGACCACACGATCGGCGTGTCCAAGGCCTGGTCGGAGCGCCACGCCGTCCCCGGAGACGTCGGCGGCCGCAACACCCAGTCGGTCCATCTGCAGCTTCTTCAGGACATTGACGCCCATCACGCCCGGGCGGTGGCCGCCGGGGCGCAGATCATTCGCCCGCTGGAGACCCAGGCCTATGGGGACCGGACCTATCTGGCCCTCGACCTGGAAGGCCACATCTGGTCCTTCGGCCAGACGGTGGCGCCCATGTCGGTGGCCGAATGGGATGAGAAGCTCGGCACGCACACACAGCTGCGCCCGGCCGAGCCCCGATGAGCGCGGCGCTGGACCGCACCCTGGCGGCCCTGGCCGATCCGGCGCGTCGCCAGGTGGTGGAGCTGTTGCGTGAGCGCCCGCGGCCGGCCGGCGAACTGGCACGGGAGACTGGCCTGTCGGCCCCGGCCATGAGCCGCCACCTGAAGGCCCTGCGCCAGAGCGGCCTGGTGGAGGACACCCATCCGGCCTTCGACGCCCGGGTGCGGGTCTATGCCCTGCGGCCCGAGCCCATGGTCGAGCTGATGGCCTGGCTGGCCGAAAGCGAGCGGATGTGGAGTGAGCAGCTTCTGGCCTTCAAGGCGCATGTGGAAGGCCAGCCGTGACGTCCAAGGTCTATGTCGCCCTGCGGGTGAAGGCCACACCCGCCCGGGCCTTCGGCGCCTTTGTCGAGGAGATCGGCGCCTGGTGGCGGCCGAGCCCGCTCTTTCAGACCACGCCGCGGGCGCCCGGCCGGCTCGCGTTTGAGACCGGGGCAGGGGGCCGGCTGACCGAAACCCTGGAGGGCGGCAAGGTGTTCGAGATCGGCCGCATCCTGCACTGGGCGCCGCCGGAGCGGCTGGTGTTCTCCTGGCGCCAGGCGAGCTTTCCGCCGGACCTGCACACCGAGGTGGAGGTGCGCTTCGATCCCGTCGGCGAGGAGACGCGGGTCAGCATCGAGCACCGGGGTTTCACCCGCGTGCCGGTCGAAAGCGCCGCCAGGCACGGCTTTCCCGATCAGGTTCTTCAGATGCGGCTGGCCGACTGGTGGCGAAGCCAGTTGGCGGGCCTGGCGACGCGGGTCTAGAGCATGGCGGAGGTTCGGTGCGCTCCCTCACACTGGGGGCGGCCGTAGGTTACGGGGGAATGCGGCGTGAGCGAGCAGGGTACGGCAGGCCAGGGACCAGAGGGGCAGGGGCGGGGGCGCCGGGCCGCCTTCGGCTTCATCTTCGCCACGGCGCTGATGAACAGCATCTCGTTTGGCCTGATCATTCCGGTCCTGCCCAACCTGATCAAGGCCTTCACCGGCGGCGACACGGCGGAGGCGGCGGAATGGAATGTGATCTTCGCCGTCACCTGGGGCGCCATGCAGTTCATCTGCGGCCCCCTGCTGGGCCTGCTGTCCGACCGTGTGGGCCGGCGGCCTGTGCTGCTGGTGTCGATCTTTGGCCTAGCCCTGGACTTCCTGATCATCGCCGTGGCGCCCAACCTCATGTGGCTGCTGATCGGGCGGATTCTCAACGGCATGACCGCGGCCAGTTTCTCCACCGCCGGCGCCTATGTGGCCGACGTCACCGCGCCTGAGGGCCGGGCCAAGGCTTTCGGCTGGATGGGCTCGGCCTTTTCGTTCGGCTTCCTGATCGGCCCGGCCCTGGGCGGCGCCCTGGGCGACATCGACCTTCGGCTGCCCTTCTATGTGGCCGCCGGGCTCTCCCTGCTGAACGGCCTCTATGGGCTGTTCGTCCTGCCAGAGTCCCTGCCGCCGGAGCGCCGCACGACCCGCTTTGACCTGGCCCGCGCCAATCCGCTGGGCTCGCTTCGCCTGTTGCGCTCCCAGCCCGACCTGCTGGGCCTGGCGGGCATCGGCTTCCTGTTCCAGCTGGCCCAGACTGTCCTGCCCACCGTCTTCGTCCTCTATACGGGCTATCGCTATGGCTGGAGCCCCTCGATCATGGGCCTGGCCATGATGGCGTCCGGCGTGGCCGGCGTGATCGTTCAGGCGGTGCTGGTGGGGCCCGTGGTCGCGCGGATCGGCGAGCGGGGCGCCCTGATGCTGGGCTGCGCGGCCGGCGCGGCGGGCTTCGCCTGGTACGGCTTTGCGCCGAGCGGCCTGCTCTATATGGCCGGGGTGCCGATCTTCGCCCTGATGGGATTCCTGATGCCCGGTCTCCAGGGCCTGATGACCCGCCGGGTCGCGCCGAACCAGCAGGGCCAGCTCCAGGGCGCCAACCAGAGCCTGCAGGGGATCGCCTCGATGGTGGGGCCAGCCCTGTTCGGCCTCAGCTTCGCCTGGTCGATCCGTCACGCCGAGGTGCTCCAGGCGCCGGGCCTGGCCATCTACCTGGCCTCGGGCCTGCTGGTCGCCGCCCTGGTCCTGGGAACCCGGGTCGCCCGGGCGCCCCTGGCCATCGCCCCAGCCTGAGACCGGCGGCTCTCCGTGCTATAGGCGTCATCTTTGCGCCCGAAAGCTTCTCCAAAGGGCGTGGTTCGACCGTTCCACGGAGACGCCATGCGCGCCGCACGCCTGCTCCTTCCGGCCCTCGTCCTGCTGGCCGCCTGTTCCGACCCCGCCGGGCGCAGCGCCGCCCAGCCGGCGCTGGCCCAGCCGACCCGCTCCCCGCCCGAGACGGCGGCGGACATGAAGACCTCCTTCGCCCCGGTCGTCCGCAAGGCCGCCCCGGCCGTGGTCAACATCTCGGCGCGCCGCCTGGTGCGCCGCCAGGCTGATCCCTTCTGGGACCTGTTCGGCATGGGCGCGCCCCGGGGCCGGGTGGAGGGCTCCCTGGGCTCGGGCGTCATCGTCCGCGCCGATGGGGTGATCATCACCAACAACCACGTGGTGGCCGGCGGCCAGGAGATCATCGTCGCCCTGGCCGACCGCCGGGAATTCCCCGCCAAGTTGCTGCTGGCCGACGAACGCACCGATCTGGCCGTCCTGAAGATCGATCTGGGCGAGGAGCGCCTGCCGGTCCTGGCCATCGATGATTCCACCGACGCCGAGGTGGGCGACCTGGTGCTGGCCATCGGCAATCCGTTCGGGGTGGGCCAGACCGTGACCAACGGCATCATCTCGGCGCTCAACCGCACCGCCGATCCCAGCGGGGATGCGGCGGCCAGCTACATCCAGACCGACGCGGCCATCAATCCGGGCAATTCCGGCGGCGCCCTGGTGGACATGGATGGCGACCTGATCGGCATCAACAGCTTCATCGTCTCCCGTTCGGGCACCTCCAGCGGGGTCGGCTTCGCCATGCCCGCAGCCATGGTCCGCCGCGTGGTCGAGACCGCCGTGGGCGGCGGCCAGCGGGTGGAGCGCCCCTGGCTGGGCGCGCGCACCCAGACCGTCACCGCCGAGATCGCCCGCTCCATCGGCATGAGCGCGCCGCAGGGGGTGCTGGTGGCCGACATCTGGCCGGGCGGCGCAGCGGCGCGCGCGGGCCTGCGCCAGGGCGATGTGATCCTCAGCGTCGATGACCAGGCGGTCAGCGATGTGGGCGGGCTGAACTATGCGGTCGGCACCCGCCGCCTGGGGGAGACCCTGCGCCTGGGCGTCCGCCGCGAAAATGGAACCGCCGCCAACCTCAACCTGCGCGCCGAGGCCCCGCCGGCCACGCCGGCCCGGGACGAGCAGTTGCTGAGCGGTCGTCATCCCTTCGATGGCGCCACCGTGGTCAACCTCTCGCCGGCCGTCGCCGATGAGCTCGGCGTCGATCCCTTCCAGGGGCCGGGCGTGATGATCGTCCGGGTCGGCCGCGGCTTCTCGCTCAACGCCGGCCTTCGCCCCGGCGACATGATCCGGTCGGTCAACGGCCGCGAGATCCGCAATGTCCGCGACCTGATGGCCGCCGCCGGCGCCGAGGCCGCCGGCTGGCAGGTGACGATCCAGCGCAACGGCCAGGAGGTCACCGCCAACTTCCGGCTTTAGGGGAGGCGTGGCTGTCGCTCCGCGGGGCTTCCGCAAGCCAAGGTTCCAATGTCGGCAGGGGGCTGCGGACGTCGGCTTCTCGGCTGTTCAACGGCCTCCTTGCCACCACTCAGTACGCCGTGGCGATTTCATTGCTGATGGTCTCGGCTAGGGTGGGCGCTCCCCTCTGTATGTTCGACAGAACAACCACGACATAGCCCTTGTCCAAGTAAATTCTCATCTGTGTGCTGACGCCTCGATCGAAGCCGGAATGGCCCACCAGCTTCCCTGCAGCGCTATCCTCGACTTCGAAGCCGGCGCCATAGTCATTGGGGCGGTGATTGGTCCACAGGATCTTCAGTGACGTAGGTGAGATGAGCTTCCCGGTCTCGAGGGCGCGAGCGAAGCGAAAGAGGTCGCCGACGGTCGAATAACCTCCGCCCGCCGGGCACCCACGCATGAGGATCATTGAGGTGTTCTCACGCCAAGCGTCGGGATCGTCCGACGCTGGGACATACCCCATGGCCACCCTCTCCACCGGGTCATCCAGAGAATAGCTATCGGTGTCCGTCATGCCGGAGGGCGCGAAGATATGCTGTCGCACATAGTCGAAGTAGTTTTCAGCCGCCGCCTTCTCGATCACCGCGCCAAGGAGCAGCATGCCGGTATCGCTGTACTGAAATGCCGTCCCGGGCTCGAAGGCCGGCCTCTCACTGCGAACGAGCGGCTTGTAGTCGTCCACCTCCCGATAGCCGTCCCGCGGAGCTTTTCGCAACTCAGATAGGAAGCTCCCGAGGCCACTGGTGTGGGTCAAGAGCTGCCTAATCGTGATCCTGTCGCTGACCTCCCGTGGCAGCCAGGTTTCATCAACATATTCGCTAAGATGATCGTCCAGAGCCACGCGACCATGTTCAACAAGCTGCATCACGGCGACGGCGGTGAACATCTTGTTCATTGAGGCCAAGTTGAACCGCGTATCGACCGTATTGCTGACGTGGTAGCGCCGGCTGGCCTCTCCACAGGCCTGCTCCAGCAGCACCGTTTCGTTATGCGCTACAAGGACGGAGCCGGAGAACACACCGGCGTTGCAGCCTCTATAAATCGCTGCCCTAATATTGTCGGCGACTTGGTGGGGTGAGCGGGTCGGCTGATTTGAGATGGCCCAGGCAGGCGTGCCTGCGGTCTCCACCATGGAGAGCCTGTAGTCACCACCAGGCTCAAACGGCAGCTTTACGCCGTGCACGCCGCCGTAAATGTTGTCGCGAACGGCAAGGATGACGATCCCAGGGTTTGTGGGATCAAGCTGCGCGCCAACGAAATCCAGACCGCCAGTAACGCGGCGCTGGCCCTGGAAATAGTCAACCAGCCCGCCGAATGGGACGTTCTTGGCAAATTCCTCGGACATGGAGTTCTCACGGAAGCGGCGAACGGCCGTCGTGTTCCCCGCATTCACAGTCTGTATGAAGGCATGCAAATGGCCTTCCAGACGGTCCGGTAACGGCGCTCCGTCTGTAGCCGGCACGGTTGCTGCGAGCGCCTGCATGTTGAGGGTGGCGAATGAGATCGCCAGGATCAGACCAAAACGCTTCTTGATCTTGGTGTCTCCGACGCAGATTCGCCTGAGCTGCAGTGTCATAATCGCCTCCCCAGGCAGGGTTCCAATCTACTCCTGTAGCTTGTGAAAAACGATCGCAACCTTGGATAAGGATACTGCCTAGCGGCGAGGCGAACGCCCAGCCTCGTCGAGCGCGGGGGGGCGGCAGGTTCCGCCTCTAGGCTGAAGTCCAGAGCTGGGCGCAGGTCTCCCGGTGCTTGCCCTCAAGCCATCCTCCTAAGCGCCTTGAGGGGTGGCTCGCCAACATGCGCCGTGGCATCAAACGGCATGGTCCAGGTTGTTTGCGAATGGGGATTGGCCGGCGTCGAGGCCTGGACGTCAAAGGCGGCGGCGTTCGTCATAGTCGACGTCCTGTCGTTCTCCACGGCCGTGAGTGTCGCTGTTGATCGGGCCGCATCCGTCATCCCGTTCCCCTTCGGTGATCCGGAGGCCGCCGCGGCCGAAGCTCAGGCACGCGGAGCGATCCTAGCCTCGCCAAAACGTGCTCTAGGCGGGCAACTGAGCCTTTCGCCGTCGAGCCTGCGGAGTGTCAGCCCCGGCGCGCGGGTCTTGCTTCCGTCTCCGAATGGATCGCGCTTGTCGTTGGCCACCGGCGCCGTCCCCACCTACTGCGGGTCGCTCCGCAATGCGGCGGCCGTTGCGAAAGCAGCTAGCACCGCGGCGGGTGAAGGTGTGGTCGTGGTCATTGCCGCCGGCGAAAGATGGCCAGATCAGAGTTTGCGGCCCGCTATTGAGGATTGGCTCGGCGCCGGCGCGATCATCGAGGCTCTTGAGGGGCTTGAGTCCTCGGAAGCTACGTTGGCGCGTGCATCCTATGCGGCGATGGGGCGAGGCCTTGGCGCCCTGGTGCGTGAGAGCATCTCCGGGCGAGAGTTGATCGACCGCGGCTTCGGCGCGGACGTCGAGGTCGCGCTTGAAGTCCAATCGAGCAACGTCGTGCCGGTTCTGATCGACGGCGAATACAGGGCCCTGTGAAGCGCGACCAACCTTTGCTCAGAGGCGGGAACGGCTATGACGGCTGGGGCCGAGAGGGGACTTCGGCCTGCCTAGAGTTTGAGTGACGGGCGCCTACAAGTTGCCTCGCGAAGGTTGGCGGCCGGATCGCCGCAGCCCCTGACGCCTTCCGACCGCCGCGCTAGGCCTGTCGAACCTCCCCCCAAGTGGTTGCGGCAAGCGCGCCCGGCATTTGCTATGAGTCGCCGATGGCCGATCTCTTCGAAGCCGCTGGGCTGACCCCGCACGCGCCCTCGCCGCTGGCCGACCGCCTGCGCCCGCAGACCCTGGGCGAGGTGGTGGGGCAGGACCATCTGCTGGGCGAGGACGGCCCCATCGGCCGCATGGCCCAGGCTCACCGTCTGGCGTCCATGATCCTGTGGGGGCCGCCGGGCACCGGCAAGACCACCATCGCCCGGCTGCTGGCCAAGGCGGCGGGTTATGAGTTTCAGCAGCTCTCGGCGGTGTTCACCGGCGTGGCCGACCTGAAGAAGGCCTTCGAGCAGGCCCGGGCGCGCCGGCTGGCCGGCCAGTCGACCCTGTTGTTCGTCGACGAGATCCACCGCTTCAACCGCGCCCAGCAGGACGGCTTCCTGCCCTTTGTGGAGGAGGGGATCGTCACCCTGGTGGGCGCCACCACCGAAAACCCGTCCTTCGAGCTGAACGGGGCGCTCTTGTCGCGCTGCCAGGTCTTCGTGCTCAAGCGCCTGGACGACGAGGCCCTGACCGCGCTCTTGGCCAAGGCCGAGGCCTTCGAGGGCCGCGCCCTGCCGCTGGAGCCCGAGGCCCGTCAGGCGCTGGTGGCCCTGGCTGACGGGGACGGCCGTTACCTGCTGACGCTCGCCGAGACCCTGTTCAACATCGGCACGGCCAAGGCGCTGTCCACCAAGGAGCTGGGCGCCATCCTGCAGAAGCGCAGCCCGGCCTATGACAAGGACCGGGAGGAGCACTACAACCTCATCTCGGCCCTCCATAAGTCGATCCGCGGATCGGACCCGGACGCCGCCCTCTACTGGCTGGCCCGCATGCTGGCCGGCGGGGAGGACCCGCTCTATCTGGCCCGTCGTCTGATCCGCACGGCGGCTGAGGACATCGGCGCGGCCGATCCCATGGCGCTCGTCCTCGCCAATGCGGCCAAGGACACCTACGACTTTCTGGGCAGCCCCGAGGGCGAGATCGCGCTGGCCCAGCTGGTGGTGCATCTCGCCACCGCGCCCAAGTCCAACGCCGTCTATGTGGCCTTCAAGGCCGCGCAGAAGGCGGCCAAGGCGACCGGCTCGCTGATGCCGCCGGCCCACATCCGCAACGCGCCCACCCGGTTGATGCGCGACCTGGGCTATGGCAAGGGCTACGCCTACGACCACGACACCGAGGAAGGCTTCTCCGGCCAGAACTACTTCCCCGACGATATGGAGCGACCGGTCTTCTACCGCCCGAAAGGCGAGGGGGCCGAAGGACCGATCAAGGCGCGCCTGGACCGCTGGACGGCGATCCGCAACGGCAAGGCCTAAGCCAAAGACCATTGTTCTCCCAGATAGCTCGATCTAGATTCGCATCGACATTGGGGAGGTGGAGATGTCTGAGACCATCAACGCCAGGGCGACCCCCTGGCATCTGTGGGTCGTCGGCGTCGTCGCGCTGCTGTGGAACGGGTTCGGCGGCTACGACTATCTGATGAGCCATCTGCAGGGCGAGGCCTACTACCGGCAGGTGGGCATGAGCGAGGCGCAGATCGCCTATATGGCCGCCTATCCCACCTGGATGCACGCCGTCTGGGCGCTAGGCGTCTGGAGCGCTGTGGCGGGTTCGCTGCTGCTGCTGCTGCGCAGCCGGTTCGCCCTGCACGCCTTCATCCTCTCCCTGCTGGGCATTGTGGGCAGCAATGGCTACGCCCTGTTCACGCCCGGCGGCTGGGAGGTGATGGGCGGGATCATGACCCTGGTGATCGCGGCGATCGGGGTGGCTCTGCTGGCCTATGCATGGGCGATGACCCGCCGGGGCGTTCTGCGCTAAGGGAGGCGGGTGAAGCCCCAACGCGACATCCGACTTTCTGCCGACGAAATCGCCTTCGTGCGCGGCCTGGTCATCTATGAAGACGCCGACCTGCTGGCCCTGAACAAGCCGTCCGGACTGTCCAGCCAGGGCGGCCGGGGGCAGGTCCATACCCTCGATGAGCTGTTGTTCGCCTTCGCCAAGCCCGGCAAGGCGCGGCCCCGGCTGATCCATCGGCTGGACCGCGACACCTCCGGCGTCATCCTCACGGCCAAGACCAAGCCGGCCGCCTCGGCGCTCGGCAAGGCGATGATGGCCCGGCGCTTCGGCAAGACCTATCTGGCGGTGGTCGCCCCAGGCCCGCCGGAGCCGCCGCAGGGGCTGATCGACAAGCCCATGCGCCGCGAAGAGGTGGGCCGCGAGGCCTATATGCGGATCTGCGCCCCCGACGCCGAGGGGGCCGAGAGCGCCCAAAGCCACTACCGCACCCTGTCGGTGGGCGCCGGCGCCGCCCTGCTGGAGCTGGCGCCCCGCACCGGCCGCATGCACCAGTTGCGGGTTCACCTGGCCTCCCTCGGCCGGCCCATCGCCGGGGACGTTCGCTATGGCGGCGCGCTGAGCCTGGGCGGCCAGGCCTGTTCGCGGCTGATGCTGCACGCCGCCGCCCTCGATGTGCCCCTGGCCGGTGGAGAACGACTGCGCATCACCGCCCCGCCGCCGGCCGATATGAGCGCTTTCTGCGCAGCCCTGGGATTGGTGATCCCCGCCGCCTGACCTGTGCGCGGAACAGCGGTCGGCCGCCGTACGTTTAGGGGACATGAATCGCGTCCTCGCCTGCCTGTCCCTCTGCGCCCTGCTGGGCGCCTGCGCCATGGCCGACACCGCCTATGCGCCGGCCTATGGCCCCCGCGGCGCCGGCTTCTCGGAATACCGGATCGAGCCGGGCCGCTTCCGCGTCACCTTCCAGGGCGGGCCCGGCGCCCCGCCGCAGCAGGTCGCCGACTACGCCCTGCTGCGCGCCGCCGAGCTGACCCTGGCCGAAGGCTATGATTGGTTCGCCATCACCGACCGCGCCACCTCCGGCCGCCCTGATTCCGGCCCGCGGGTGTCGCTGGGCACCGGGGGCGGCTCCTACGGGGGCCGCAGCGCCATCGGCGTCGGCGTGGGCACCAGCCTGTCCCTGGGCGGCGGGCCGGCGGTGGCTCACAGCCTTGAGGTCGTGATGGGCCGGGGCCAGCGGCCCGCCGACCCCAACGCCTATGACGCCCGCGGCGTCCGCGACACCCTGCGACCCCGGGTCTGAGGGCAAGCCTCAATCGGCGCTTGGCGGCGGGAAGCCTCCCCCGGCATAAGGGGCCATGGATAAGCTCTTATTTGTCGCGGTTGGCGGCGGGACTGGCGCTGTGATGCGCTATCTCCTCGGCGTGGCCAGCCTGAACCGGTTCGGGATGGGATGGCCCGCCGGCACCTTCCTGGCCAATGTGAGCGGCGGCCTGCTGATGGGCCTGCTGGTCGGCTGGCTCGCCCAGCGGGGCGGCGCTGATCAGGAGCGCCTGCGCCTTCTGCTGGGCGTGGGTCTGCTCGGCGGCTTCACCACCTTCTCGGCCTTCTCCCTGGAAACCGCCTTGATGATCGAGCGCCGCGCCTATGGCGAAGCCCTCGGCTACGCCCTGGTTTCGGTGTTGCTCTCGGTCACGGCCCTGTTTGTGGGTCTGATGCTGATGCGCAGGTTCGCCTGATGCGTGAAGTCCGCAATATGGTCGTCGATCCCGCCGAGGGCGGGGTGCGTCTCGACCGCTGGTTCCGCCGCCGCTGGCCCCACCTGACCCAGGGCCAGCTGCACAAGCTGATCCGCTCGGGCCAGGTGCGGATCGACGGGGCCCGCGCCAAGCCCGACACCCGGCTGGAGGGGGGCGAGACGGTGCGCGTGCCGCCGTTGCCCGACGCCCCCGCCAAGGGCGATAGCCGTAAGAGCGTCGAGCTGCATCCCCGGGACGTGGCCTATGTGAAGGGCCTGGTGATCTATGAGGACGAGGAGGTCCTGGTCCTCAACAAGCCCTCGGGCCTCGCCGTCCAGGGCGGCACCAAGACGATCAACCATGTGGACCGCCTGCTGGGCGCCTGGGGGGACGGCCTGGCGCGACCGCGGCTTGTCCACCGCCTGGACCGGGACACGTCCGGCGTCCTGGTGCTGGGCAAGACGCCGTCGGCGGCGGCCAAGCTGGCCGGCGCGTTTGCGCGGCGCAAGGCGCAGAAGACCTATTGGGCTCTGGTCATGGGCAATCCGCGCCCGACCGAAGGGGTCTTGGAGCTGCCGCTGGTCAAGCGCGGCGTCGGCGATCGCGAGATGATCGTGCCGGCCGAGAAGGGCGACAAGGACGCCGATCCCGCCGAGACCGAGTTCGTGACCATCAGCCGAGCTGGCCCCCGGGCGGCCTGGATGGCCCTGCGGCCCCACACCGGCCGGACCCACCAGCTGCGGGCCCATATGAAGGCCATGGGCCATCCGATCCTGGGGGATCCCAAATATGGCGACGAGGCCTCGGCCCAGCTGTCGGGGTTGCTCAAGCTGCAGCTGCACGCCCGCCGGCTGACCCTGCCGCACCCGTCCAGCGGCATGTTGATCCTCGAGGCGCCACTGAGCCCGGAGATGAAGGCGGGCTTTGCGCGCTTCGGCTTCGACGAGCACGAGGCCGACCCCGAACCCTTCGGCCGCAAGCGGCGCTAGAGCGTCCCGGATAGGGGTGAGACGTGACCATGGAGCGAATGTGAAGCGCGGATTTCAAGAGGCCACTGACCGCCCGCGGCGGTTCTACACGACGGTGTCGGTGGTCGAGGCCGATGGCGGCTTCGCCATCCTGCTGGATGATCGTCAGGTGCGCGGACCCCTGGGCGGGCGGCTGCTGGTTCCGACCCGCGCCCTGGCCGAGATGGTCGCCGCCGAATGGGCGCGTCAGGGCGAAACCCTGGACATCGTCGGCATGCACGCCACACGGCTGGCCAACACCGCCATCGACTCCATCCCCCAGGCCCGCGCCGCGACCGCGCAGTCGGTGGCCGACTATGCAGGGTCTGATCTGCTCTGCTATTTCGCCGAGGATCCGCATACCCTCGTGGCGCGGCAGAGCGCGGCGTGGGAGCCGGTGCTCACCCGGGCTGAGCAGGAGTTCGGCGTCGCCTTTGTCCGCGCCGCCGGCATCATCCACCAGGCCCAGCCCGAGGCGACCCTTGCCCAGGTGAGATCCCTGGCCGAGCGCCTGGACGACTTCCGGCTGGCCGGCGTCGCCTTCGGCGCCTCGCTCTATGGCTCGGCGGTGCTGGCGCTGGCGCTGCAGCGGGGCTGGATGGACGGCGCCCAGGCGCTGGCCCTGTCGCGGCTGGACGAGATCTTCCAGGAAGAGGCCTGGGGCGTCGATGAAGAGGCCGCCGAGCGGGTCGCGCGCCTGACCATGGAGTCGGCCATGCTGGACGCCTGGTTCCGCGCCCTTGACGCGGCGTAGGCGCGAAATTCCCTGACGCGGCGTGAACTTGCGCGGTCCTGCGGCGCCCATTACGGCTGAGCGGTCAGTGGTCGTCAGGGAGGCGTTCAGCGTGAAGCAGGTCCTCGTAGAGCTTGAAGCCAAGCGGGAAACCGCGCGCCAGGGGGGCGGGGCCCGCCGGATCGAAGCCCAGCACGCCAAGGGCAAGCTCACCGCCCGCGAACGGGTGGATCTGCTGCTGGACGAGGGCTCCTTCGAGGAGTTCGACATGTTCGTCGAGCACCGGGCCACCGACTTCGGCATGGCCGAACAGAGGGTGCCTGGCGACGGGGTCGTCACCGGCTGGGGCACGATCAACGGGCGAACCGTTTTCGTCTTCTCCAAGGATTTCACGGTCTTCGGCGGATCTCTTTCCAGCGCGCATGCGCAGAAGATCCTCAAGGTCCAACGCCAGGCCCTGAAGATGGGCGCCCCGATCATCGGCCTGTTCGACGCCGGCGGCGCCCGCATCCAGGAGGGCGTGGATTCGCTGGCCGGCTATGCCGACATCTTCCTGGAGAACACCCTGGCCTCGGGCGTCATCCCGCAGATCGCCGTGATCATGGGGCCCTGCGCCGGCGGCGACGTCTATTCCCCGGCCATCATGGACTTCATCTTCATGGTGAAGGACACGAGCTACATGTACGTGACCGGCCCCGACGTGGTGAAGACGGTCACCCACGAGGATGTCAGCCACGAGGACCTGGGCGGCTACCGGGTTCACGCCATGAAGTCCGGCGTGGCCGACGGCGCGTTCGAGAACGACCTGGAGGCCATGACCCAGGTGCGCCGCCTGGTGGATTTCCTGCCGACCTCCAACCGCGAGCGCCCGCCGGTGCGCGAGAGCTTCGACAGCGCCGAGCGGGAGGAGCCCAGCCTCGACACCCTGGTCCCGGCCAATCCCAACAAGCCCTACGACATGAAGGAGCTGATCCTGAAGGTCGTGGACGAGGGCGATTTCTTCGAGATTTCCCCGGACTTCGCCAAGAACATCATCTGCGGCTTCGCCCGCATGGACGGCCAGCCGGTGGGCGTCGTCGCCAATCAGCCGCAGGTGCTGGCCGGGGTGCTGGACATCGACGCCAGCCGCAAGGCCGCCCGCTTCGTGCGCTTCTGCGACGCCTTCGAGATCCCGCTGGTGACCTTCGTCGACGTGCCGGGCTTCATGCCGGGCACCCGCCAGGAGCAGGGCGGCCTGATCCGCCACGGCGCCAAGCTGTTGTTCGCCTATGCCGAGGCCACGGTGCCCAAGATCACCGTCATCACCCGCAAGGCCTATGGCGGCGCCTATGACGTGATGAGCTCAAAGCACATCCGCGGCGATCTGAACTATGCCTGGCCCACGGCCGAGATCGCCGTCATGGGCTCCAAGGGCGCGGTGGAGATCATCTTCCGCAACCAGACCGAAGAGGAGCTGGTCGCCCGGGAGGCGGAGTACAAGGACCGCTTCGCCAACCCGTTCGTCGCCGCCAGCCGCGGCTATATCGACGACGTGATCATGCCCCATGGCACCCGCCGCCGGATCGTGCGCGGCCTCCGCAGTCTCAAGGGCAAGGTCCTCCAGAACCCCTGGAAGAAGCACGACAATATCCCGCTGTGATCTGACAGCGGCGGGCGCCGCAGCCCAGAGAATTTCGGAACAAGGCCGGGGCGAGCCTGTTGTTTGAGGGAGAGCGCGAATGCGCACCCCTCTAAGACACGGGAGAACCGACCATGGCTGACAGATGGACCGAAGATCAGGATCGTGGCCGCGCCCGCTGGCCCCGGCGTGGCGAAGACGGGAGCTCGGCGCGTGGTCGCCAGGGCGGCGGGGGCTCTGATTACGGCGCAGAGGATCGCAGTTTCGCCTCAGGACGCCAGGGCCGCGGCCACGTCTTCGGCGAGCAGGAGACCGGCGTCGATTATGAACACAGCACCCAGGCGCCCTATCGCAATGAACCGTCGCCTGATCGTTACGAGGACCGCGACCGGCTCTATGGCGAGGGCTATTTCGGCCAGGAAGGCTACGCCATGCAGAATGGTGGGTTTGGCGGCCGAGGCGATATCGATGACCCGCCGCGCCGCCAGCGCGCCGAGACGCGCCGCGCCTATGCCCGCGCCTATGGCGGCGATAGCCGCATGGTCCGTGATTCCCACGACCGTGGCTTCTGGGACCGGACGACGGACGAGGTCGCCTCATGGTTTGGCGACGAGGACGCCGAGCGCCGCCGCCGCTGGGACGAGGCCCGCAGCCACCGGGGCCGGGGCCCCAAGGGCTATGTCCGGCCTGACGAACGGATCATGGACGATGTCCATCACGCCCTGACCGACGACCCCTGGCTCGACGCCTCGGAGATCGAGGTTGGTGTGAGCGACGGCGAAGTGACGCTCAGCGGCACGGTAGATGACCGCCTGGGCAAGCACCACGCCGAGCACTGCGTCGAGGACATCCACGGGGTGAAGCACGTGCAGAACAATCTGCGCGTCAAGGCAAGGGTGGACCAGCCCTCGGCCGTCACCGGCCGGCAGGGTCGCATGGCCACCAACTCCACCCTGGCCAAGGTGACCGACGGCGACGAATAGGTCCCATTGCTCCGCGCGTCGCCGCCGGCCTAGGCTGGCGGCATGGGCGCCGGGCTTGAGGATTTTGAACCCTGGCTCGCCCTCTGGAACCTGGTTCCGGAGGGCGATGTCATGTGCATGCCCGTGACCCGCTCGCGCCTGCTGCCGGTGCGCGCCGGCGCCCAGGCGGCCATGCTGAAGCTGGCGCACAGTCCAGACGAGCGGCGCGGGGGCGCCATCATGGCCTGGTGGGACGGGCAGGGCGCAGCGCCGGTCCTCGCGACCCAGGGCGAGGCGCTGCTGATGGTTCGGGCCACCGGCGGCCCGCTCACCCAGCAAGTGCTGGCCGGGAAGGATGAGGCGGCCACGGCGATCCTGTGCCAGGTGGTCGCCAGGCTGCATGCGCCACGGGACTCAGGCCCGCCGGCCGCGCCCTCCTTGGGCAGGCAGTTTTCAGCCCTGATCCAGTCCAACGACCCGACCCTGGCGCGCGCCCGTCTCGTGGCCTCCGGCCTTCTGGCGACTCCCCGCGACCCGGTGCTGCTGCACGGGGATATCCACCACGGCAATGTGCTGGATTTCGGCGCCGAGGGCTGGCTGGCCATCGATCCCTGGGGGCTGATGGGCGAGCGGGCCTATGACTACGCCAACATCTTTCCCAATCCCGACCTGGCCGCTGTCACCGCCGACCGGTTCGCCACGCGCCTGGCGCAGATCGCCCGGACGGCCGATCTGGAGCCGGCCCGGCTGCGGGCCTTTGCCCACGCCCATGCCGGCCTGTCAGCCGCCTGGCATGCCCAGGACGGCAGCGATCCGGCCGCGCCCAGGGCCGTGCTGGCCCTCATCGAGGGGGCTGGCTAGCCCGCGCCCATATGGGCGTTGTCGCCGCGGCCCAAGGGATCGCGCAGGGGCTGGCCGTCGCCGACGAACTCGAGCGACACCGAATTGATGCAGTAGCGCAGGCCGGTGGGGCGCGGACCATCGGGGAAGACGTGGCCCTGGTGGCTGTCGCACCGGGCGCAGCGGGTCTCGATGCGCACCATGCCGTAGCTGACGTCGCGGACGGCGACCACGTGGGCCTCGTTCATCGGCGCGAAGAAGCTCGGCCAGCCGGTGCCGCTCTCGAACTTGGTGTGCGCCCGAAACAGGGGCAGGCCGCAGAGACGGCAGCAATAGACGCCGTCCTCCTTGTTATCGAGCAGGCCGCCGCAGAACGGCGCTTCGGTGCCATGCCGCAGCAACACCTCGGCCTCTTCGGTCGAGAGGTCGGCCTCGAGGGCCTTGCGTTCCGCAGGGTCGGGCGGGGACAGATCGAATTCGGTCGTCGGGGAGTCGGCTGGCTTGGTCATGATCACCAATCTAAGGTTCGTCCCCACGGAGCGAAAGGACCCCCGCGTTCGATTGGGGGCATGTCGGGAAAGGCCAGGAATGATCACCGCCACCACACCCACCCTCGCGGAGCGCGAAACCGCCAGCACCCTGGGCGTCGTCACCGGGGAGGCGATCATCGGCGCCCATATCTTCCGGGACTTCTTCGCCGGCATCACCAACATCATCGGCGGCCGGGCCGGGGGCTATGAAAAGGCCCTGCGCGAGGCCCGCGACATCGCCCTGCGCGAAATGTGCGACGAGGCCCGCAGCCTGGGCGCCGACGCGGTGGTCGGCGTCGATCTCGACTATGAAACCCTGGGGGTTGAGAACGGGATGCTGATGGTCAGCGCCTCGGGTACGGCGGTGAAGCTGCGTTGAGTTCGGTGACCATGTTTTCCAAGATCCTGATCGCCAATCGTGGCGAGATCGCTGTCCGCATCATCAAGACCTGTCGCCGGATGGGGATTGCCACGGTGGTGGTCTATTCCGAGGCCGACGCCGATTCCATGGCCGTGGAGATGGCCGACGAGGCGGTCTTCATCGGCCCCGCGCCGGCGTCTGAAAGCTATCTGGTGGCCGACAAGATCGTCGCGGCCTGTCGCGAGACCGGGGCGCAGGCCGTCCATCCGGGCTTCGGCTTCCTGTCGGAAAATGCCGGCTTCGCCCGGCGGCTGGCGCAGGAGGGCATCGTCTTCATCGGCCCGAACCCCGAGGCCATCGCGGCCATGGGCGACAAGATCGAGAGCAAGAAGGCCGCCGGCCGCGCCGGGGTCTCCACAGTGCCGGGGCATGTGGGCGAGATTTCAGACACCGCCCACGCCGTGCAGATCGCCGAGGAGGTCGGCTATCCGGTGATGATCAAGGCCAGCGCCGGGGGCGGGGGCAAGGGCATCCGGGTCGCCTGGACCCGCAAGGACGTGGAGGAGGGCTTCCCCGCGGTCCAGTCTGAGGCCCGTTCCAGCTTCGGCGACGACCGCATCTTCATCGAGAAGTTCATCGAGAGCCCACGCCATATCGAGATCCAGGTGCTGGGCGACAAGCACGGCCATGTTGTCCACCTGTTCGAGCGGGAGTGCTCGATCCAGCGGCGCAACCAGAAGGTCATCGAGGAGGCGCCGAGCCCCCTGCTGGACGCGGCCACCCGCAAGGCCATGGGCGACCAGGCCATCGCGCTGGCCAAGGCCGTCGGCTACGACAGCGCTGGTACGGTGGAGTTCGTGGCCGGCCAGGACCGCAGCTTCTTCTTCCTGGAGATGAACACCCGCCTGCAGGTGGAGCACCCGGTCACCGAACTGATCACTGGCGTGGACCTGGTGGAGCAGATGATCCGCTCTGCGGCCGGCGAACCGCTGGCGTTTTCCCAGGACGATCTGTCGATCAACGGCTGGGCGATCGAGAGCCGGATCTATGCCGAGGATCCCTATCGGGGCTTCCTGCCCTCCATTGGCCGGCTGGTGCGCTATCAGCCGCCCGAGGAACGTGACGGGGCGCATCTGAAGGTGCGCAACGACGCCGGCGTCCGCGAGGGCGACGAAATCTCGATGTTCTACGACCCGATGATCTCCAAGCTGTCCACCTGGGCGCCGACCCGGATCGCCGCCATCGACGCCATGGGCGAGGCGCTGGAGAACTTCCACATCGACGGGCTGGGGCAGAACATCCCCTTCCTCGCCGCAGTGATGGACCAGGACCGTTTCCGCTCAGGCCAGCTATCCACCAACTACATCAAGGACGAGTTTCCCGACGGGTTCCAGGGCACGCCCGCCACGGACCGCCAGCAGGACATCCTGATCGCTGCGGCCTGCGCCATGCACCGGGTGGTGAGCGAGCGGGCCTGGCCCGGGCGGGCGCGGGAGGACTGGGTGGTCAACGCCCAGGGCGTCGATCATCCGGTGAAGCTCAAGGGCGAGGGCGGGGCCACGGTGGTCGAGCTGACCGAGGCGGGTCGGATTCTGACCCTGACGGAGATGGACTGGCGGCCGGGGGCGGCGGTCTTCTCCGCCATGCTGGAGGGGCGGCGGTTCACCGTGCAGGTGCGCCCCGCCGCCGACGGCTTTGTGATCCGTCACCGGGCCGTGGAGTGCCGCGTGCGGGTGCTGACGCCCACCTCGGCCGTGCTCTACAAGCGCCTGCCGCCCAAGAAGGCCGCCGACACCGCCAAGCTGGTGCTGTCGCCCATGCCGGGCCTGGTCGTCACCCTGGATGTGGCCGTGGGGCAGGAGGTCAAGACCGGCGAGACGGTGGCGATCATCGAAGCCATGAAGATGCAGAACATCATCCGCGCCGAGCGGGACGGGGTGGTCAAGGCGGTTGGGGCCAAGCAGGGCGATTCCGTCGCCGCCGACGAGGTGCTGGTGGAGTTCGTCTGACCCGACGAGGCCGATTGGCGAGGGCCAGCTCTGCTGTCGGAACGTCGCCTTGGGGAAGGGTGTTCTGGAGGTGCGACACAACCTCAAGACATGGAGTCTTCCCAATGGCCACTGATGCCGCCGACCGCACCGATATGCGCCTGATCGCCGCCGACAAGGTCGAGGGCGTGAGCGTCTACAACCCCAATGGCGACAAGCTGGGCACGGTGGAGAACATCTTCATCGACAAGGTCTCCGGCCAGGCCGAGTTCGCCACCATGGCCTTTGGCGGCCTGCTGGGCATGGGCGAGAAGCACTATCCGCTGCCCTGGTCGGTCCTGACCTATGACACCGACAAGGACGGTTTCGTGGTGGCTCTGGAAAAGGAAACCCTGGAAGGGGCGCCGGGCTACGACAAGTCGCGCTTCTCCACCAGCGACTATGGCTGGCGCGAAGAGGTCAGCGGCTATTACGGCGCCACCGTCTGATCTGACACCAATGACATGGGCGCAGACAGGGGCGGATCGGCCGCCTCTGTCGCCCCGAAGACGGCCTCGAAGCCGGCGCGGAGCCCCGCGTCGGCTTCGTCCATGGTGACCGGCAGACCAAGGTCCACCAGGCTGGTCACCCCATGTTCGGTGACGCCGCAGGGGACGATGCCGGCGAAGTGGGTGAGGTCGGGCTCGACGTTCAGCGCCACCCCATGGAACGACACCCAGCGGCGCAGCTTGACCCCGATGGCGGCGATCTTGTCCTCCTGCGGAGCGAAGCCGGGAGCGCGGCGCTCGACCCAGACGCCGACCCGACCTGGCCGAATCGCGCCTTCGACGTTGAAGCGGGCCAGCGCGCCGATCACCCAGGCCTCCAGGGCTGCGACGAAGGCGCGCACGTCCCGGCGCCGGGCGGTGAGGTCGAGCATCACATAGGCCACCCGCTGGCCCGGCCCATGATAGGTGAACTGGCCGCCGCGCCCGCTCTGGAAGACCGGGAAACGGTCGGGCTGCAGCAGGTCCGCCGGCTTGGCCGAAACCCCAGCCGTATAGAGCGGGGGGTGCTCCAGCAGCCAGATCAGCTCACCGGCCCGCCCCTCGGCGATGGCCGCGGCCCGGGCCTCCATGGCGGCCACGGCGGCCTCATAGTCCACCAGGCCTGGCGAGATCGCCCAGCCCACAGGCCGGCCATCCTCGCGGGCGAAGATCGGTGTTTGGCTCGGCGGATTTAACGTGCGGTCAAGCATGAGCCGTCAATGTGGGGTCTTAGCCCGCCGGCTGCAAAGCCGCAGATGGGTTGGTGTTCAGGGGTGCGGGTTTGTCCAGTCAGGTCGAGGCGGTCAATGTCGAGATTTCGGTGGTGCTGGGCCGCGCCTCCCTGCCCATGCAGCAGCTCCTGCGCATGGGCCGTGGGGCGGTGATTCCCCTCGACGCCACGGTCAACGAGGAAGTCTGGATCCTGGCCAACAATCACCCCGTCGCCCGCGGCGAAATCCAGATCAGCGACGACAAGATCGCCATCGCCGTGACCCGCGAGGCCAATGTGTTCGACTACATGGCCGGCGGAAGCTGACGGACGAAAACTGTCCTTCACAAAGCCGCAGCGGTTTGCTACGCCCCGCGGCTCACCACGAGCGGTCGTGGCGGAATTGGTAGACGCGCAGCGTTGAGGTCGCTGTGGGGCAACCCGTGGAAGTTCGAGTCTTCTCGACCGCACCAGTGAAACCAGGAACGGCAGAACGGTAGATCTTAGACGTCAGCAGGGGAGGTCCGCATGAGCCGTGAA
>Ga0114900_1000841_pt1 | contig 21402 bp, 17 predicted proteins | sample MalvireepMed_231_FD_89685 | JGI IMG/M metagenome (GOLD analysis project Ga0114900, IMG submission 89685) | Marine viral communities from the Global Malaspina Expedition - Malaspina viral metaG DeepMed_231 | ecosystem: Environmental > Aquatic > Marine > Oceanic | place: Mediterranean Sea...
AATCTTCTGCACATCTTCAGGATAGTCATGGCTCTGGAGCATCTCGTTAAGTTCCTGACTTATTTGGCCAAGGCATTTTTCATGCTTCTTGTCACCAACGAGCTTGGCAAGGGGCATTCGCCCAGCTTTCATTACCATTACTTTTTCTCCTTATGACGCTGCCTTCTCTATGAGTGTCAGGGTAAATATACCTGACCTGTCTGCCATGCTGTTGGGAGCGCCTGATGCCTCCCACGAGTTGATATTATACGAGAAGGAAGATCTTTCCCTGTCAACAGCCACGTATTTCGATACCTGCCCGAACTTGAATGTCACCTGTGGGACACTCGATATCAGGGTCTCAAGGTTCGATATCACGTTCTCAACTGACAGGCCCGTCTCCGCTGCTGTCTGCTCTATATCAACCTGCATCTGGTGTTCATAGAGGATAGACGGCACAACAAACCCTTCCACCACTATGTCTCTTATCTTCGGGGTATTCGTGTTAGTCAATCCCCTGTTTACCTTGAGTCGCAGGCCTATGTTCTTGCCGCTGACTCCGGCTCCGCTTCCAAAGAGGTTCTTGGAAGTGGAAGAGGTATAGTTTCCAAGGTCTGTCGTCGTCGCAGCTCCATCCAGTCCGTACTCCACTTCAACATACTCATCCGATGTAGTATCCAGATCCTCTGCCGATATATGAACTGCCGCAAAGTTCTTGTTCTCATGGGGCATTCCCATATCAAAGTATGGCAACTCTATGTGTCCCACGTTAGATCCTGAGAGATCGTCCCTCTTGATCGTGACACCCGCCCTTGGGTTTACGAGCGGTTGTTCAAGGAACTTAACATCGGAAGTAGTCGTCGCTGTCCGAAAGCCGTAATGCAGTCTCGGCACACCATCATCCCCACTGCCTACCTCGCACCACTGCATCTGCTGGTTGGCTGTTGTGTCCTTCACCATGCTGTGCCAACCACTGCCGTTCCAGCACATAATGCGTCCATTTCTTGACCCTGCTCCTCCACCAACTGCTATGAACAGTAAATCCCCTGAAGACTTCATCCACTTCACCGAGCCTAGAAGGTTATCAGGAACACCGTCTCCAAAGCTAAGTCCGTAGTCAGGCTCTATCTGCCTCGCATTACCTGATACTGTCATCTTGTAGATGGGAGCAGGAGTGTCATTATCCACTCCCTGTGCAAACCACAAGGCTCCCTGGTGTACCGTCATGCGCCTGCCGTTATCGTTATGGTTATTCAACGGCATGATGAGTTCGTACGTCCAAGTCGAAGGTGCCACGTCAATTAAATAGATGCCTTCATTTGTTCCAAGGTACAGCTTGTTCTCCCCGTCGATATCAGGATAGACAGCGAGACCCTGCGGCCCATTAGAGGATGCTATATCCACGTTCTCATCAGCCCATACAACTCCTGCGTTCGTGGAACTGAAGAAGGTTATGGTACCGCCATCTTCGTCCCATACCGCGGCTACAAGCTCGCCACCTATAGTGGCAAGGAGTCCTGCATCAATGTTCTCGTTAGCAGTGACATCATTAGCCAGAAGACCTGCGGTAATTGGTGTCGTTGCAATAGACCATGTAGCACCGTCCGTTGATGTGTATATCTCGTGGTCATCTTCGTTGCACACCATAGCCACAAGATTGGTCTTGTGTTGAATCATGTCGATCCCTATGGTGGTAAGGGAAGGGTTCACTATCCCTGTTGAATGTTGATAGGTTTCAGAAGCACCAAATGTATAACTCATGGTAGTGGTAGTTGTTGTGGCAACTTCAGTAGACATTACCGCCTCAGCATCACTACCTAGTCCTGTATTGTTATGTTCTGTTTGGTTTGCTCCTGTAGTAACGGTTCCATCAGTGGTGGCAAGTGATGAGACAACAGTATCTCCTGCCACCGTAGTCACGGCAACCGATGCAGAAGAAGCAGTAGCACCTGCGTTTGCTCCGCTGCTCATAGGGGTACTTTGATCTACACCCTGAAATGCCAGTAGTGTAACCCTGGAATTTGTAATTCCAGCACTTCCATCATCCAGCCATCGCAATGAGAAAGTATTGGAACCCGATGAAGGGTTGGCAAGAGAGTATATAGCTGTATAGTGTGTTGCTGTTCCTGAAGATGTCAGCTTTGTAAGAGCCGTTCCATCATAGGTGATTGTCGCAGGGTCTACAACACTATTAGTATCATACCCACTCAGCAACGCAACAATACATCTATCAGCCCCATACGTGGTAAAGGATGTGTTGGCAGCACCTGTTTGAGTTGGATGTGAATGGCTGGCGTTATTAACCAACAGGGGGTTAACGGTGCCACCGTTTTCCCATGTGTCAGTTGATGCTCCCGTGAACTGGCGGTTCACAACATGCCCTACCCCTGCTGATACAAGATCGTCCCAGAGAGCGTTTGTTTCTCCCTTGAAGTTAGTGCTTGCCCTTACAACATCACAGTTTGTCTGTGTTGCGTCCTCCGGCAGGATGGGAAGGTAGATAGCATCTGCCCACCTTGTGTCACATGTTGAATCCCAGAACCTACGGTACTCCTTCGGATCAAAGGCAACATCGCTGTTAACCCTGTATCGGCCAAAGCCATACATGAGATTAGGGATAATGAAAGATTCGTACGGAGCGAGGTCTTCCGGCCTTGTCCGACCTGTCTGTCGGATTGGCTGTACAAATTGCTGTACCGGCCTTGTAACCACCTTGGAGCGGTCACGATCCTCTCTTAAAGAGTAGCCATTTCCATTGATGTCAACATCCAGTGCCATCTAAAACACCATGCGTGGTACCGCAACAGGGGGTGACTTAATTCTTATAAGTCGTCCCTCCACGGCAAGAAGATAACTCTCCTCGTACTGTCTTGCCTGCTCTGCCCAGTTGGATGCAGGGTTTCCTGCCGCCATCCTGAGACACAGCAATTGTCTTACCTTGTCATACAGCGGATGAAGCAGGTCTCCGTCTATCTCAGCGGTACCTGCGTCAGTTGACAGTGATGACAGCATGTCTCTTCCAACGATACGCAGCCTGTGTTGTTTCGGCAGGATTTGCTGGAAGCGGATCATTCCACCGTCTGATGCTCCCGCAGCAGGGGGGACATGATCCCAGTTTCTTATCTCGTTATAGGGAAGATCCATCATTTCGCTCTGGCCTATGGTCATCCATATCTCGTCGATATAGGCAGCGATATTAGATGCTGATATATGCAGTCCCACAACAGCAGTGGTGGCATTGTAAGCAAGTGTTGCACTTGCCTTCATCAGCTCCCATCCTGTTCCACTGTGAAAGTTGCCAACTGCTGCACCAATATACAGCTTTACCTTATCTGCCGTAGTGCAGTACACCCATGCAGATAAATTAACTTCCTGTCCTTCAGTAGGCAATGTCGTGTATGAGGATGACGCAGGAGTAAATGTCTGAAGGAGTGTTGTATCAGCACTTGCTACAGCAAGCCTTCCAGAATTATTTCCTGACAGCACCGCAAAGTTCTCTGGATTGGAAGTGTCTGCTTCCTTGTTAAAGGTTGCTCCAGATCCCGCAAGTGTCCAGTTGTTCTGTGAACCTGGAGTTAGCTGATCTGCATCCCAGTCCTCGAAGTCCCCGTTAAGGAGAAGGTTATCTCCTGAGTCTGCGTTCCTTCTGTTTCCAAGATAGATCCGGTCAACTCTACGGATCGTGCTTGGAAGCGTGTATGTATGCTGTCCATTGCCCGTTACAAGGGTCTCAATATCCCTGACCATTGATATGTCGGGATAGACCTGTTCCCTTGCCTCGTTGTAAGCATCCTGTACATCCTGTGGATGAAACGTGGACAGCTCAAAGTTGATACTGCCACTTTCATTTGCTGCCCAGTTGGCACCACCACCAGTGATAGTTCCAGAGGACTGAACGTAATCAGTTACCCTTCTGATATCACCTGCATTGTCTCCCGATGTTGTCGTGAGATGAATGTACCACCTGTTATTGAAGTAATCATCTACGGGAAAGCGCTTTGTCAGCTTTGTATCAAGGACGTTTGCATTTCCGTTGGAGATGTTCGTCGTGGTACTACCCGTGATCAAACCCAACGGCCTTAGTATGTCCTGTCTCATCGTTGACCAAGATGTCGTCGGCATAGCTATTTAACCTTTACTGCCTTCTTGTAATTTTTAGCAGCGTCCTTTGCCATCTCTTCAATCAGTTGATCCTTTTCCTTGATAAGCCTCTGCTGCACTATGATCATCAGCTCACGTTGCACACCAGGATTTCTTTCCCAGAGGATAGCAAGATCCGCGTCTGTAACTGTGTATTCAGTTCCTTCCATCATGATATCCCCTTTGATGTACACCAAGTATTTACCATAGTGGTCACTTCTGAGTCCGTCATGTTTGCTGCTACTACAGGCTCACCTTCTATAACCTTCTGGTATGGAGATGAGTTATGGTCTGCCATCACGTAGGAAAGCAATTCACTCTTACTCAACTCTGTTCCACCACCGGAACCGATTCCTACAAGGTCATTACCAACAGGAAAATAGCCTCCATCAGTGATATAGGAAGGAATTCTTCCAGTGTCTAACTGATACTTAATAATTGCCATTACTTGGTAGACCTGTACAAATATTCCTGTCTCACAAGGTCATCAAGACCTATATGTGCCATGACATGCTTGTACTCATTACCGAATATCTCGACTACCTTATCCAGAAATTCATAGAGGTGGTTGATATTAGGAACATCTCCTTCCTCAATTAACTTTTCACACGTAGCGATATACTTTGCTATCACGTTTCGTGCTGTCTGAAGATGTACCCCATACTGTTCAAGGTATTCAGCATTGCCCTGTGTGATTGTGCCTGTGAGAATCATGTCCCTATGTGCCTGTCTGAATGCCTGTCGCAAGTGATGTCGTATCTCTGCGAGTTCCGCATCACGCTCGTCCCAGTTCTCAGGAATATTATGGTTCTTTCGTATCTCGTCATAGGCTTCCTGAAATACTGCAATTTCTTTTAGGCCACCCTCAATATACATCATATGCCTACTCTGACCATGCTCCAGCTTTGCAGCCTCAATCATGGATAACTCGTCACCCTTCTCACGTAACTCTTTTATCTTTACACTGTTAGTCATAGCTGTGAAGTGACTATCCTCAACCGCTGACCTCTTGCGCTCTATCTGTACAAGACATTGACGCATCATTCGGTAAGGGCTTTCTGTCAGCATCGTGAGAGTCATCAACTGGTTAGTGGTCTGGGTATTCTTTCTGCCAAGGCTCTGGTTAGCCCTATCCATCTCAACCATGCGTTCCCTGATCCTAGCAATCTTATTGGGAGTCATGGTAGCCATGCCACTGGTAATCTCAGGATTTAATTTCATCAGTTCGTCAGACATTTAATCTCCTGTCCATCCTTCCCAGTCTCCTATGGCACCACTTCTAATATCACCTGCGTGTGCAGCATCACCACTAGATGCTATGGTAATTTTTTGAACTTCAGTATTACCAACAGCCGAACCACCCCAAAGTTCACCTCTTGTGCCATCCGTAAACTTACCTGCTGAATGCCGTGCAACAGACTCAAGGTCACCTTGGTCTGTTGAATCGCCTGTACTGGCAGGGTTAACATATTCCATTGCATCTGTTATCCACGGATAACCTGGTAATCTTCCTCCACCCCATATATTCTTGGATTCAATTAGACCTATTGCAGCAACTCCAGTTACATTAAAACTCCAGTCTCCAAAGTCTCCTGCATCACCAGTAGATGCTATCGTGACATAGTTGGCATCCTTGTTGGTGTAGTCACCATCCCAACTCATCCACCAGATACCTCTTGTAAGGTTTGCATTTCCAGAGTTATAGGTACTAGAAGCCCTTGTCATATTTCCAAAGTCAGTTGAATCACCAGTGGAGGCAACTGTTATATAGTCAATAACATTACTCTGGCTGCCTGTATGCCCACCATGAAGAATACCTCTTGTGCCATTACCACTCCCACCTCCATACCGCCGTGCTACCGTGGTATCGCCGAAATCTGTACCATCACCAGTAGAGGCAATTGTTATATAGTCCATTTCATTCAAAACTGCACCATCAAGTTCTCCACCCATACAAACAGCCCTTGAATCATTACCAACTGTTCCTGCCAGGAAACGAGTCGTAGTAGTGGTGATATCACCAAAATCTAACGTGTTTCCATCAGATGACATAGCCTTATACTCTATATCAGCGATAGCAGCGTCATTGACTATGTATCCACCAAATGCAACACCACGATTACCCTGATATGAAGTCGAAGAAGCAGGAACCTCCACTCCCATAATCTTTTCAATATCATCCTTGGCAATATTCATGATCTTTTCAATATCGCCAACGGCAATGTTCATAAACTTTTCTATCTCAGCCACTACGCAACCTCAACAATGGTCATGTCAGGATTGATAAATGCTGATCTGACTCCAACAGCAACACCCATAATCTGAACAAAGTCTCCGTCATCTCCAGGTGCGGTTGTGGTCAATGTGCCAGGAGTTTCACTAACATACACATCGGCTCCTACAGTCATGTTCCCACCAAATCCACCATCATCCCTGTATACACCATGAGTCAGAACTCTCACAGAACTACCGGCACTACCCTGTGCCTCAATAGCAATTCCTATGGCTGGAAGCTTGGCAGCATCATTAGCATCTGCCCTTCCGACACGGCCTGTAGTTGTGCTTACATATACAGCATCAAACTGTGTGATAGCTTCTGCTGCAAGGAACTCGATAACAACTCCCTGTACGGTATTGTCTGTAGTTGGTGTTCCTGCTGCCGATTCAAACTCAATAAATTTAGAATCAGCTATAGCAACATTCTGTGCAAATGTTGCCCCGCCACCGTCAGCTATCGTCATGGCATCATCACCATCGGTATAGCTGATCTTTGTGGTCATCACTTCACCAGGAACAACAATCCCTGCTGCTCCATCTTTAATCGTTAAACCAGTAGCATCACCGTTATCAGTGAAGATAAGGTCTTTAGTATTAGTCACTAACTTTATCGTTATGTCACCGGAACCACTCTCAGTAAACCGCAACATTTCTGTACCACTATCTTCAAAAGTCCAGATACCAGAACCTGAATCAAGATTGATTCCACCTGCTGCATCTATATCCACAGCCCCATCAATAACAAAATTGATGTTAGCTGCTGCTGCTGCATTATCAACCGTGGTTACATTCAATACGCCGTTAGTTGCAGCAGCGATAGTTACGGTATCACTTGTACTTGGAGTCATAACTATCGTATCGTCCGTTATGACCAGAGTTCCTATAGTGAAGTCAGTGCTTGCATCAATAGTTCCACCGGCAATAGCACCAGTCGTAGTGATACCTGATGAACCCACATCTATAGCACCAAAATTAGATGTAATGGAGCCTGAATCTAATGCTCCTGTAGTGACAATATTACTATCTCCAGCAGCGGGAGCAGCGGATATATCCGACAGAACTTCGGATGCGCTTCTTCCTTCTACAGATGTCGTGGCTATACGAAGAAAGTCATTATCCACAACACTGGCAGCAAACTGGGCCACATCATATTGAGATATGCCAGTAGCAACCTGTAATTTATTACTCGATATTTCAAGCCCACCATTAGATACAAGATCAAGGCCAAGCACTGAACTGGAAGCAGCAAGACCATCACCTGCAAATAAGGTTGCAAGTGAAGCAATAGTAGTTAACTGTTCATTAGCACCATCTGAATCCAGTGTTGATAATGAATCTCCATTAGTAGGAGTTACTGCACTTAACTCAGATAGGTCAAGAGCAATATCTAAAGCACCGCTATCTCCTCCTCCCGATATTCCTACCCCAGCCGTGACTCCGGTAATATCACCATCACCTGCTTTCGCTGTTCCTGGTGGTATTCCTGCGGCCATCTTAATTCATCCCTGGAACTTTGTTCCAGAACTGGAAGTCAATGGTTGCTGCGTTGGAGGCATTCTGCCTTATCACCTTAAATCCGGTTACTTCGTCCCTTGATCTCAGCGTGATGATATCGCCTGCTGCCCATTGAAATCCCTTCGTGGTTGTCGGGGCTGTTCCGTCCCGTGTCTCCACGACAGAGTTAGTTCTTACATATCCCTCTGCATAATCAGCGCCGTCAGGCACTGTCAGCGAGGTTGCCGCATCTGTTACCGCGTGGGTAACAAGACCTGCATTGATTGGTGAAAAGTTTCCTTTAGCCATTACTCTTACCTCGTTTTGGCTGATCTGCCTGTCTATTTGCTACAGTATCTCTCTCTGCAAGCAGCTTGATAGCATCAGAAAGATTGTCCTGACGCTGTCGCTCTCTTATTCTTTCTTCATCAATTCGCTCACCATCTATCGTTGCCCACTCACGCCTGTGGCGCTTTTCCATGTGGACACGCAGGTCATGGGAAGCGGTTAGGTTGTCTTTCGTGCAGTACGCAAGACCCATGTCGTCGTACTTCCTCCTGTTGGGATCGTCCTTGTGAAGGAGGCACTTGATCGTACCGTACTGTCTCTCAATTTCAGGCTTCTGGGTGGTAAAGGCATAGGTGCCGTCCTCCCTCGTCTTCTGAAGCTGTTGTGGAAGCATATTCCTATTAACTGTTGAACGGTCTCCAGTACGGTTATCGTATACATATACGTATCCTGCCGACTGAAGCTCGGCTGCTGTCATGGTCATGCCATTGCTGTTGCCGATAACAGCTCCAGGTTGCATGTTTCCAGGCTCCTGTGCTGTCTCTGCGTCTCTAAGTTGTTCCTGAATAGATTTTTCCTGTGTCAACGGGTTCGCTCCTTTTTGAAGTCAGGGCCGAATGTACTGTGACCCTTCATCCACTTGTTTCTTTCTTCTATATTTTCCCAGAAGATTTTCGTCCAGTCTTTTGGTTTAACTTCAGTCTTTTGTGGGGGTTGCAGGTTCATGTCCTGCGCCATCCGTAACGCCTCATCGACGGTATAGAGGGCTTCCCCACCACCTTTTCCATCAGGTACGCCACATATCAACTGGAACTGTTCTCCAAAAAGTTTTGCGTCTCCGAGATCTCTCTCAAATTTAACTCTCCGGTCACTGCGTATAACCGTTATTGTCTGGTAACGCCTCATACCGGAGGAGTCAGGAGCCTGCCGATTCATCTCAGAGAGATACCAGCAAGGCTCGTGACCCCTTATTTCCGCAGCGGCTAACTCAATAAGTCCTGCCACTAAAAGCTCCTACTCAGTCCAGTCTCTATTGGCCTCGATTGCTATGTAGTCAATCCACGCATATTCATTTGATGCGGCTCTTGTCTCAATCATAGCCAGCACAGCAAGATCTGTACTTGTTGATACTGCTCCGGTAACGGTCTGCTTTAACACACCGTTGACATACCATCGGGCAGTTCCGTTAATTGAAACTTCCAGTCTCAGGATGTCCCATTCGCCTGCCACGGCATCGTTATCAGCGTCAATACTTGCAATCGTGGTCTCACCTGTCGTGGTGCCACCGTTGTATACCATGATCCAGTCTTCATCGTCAGTTGCCTCTGCATCAATTAAGAATCCGCAGAGATCTGATGCTGAAAGGGTCAAGGTACCGCTTGCCGCAACCAGGTTTTCTCCTTCAAGAATAGCTGTGTCACCGTTAACATCGGTCAGCCCGAAATAAAATGCCTTCGTGTCGAGATCAGGAAACTGAACTCTGCACTCGATATTTATAGGGGCCATCTTACCAACATCAAACACCTTGCCTGTGGTTAGCCCACAGCTATGGGCGTCCTCGTTGGTAGTTGTCAGGATGCCGACTCCGTTAAGGCCATCAGACTCACCAACAGTGATACCGGAGTCTGCCTCCGCTATGCCCTGCCCGATCACCCGAAGTCCTGAACCTCCAAAGGCTCTTGTTGCTGCTGTTGCGGCAACGATATCCTCACCAGAAAGAAAGTCCTCAAAAATACTTATTTTTCCGTACCCGCTCTGTGCCATATTACTTATTCTCTCCCTGAAGCTGTAGCTCCAGTTGTTTTATTCGTTCCCTGTAGGGAGCGACTACTTCTGATATGTTTCCTGTCTTACGGGGGATACAGGCCAGATTATCCAGCCTGTTATCCTCCATATTTCCGTTCATATTGTGGACAATCCATCCTTTCGGAATCGGCCCACGCTGCCGAGTCCACGCCTCACGACGTGCATTCATTAGCTTGTTGGCGCTGTAGCGTCAGCCTGTACCTCATACAGCCAGTTGCCGGAAGATCGCTCTCCGTAGGCATACTCGTCGTAGTGATACAGAGCCGTGGCTCCACCACCAAGTTCAGGCATTCGCTTTGTCTCCACGTATGGAGAGCGGCCCTCTACCAGTACCAGTGCCATCTGCGAGAACACTCCACCCTTGGCAAGGTTCGATGTGATGGTTAAGTTTCCATCTTCGTACAGTGCTGCTCCGGCGATTGTTCCTCGATATCGGTTCTGGTACGCAGCAACAGCTACACCGCTTGTCAGCGGGGCGCCCGTTGTCTGGTCTACACCAGCCGCTATAAGCTCATCGTCGATGTCCTTCAGGGAGAACCCGTGGTGGACAGCGTTGATGGGAGCATTGGCAGGAGCAGGTTCCGTTGTATTGGAAGTGATCCTGTATGCGGCAGCGGCAATTTCACCGGAGTCGAGGGCATTTGCGCCACCGAGTGCGGTAGTTGCGCCGTCTATGGCGGTTAATCCATCCTGGTCTTTCTTTCGCTCTATAGCGTTCTGAGCAAGAGAACCCGTCTGAGCATAGGCGTTGGCGCTTATTCTCAAGGCAACCCTGTCAGTTATGACGGTGTGAACACCGATAACCGTGGGGGTGATTGAGAAGAGCGTGTCTTCCATCTGTTGCGGGTTGTCCAGTTCAGTATTTTCAGTAACGGCCTGTGCGCTGAGTTTCGACATTGAAACTTCATTCCAGATCGTTCCCGTATTTTCGTCGAGTCTTTGCCTATCGACGAGGTTAGGCATGACACCGGCAAATTCTCTCACGATTCTTGCGGAAGCAATCATCGTGGGAATCGAATCAGCCAGTGAATCGGTTACTGTATTTCCTACAGCCATTTCACTAACTCCTTATCCCTATATGCGGATTCCCTGTTTTCTCAACACGTCAGCCGCTTGTGCTATTTCATCTCTTGAGACAGAAACATCAGAGTTACCCATGCGTTCCAGAAGCTGATTGCCGTTCATGGAAGAAGGAATAGATGACGATGAATCGAGATCCAGCGTATTTACTCCATGCTCCTCAAGAGCCTGCTTTACCTTTGCCTCTGTTTCCCTGGTTAACTCGTCCTGCTGTTGCAGGCGACGGCCCCGTTCTAGCTGGCGCACTGCACGATTGAACTCGGCATGGGCAGCATAAATACCACTCATATCCTTGCTTTCAAATGCAGGCGCCCACAAATCTCGGAAAGCGGCAAGTTCAGGAGCTGTTTCTATATTCAGTCCCAGCTCATCCATTGTCTCTGTGATCTCTCCGATCATACTCTGGGTCGCTGCCTGAAAACTGTTCGTGGCTCTCCTGTCAGCGGCATTTGATTCTACCTTCTGAAGGTCTTCCACGAATGCTTCAGGGTCTTGCGATCCATCACGACGTACCAGCGCCTGTACAACATCAACAAGCGTTTCCACCTTGTCAGAGAGATCATTGTTTTGAGTGGTCTCTCTGTTCAGGCTGTGAAAACGTCCTTCAAGTGACTTGTAGTCGTTTTCTCTTTTTGATGCCTGTTCTTTCATCTCTGTCACTTGCGCTTGCAGAGCCTCGATAGTAGGGGGTTGCTCATCTGATGCTGACGGGGATAAGGTCGCGGGGCCGTTAGCTGCGTCAGCTTCAGGGGCAAGTTCGCCTGTACCGTTTGCTTCTGGTTGTTGTGGCGGGCTATCAAATCCCCCCACTCCATTCTGTAACGTCATTTCTTACCTCACAGTTACTGTTAGTTTAGAGCCAAAGTTTTTTCTTTGTCAAAATTCTTATTCATTATCGTGTTAATTGAGGCTCAAATTCTTGAAGATACGTAGGATCTAAAGTACGTATAGCCTCGTTAATATCTTCACGTAAAGTTTCTGGGTTTAAGGTAGCTGACCCTATTATGGGGCCATTTTTTATTTTTATACTGGTAATAAGAGTCTTGGCCAGACCTGTTGCACTACCTGGAGACTTATAACCCCACTTAACTAAAAGCAACGTAGTGATAGCACCTTCTGTTTTTTTGTCTTTGTACTTACCCGTTCCTTTTAGTAGCTCTTCTTGTGAATTTCTAACAATAGTTTCAATTATTCCAGCATTCTTTGCGTCTTGATCTGTCCAACCTGTATCTGGTACAGCACCTTTTTTGTAGGCATCTTTATTGGCTATTGCATGAGGATCTTTAGTATAAATAAGCCACTTATCCTCAAAATTTTTGGATGCAATTAAGTCATCTCTTAATTCCCAGTATGGTCGAATCAAATCTATATCGTTGTCGTACTCCTTCAACAATATTCGTACTTCTGGTTTTGCTGATGCGTACTTCAAATCTTCAATATGTCCCATGTGCGGCCCTATATCAGGATCGTTTTCAAGAACCTTGATACGCCTGTCTCTTTCATTAAAGTTATATTCACGAGATGTTGAATCTATCATGGGAGGATGACTGCCATCCTGATCCAAGGTCATAAATTCCCAGTAACCATCCAGCGCCCTGTTAAAAGCGTTGTTTATATCGTCTCCTTCCTCCCATTCTGCAATCATTCCCTCATGCCGTGTCTCTGTCTCTCTTGAATCTAGAGCGTATTCTTTAAAGTTATTCTGTATAGCATCTCTAAGTTGCCAACCTACCCCTTTTTCCTGAAGGCTCGTAAATATTGCGTCGTCTCTCTTTGTCCGGTCTTCTTGTTTTTGAATCTTGTAGATACCTGATTGAGAACCAGACTCTTTCAGCTCTTCAGCCTGTCTGTTCATGGCCTCTCTGATTTCAGGGTTGTCTAGCATGATCTTATTTAAGAGGGCGCTACTGATATCTTTTTTATGTCTTGGAAAACCGTCGGCAGTTGTGAAGTCCCATAGATCAGACGGAGACAAATTCCCAGCCCACTCGCCCTTAGAGTGACCATATTCTGCCAGTTCTTCTGGACTCATCTTATAATAAGCATCTTTAATCATTTCCATCGCCTCGTCACCAGCAGTCATTGGACTTGACCGCAATCCTCCCGCTCCTGCTATTGCTCCCGGAACAGTGTCACCCTCCATGAGGCCTTGAGCAACGAACGGAGCCGATGCGTCTGCCGAATGATATATAATGTCAGGCACTGAATCTACGTTGTCAAATTTAAGAGTGTCAAATTTAGACCATTGCATCTCAGGATCATCAGGATCTCCCTCCTGCCCTCCAATTCCTTCTGCTATTGTCTGTGCAGTTCTAACTCCAACCGCTCCTCTAGACCCCATAAATTGTACGAACGGATTATCCGAATGTAACGTCAGCATGTCCTGTATTTTCTGACCACCTGGAGCCAGTGTGCTTATTAGTCCTCCAAGTAGTTGAGTAAGCGCTCTAATCTGTCCACCTACCCCGTACCACTGGCCATCTATAAGTACGGATAGATACTTCTTGCCACTTGTAGGGTTCATGCTTACTCGTATATCGTCTCTTATCCGTTCTACAGAATGCCCCTGTTGTACACCTCTTGCTATTGCCGCAGTTAAGTAAAGACCATGAGCTGCTACTATGACATTTGCGATAGTTTTAGCAGACTGTGTCTGTCTTACAGAAGCTCCAGTTCCACCCACAGCCCTACCTGCTGTTTCTGCCACTGCAAATCTAATTGCATCACTAACCAAAGCAACAGTAGATCTAAATAATCTTGGAGAAAAAGCCATCCAGAAACCTTCTAATGATCTCATGTTCTTTCCTACTCCCAGAGCGGCAGTGTCTAGCGCTCCGGTCAGGTTGCGAATATAAGCGCCCAACTCCCAAAGATTGTTGCCTGAACGTGTACTCGTTGTGAATGTTTCTTCCAGTGACTCCCACACTAATGCACGAGACATGGTAAGTAACATGTTATAACTGGACTGAAATCGTCCAAATGTCTGGTTAACTGCTTCTTGTGAAGCACCGCTCACTGCTTTACCTGTTTTCCCAACACCAAGAAGTATCGTGTCAAGATGACTAAGCTCTAATCCTGTTGGGCTTTCAGCTCCCTCACCAATCACATGCCCTAAAATCTTTCCTCCAATTTTATCAGGGACAAATGTGAACGGCGCTCCAAATGGTATTCCCTGTCCCCTCTTCATAGCTGCAAACATTTCAATATCGCCAACAGGAACACCGTGAGTAGCCATTTTCTGAAAAGTCTTAATCCTGCCTGCAACAAATCTTGCCTGTACTGCGGGATCAAGCCATGCCTGGAAATGTTTTATAGTTGCTTTTGTCCATATCCAAGGATGTCTAGTAAGAGTCGGAAATCCATGTATTAAAGGAGCGCCAAAGTCTACGTTAGCACTTAGCCACCTTACCGTATTCCCATAATTACCCATGACCTTAATAAATGTGTTGGTGTCTCCTATAAGTTTGCCGATGCCATTCTCAAGAGCTTCATAATCGTCCAGTTTATATATCCTGTTACGCCACACCCCTATATCTATCTTTCCTGTAGTAACAGTATCTCCCCACAGGCTTTCAGGAAGAATCCCATCCTCTGTTATTCTTCGTTTAGCTACCACATATGCGTTCTTTTTTTGTCGTAGATTTTCCCATGCTGTTTGCATGACTTTTTCTGCGTCTGCCAGTGCCTTGTTTAAGGTAGTCTTTGTTGTTGCGGTATACGCAGATGGCAACTGTAACCGTAACTGTTTGACCTTATCTTTCGCAGCTTTATATACGTTAAACTGGTCAACAAACTCTGTGTATACTTTAGGGTTAATCTTTTTTATTATTTCTTTTCTTGTTAGCCCAAGGCCAGACGCGATTAGCTCCTCTGCCATATCTTGTCGGATAATTTCATCGTATGTAGCCTGTAAATGAATCTTCAGGTTTGCTCGCGGATCAATTTCATAGGTAACTCGATCAATAAACTTTCCTGCCTTTTCATCCCATGTTCCCATTAACGCGTCGGTAGCATAAGTGTATTGCCTTTCCTTATGGTAATCAGATTTTTTCAACAGGGTTAGATCATCAATAGATATAGTTATCCTTGGAACATAGTAGAGTCCATTTCTGTCTACAGATAAGGGATTTAATCCATGAGCAATCCGTAAATTTTCCATCTGGTCAGTTATCTTGTTATACCACTCAATATATTCAAGACCAGCGTCACTTAAAAACTGCTTGAAAGCCTTTGGATTGGCAAAGACATCCATCCAGTGATATCCGGTGTCCTTTACTATCCCGTCCTTGTCTGTCGAAACAGGTATCTTGCCCCAGTTTGGCATAGGTATTCTTTCAGGGCCAACAACAGCACTTACAGGATTCTTAATCCACTTTGACATATGCACGTCTAGGCCTACCTGCAAAGCTATCTCTGCCAGCTCCCCCGTCATCCCTCTAATCCTTGCACCAGCAAGAACCAGTTTTTCTATTGCTGTCATTGCTGCTGCTGACGGGTTTATCCCAAGCGACTTTGCAACAAATCTCATAATCGGAGTCTCAAGAGTTATAATCGTGTCTACAACAGACTTTACGCTTGGCGGCGAGACTACAAGCGCGGTATCAGAAGCTCCCTCAATCCCTATAGTATTTCCCCAGCGTCCAAGTATTTCTCTTGCCTCTGGACTTCCTGCTGTTGCTTTCTTGAAGAAAGAGCCATCAGCAGCTTTGCCTATAAGGTTAAGATTTACCAGCCTGTTCAAGGAGTTTTGAAGCTCTACCATAGCTGCCCCACCCTGGGTTGCATCAACACCAAGATCAGCTACGAGCTTTGTGAATCCCTCCATATGCAAGACCTCGTTATCAGGCATACTTATCCACAACCTAAGATCTGCCTCAAATAAAGCATCGTCTACTGCACCTGGAATTGTTATCGGCCTATTAAATATCTGGCTGATAGTATCGGCCCTGGCCGTCCTGATAGCGTTCCATGCTTTAGGCAACTTGGAAAAAACAGCAGGCACGTTATTACCTATCTGTACAATATTGTCTATCTCCAGTGCAGCCTTTGCGGTTTTGGTAATAGCCGGAATGGCCTTTATTCCCGCCTTAGTAACTCCAACCACACCCTTGAAAGCTGGCAACCCAACAACATTGGAAGGCACAACAATACCAGTCATAAGCTGACGCTGCCACGGACTGTTCTGGTTAATAATTGCAGCACCCCAGATCTTTTCTCGCACGGTAAGATCCACATCCCATTCAGTTTCTGCGTCAACAAGTTCTGACATTATCTCTAACGGGGGTGCGTATTTTTGATAGGTATCAAACAACGGCCAAGCAAAAGCGTGGGCTGTCCATTGAAACTTATCGAAGTGAGGTATATTTTCTTCTCCCCACGTTAGGCCTTTGTTTAAACCGTAGTTAAAAAACTCTGCTTCAGCAGACAAGGCATCAAACATAGTAGGGGCATACGGGTTTTTAAGCTCTGGGTCTACAGGCGCACCTGGCGTCCATTCTGGCCCCATTGGAGAGCCTAAAGTTTCCCCTGCTTCAAATCTTTTCTGTAGATCCCCAACTCTTGCAGCCTCTGATTCAGGATCAAACCCAAAGGTATCGCGAAGGTACTTCTGTACCTTTGGGGATTCGTTCTCATAATTTTCAAACAATGCAGGCCGTTCTGATAGTGTCTCAAACCACGCTGCATTAGCCTTCTGTTGATAAAATTTATCGCTTTCACGCAGCTTTGCGATATTAAGATCAATGCCTCTTGCCCCCAACGGATCTCTTTCTTTTATTTGTTCTGCTACATGTTTGAATCCTGGCAGTCCCTCAAAGTAGTCATGCGACTCTTGAACGGTTATGTCGTCGTCTCCTGTCAGGGAGAAGAAATTTATTCCTTTTGTCATTATCTTCTACCTCTTCTGAATACAGAGAATGCCCTGCCGCCGCCACCCCTGCCAGTTGCAAGAAGCCTGCGCCTGTCTGCAAGTCTCCTGTTCTCAGCTATCTGGAACTCTCTTGTCAGCTTGAACTGATCCTCAAATCCTGGCAGCCTGCTTTCAAAGAACTCTTGTTGTGTCATACCTGGAGTAGGTACTCCGGTGGCACGTTCACGGGCTGCTGCTGGAGTAGCCTCATAAGCGGCTGACTTTGCAGCGGCTGTAAACTTATCAACATCAAAAGGCTCAGTTCCTTCAGGTGCAGTAGGAAAATCGAGATCTATATCCGGTAATCCTTCCCATCTCTTTTTTGCAGCTTCTTCTGCATAAGGTTTGTAACCTATAGGTGGCCTTGTGAACCCTTCTGCTTTCTGTTCCTCAGTAAGGCCTGTCTCTCTTTCATACTGTTCTTCATCGAACGGTGCAGGGGTAGGCCTGCTTGCTTCATCCCATGCTTGCTGAAATGCCTGTCCCTCCGGTGTGGATGAGTCCATCTGGCCCTGTAGCCATGTAGCGTATTCGGGTCTCTCTTCAGCTATCTCAAGCAGCGCTGGTGTCATGCCTGTTAGATCGAATACTGGAGCTGGTTCCGGTGCTGGTTGTCGTCGTATAGGTTGTGATGGTATTCCTTTAGGCATACCTGGTGCGGCTGGTGGAGTGGAAGAATCCATCTGCCTCACAAATGCATCGTACTCCGCCTGTGAATTTCCAACTATATTTGAAATTAATACTTCAAGTGTCGCATCACTTTGAATTCCAGCCATCTCAGCCTGCAACTTAATATCAGGAATGATGTTGGTATTTAAGAAATCATAAAATTCAGAACTTGTATTGGCATTTATGATTCCCAGATCACGAAACCTTGAAGTTATATTGCCTGTCAGCTTGCCTTGATACGTTGAAAATGCTGATGCTTCATAGTTGCCGTATCCGGCCTGCATTACCTGTCCCATTGCTGAACGGAACTCAGGGTCATTGAGTGCTGCATGCTGTGATTCATACTGGTTCTGGGAAAGCAAATCATAAAGAGCGGCTTTATCTTCTGCCTTGGCGTTCTGCCATCCTAGGTATTCATCCTGTCCTCGTGCGCCCGTCTTGGCAATCTTCTCAAGAAGTGCCGAGGTCTTATCGAAATTCTCATATTCTGTTGGATCTATAAAAGCGAGTGTCTGGTTCTCTTGCCATCGTGCAAGCACAGCCTGCCCAAGGGCTTCATCATTCAACATGTCATTAAATGAGCTGTACTTACCAAGTGTTATTTTGTCTTTTATTGCATCTATATCTCTCTGTGTATGTCCACCATTATTCTCAATCTGCTGAAATTGCTTGAGATATTCAATCGCATGCGCTTCACGCTTTTTCCATGACGTAGCAATATCTTCTTTCCACTGGGCAGTTTCTTCAGCCGAGACCTGTTGGAATATACTATTTGTAAGAATCTCTGCGTTCTCCCCTATCCCCCCTCTAAAGAACTTAAACATGTTGTACGCAGTGTGAATACTAACTTCTCCCGCATCAAGTTGTTCCTGATAGAGTTCCCCATAGGTGTTTGGGCGGGTTGCTGTATATTGATCTATAGCAGCAGTTCTTGCCTTCCGTGCTGCTTTTATAATGTCATCCTCAATAAACCTGCCGTCTCCCTCAAACTGCAACCAGGACGCAGCCTTATTAAGGTCATATGTAAAGGGAAGACCATTCGGCCCCGTAAATTCTGTAGTATTGAGATAGTCGATAAGGTTTGATTCAGCAGACTTGTTGTAATCCCAGTTAAAGTCTAAAAAGTCCTGGTACATGTCCTTGTCTTCCAGCGCACTAAATCCAACTATGGCGTATATGTCTGCCGGATCTCGCTTGACATCACCTGTACGAGTCTTATTCGCCAGCTCATCAAGAACCTTTTGCGGGCTATTGTCTTCCTCACGCATGTTGTCATAGTAAGGTTCAAGGTTGTCATCTAATTTTCTAAACCACTCTTCAGATATGTTTTCTGCAATATGGATTGCTAAGTAAGGATAACCTTCCCTGACTCCCTGTCCGTATATCTGTGTTAATGAATCGTCCCAAATTACTGTTCCTTCTTCATCCCGTTCCGCAAGGTTTAAAGATATTAATAACTGCTCTGCTGCCTGTTGCTGTTTTGCCCTGGTCATCCCTTCCGTAGGCATATCCTCAATTCCATATCGTCCGGCAAACAGCAGCATTGTTTTAACCTCTGGACTCACCCTCCCACTATCTATTCCTGACTCTACGGCTGCCCATATAAAGTCACGTCGGGTCATTACATCAGGTGACACATTTAGGTTATTTGTAACATCTTCAAGATAGTCAATCCCAATGGAGTAATATGGATTCAAAAAGATGCCTTCACGGATATCGCGTCTTTCCAGTTGCATAAGTTTGTTCGTATTGGGATTGATGTCCATGTTAAAAAACATATAGGCATCAACCATTTGCGTGAGACCTGTCCTGGCTTCTTCCGTGTAGCCCTGCGTTGCTATCATTTCATCAACAACATCAGCTTTTAGAAAATCAAGGTCTTCTTCAGTCCTGTCGTCATAAGCTTTGAAAGTCTTATTTGCTAGTTCAACGCGTTTAAGTTCAAGAACCGCTCCTGTGATTTCTTCTTCACCATCAAGATAGCGTTGGTCAAGCCCAATCTGATCAAGGCCAAGATCTTCAATCTCTAACTTAAACTCGTCCAGTGACCAGTCATTGACAGGGATTGGAGTTGGGCCTCTTCCCATTATGGCATTTAATCCGTTCAGGTCGTCTACTGTTATCACATCAAATATATCGTCAAAGCTTTTCAGCTTATCCGGTGGGTTTAGTTTCGTGTTCCAGATATCTAGTTGCTTATGAGTATATACGTGTTTATTCAGTTCTCTCTCAGCCTCAAGATCTCTTTCATCTTCAGAAAGTGCCATAACGGTTTCAATAGATTCATTTTTCATTGGGACTGCCGGAACTATGAAGACTCCGTATTTTTTCCCTGGAGGAACAATATATCTCCATTGAGAGCGGTTCTTGGAACCAAACTTTCCACTAATCAGAAGATCCCATTCTTTTTCACTCAACGCGCTATCTATAAGATAGCCGCCATTCTCAACGGAATCGAAATGTCCTGGTTTATGTGACATAGCGCTGCCTGAAATGCTTTAGTCTTTTATCTGATGGAGGGGTTATTCTCTTCTGCTGCATGAAATTAGAAAGCGTTGAAGCTCCAGGTGCAGATACTTTACGTCCCTGCATAGGCGGCGTTTTCTTTTTATCAGCGTCATCTGTCAGGCGTTCATATTCCTGTGTTACTGCTGCTATTGCGTCTGAAAACGGGTTGTTAGCGGGCAAGGTCTATCCTCTCAGGTGTGAATGTATCGGGTGTTAATGCAGTGTTAATGTCTGCCGGCCCTGCGCCTCCCGGCCCTGGTGTCGGGCCACCCATTAAGTCTCCGGTCGGGCTACCCATCGGGGCTGCTCCTCCAGCACCGTTAACGCCTGGAATCTGCGGGGCCATAGCCTGTTGCCTTGCGGCTATCTGTTCTGCCGCGGCTCCTGCGTTTTCCTCGTCAACGAGTCCCATCTGCTGTGCAACAAGCGTCTCGATCCTTTCCCTCACTGCCGGCAGGTTCCTGACTGCTTCCTCGATGAGCCTCTGTTTTATCTCGGAGCCGTTCTCGTAGCCTGCGGTCTCGTAGTAGGTCATCGGGTCGATGAGTCCTGCGCCGTACTCGCTCATGGCCATCTGTCTTAGCTGCATCTCCATGACTGGTTCCGCGTGTGGGAACGCTACCTGTATGCTGTAGACATTATGTATCTCACTTTTACGCAGGTTCTTGCCGTCTGCGCCGATACCGTCAGAAAGTTCCGACACCGTGTCCACCATTTGCAGGATCCGTGATCCCACGATGGAGGCCATGTGTTCCCTCTGCAATGCCGGCGCTGAGAACGTGCGCATACCTGCCGTGTTGAGAATTGCCTGCTGTCCCACGGTTGTGACTCCTGCCTGTCTCACTCCTGCGAGTGCTGACGAGTAGGTGCCGAGTTCGAGGGTTGAGTCTGTCTGTGAGCGGAGCTGCAAGGCCCATCCTGGCACGTCGGGTGTGTTCATCACCCAGTAGTCACCGAGGTCTCCTTCCAGTATTCCCTCGTTGGATATTGCCTGTGCGAGGGTCATCGGATCTCGTGATGTTCCCATAGGAGCAAAGGCGAATCTCAGCAGTATCTGGTGGAACGCGGAAATTTCCTGCGTCCTCTTCCTGATCGTTTCCTTGTTAGAGGTGAGGATACCGTGTGCGAAATTGCTCGGATCTCCTCCCCTGTCTCCTATGTCCATGCCCCATCCGCTGAAGGCGTGAACAAAAGGGACGAAGCCCCACGTATTCTTCTCCATCCAGATCGGTGTTGCCGATCTTGAGGCCGGA
>Ga0114900_1000857_pt1 | contig 21175 bp, 25 predicted proteins | sample MalvireepMed_231_FD_89685 | JGI IMG/M metagenome (GOLD analysis project Ga0114900, IMG submission 89685) | Marine viral communities from the Global Malaspina Expedition - Malaspina viral metaG DeepMed_231 | ecosystem: Environmental > Aquatic > Marine > Oceanic | place: Mediterranean Sea...
GGCGCCGGCGCCCGTGCAAGTCGGGCTTACGCCTGACCTCCCGGGGCGACGGCCCCCGCAACAGGAGCTTTTCATGGCCGGCGAAACACGCTCACAGCTTGGACGACGCGGATTTCTCGGCGCCCTGGGGGCGGGCGCCGCCGGCCTCGGCGCCGGTCTTGCGGCCGCCCCCGCGGCCGCGGGCGTTCAGGCCGCCCCAGGGGCCCTGCCGGGACCTGCGCGCACCCGCACCATTCCCCGGACCGGCCAGGCCCTCACCACCCTGGGCCTTGGAACCTTCCTGACCTTCGATGCGAGCCCGGGCGATGATCGCTCCCGCCTGCGTGAGGTTTTCCGGCGCTATGTGGAAGGCGGGGGGAGGGTGATCGACACCTCGCCGCTCTATGGCTCGGCCGAGGTGTCGGTGGGCGCGTTTCTGGCGGGGACGCCGGAGGCGGACGACATCTTCGTGGCCAACAAGATCTGGTCCACGGGCGAATACCTCGGCGACGACAGTCATGCCGAGGCCAGCCTGGAGCAGTCGCGTCTGCGGACCTGGCGGGACACGCCCGATCTGATGCAGTGCCACAGCCTGGTCAACGCCTCGGTGATCGTCCCGCTGCTGCAGGCCTGGAAGCGCGAAGGCCGCATCCGCCATGTGGGCGTGTCCCACAACGAGAGCAGTCAGCACGACGCACTCGCCGCGGTGATCGCGGGAGGCGGGGTGGATGTCGTCCAGACCAACTATTCGATCTTTGACAGGGCGGCGGAGAGCCGGCTGCTGCCGGCGGCCGCTGAACACGGGGTCGGCGTTCTCGTCAATCTGCCGCTGGAGAAGGCGCGCCTCACCCATGTGGTTGAGGGACGGCCCCTGCCGGATTTCGCACGGGAGTTCGGGGCGACGTCTTGGGCGCAGTTCTTCCTGAAATGGGTGATGGGCCATCCGGCGGTGACCGCGGTGCTGTGCGGCACCTCCAATCCGGAGCATGCGGCCGACAACGTCCTCGCCATGCAGGGTCCTTTGCCGGATGAGGCCATGCGCCGCCGGATGGTGCGCCACATGGAGACGATCCCGGGCTTCGCCGATATCGGACGCATGCCCTGGTATCCGGGCAAGGAGGCCCAGTACGGGGGGCTGATGCGCGCGGCCCAGGCGGAGGCGCGGTCGCGTCTGATGCGATGAAGGCGGGGTGTCGCCGGGCGCGGGCGAAAGCTGCGGCGCAGACGCTTGAAACAGGCCCGACCCGTCCTATCTCGGGAGTCGGCCCTGGAGCGTTGGGCCCCCATTCCTCACCGGAGGCGCTGTTCCCTACCTGCCTGTCTTCGTCCTGACCTTCATGGTCGAGGGCCTTCTTCGCAAAACGATGAACGCAATCCTGCGTCAACTGGAAGAAAGGACCCCGATGATGAACGCACCCAGGATCAAGACCCTGCTCCGTAACGCTCCGCGCCGCCTTGCCCGGTTCGGGCTCGACCTCACGATCGCGGGAACAGCAAGCATCGACGGCCCCGGCGCGGCGCGCCGGGGCCGTTTTCATTTCTCGGCCTGAAACGGGAATGGCGCGAGTGGCTCGTGCCCGGGATGCGGCGCGTGCTCACCGCAAGCAACCTTAGGTGAGCCGGAATGGCTCTTCTGCAACCTTGCGCTTGACTTAGCGGAACAGCGGTATCCAATGGGGGCGGGAGGACTTGTCATGGATGCTCGTTCCGTTGCGGCCGTGGCCGCCGTGTGCCTGTTGCTTGGTGCGTGTGAGACCCTCAACCCCCACAAGATGAACCGAAGCGCGCTGTCCCTGGTGGACGCCGGAAGCTCCACGATCGGCACCGTTTTCGTCTGGTCGAATGATCAGAACGCAGGTCTCGTCACGAAGGACAGCAAGGTGTGCATGCAGCGGGCCATGACCGCCCGGTCCATGGCCGCCCGCGTGGACGGCGAGGCGGAGGCCAGCATTCCCGCCGGGACGTTCAGTGAGCTGACCGCCGCAGCCGGCGCGGCGAGCGCGCAGAACAACGCCGAGGCCGCCGCCACCATATCGGCGGCCATCGCCCAGACGGCCACGGCGCTCTCGGCGACGAGCGAGCGGACCGCCTTCCTGGACATCGGCATGTTCTATCTGTGTCAGCTCTCGGCCAACCAGACCCTGACGGGCAATCAGCCAGCGGAGCTCACCCTGGAGCTGATCGAGGCGGCGGCCGGAATGACGCCGACCGGGGTGGTGCCGGTGGCCGGCGCGCCGACCCTTCCGCGGTCGGAACCGGGGCGGGAACGGGAATAGGGCACTCCATGGCAATGCCCGTGCTTCCTGAATCCTCGACACTCCACCTGTTTGCGCAGGGCGCCTGGGACTTCCTGCTCGCAGCCGCCGCGCTTTCAGCCGTCGTGGCCCTGATCTGCGCGGCCGCCGATGATTTTCTGCGTCCACTGGCTCACGGGCTGCACGTCCAGCGCCGGGTGCACACCCATGGCAAGAAGTCGTCGGCGCTCACCGGCGACTGGATAGGCGGGCCGCTGGGCTGTGGCGGGACTCCATGTTCCCGTGAGGAGGTGGCTGGGCTGGAGCTTCGTGTGACCTCACGTCCAGGCTGGTCCTTTGCGGAACTTCGCGAACAGCGGCCTGCGGACCCCCGACGCGTGGAGCCGCCATTTCTTTCGCGGCGGACACCCTCGGTCGACCCGGACCGGCTGCGCCGCCACTTGAGATTGACCGGCTCAAGCCTGGGAGGAGCCCATGTCTGTTTCGCTCGCTGACCTGTCCGCCGCCTTGATCCTGATCGTCGCCATCGCCAAGGGCGTATGGGATTTCGTCGTCCTTCCCCGATGGAAGAAGGGCTATCTCGAGGACAAGGCCCGGGATGAGCTCACCGCCGCCATCGAAGTCATCAGCCGACGCCACAGCGTCGCCAACAAACTGGCCTTCGGCGCCATCACTGTCCTGAGCGCGCTGACCATTGCCGCCGGCTTGAAGGAGAGGAAGGTGACCTGGGACGACCATCAGGCCCTGGACGCCCGAGTCGCCACCCTCGAGTCCAGGATTCTCGCCCCGCCGGATCAGAATGAGGAGATCATCGATGAGCCCCACGAAATCCAGCCTGGAAGCCCGGGTCAGGAAAATCGAAGACCTTCTTTGGCCGGACGGGCCGAGCGGTCCGACGATCTTCCAGAAGATCCAGAAGCGGCTCGACGCCCTTGAGCAAGCGGGCGACGGTCCCTTTGACCGCTATGTCACCCATGAGGAATTCGACCGATATCGCAGGATCGTGGCACAGCTTCAGGCCGAGGTGGGGCGGCTACGCGGCGGCGGGCTCATGACGACCAACTGACGGGACCCGGGCGACTCTCCGGTGCTCCCAGATCAGAGCACCTGAAAGAGCGGTTTATGGGCGAGAGAGGAATGTCCGCTCGGCTGAAGACCGCCTTGGGCTCACAGCTATCTTTCACGGTGACCGCATCAGGTCGTCTAACCATGATGGCTCGCTGCCAAATCACGACGCCGTCTGGACCGCCTGGCGGGCTAATGTTGATGATGCGCACTTTGGCCACATCATCCTCCTGGTGAGGGCGTGCCGCATGACGCCGCTCGGGCGACGCCCTCCCGATTGACCTTAGCGGCACAAAAAAGCAATGTTCGCGCAAAAGTCGTACGGGAGGTGGGAATGAGTTTTCTTACAGACGACGAGGCGGCCACGCTGCGCCTAGCGCGGATGTGCTTGCATATTGTTGGAGGCGAAGACGAGTTCGAGCCACAGCCAGAGCTACCGGTCGAGCACGATGACTTTCTTCTGAAGATTCTGAAGGAGATCGCCTCCGACAGTGTCTACCGCTTCGCGGAAGTATCGACGACCCGCTCAAACGTCGAGGCAATTGCAAATCGAGCAGTAGGGTTCCAGGAGGGCGCGCAGGCATTGGCTGCCGACTTTTGCCGCCTCCATAAGGGCGGCGTGAAGGATGGTGCGTTCTTCGTGTTCGAACTGGGGGTCGGCGACCCTACCGTCAACCTCTATGCTTTGGTCAAGTACGACTACAGCCAAGCGCTAGAGATCGTTCATCAGGAGGGAGCCACTGGCCTTCGGCGTATCGTCGAGGCGTTTGTCGGGAACAAGGCGGCGATCCAGAAGTCGGCTCTCGTTCGCACCCGCAATGGTGTCGCAGAGCCTGCAATTTCCACGCGGGATCGGATGGGGCGTCCAGCACCGATCCTCACCGATTTTTTCCTGAACTATCTCCAGGTGACGCGAGATCGGAACGATCACCAACTCACCAGTGACGTCAAAGAAGTCGTCAAGCTGGCGCTCCAAGACAACCGAGAGTTTCTCCCCAAAGGGGGAATGGCAACTTGTCTCTCCCGCGCCACTCAGGTTCTGAGAAATTCTCCGGAAATCAATGAGGACATAATCCGGCAAGCGGTTTGGGTGGGTGCTGGGCAGCCCGCGGACGATGAGGTGAAGGCGAGATTTGACAGTTCAGTCGATCGCCTTGTCCGCAAGAAGAAGCTTTCGGGGCTCGCATTCGCGCCAGCGCCGGGGGTCCTTCCTCAATCGGTGAAACGGACCGTTACGACCGAAGAAGGCGTACGCCTCGAGTACAATACGGCACTTGAAGGACAAGCCGTTACCGAGGAGAAGCTCGCTGACGGTCGCACCCGTTTCGTGGTGACCACGGAAGGCTACACGGATGACGCCGATCGAACTGGGAGAGCTGCTTGACGGCTGGGTCGAAGACGACCGGGTCGGGTTGGTCGAGACCCGCGCCGCGCTGACCGTAAGCCGACTGAGAAGCGCGAACGCCCGTGAACTGGCCCTCGCTGCCGCCCGCCTTGCGTGGCCAGCGGAAATTCACGACTCCGCCGGTGAAGCTATCTCTGTGGAGGACTTGGACGACGAGTTGGGGCCGTTTGTCGGCACTATCCGCAAACCCGCCGAGGGCGCAGATCGTCGCATACTGACCACGAACGGCTTCGCTCAAGCTCTCGACCAGAACACCGAAGGTGTCTGGCAGGTCGCATGCGTCAGGACCGCTTTCGTCTCAGGAACTGCTTCATTCAACCCTTGGGGCGAGGGAGACGTCTTCGCGCCGTCGGCTGAGATGAAATCGCCGCTGGAACTGGTGCGGGAAGGCAGTGAAGTCAGGAGCGTTCCGCCTGATGTTCGCAAGTGGCTCGTTCGAGGTTCGGTCTCCGAAGCACTCTGGGCGGATCGGGGGTTTCAAGTTTTCCTGGCCGCAAGCGTAGGCCCACTCGTCAGCAGTCTCGCTTCCGAGGTGTCACGTGATGGCTCAGTGGTCTTCGTAGGCCCGCCACGCCTCAATATGCCTCTGGACGGCTCTGATCTGGTTCGGCACTTGCAACTTAAAGGCTATCGGAATCTGCAGGCCGCTGTAGCTTGGGTCTACGAGGATCGCGCGACTGCCGAGCAGCGCCACGCACTTTTCGCTGCCGAGTTCGCCCGATCCGTAACTCGGAGGGAGAAGGTGTCCGCAGCGCTGCGAGCTGCTGGTCGCGACATCCTGGAAGGCGCGCGCCTCGCGTTTCAGCTGAGTCAGTCTGATCTCAGTCGAGAGGCTATCAAGGCTCAAGGCGATCTCCGCAAGGCCGTCGCGGACGATACTTCGAAAGCCGCCGACAGCGCCCGCACGCTGGCTGGTGCAACCGCTGTTGCGATTGCGACCGGCATCGCATTGGTCGCCGCCCGTTCGACGGCAACTACGCAGCCGTGGGTACTGTCGTTGGTAGCGGCTGTTGTTGCCGTGTACCTGGTCGTGGTTGCCGTAAGCGGCTGGGTTCACCTCGGGCTTCAGTCAGAGCTCCGAGAGCAATGGCGCACTCGCTTTTACCGGTTCATCCCGGAAGACGACTATAGGGCAATGGTCTTGCGCCCTGCGAGGGCCGCTGAGCTTCCGTACCACCTGATCGGCGTTGTGGCGCTGGTGGTCAGTGCCGCCTTGGCTTGGGCGGCGGTGACAGAGTTTGATCGGGAGCCACTGTCCGCCGCAGCCGACGCAGACCGCACCACAACTGAACCGGCAAAATCGCCCAGTTTATCACCTGAGGTGCCCCCCAAGGCACCGGCGTCTACACCGATCCAACCGCTAGGCGGAGCAGGTTAACCCAGTAGGGGGACGGTGCGACCTGCCCTCGGCCACCACCACGAGGGATTCGCTTCCCAGCGACCGGATGGACTGACCCCGGCGTCAAGCAGACCCAGATCCGCTTGTTTCCAGCATGCCCTTGCGGAGTCCATCAGAACGGCCGCTGTGGGTCGAGAGCGGCCTCAGGCCGAGGTCCGCAGGGTAGACCTTGGCAGCCGCTCTGAATGTCGCCATTTCGGCCATGTGCGGATGACGGCTTCTGGCGCGTTCGCGACGTCGGGAACCGCTGCAGAGGGCTCTAAGCTGACCTTCAGGAGGTCCGCTTCTCAGACGGAAGCTGTTGCCAAGGCGAGGACCGGGGGTGACGGTCCGCTCCTGACTCATAGCGGCGGTTCAATTCGTCTGCATTAGGTGAAGTCAGTGCTAGGCGAACGGTCTCAGCACTCGTCGACGCTCGCGTGAAGACGCTTCAGACGGGTCCGGATGCTCGCCCCCGCCCTGCCAGTCCTTCCGACCGCCAGCCATCCAGTCCTCGAAATAATAGAGCCACGTATCCATCCAAGGCAGGAACGTCAGGTCGAGACGGTCCGACGGTGTCCACTCCCGCGCCTTCGGCCAGTACAGACACAGCCGCGTAGGCCGCTGAGAATACACGTGAGGCAGCTTGTCGCCCTCCGCCAGAAGGACGAGATCCGGTCTGTCGACGAACAATTGAGGCGCTTCGCCCTCTTGGTACACGAGGCGCAGCTCGTATTCGCGAGCGAGCGGAAACGGCCGCCTGGACATGCGCCAGGTCAGCCGTCCGCGCACCGCCGAGCCGATGCCCGGATAGACCTCGCTGCGGCGCAGATGGAGCAGCTGCTGCGCCGCGGACAGAGAGGGCCTGCCGCCGTACTTCACTCGTCCGGCGCTCCGAAGAAGGTGTTGGCCCGCACCGGCGTCGCTTTCGCGACCCCCGTGACCAACCCGACGCCCGCCGCCACACCGAGCTTGCCGGTCGACCGCGCCTCCGAGATGCGGCCGGTGTAGGCGTTCAGCGCCTTCTCGACGACGCCATCGCCGAGCGAGTGACGCAGTTCGCCCACCAGCTCGTCCAGGCCATCCATTTCGATCAGACGGCTGAGATCGGCCTCGGCCTTGCGGTGCCACCGGTAGAACGCGTCCGCCCGCGCTGGCTCGACGTTCCACTTCTCGGCGAAGTTCTCGCCGTGGGTGGTTTCGTTCCAGATGAAATAGTGCGTGCGGCCCTCTAACACCTCTTTCTCGATGAACGTCGGCATGAATTTGACGATGCTCAGCAGGAGGTCGAGTTCGTTGTCGAACGTCCATTGTCGGCAGCAGTACTCGTAGCTGCGCGCAGCCAGCTGCGTGATGATCACCGAGAGCGGCGCCAGCGACACATCCTGCTTCTCGAAAGCGACGTCGCGGTGACGCTTCAGGATCTGCACCGTGCGGCACAGAACACCCTTCGCACCCGATTTGGTCGGGAACGGCTCGACACTCGCATCGGCCGTGTAGCGGTTCTCCTGCATCGCCTTCTCGACACGCAGGAGCGGCACCAGCTTGGAGCGCTCATCGAACTTGTCGCGGAAGCCCTTCGGGTTCGACGGCTTCCACTGGCTGAGCGATTTGTCCGGCACCAATTCGCCACCGTTGGGGCAGTGCGGGTTCGGGATCGAGGGCGTGATGTCCAGATGGAATTCGTTGGCGTACACGATGCGCCAGCAGCGCTGCTTCTCCTCCAGGATCGGACGGTAACGGCCGTTCTCACGGATACGGTCTCCGACCAATTGCTTGACGAGGCCCGGCTGCATGCTCGGCTTGGCGTCGGGCAGCAGGGCGATCAGATCGACATCATGCTCGTTGCTCTTGATCGGCTTGACGCTGGTGCCGATAGCCGTCGAGCCCTGGGCGTAGATCACGCTGGTCTTCAGCAGCATGTCGTCCGCATAGGCCAGCCAGGACCCGACCGTCTCGTAGCGCGACTTCGCTTCCTGATACTGCGTCTCCGTCAGGTCGAGTTCCTGACACAGACGATCCAGGAAGCCGTAGGTCTCGACTTTCCGGAAATACAGGCTGTCAAAAGTTCTGTTCGGGGAGCCGTCAGGCATGATCGAGCTCCTTTCGAGCCGCGTTGGTGGGGGAGGAAATTTGGCCGATGGTCAGCCGCGGCTCGAAGCCGCCATGCGCACGGTTCTCGTCGTAGATGATGAGTGGCAAATCAGCCTTCGGCATCCAGACACGACCGAGTTCGACAGCCGCCGACACCGGCATCGCCGGAAAGACGTGGATCGCCGCGTCATGGCCGTGAACGGCCTTGATCTGGTCGAACGTGCGCCGGACCGTTTCACGGAACCGGCCGAGATCGTCGTGCCGGTGCATAATGTCACGATCCGGTTGCGGCACGGTGATCCGCCAGATCGGCGCATCGCCGAGAACGGCTTCGATGCGGTCGTCGGTGATGATCGCGCTCAGGCTCAGGATCAGCGCCACCGACTTGCCGATACCGACCTTCTCGCTTGCCTCGAAAACGACGGGGTCGCGGCTGTCGCGCCAGTCCCAGCCTTGAGGCTCCCGGTGCAACTGGTGGACCGTCACAGCAGGAATATCCGACAGCAACCGTCCGAGTTCGATCAAGAGCGGCTGCGGGGCCAGCGCGAAAACCGACAGGTGCTTGATGTGCCCATCCGCCAGTTGGTCACGGACCTTGCGGTCAAACTGCCTGCGCAGGTTGGGCGACTGGATGCTCCAGTATTCCGGTTCGCGATCCCCGAATTCGCAGCGGGTCAGGTCGAGCGCGATGGGTTCGCGAACCGCAGGAAAGCGCTCCGGCAACATCGCAGCTTTGGCCAGGTCATAACGGGCGGGGCAGTCATGTTCGCCGACACGGGCGGAATAGAGGAGAACATGTGACGCCCGGTCGGGCGCGATGCCGGTGACGATGTCGATCCGCGCTTCATGCGCGGCTTTCATCTCCAGCAGCAGGGCCTCGGGATAGTCCTGCGAGGTGTCGTTTCCGTCGATCAGGCGGTGATGCGCATTGCAGAGCAGCATCAGGTTGGCGACGTCGTCCGCCAGCTTCGGCGAACGGTGCGGATCGCCGCGCGGCCCGCCGGCAGATTCCGCGACGATGTGCGCGACGTAGCCGTTATTCAGCTCGTCTTTGCCGGACAGCCAGTCGCCGAGAAGCGGGTCGTTGCAGAACTGGCAACGGCCGCCGCTACGCGTCCAGAGTGTCAGGCGGGTTCGGTTTGAAACTCCCACTCCTGGTTCCTCATTCTTCCGGCCATGCCGGGCTCTTTTGTTCGACCGCCTGACGGCGGCAGCTCGATGATCTGTCTCACGCGCACTTCCCCCTCCCTAGAACAACACGGACCCAAAACGGGAACATGCGATGAACCCACTGTCACGATTCCCCGACTTCAAGCGAACCGCATCGCCGGAGCGATGCGGCCCCGCTTAGCTCTCGCGCACCGTCGTGTGCGGGCTGGCCTTGCCGTGCTTGGTGGTGACGAAGCGACCCGAGATCGCGCTGCGGTAGGCCCCGCCCGTGCTGCCGCTCCTGCCGCCGCTCTCCTTCACCGTGGTGCGGGGGCTGGCCTTGCCGTGGCCGGAGGTCACGTACCGACCCGAAATGGCGCTCCGATAGGAACCGCCGCCTTTGCCCTTGCTCATCGCTTCAACTTCCCTTTCCGGCCAAGTTCGGTATGGCCATACTGGAAGTATGGTAACTACGAGTTCGCTTGTCAAGTACGCCGTGTCAGGTTATCACCGAACAGACCGACCGGCTAGGAGGATCAATGGCATCGGCACTGGGCACCAAGATCAATGAGCTTCGACGCGCCAAGGGCCTGACCCTAGAGCAACTCGCCGAAGCGACCGGCAGCTCAAAAAGCTACATGTGGGAGATCGAGAACAAGGACGTCGCCAGACCGTCCGCCGAGAAGCTCGACCGGATCGCGTCCGCCCTGGATGTCACCGCCGACTACCTGATCGACGCCACGACGTCACAGCCCACCGAGGATGTTCAGGACAGGGCCTTCTACCGCAAGTTCCAGAAGGCCGACCCGACGGTGAAGGACAAGCTCAAGAAGATCCTCGACGTGCTCGATGAGGACGACTGATCCGACGACATATAAGGGCTGGGCCACCATGCTCAGTCAGATGTGGGGGCCGCGTTTCCCCGTCGATGTGAAATGCATCGCGCTGGAATATTCCAAGCGGTTCGCGGACCCCATTTTCAAGGTCACCGAGGCCGATATCAACGCGTTCGAGGGCGCGCTCTACCCGCTCCCCAAGAAGGGCGGCTGGGCGATCCTGTACAACCCGTCCATCACGTCGGCGGGGCGGATCAACTACACGCTGGCCCACGAACTCGGACACTACTTCGCCCACCGGGCTGCGACCCCGGCTGGCTTCCAATGCGGCGAACGGGACGTACTTGGGAGCGCCGGCAAGGCATCGCTCCGGCAACAGGAGCGCGAAGCGGACGAGTTCGCCTCTTACCTGTTGATGCCCCTCGACGATTTTCGCCAGCAGATCGGGACGCAGCGCATGTCGCTCGACCTGCTCCGGCATCTCGCGGACCGATACTCGGTTTCTCTAACGGCGGCCGCCCTCAAATGGATCGAGTCCACCGATCTATGCGCAGCCGTGGTTGTTGCAACCAATGGTTATGTTTCTTGGTGCCGACCAAGTACGGCGGCCCGAAAGGCCCGCGTCTATTTCGAGTTTGGAATGGAGTTGCCCCCCGCTTCCATCGCTGCCCTGGGCGAAAACGCCCATCGGGATGGCGGCACCAACCTAGCCGGCGGAATATGGAACGCGATGCCGGTTCGGGAGATCGCGATCTTCGCGGACCGGTATGAGATGACCATCTCACTCCTTGTCTTCGACCACGCGCCCTCCGTCGATGGCTGGGACGAGGAGATCAGTGAGGACGCTTTCGACCGCCTTACGCGCGGAATCCTCTAAGCTGCTTCAGCCTCCAAAGACCCGGCATTCGATCGCGTCCGTATCGCTCACGGGCGCTTCTGGTGCGGAGCTGATGCTGAACAACTGGCATGGTCCCGGCCACCAAAGTGATGGCGAGGCGGCTTGTGAGGCCAACTATAGTTCGAGCTACAAGTCGCCATGAATGTGCGGTCAGGATCACGATGAAACCGCCAAACGCGATTGCAATAATCGACGCCGCCAAAGCGGAACTGGATGCCATCAAACGCGGCAAGGAGTTCGCTCAGTGGCAAGGATCAACCAAGCAGGGACTGGACTACGCCTTGTCCCACGTTGAGCCCTTCAGTGCTTACGGCAACGTTTGGCTTTTCACCGGTGACGATGGTCGTGTAGCCAGCACAGGGGCATTCGGCTCGTGGGTAGTTCAGCGTCTCGTCGCAGGCCTCGACTCGGGAGAGATCATTGCGGCCTTCGAGGCCGAGGCTGCACTGAACGCAGTGAACTATGCTGAAGAATCTCCAATCCTCGGCGTGACTCTGGACACCCCCTGCGACCTTGGCGACGGCGTCACGCTCACGCCCCCGCCCGAGTGGATTGAGGGCGTAAGTTCTCCCGTCAGCTGGCCATTCAATGTGGAGTTTCCTTCAGACGGGACCGGAATATTGCGTCAGTCGTTCACTGTGACGCCTGCGTTCGAACGGCGGAAATCTGACGACGCTTTTCCAACGGCACTGGTGAGCACGTCTAGACCTGCAGCAGCGCGGAGCGCTGTTCGGACCAAGGTCCGTCTGGCCTGCCTTCTCGTGAGCCGAGGCCCGGTCGAGCTGCCTCTGTCACTCTTCAGACCGGACGAAGCCGCAGCGTTCGCCGGAGGCGCGTTCAATTATGAACAGCGTCCGATCCAGACACGACCACGTGCAAACTTCCCTGTGCGGGCGACCGAGGTCGCGAAAGCGTTCGCGGCACTAAATCGCTTCGGAGACCCAAGTGCACTGGAGCGCGCCATCGATCGACTTGGCCGGTCGCGTGTGGCGTTGAACGATGTTGATCGGGCTTTGGAACTGGGAATGGCGATTGAGATCGCCCTCATGCACGGCAAGGGATCCAATACTGAGATCACCCAGAAAATCGGGACCCGCGCGGCGTGGCTGGTTGGGACGGATGTCGCGGATCGGCTGAGCATCTTCGAAGGGGTCAAGAAGCTGTATGACGCCAGATCCACGGCCGTTCATACCGGAGCACTGTCCAACAGGGCGGCCTTGGATTTGGTGGAATCGGATGCGTTGGTAAGCCGCGTTCTCTTGGCTCTGGCGATGCATGCGCGGTTCCCGGACTGGTCGCGCCTGACACTAGGCGGCGGCCTGGTTCCCTTGGCCGACGAACGAAACTAAGCGCCTCGCTCAGCTGCTTGTGACCATGCCTAGCGTCACGACGGAATGTCTGATGCTGGCCGAAAGTGACCCACGGACCTTTAAACAAGCCCTATGAACGTCCGCTGTTGGGCGGCTATCGAATGTCCGCCTATGGCGCGAAGTCGACCGAGGTCCAATCCCAGCGAACATCACCGCGGTTTGCATGCCTCGTCGGAACGTCGCGACCGGACAGTGACGTCCGTGATTTCTCAGCGCGAGACTGACGCCCCTCTGCCTCAATGGCCGCAGCGTCCACGTCCCGATCAGTCGTCGTCTTGCTCATCCTTGCGGCGGCTCTCGAACGCGAGCTTGTTGGCCGCATCGATGTCGATCTCTACGTAGCTATCCCTGATGCGCTCCAGCAGCGCCTTGCGAGCTCTCTCGAGCTTGCGAATGCCTTTACGAATACGCTCTTTCGCCTTTGGCCCCCTGGGGTCTCGGTCACCATCCCAAATGTAGAGGCTTGGGTTGCTCGCCATGCGGAAGTGGGCACTGCCAGACAGGGCCTTGCTCCAACCGGCCAGCATGTCTTCGAATAATTTCGCCAAGTCCGGGTCAGAGATGTGGAACAGGCTGCTGGAAACGACGCCCTTGAAGCTCTCGTAGTACCAAAAGATCTCGTCGAGGAGCTGATCGGGCATCGTCATCGCGAAGTGGTCAAGACTGGGCTGGTGAACTTGCTCCAGCGCCCACCGGATGTTCTCGGCGTCTCGCGCTCGCCTGATTTGCTCGGGCGTCTTGCCTTCGAGGTCCCCTGGACGCGGAGGGTCGTGCTTGGCGATCATCTCAATGCCGATGCGGAGCGATGAGGCGAGCGCGTCTTTCTGCTTCGAAGTCGGCACAGCATCATGCTCGTAGAGCATTGCGCGGTGGCGGTCGAAATCAAAGGGGAGGTCGCTGAGCGGCGAGACCTTGCCGTTGACCAATAATATAATCCGGTCCCAGCCCACGTGCGCCACCGCATATCCAAGCTCGAACACAACATTGGGGTTCGCGCACGGCCGGCCCTTGTGCTTCTTCCCCGTGATCGTCGTGACGTCAGCCACGAATAGATCACACGCGCGGATCTTCTCAATGATCTTGTTGGGTATATTGGGACTGCCTGGTGAGTCGCGCGTCGCCTCATCGATCTTCAACGCCACGTCCGATTTCACGGCCTTTCTCACGGCCCTTAGGGCGTTTCGAATTCCGTTTCGGTTGGCGTCGTCTCCAAGGTCGCTCTGCCAGGAATAGAAGAGCGTGACCGCCTTCGGCGCGAGGCTCGCTTTGGCCGCTGCCTTCTTGGCAGGCTGGGTGGGGGATGCGGAGTTGTTCTTCATAGAACCCTGTCTGCGCAACAATGACGCTTAGCACCATCTGGAGCCGGCGGAGCCTGGACGCAATGGTAACAACCCGCGCCGCATCTCTGGGTAATGGGTCGAAAGCCGCGTAGTCGAGCAGGGCTGCAACGTCCGCTATCTGGCCCAAACGTAATGTCTGCTCCTGGCGCATTTGAGACCTCCCCAGTGCTCAGCCGGCTACGTTCAGCCTCAATCGGTCCGCGTCTGTTGCGGGCGGCATGCAGAAGGTACGGGCGTGTCATCCGCTGAAATGGGATGCGCTTTTGTGGCTGACGCGAACCTGCGCCTGCGGCGTCCATGGCGTTGGCGGCCAAGAGGCGTCGACTGCCTGACAGCCCATGCGGTGAGCACGGGACTGCAGGGTTTTCATGGGTCCTTGTCCCACCGGACCATACGAGAAGGCGACGACGGCGATCCTTGGACGATCCGGCAAGGAGTTAGGACTGTCGTGCTAACGCCAGGGTGATCGTTCGGGTGACAACAGGGGCGGGGAGGCCCGGATTGTGATCGAGAGAAGGACACCACCCATGATCAGGAACTTCAGGCTTGCGGCCGGTCTGGCCGGCATCGTCGTAACGGCGGCGGCGTTGGCGCCGACGGCCGTTCTGGCCCGCACCACGGACGAGGGGCTCGCCGCCCAGGCGCGGCACAACAAGGCGGTGGTCTCCGCCGCCTTTGAGCGATGGGCTGCGGGTGGATCTGACTTCTTCACCGAAATCCTCGCGCCCAATGTGATCTGGATCATCGAGGGGTCGGGGCCCAGCGCCGGACGTTTCGAGGGGCGCGATGCCTTCATGGAGCGTGCGGTGGCCCCCTTCGCCGGCCGTCTGAGCACGCCGGTGCGGCCGGTCGAGACGGAGGTCTGGGCGGACGGCGACCATGTGATCATCCGCTGGGACGGGGAGGGGGTCGCCCGTGACGGCCAGCCCTATGAGAACAGCTATGTCTGGATCTTCCGCCTGGTGGGCGACCAGGCCATGGAGGTGACGGCCTTTCTTGACCTGGCCCCCTATGACGACGTGCTGCGCCGCATTCCGGCGCCCGGCGGCGAGTAAGGGGCACGCCATGACACCCCACCCCTATGTCGGCATGTGGGTCACTGCGGATGGCCACATCCGCCAGCAACTGCTCGCCAACGGCCGCTATGACGAGGCCCGCGGCGCACGCGCCAGCGCCTACCGGGGACGATACGAGGTCTCGGGGACCCATATCGACTACTGGGATGACACCGGCTTCACGGCGGATGGGGAATTCGTGTCTGAGAATGAGCTCCATCATGGCGGCATGACCTTCTTCAGGGAGGCCGCAGGCGCTGTCGCCGGGTCATCCACAGCGGACCCGAACGAATGAGGAACATTCGCTGGACTTCGACCCATTCGACGTCCTAGCAACTCTCACGGGTCGGCGGCTTCGAAGGAGACCGTCGTGAGCGAGACCATCACCATAATCCGCCGGATGGCCGAGGCCGTCGGCGGAGACCTCGGCGCCGACTTCCGGGCCGGCCTGTCCGTGGGAATAGCCGAGGCTGAACGGCAGCAGCCCGGTTTCCTGAACGGCTTCCGGCAGGTGGACGGTGAGCGCCCACTGGCGGGCATGGCCCGGCGCGCGACGTTGCTGAGGACGCCATGAGCGGACACAAGGGCGTCTCGAAGAAGCAGGTCCTTACGGTCGAGGACCTGGCCGAGCTGGTGGACATTCATCGGCGGCTGCAGCGGATGCACGCGACGCTCAACCACGCCTCGCAGCAGCAGTTGCCCCTCATGGCCGCCTCGGCCACCGTCAAGGCGGCCTGGGCGGAACTCAGCGGCGCCGGGTGGGCCTGGTCTTACCCGACGACGGCGGTGCCCTTAAACGGTGTCCCTCCCGAGGTGCAGGCGCGTGAGCGACGTGAGCGGGGCCCTATGCGACCAATCGGCCCCCTGGAGGCCGAGGGCGGCTAGTCTGCATGGGGCCCGAGGTCGCCACACGGAAACGGCGCACGGACGAAGAAGGCCCCGCCGGCCAGTGCCGGCGGGGCCCGATCCCGTCAGACGTGCAGGTGGTCAGTCGGCCGTGCCGAACCCGGCGGGGCCGCCGGCGCCGGCGGAGCCTTCTCCGCCTGTGGCGGGCGAACCGGGCGTCTGGCCCGGCTGATTGTCACCGGGCGTCTGGCCGGGTGTGCCGCCCTGGCCGGGCTGGTCCTGGGTGTTGTCCTGTTCAATCGGTTGATCGGTCATGGTGTTCTCCAGTGGTTGCCTTGACCAACCGTGGATGTGTCCGCTTGTTCCCGGACTCCCCCATCGCCCGGAGCGGCGCTAGGCTGGAGCCATGTCGCCCCTGGACCCGCCGCCGCTCGTGCCGATGATCGTCCATCGGTCCCTGTTGCCGGATATCCGGAAGGGGGAGGTGTTTGTTCTGGGCGAAGAGGAACTGCTTGTGGCTGACGAGCCTTGGATCGAAGGCGAGTTCTGGCGTTTCCAGGCGCGGAGAAACGAAAGGCCCAATGCGTGAGGCCAAGGCTTCGATCCGTGGCGGGATGGGGAGCGGCGGGCGTGGCTGCGCTCGTGTTCACCTTCCATGACGACGCCCGGGCCCTGCTCCCTGAGGCCCTGAGGGGCTGGACGTACTGGATTCTGGGATCTGCCGCGGGATCCTTCCTGTTCTGGACCCTGGCCGGGGTGTCCAGAGGTGTGCGCCGCGATCAGCCGCCGGGCGACGGCTGATGTGCAACCTCTATTCCATCCGCAAGGGACCGGCGGCGATCCTGGACCTGGCGCGCGCCATGCAAAATGAGGCCGGCAATATGGAAGGGGGCGACGTCTATCCGGACTATGCCGCGCCGATCGTGCGGACGAACGAGAATGGGGATCGCATCCTGGCCACCGCGCGCTGGGGCATGCCTTCGCCGGCCTTTGCGCTCGAGGGCAGGAAGACGGACAGGGGCGTCACCAACATCCGCAACACCCGCTCGCCCCACTGGCGGCGCTGGCTCGGACCGGAGAACCGTTGCCTTGTGCCGCTGACGGCATTCAGCGAGCCGGGGCGGGACGCTCGGGGCAGACACGAGCCGGTGTGGTTCCGGCTGACGGGGGAGGATCCGGCGCCCCTGGCCTTCTTCGCCGGGATCTGGACGCCGAAGTGGACGAGCGTCCGCAAGGTCAAGGAAGGACCGGTGACGGCTGATCTGTTCGCCTTCCTCACCTGTGAACCCAGCGCCGAGGTCGCGGCGGTTCATCCGAAGGCGATGCCGGTCATCCTTACGGAGCCCGGAGAGTATGAGCTCTGGATGTCCGCGCCCTGGGAGCGGGCGGCCGCGTTGCAGCGGCCGTTGGCGGACGGGGCGCTGACGGTGGCAGGGTCCGCTGACTGAGGGTCAAGTCGCCCCGACGGAGAACCTACTGAAGAAGACGCGAAGGGTGCACTTCAAGGGCTGCGGCCAGCCGGCCAAGCGCCCGAACGGTTGGATTACGCGTGCCTCTTTCAAGGTCACTCACATAGCTTCGCTTCATACCCGCGCGGAAAGCAAGCTCCTCCTGTGACAAGCCTGCTTCTTCACGCAATGCCCGCACGTTCTTGCCAAAGAGGATGACGACGTCCATCCCCACTATAGGTCAGCCGCCGGCGAAAAACGCCGCCCACCAGCCGTGTCAATTTGAGTTGGGCCGGGCGTTTCCCGCCTGGCGGAAACGAGTTGGGATCAGTCGTCGAGCAATCTTGCTGGATGGACAGAGAGCCCATCGGCGAGGCGAGCAAGGGCTCTGACACTCGGGTTGCGGGTGCCGCGCTCCAGGTCGCTGACGTAGCTTCGCTTCATCCCAACCCGAAACGCGAGCTCCTCTTGGGAAAGGCCAGCTTCACGCCTGAGTGCGCGCACACGCTTTCCGAGGCGGATGACAACGTCCATCCCCGCAAATGGCGCGAAGGGCGCCCTTTTCGCTGTCCCCTAAACGTGTCATTTTTTGTTCTTGATTCAGTTTTCGAAGGCTGCAGCTGCGGTGTCCGATCGCATCGATCACCTACCTCGACCTGATACGGCCCTGCAGGCGCTCTACGAGAGGTACGCCGACTGGTTCCATGCGCGTTTGGTTAGTCGATATGGGCGGCAAGACGCAGAAGATATCGTCCAGGAGACTTGGCTTCGACTGTCGCATTATCAGCTCGGGCGGGAAATCAGGCACCCGCGCGCGCTTCTCCTGCGCATTGCTACCAATCTGGCTCTGGATCGAGCCGCAAGACGTGGAAGACGGTCCCAAATCCTCGAAACCACGTGGGTCGAGGATCAGCAAGGAGTCCTGCCAGGCCAGACTGAGGACCTACTGGTCAAGGAACTGATCTTGGGGTTGCCAGAGCCGTTGCGGGATGTCTTTTTGCTGTCCCGGGTGGATGGTTTGACGAACGCCCAGATCGGCGAGAAGCTCGGGATCTCACCCAAGACGGTGGAATGGCGCATGACGCGGGCCCTGGCCCACTGCGCCGCCCAGCTTCGGCGCTAGCATGAGGCGCGATATGGCCGGCCCGACTGTACGGGTTGAAGCAGCGGAGGAGGAGGCGGCCGCCTGGCACGCCCGTCTCGGCTCGACCGTGGTGGCCACAAGCACCCTTGAGGACTTCTTTGAATGGCGGGCGAAACCCGGCAACGCCGACGCCTATGAGCGGGTGGAGCGGGTCTGGCGGGTGAGCCAGGGGCTGGGGGCGGACCCTGACGTGGCCGAGGCGCTCCAGGCGGCGCGCGGGCGGCGCAACCGACGGCCGGGTCGCAGCCGGCGTTCGGTGATCTTCGGGGGACTGGCGGCGGCGACCGCCGTGGCCCTGGTGGTGGGCGGCTCTCTGTGGTGGTCCCAGCGCGGCGTCTATGCGACCGGCGTGGGCGAGCAGCGCGTGGTGCGGCTCGCCGACGGATCGCGGATCAGCCTGGACACGGACACCCGCCTGCGGGTCCGCTTCGACGGGGACGCGCGGCGGATTGAGCTCGTTGACGGCCAGGCGCTGTTCGAGGTGACGCCCGATGCGGCCCGGCCGTTCGTGGTGGCGGCGAACGGGACGGAGGTGGTCGCGGTGGGGACCGTGTTCGAGGTACGCCGCCGGGACGCGGGGGTGGACGTCACCCTGGTGTCCGGACGGGTGGACGTCACCGCCGCAGCAGTCGCGGCCCCCAGGCGCATGTCGGCGGGCCAGCAGACCCGGGTGTCGGCGCGGGGGCTTGAGACCACGGCGGTGGACACGGCGGCGGAGACCAGCTGGACCCGGGGGCGCCTGGTGTTCCGGGATGTGCCGCTGGCCGACGCCGTGGCCGAGGTGAACCGCTATCTGGAGGCGGGGATCGTGATCGACGATCCGGGGATTTCCGGGATCACGGTGAGCGGGGTGTTCCGCACGGGAGACCGGGACGCCTTCGTGGCCGCCTCCACGGACGGCATGGGCCTGGCGGCTGTTCCGAAGGCGGATGGAACCATCGGCCTGGCCCGCCGAGAAAATTAATTTGCTCAGGGCTCCGGGGTCGCCGGGGGTCTCGACGGTCTCTTCCTGTGACGCCGAGGGGGCGTCGAGGGAGCAAAGTCCATGAATCGTCTCAGCCTGCTGTGCGGCGTCGCCGCCGTCGCCTGTGTCTCCGCCGCCGCCGCGCCGGCCTGCGCCCAGTCGGCGCGCCTGTTCGACATTCCGCCCGGCCCCATGGGCGAGGCGCTCACCGCCTTCGCCACCCAGTCGGACCAGCAGATCTTCTTCACCTCGGATCTGGTGGCCGGGCTGCGCTCGCCGGGGGTGAGCGGGCGCCATGAACCCGCCGCCGCCCTGGAGCGGCTGCTGGCGGGGTCCGGCCTCGTCTGGACCGAGAGCCGTCCGGGGGTGTTCTCCCTGCGGCGCGGCGAACGGCCCCGGCCCCAGCCCCAGCAGGCGGCCACCGAGGTTGAGGGGCTGGTGGTCACCGGCACCCTGCTGGAGACGCCGGGGGATCTGGCGTCCCCGGTGGTGACCCTTGACCGGGATGCGCTGGACCGCCGCGGCTACGGCACGGTGGCGGAGACCCTGGCGGCCCTGCCGCAGAACTACGCCGGCACCTCCACGCCCCTGACCCAGGCCACGGGGGCGGACGTTGGCACCTCCAACAATGTCTACGCCACCGGGGTGAACCTGCGGGGGCTGGGGCCCGCCTCGACCCTGGTGCTGGTGAACGGGCGGCGTCTGGCTGGAACCGGCTCGCGGGCCGAGTTCGCCGATGTGTCGGCCCTGCCGTCGGCGGCGGTGGAGCGGGTGGACGTGCTGCTGGACGGGGCCTCAGCCCTCTATGGGGCGGACGCGGTGGCCGGGGTGGTCAATGTGATCATGCGGCGGGCCTATGACGGTCATGAAAGCCGCCTGCGGGTGGCCGCCGCCCAGGGCGGGGCGGAGGACATCCAGCTGTCGCACCTCATGGGGCGCAGCTGGACGTCCGGCTCGGCCTATCTGTCCTACGAGTATCAGAGCGCCAACGGCCTGGCCGCGTCGGACCGGGCCTATACGGCCGACGGCGACCTGAGGCCCTTCGGAGGCACGGATCACCGGACCTTCTACAGCGCGCCGGGCAACATCGTGGCCTTTGACCCGGCGGCGTCCGCCTATGAGGTTCTCTACGCCATCCGCACGGATGCGGGGGGAACGGCTTCGGGGCCGGAGGATTTCGCGGCGGGCGAGGTCAATCTGCAGTCGCCGCGCCTGGGCGTGGAGCTGCTGCCGGCGCTGGAGCGCCACAGCGTCTATGGCCGCATCCGTCAGGACTTCGGGGACCGGTTCGAGGTCACGGCGGATCTGCGCTACAGCCGCCGCGATACGCAGATCGATACGGTTCCGGCCTCCTCCATCTTCACGGTGTCCGCCGCCAATCCCTGGTTCGTCTCGCCGGATGGATCGGCGTCCCATTCCATCGCCTATTCCTTCATCGGCGATCTGGGGCCGGCCCTGAGCTCGGCGCAGTCGGAGAGCATCGGGGCCACCCTCGGGGCGCGGTTTGAGTTTGATCGGGGCTGGTCGATCGAGGGCTATCTGGCCGACGCGGTGGAGCGTGCGGACTACGGGGTGTCCAACAGGGTGAACGGCACCTTCCTGGCCGAGGCGCTGGGCAATGTTCCCGACAATCCGGCGACGGCGTACAGCGCCGCCTCGGACGGCTATTTCAACCCCTTCGGCGACGGGTCCGCCAACGGGCGGGCCGTGCTGGACTTCATCAGCGGCGGCTACGGCGACGTGCGCAACCGCAGCCGCGCCCGGTCCGCCAACCTGCTGGCGCAGGGCCCTGTGTTGCGCCTGCCGGGCGGCGAGGTGCGGGTGGCCCTGGGCGCCCAGGCGCGCACGGAGACCTTCCAGAACCGGGGCGAGACCTTCCTCTCGGGCACGGAGCCCCGCCTGATCCTCAGCCCGGAGCGCGAGCGGTCCATCACCGCCGTGTTCGCCGA